>Ga0210401_10002207_pt1 | contig 21720 bp, 18 predicted proteins | sample IncBWH32MmetaG_FD_150866 | JGI IMG/M metagenome (GOLD analysis project Ga0210401, IMG submission 150866) | Forest soil microbial communities from Barre Woods Harvard Forest LTER site, Petersham, Massachusetts, United States - Inc-BW-H-32-M | ecosystem: Environmental > Terrestrial > Soil >... | reverse complement strand
AGGTAGACCACAAAAATGACCAGCACAATCGCAATCACGAGGGTTTCAATGATTTCTTTCATTCCCTCCGTGACCGGGAGTGTCTGGTCGAGCGAAACCGTGTAATCGATGTCCTGCGGGAAGCGTTGTTTCATCTGTGCCATGAGCTTGCGGACGCCCGCGACGGTTTGAACAGCATTGCTTCCGGGCAGTTGATAGACGGCAATGGCGGCGCTGGGCTTGCCATTGAGTCGAGACATGAGGCTGTAATCCTGCGTTCCCAGTTCGACTCGAGCGACATCTCTGACGCGAACGGTTCCACCGTTCGGTGCCTCGCGCACGACAACATCGCCGAACTGTTCCGGAGAAGTCAGGCGGCCTTGAGCCAACACGGCATAGGTGAACTGCTGATTGCTCTGGGCCGGCTCACCTCCGACTTGACCCGCAGGATTGACGGTGTTCTGAGCCTTAAGGGCGTTGGCTATATCGGTGACCGTGATGCCTAGCTTCGCCATCTGATCAGGCTTCACCCATAGCCGCATGGCGTACTGGCCTGAACCGAAGACTTGGGTCTGGCCGACGCCGTACGAACGCGCGATCGGATCATTGAGGTTGATATAGGCGTAATTCGCCAGATAGTTCGAATCGCGAGTGCCGTGCGGCGAATACAAGGCGATCAGCATAAGCGGAGCAGTGGTCGACTTCTTGAGAGTGATTCCGTAATTGTTCACCTCAGGGGGCAATTGGCCGTTTGCCAATTGCTCTCGCGACTGCGTGAGGATCAGGTCCATGTTTGGATCGGTCTTGAGATCGAAATCGACAAGCAACTGCGTTTGCTGGTTCGCCGTGGCGTTCAGCGAGTACATATAGGCCATGTTGTCGACGCCACTGACTTGCTGCTCGATGGGTGTAGCAACTGCTTGCTCGAGAGTCTGCGCATCTGCACCTGGATAGTTGGCTTGTAGCCTGATCTCAGGCGGAGCGATCTGCGGGAACTGTGCCACCGGCAAGGTGACGATTGTGATTACGCCGACTATGACCGTCAGGATCGCAATCACGATCGCGACGATGGGCCGTCGAATGAAAAAGTTCGCCATGATTAGCGCTCCTCCGTCTCCTTGTACGGCGTTGGATTCACGAGTTCGCCTTCTTTTGCCTTCTCTGCGCCAACCGCCACGACGCGTTCTCCCGGCTTCAGGCCCGTCATGATCACCCAGAGCGCGCCCACTCTCGGTCCGACCTCCACGGTACGGAGCTGCGCACGTTTATCGGCGCCGACGACAGTGACCTGATACGTTCCTTGCTGCTGATTCACTGCCGCCTGCGGGACCAGAAGCGCTCCCGTGAGGTTTCCGGTGGGCGTCTGAATGCGTGCATATTGGCCCGGTCGCAACAGATTCTTGGGGTTGGGGAACTCGCCCACAATCTGGATGGTTCCGGTCTGCGTGTTTACCTGGCGGTCCGCGAAGACGATTCTGCCCGGATGCGGATAGGCGCTCCCGTCTGCCAAAGTTAACTGCAATGGGATTCGTGAGGCGTGCGTCAGAAAGTCCACGCTCCCCGGACCGCCGCCGTCCGCCATGCGCAGATATTCCTGTTCGCTGATGGGGAAATAAACTTTGATCGGACTTACCTGCGAAACCGCGGTGAGGACCGTAGACGGCCCCACCAGGTTTCCCACCTGCACAGTGTTGATGCCGGCGATTCCGTCGATTAACGACACGACTCTGGTGTAGCCCAAATTCAGCTCGGCCTGTTCGACCGCCGCCTGGCCGGCCTCGACAGCTGCCTTCGCCCCACGGAGCGATTGCGTGTCCGTATCCAACTGACTTTGGGGAATAGCGTGAGCCTCCGCTTCAGGGACATCGCGATTCACATTCAGGTCGGCGTTCGCCATGTGCGCCTCGGCCTGAGCCAACTGTCCTTTCGCTTGATCAAGCACGGCTTGAAAGGGACGGGGATCGATCTCAAAGAGGAGCTGACCCTTTTTGACGAGTGCACCTTCGTGATAATCCTGTCGAATCAGGTAACCGCTCACTTGAGGCTGAATCTGTGCATTGACGTAGCCCTCGAGCGTTCCTACCCACTCGCCCTGAACCGGCACATCCTTTTGAATGACCGGAGCGACTTCGACGACCGGTGGTGGAGACGGGGTTGCAGCCCGCACGTTGCCATTGCTGCAGCCAAGTGCATGGAGCACGAGAACCGCGCTAACTAAAGCTGTAGATATTTGCTTCATCATCTCTTTCCCCCCAATCGTGGTTACTTAACTTCCGCTTCAATCGCGTCACTGGCGCGCCTGAAGCGGGACGCTGCTCGGTCGGGGGAATGTGGCCCGAGAGTCGTCTTGTCGATTCAGGCGCGTCAGTCACGCGATTGCACTCTTCTGCAAAGGCAAGTCGCATTCCAAAACCGACACGAAGCTAAGTAACGGCAATTGAAGGAAGTTTTCAGGCAGTGCAGCACGGGAGCTGTCGAAAAGGTCGAAAGTGTCGAGAAAGCCGAGATTCGACAGGCGGAATTGCCAGCCAGACAGTAATGGCAAGAGCGACGTAACCTCTTGAGAAAAGCACCTAGAGGGAGAAACTTTCTATCCGCATTTTTTGGCAAGGCTATTGCGTTAATTCGCCTGAAGCGAACGAAGTGAGCGGAAACGACACGGACAAGTTCACTCCGCTTCGCCGCTAAGGGCATCGCAAAAGGATTGCGATATGGAATTTCGAAGATTACGACTTTACGCGAAATCTTGTGTGTTCCTGCATCCAGCGATCTGCTTCAACGATCTCGGTGGGATAAGTTGCGCCGGCGAGTATCAGTGAAACCAATGCGTCTGGGTAGAGAGCAATTGGCGCGACCAACTGCTGCAACTCCTCCGGAGTTTGCTTCTCGACTGGAAGGGAGGGGGCTTGTCCGGCCGATTGGTCTATCGGAAGAGCGTACATGGCACCGGGAGCCCATAACATCCACCACGAAAGAAATATCGCCAGAACTTTCTGTAAGCCCTTCATAAGAACCTCCTCCAGCCATTGCTTATCGAGCAACACGACTAGTTGCCATGGGCTCCTTCTCCGCCGTCTGTTGGACGGCCTCGCCGCGATATCTACGTTGCGAAAAGAAGTGTGCTGCCCCGGAGCTCTGTTCTTGCCGGTTGCACGCACGCTTATTTCGACTGCCCAGGGTGCAACGTGCTTCCTTGCCACGATCACCCAACTGTCGAGATCTTCAACATCGCTTCTCCCACTCCCGATAAGGCAAGGCGCACACCAAACCTGCGGAGCCGTAAGCAGCTGAATTTTCAGGAGAGGAACGCCAGAGCTCGAAATATCGACGTCAAAGAAGTTGAAACGGTCGAAAGTGTCGAAGCTAGAAGCGAAGGCTACGAAAAAGAGGCCGGCTGCAGATTAAGCATACTGCTTCGTATAGAGCCGAACTTCTTCATTTCAAGGAAGGACCCGAGCTTGTGAATGCTGCCCACAGCAAGAAAAATGAAATTGCAATGCTCCAAAACATGACGATGTTGCGTACACTTATAACCGCCTCGCAATCGCTATCGATAGAGCCGTACTCCAAATCAGAGTGCGTGTGTTCTCCCGAACCCGGCGCTTCTGCTCGTGGCCCCTCAGGCTTCTTACGCCGATCAAGCCGATGTGTTGCCTTGCACTCGACTGCATGTCGTTTTTCCTCGTGCAGTAACTCCTTTGCCGAACCGCCAAGAATGAGATATCCGCAATAACCGTACTGGACGTAACTGAAGGACACACAGTTTTCTAGAACAGGCGTACGCACAAACTCGCTTTCTGCCTGAATATGCATGTTCGCACTCTCTTCGCAACCAAGTGCGCGTCCCGGTGAAGCCAGATCCAGGCTGGCCTTGCTGAGCCTGTAGGTCGTACATCCTGCCAACCGTTTGCCGACATTCGCATGCCGGCGTTGTGTTGACTTACAGGGCGTACGGCAAAGGAGACGATGGCCAGCGCCAGCACGGCGTGCGCCAGCGATCTGCGGCGCCACAATCTCGCTAGAGACACTGCGACGCGAACGATGAAGAGCGGACGTAAAGTCTGCGCCAGCGTCCACTGCAGTTGACCGTGCAAAAGGTATCCAAGCGCAATGTAACCACCAGACCATGTCAGAGAACCTATGCTGTCATAAATAACAAACCGCGCTGCCGATATGCCTGCTTGACCGGCGAGTAGCGAAGCTCAATTCGAGGCAGCAATGAACTTTGCTAATAATAGGGAGACAGCCGAATGGCCACGGATAAGACTGAGCGCGCGGTCTTTCCAGTTGCTGTTTATACGGCAGAACCGGCCACCCTTGTACCAGCCCCGCCGTCCTACTCGGTACCAGAATCCATCCGCCAACAGACAAGCACTAAAAGCTGCAGTTAGGGAAGACGCCAGGCCTAACCGCGTCGAGCCTGCAAGTGATCCGGCCGCAATAAGCAGCGGTGCACTCGGAATCGGTACACCCGCCTGCTGGAGCAGAATCCAAGTGAAGAGGAGCGTGGCACCGTGCGTCACTGCAAATTGAGCGGCGTGGGTCATCTGGTGTTCTCGTGAGCGCCTTCGACCACGAAACTTTCGCGATCAGACTCGCCGTCCAGTAAGAGTTCACGGGTCACAGCGGCACCCCCGGAGTTTTCTATGTGCCGAAAGGCACAGGTACGGGCTTGCCGAAACTGCTGAACCGAGCAGCCAAGGAGGAGGGCACAGTCGTGATCCGAGTAGCGCTCCAGGACGGACATGATGAACACAAACCGCTCGAAGTCTTCTAGTCCTAAAATGACGTCGATTTCGAAATGTCCGTCTCGACCACGTGAGAGTTTGTCAACGTCGGAGAAGACGGTTTCAGACAGGGATGAATTGCAAAGCATGGGTCGCGGCTTCAATTCCTTAATTGCATTCTGGATTATGGTGCGCTTCGCCCAAGAGTGCGCCCATTCACGAAAAACGGGGTTCCCCGTAACACAATCTTCAAAACCCCATGCAAAGCACCGCTGCGCCTTCTCGGGATTGCCGGTAAGTAGAAACGAAAGCTGACATAGGCCAATCGGAAAATCCTCACGACTCGCGTAACGATCTGCTTTCGCTCCAAGAACGGGAATGTGGGCTCGTCCAATCATCTTTTCCTCACATTCCAGAGCAGCGGTGCGAAGTTGCCGAGCTTCCGCACCCGAGCGCTCGATCTCGCAAACTGCGAGATCTCGGCTTGAGGGAACGCCGCATCAGGTCCTTGAGCTTTTGGCGTGCACGTGCTGACCGAGTTTTTACAGTTCCGCTCGGTATTCCCAAAATCCGTGCCGTTTCTTGGATCGAGAAACCGTCAAGGTCGCGCAGCTGAAATGTCCTTCGCAGAGTGGGCGATAGCTGAGTCTGGAAATGAGTCAATCGTGCACTTAGCTCAGAATCTTTACACTCCTCTTCCGGATTCAGTCGGTGATCTGCTAGTCGCTCCGACACTGAAGGTGTCTCAACTTCTCCGAAAGGTACATGGATGTGGCGTCGGCGCATGCGCAGCTGCATTCGAGCGCAGTTGAGCAAAATGGCGGTCAGCCAACTCGACATCTGCGCCTGCCCCTTGAACTGGTCCAGGTGGGTATAGGCAGCGAGCAGAGCATCCTGAACCGTATCCTCCGCATCGGCTGAATTGCTCAGCAGTCGGTGTGCATTTCTGTACAAGGATGGCAGGCCGGTTGACAGAATTTGCTCAAACACTTGAGCTGCTCCCTCTTCGCTCAAGATTTCTAGACGTTCGTGAATCCCGAGGCATGCATTTGCGTTTTTCATGCTGTTGTCCTCTTCGCGAACCTGAATAGATGCCGGTTGAGTCATCTCCTCCTCTCCCCAAGTTTCTTGTTTGTACGACGCGTTAGCTGTTTCAACACGTGCTTGGTAAACACTCCGTCGCTGCGAAATTTGATCCCCCCGTTGAGCAAGTCAACAATTACGTTCTCGCCCTCTTGGCTGATCGTTGTTACATGCTTCATCTCGACAACGAGTTCGCGGTCAAGAAGGTCCGCCTTCGCCTCCTCGCATGCACGCCTCAGTTCTACTGCCCAGGGCGCCATGAGTTTCCCTTCCAAAATCAGCCGCCGCCGCCTAACACCATCAATAAGCGAAATTTTCAGCATTGCCCCTTCCTTCACTTGCGCTAACGCAAGGCGCGCACCAAACCTGCGGAGCCGTAAGTCGCTGAATTTTCAGGATAGGGCCGTCAGAAACCAAGAATGTCGAGGTTGAAGAAGTTGAAAGCGTCGAAACTGTCGAAGCTACAGGCTAAGGAATAGGAAAGAGACGGACTGCCGATTCACGCGTATTGCTTCGCGTAGATGCCGAATTTCTTCATTCGAGAAAGGAAAGTCGTGCGGTTCATTCCCAGGCGTGCGGCAGCACCATCGGCGCCACCCACACGCCCCTTGCATGCGGTGAGTGCGGCTATGATCTCATCTCGCTGCCTTCTTTCATATTCGTCAGCAACGCTGGCTTTGTCGCTCTGCGAAGTCGCCTTTTGCCCAACAATTTGCTGAACTTTACGCTGATCGACATGCGACTCTACAGTGTTCGTTTTCCGGAGTTCTCCAAGCGGCGCGTCAAGTGACTTGCCTCGCGTCACGATCACCGCTCGTTCAATGAAGTTCTCCAGTTCACGAATGTTGCCAGGCCATTCCCATGCTGTAAGCCCTCGCATGATGGCTGGCGAAATAGAGTCAATCTTCTTCTGCATTTGCTTGGCAAACTTCTGAACGAAGTAGCTCACAAGTTGCGGGATGTCTTCCTTACGTTCCCGCAGAGGGGGTATGCGGATCGGAAAGACATGCAAGCGGTAGTACAAGTCACTGCGGAATTCGCGGTCCGCGATCATCTTTTCCAGGTCACGATTCGTTGCCGCTACGAGGCGAATATTCACTCTTCGGGTGTGAGTGCTCCCCAAGCGCTCAAATTCCCGCTCTTGTAGTGCACGCAACAACTTCGGCTGAATCTCAATTGGAATGTCTCCCACTTCGTCCAGGAACAATGTGCCTTGATCCGCCAGTTCCATTCGACCGATTTTTTGAGTAATCGCACCCGTGAAAGCTCCCTTTTCATGTCCAAATAGTTCGCTCTCAAGCAGACCGGTAGGAATGGCGGCGCAATTCAGCTTCACAAAGGTGCGATCTTTACGTCTGCTGCGGTCGTGAATGGCGCGAGCGATCAACTCCTTTCCCGTTCCGGTCTCGCCCAGCAGCAGCACTGTGGAATCGCTCGGAGCGACCGTTTCAACCAGTTCCAGAACATGCTTTAACGCCGGGCTATTTCCAACGATGTTCTCGAAATTCAGCTCGCTGCGGATTTCTTCTTCGAGATAGAGCTTCTCCTGGGCGAGCTTGTCTTTGAGTTGCGAAATCTCGTGGTATGCCAACGCGTTTTCGATGGCGATGGCAATCTGGCCTGACGCCCGGCTGAGGAAATCGACGTCCCCCGGCGAAAAGGGAGTCTCCGTCGTGCGTAAAATTGACAGAATCCCGAGAACCCGGCCGCGATTTGCAAGTGGAATATTGCAAAAGCCTTTTATGCCCTCCGCAGCCACTATGTCAGATGCCTCAGACGCGAGCTCGTTACGTTCCCGCATGTCAACGACCACCGGTTTCAAGCTGTCTAGCGCTTTCTTAACGGCCGCACTTGGCGTAACGAGCAACTCTTCCTTGGCGACCCCTTTTCCATGCGGAAAATCCATGGCAAATACCCTGAATTTCTCCGAAGCTGCATCGGGCAGCGCAACTGTTACCGCATCAGCGCGTATGACCTCGCGTATGTTCGCTGCAATCGCGCGCAAGAGGTCCCGAAGTTCAAGATTTGATGTGATTCGATTGGTCAAGTCGAGAAGCAACTGCAGCTGATCATTTTGATGTTGCGCGCGCCTGAGATTCAAACCATCATCAAGCGCGAAGGCGACGACACGCCCGATCAGCTCCAGGAAGCTTATTTCTTCTTCGGTGAATGGATTCACTGTGTCGCGGTTGATTCCGAAAACACCCAATCGACGATGCGGCGTCGTCAAGGGTACCCGGAGTCCCGACCCTAGGCCTATTTTCTTTGCCCAGTCTTTAAATCGCGGGTACCGCTCTTCCGTGTCCCAATCGGCGGTATGTTGTGGATCCCGGCTGCGCACTGCCTCCCACCATGGCAATTCTTCCATCGGCAGGTCCGGCAAAGGGAGTTGACCCTTACCCCAGACGAGACATTCGATTTCCTTGGAGTTCTCCTTCAACACAACGAAGTAAAGGTGGTCGAAGTGCAGAAACTTGCCAATCTCAGACGCGAGAGTTGTAGCCAGTTCCTCAGGTTCGCGGCACGTGGCGATAACCTCGCTGATGCGCATCACCGCCCCATACGGGTCGGTATTGCTTTTATGCGCGGTAATGGGATCTGTGCTCATGTCTCTAAGTACGCCGAAACTCGGTTGAGCTTGCCACGGGTAATTGACCCCGCATTAAATGATGACTCACTCGCTCTGCGCGTCGCAATAGCGCCCTTTCAGGATGGGCCGGAAGAGCCGTACTGAGGTCGCAGGCGCAGCTTATCCTGCGCGTAATGACGATTCAAGCCGGCCGAATGTTGCAGATATTACGTCCGGCCACCGTTTCAGCAAGGCCGCCGAATGACAGTATTGACAGTTTCGACTTTCGACACTTTCCAGCCCATCGAAATTCTGCAAAGCCTCGCTCCTTTCCAGCAGTTACGTGGGCCACGACGTTTGGCACGGCTCTTGCCTTGAGGAGAGACGCGATTCTTCGAGTCAAGTGTGAGGCGGTTATGTGGAGGATCACAACTCGCGGTTTCACGCTAGGGGAAGTGCTAATTATGGCCGCAATGAACCTTAAAGCCAGCGGTGATAGTGCTGGCAAACGCGAGAAAACGGGCGTCGCAGAAATAAAAGCCGATGGAGTCAAAGCAAGGACTTATCATGGCAACCGCTGCGCCCCGAGTTGGTCGTAGAAGTCGCTTATGACCACATGCAAGGAAACCGCTTCCGTCATACGGCCCGGTTTCGTCGGTGGCGAATCGACAAAACACCAACCGACTGCACGTTTGCCCATCTCGAAGTCGTTCCGCCGCAACAGCTGGCGCTGATTTTTTCACACGATCGCCAGGTCTAGCGACTCCTCATTCCTTCTTTCTCGTGCCTGTTTTCCTGTTCCATTCACGCCACTCACGCGTAAGATCATGGTCCGGATCTGGAGTCGCCTGCGACGGCCGAAGGTCTTCCGGCACATGACGCAGATTGACTCGGATGCGCGTCCACGTGGATGATCTGCCACGCATGGAGTCGATCAGCACGTCGTCTACCGTAAGGAACCCGGCTATTTCGACATGTTTGCTCTTCCATCGTTCGAGTCCCGCTAAGGCGGCGACTCTATCGGGTGAATTCGCGACCACGATGAGCGGCATCCTCACCCGTGATTTCTTTACCGACGATCTAGCGCCCGACGGCGCGACTCGGGACGCTTCCTCATCCATCTTACGAAAGTGTGGCGGCCACGGTGCATCGCCGAGACCGTCGGCTTTGTCTTTCTCCGCGAGTTCGAGCAACTTTTCCAGTGAACCAGGCGCAGCATCCATTCCGGCATGAGGGTCACCCATCTTTGCGAAGCGCTTCGGAACTGTTAAGACCGTGAAATCGGCGGGGTCGCAGTCTGGCACTTCGTTCCACAAGAGAGGCGCCGACACTCGCGCGTCGGGAAGTGGACGAACCGAATACGCAGAGCACGTGGTCCGGTCCTTTGCATTCTGATTGTAATCGAGAAACACGCCATGACGCTCCTCTTTCCACCATTTCGAACTAGCCAGGTTGGGCACACGCCGCTCTATAGCACGCGACAATGCGACGGCGGCGCGGCGGACCTCAGTAAAGGTCCAACGCGGTTCGATTCGCACATTCACGTGCATGCCGCGCGAACCGCTGGTCTTGGGCCATCCCCGAAGGCCGACCTCATCGAGAAAGCTCTGAACTTCGAGAGCGACCAGGCGTACATCGGACCAACCGACGCCTGGAATCGGGTCGAGATCAACGCGCAGTTCGTCGGGATGATCGAGATCATTCGAGCGCACCGGATGCGGGTGTAGTTCGATACAACCAAGATTGACAATCCAGGCAAGGCCAGCCGCATCATCGACTACGATCTCTTCCGCAGTTCGCCCCGAAGGGAATGAAAGCGTCACCGTCCGGAGCCATGAGGGCCTTTGTGCGGGCGCACGTTTCTGGTAAAACGCTTCTCCTTCAGCGCCATTTACGAACCGCTTTAGAACAACCGGACGATCCTGAATCCCAGCAAGCGCGCCCGGCGCAATAGACAGGTAGTAGCGAACCAGATCCAGTTTCGAAATTTGTGTCTGCGATGAAAAATACAGCTTGACCGGATGCGTTATCTGGACTTCGCGTCCATCGATGGAGAGCACCTCACTGGCTGCTTGTTTCGCCACCTAAACAGGCTACCACCGCAATGGCGCTTATTTGGATCCGGTAAATTCCCTAAAGTCTGCTGCGCCGCGAGGATGAGAAATCAACGTGTTGAGGTGTCTGGACGTTGATTTACCGGCACCAGCCTTGTACGGTCGTCAGCAGCCCCGAATGAAAGTCTATCTGATTGACGGAACTTACGAGTTGTTCCGGCACTACTACGCGCTGCCCTCTGCGCGGATGAGCACGGCATGGAGGTCGCGGCAGTCCGAGGCGTCCTCGCCTCGATGCTGGGCATGATCAAAGCCTTCGCCACGCACATCGCCGGTGCGACCAATCAGGTGATCGAGTCTTTTCGCAACAGCCTATGGCCAGGCTACGAGACCAGCGAAGGCGTCGAACCCGACCTGCTGGCACAGTTTCCACTGCTCGAAGACGTCCTTACAGCCGCTGGTATTGTCGTCTGGCCGATGGTGAAATTCGAGGCGGACGACGCGCGCTGCCGAAGCCGCTGCGGCCGCTCGAGACGAACGTGTCGAACGCGTGATCATCTGCACCCCGGACAAGGACCTTGCCCAATGCGTGCGCGGTTCCCGTATCGTCCAACTGAATCGTCGGACGCGACTCACGTTGGACGAGGCTGGCGTGGTCCAGAAAGTTTGGTATCTCGCCGGCATCCATCCCCGACTATCTGGCGCTGGTGGGCGATGCGGCGGACGGCTATCCGAGACTGAAGGGCTGGGGTGCGAAATCTTCGGCTGCCGTCCCTGCCAAGTTTGGCCATCTCGAATCCATCCCTCCAGATTGTCGGGAGTGGCACGTGAACTCCTCCAACGCGAGTACCCTCGCAGCCACTCTCTCCCGCGAGCGGGACCGCGCAGTGCTCTTTCGCACGCTCGCCACGCTCCGAACCGAAATCGCGCTATTCGACGACGTGGACCAGCTACGATGGAACGGCCCCACGCCCGGCTTCGCCGAACTCGGGGCACGATTGGATGCAGCCGTTAGTGAGGGCAGGGGTCCCCGGGCCGTGGGATCCTGAAAACTGGATCCACGCCAGTGCGATGTGTCGCGGCGTTCCACGGCTCCGCCCAAAACCTTGCAGGGTTAGAGTTGCACGAGACACGAATCATGACTTTCTCGCCTATCAGAAAACACATGGGGCCTTGCCCAGCGAGTAATCAGCCAACGGTTCCCGAGCCTGCGTTCTCTGGGCGTGCGCACCCTGACGTACTTGGGCCGGATTCGGATACTCCGTTGGGGTTGAAGCAACCTGAACACGAAGTCAAGAAATTTCTCTCTGCGGCACTCAATACTCCATGGCCGCCTACCACGTGTGATTCGGAAGGGTTTGGCATAAGGGCGGCGGCGGGCCGCAAACACGCAAGACCGAGAGGCGATGCGGAAGCCCCGTCCTGACCGCGACCAGAGAGAGCGAGGCAGCAGACGGGCTCAGAGGGCCCGAACCCCTTGCGGGGATTTTGGGACACCTGCCCGAGCCAATTGGGGGGATGGTGGGTGCAAACTTCCGCCGGGTAACGGCCTGCTGCGAGGAATCCGGATTGTGAAGCAAGCTCCGACTGTTCCGCCGGTCTTACGTCCTACCCGGTGCCGCTTGTGCAGCAGCCCGGCGCTGACGGATCTTCTTTTGGACTTCCGCCAGGTATTGCCGAGCTTGCTCGCGCGTCTTGATTGATCGCACCCGCTCGAGGATGACCGTCCGTTGCTCCGGCGAGATTTCAAGATCCTGGCGCAGAGCTGAATGGAGAATCACCGGCAGCGTGCCCTGGTCGACCGTCTCATTCGGTCTGGCGGCAACCGTCGCACTTAAATCAGGGACCATCATCTTCATCATTACTGCCGGCTGGGCCTGAGAGGTTGCAGGCGAAGGCAGGGTTGTGGGGGTGTCGGTCCTCGGCGCATTCAAGGAAAGGAGCGCATCGAGACGATTGGCCTTGGCATCGCGTTCGGTCAGAGCATCAACCTCGAAGAAAGACTCGATCGTAGCGGGTATCGAAGCATGGTCATACAATCGATGATCAATCACATTTTTCGGGATCAGCGGCGAGATGACGATCGCTGGCACACGAGGCCCATACCGTTCGAACGTAAAACCGTACTGATTGTGTTTGTCCTTAGGCGCGCTGTCGCCCGGCGCCACCGCACCCGGGGGAATGGCATGATCGTAAAACCCGCCGTGCTCATCCCAAGTGATGATCAAAACGCTGCTATTCCAATGCGTAGAGTTGCGGATCGCTTCGTAGGTTTCCTTGATTAATCCCTCGCCCAGCGTGATGTCGGTGAGCGGGTGCTGGGAAGTGCTGTTCTTGTATTCGTTCAAAACATCGTAGCTGGGCTCGATGAATACACAGCTGTAGGGATAAGCAGGCTGGCTGAGATCGCTGACGAAATTGTCATAGTGCCGGATGTCCGAGAGGCTGATGCCCTTTAAAGCCGCGACCATCGGGAAATCGTCGCCGGCGTACAAACGGCGCGACACCTCCTTCTTTTTCAGCGCATCGAAGATGCTCCCTGCCTTGAACTGCAAGCCTCCTATCGTCTCCCATTCAACGATTTCTTCGGTGGTCGGGCTGTGGTCAAGTCCGCCGGAAGAGGCCGCGTGGACAAACATGCGGTTCGGCCAAGTGGGACCCGGCATGGATGCATGCCAGTTGTCGCAGACCGCAAATTCTTGGGCCAAGGCGACCAACACTAGAAGCTGCTCGGGCGCAAAACACTTCATGACCTCGCCGGGATCCGCAGCCCCGCCGCTCGCCGTGTATGAGGCCACGAAGCCCGTGTTGTTGATGGCTGGATACTGGCTGCCCGCAGCGTACGTCGCTCCCGCTCCGCAGAGCTGGACGAGGACATTCATGAACTCGTGTCCTGGATCAGCCGGCATCACGTCAGCGGCGCCTCGGACAACTGGATAAGCACGGCGATTGAGGGTGTTAACTTCGCTCCCAGTCAGGCCGTTGATCTGTGTTGAACCGCCGTTCACGGCGTCGTGTCCCGTAATGCCTGAGAAACCGAGCATGTGATCAAATGATCGGTTCTCCAGCATGAGAACGAACACGTGTTGGATCAAGCTATCCATTTGCATTTTGCCAGCACACTATGTGCAGGCTCGTTGCACAATGCTTTTGCAGCGAACGGCGAATGTCGCTTAACTGATTGTCTCAGCCGAGGGGTCCAGCCCACCAGCGCTCGGCTACTCTGGCAATATGTGTATGGATCATCCTAGAAGCAGGGCGCGGTTGTTCGGCAAGTAATGCTCCGAGAACCGCTCTTGACTACCCCTTCCGACCAAGATTGCTTGGCACGGTTGGAAAATTCCTCTCCGAAACAGGTCTCTTCTTACGGATTCGGATCGCATCTTGATACCAGTCAGGGAACCTGTGTACCAGCATTGGGAATGAACTGTCAAAGATGAATGTGTCTGCGTGGTCCTTTTCACTGCGCACGACGCGCCCACTACCTTGAACAACTGCAAGGGCTGTCGCGTTCTCATACCAGTCCTGTGAGTTTCGCTTACGAGCTGCAATGTAGGGGTCCGTGACGTTCGGCCATGGAATTTTTGCAAAAATACAGAACCTTGCGTCATCGTCACGCAAGTCTAGCCCCTCGGTCATGGCCACTGCGCAAAGAACTCCATTCCTACTTTGCCGTAGCCTCTGAACCCCCGCATCGCGGTCGTTCCCGCTCCTATGAGTCAGAATGCGATTACCAAACTCTTTCTGTAGATGTTGCACTACGGTTCGTTGAAGCTCACGGCTGTGACAGTGAATGATGCCACGATCTTCTGGACGTTCTCTCAGAATACGAGAACACTCTGCTAGCATCGGCGAGAGCCCCGGCTGTCCCTTATTTTTGCTCATAGAGCCCATGTTGCCAAAAATGATTTTCCTGTTCTCTGGGGCGAAGCGGCATTCGGCGCGGTGGATTGCCACATCTGTTTCTTTGATGCCCAAGCTCTGAAGGAAGAGAGGTATGGCGCCCATGGTGGCGGACATAAACAAGACGTGGCCCGCACAACGGAACAGGCGAGTCGCCGCCCGGCCTGCCGACAAAGGACTGATGACGAGGCTTCCTTTTTCCTTCCAGGTTATCCAGTTTCTACACTCTAACGTGAAGTTAATGCCGTCCTTGAGGCTTTCATAGTCGCGCTTTTCTTCGCCGTCTGCGATCTCGCATAAAGCTTTTGCAATCGCACTTTCAAAATATCGGAGCCATTTCGCTACTTCATCAGGATTCAGCAGCTTTCGATCTTCACCAGGAAAATTGAACGGGCGAGCATGGATTGCACTCACGTGAGCAGCACTGATTGTACGTTGGCACATTGAAATAAGGATATTCTCCAGATTATGTGCCTCATCTACTACGAGAACATTTCTGGGATAGACAGCTCCCTCAATCGGCGGCGCATACGAAAGGAAGTGCAGATTTGTGACGCCGTGATCTGCCTTCCAGAACGCATCACGCGCGAGTATATAGTCCATGCACCTCCTGCTATGGTCCTCGAATCTATCGGCCGCCTGTTCACAGTTCAAGGGGGGGAAGGCGGTACAGTTATACGTTGACTGACCTCGCACTTGTACCAGCCCTAAATTGGAGTCCTGCGCATACTGCCTAACAAGTGAATTGAGTGGAGAGGTGATAAAGCCCTTCCCGCATAGATTCAACACGGCTTTCCCTACGGCAGACTTTCCAAATCCAGTTGGGCCCTCCAATATGAAGAAACGCTTACCGTCATTGAAGGACGCGGCGATTTCCTCAAGGGCTTTCAACTGCCCATCATAGGGTGTCAGCGTTGATGGGAAAAACTTACGCACCTCTTCGGCTTCTCCTAAGGCAATTCCTACGCGTCGAGTTTATCGTTATCGTAACGAACGCGGCAGCTATGAAGCTGAGTTAGGACAACGGAGGTAACTCACGCCTCCGAATCCCCCTTGTGGATGTTACTGCGGCTCGGCGAAAATGTGTTCGGTAGGGACGATTCGAGCGTGGCTTTTGTAAGTCGGGAAGCTGCATTCGTTGTTTATTCTCCATCGAGGTATACTGCCGGCATGGGCGAGGGCTGGTGTACCGTGACCATGATTGAGGAATCCGGCAGGCGGCACAGTGTTGATGTTTTGGCCTCCAGCACTTTCGATGCAGCGCATATCTTCCTCGCACATGCCAAGGCAGACCCCCGCAACGACATACCCCGCAACGGCATACCCCGCAACGGCATACCCCGGCTAAGTCTGGACAGCGTATTTGAGGTCGTAGTGGACGGAAAAATTCATCGGGTCGAGGGTAGAGCCTTGCAACAGGGGATTCTCAGGGAGAGGAAGGAACGCAAAGGCCCACGCGGAGTTCTGTTTTCACGACGTCCGACGCTTGTTGATTTTCGACGCCAACGACTCTGCCCGCGGTAATAGGAAACTTAATCGTTAAGCTGCTGCTCGCGAGAAAGCCATGATCTGCATTCCGTTTTGCATCCTCTCCAAACCACGCTGACATCAGGACCGTGTCAGGAATAAGCTGAACTGGAAATGCGAAAGATTCCGAATTCGAGTCGTCGTCTCGACGAGCACATTTCACGAGCGTTGAACAAGATCAGGAAGCCGAGCAATGCGGAAGAAATCACCGAGTTGCTCAATCGTGACCTGGAGCCCGAAGACCGGCCCTTCCGAGCGAAAGAAGTCGCGGAGCGGTTGCGGAACACCGAGGACACGGCGTTGACACTGCATTGGTCAAGGACTCGCCCGCGCAGACAGCCCTCCTAGGGGGCAATCGCGACCACCGCGGCTGTGTCCCACAACCTCTCTTTTTCTGATTTGGCGATCTGAGGTGCACACCCCTTCGCCGTCTGGCAGGGACTAAGGCCAGCCCGGCTTAGGCTAGTCGTTGTCTCCTCCACAAAGATCATGTTGCGGTGCTGGGTTGTCAACCCATAATGAGCGGCGGCGAGGCCGTAGCCAATATGATTAATGAGGTTCGGCGATGAGACTGGCCAGCGCTAGAAGATTGCTATTGCCGAGAGCCTCGGGTCTCTGGTCGGCAGGGATGAGCAGGTATTTGCCCCAGCTGGCGCGTTCAAGCCAGCCTTTGCGGCGCAGCGACTCAATAATGTTGTCGACTGCCTTGGAGCTGGAGCCGAGCAGCTTAAATGTCTTCACGCGCAACGCCCTTTAGGCCGCGTTCACTGAGCGCAAGCACGACCCGGCTTTCCTGCGGTGCGGGGACAAGGACCGGGCTTGGCGCCATCTTGTTCTCCTTCACAAAACCCGTCTGGATGAGGGTTTTGATGAAAAGAGCAACACTGCGAGCCTGCGAGCCGTAGAATGCAAATAGTTTGTTACACAAAACCCTCTTATAGAGGGGGATTTGCGCAATTATATAAAGTCCTGCCGATTACCACGTGCAGCCACACAACTTGGTCTTATGCCGATCGGACAGCGCAAGGGCACGGCGATTCGTGCCTCGGCTAGGGTTGCGCACTGGTCTGGCCGACAGGCTCACCGCGCAGATTGATGTACTTGATCAACCAATCGTAACGATCCGCCAGGGCTTGCGGATCGTTCAGATCATGCCCGGTATCGTAGTACAGCGCCTTCTTTGGTTCGCTCGCCGCGGCCACGTAGTGCTGCATCGAAGTCTTGTCGAAGTATTGCTCGTAATTCGCGAATTGGAGCAGCAGAGGAATGGGAGCCGAATTTCCGACGAAATGGATTGCGTCGATGTCACCGGTGACTTGGGAGTATTTTTCCAGTTGACCAGCCGGCTGGGTCTTGCGGAAATCAACCATGCCGGGATCGTTGCTACGCAAGAGGATGTCGGCCATTTCAGCCACTCCGGCCATTAAGATGGACGTCTTCATGCGCTTGTCGACCGCAGAAAGAATCGATCCCCATTGCGCTCCGTAGCTATGTCCGATGTAGGCGAGCCGACTCGGATCCACATCTGGACGCGCCAGCAGCAAGTCGATTCCGCGGCGAAGATCGACCACGGCCTGAATTTCGATTTCGCGATCCACTTCTGGCTTATCGAAATGGTCAGGAGTCTTGTGCCACGGTTGCGGACGGTCCCAAGGGTAGTCAGGGATAAGCGAGACCGCGCCAGCTCTGGCGTAAATTTTCGCTTCTGGAATGAATTCAGCCCGAGTGCCGTTTCCCCAGTGTCCGAAAAGGACTGCCGCGAACGGTCCCTTGCCCGTTGGGACAACCAGATACGCTGCCACCGGGCCGCCCTTCGGACTCGTGTAGCTAACTTCATGAAGGGTGCCACCAGCGAACTCTTCGATGATCTTGTCGTGAATGTCGAGCGGCTGCTTCTGGTCGTAGTCGAAGAAATGAACAGCGACCGGGAACTCCGCAGCAGGTTTAACTCCTGTTTGGGCCGCTAAAGTAGCGACGAGGACAAGAGTTAGAACAGAGATCAGGCAACGCATTTCCATCTCCAGTGCCTTAAAAGGAGAATGACTGCCGATTCGGTCACTTCTTACAGAGCACTCCTCGATTTCGCCCAACGCGCGCTGAGCGGCAGCAATCCGTTTGCGGGCGGCGGCGGACATAGTCTCCGCCTTTTGCGTGCACGACTCTGCGGTGACCTTCCGCCGGCGTGCACGAGGCCAGCCAGAGCCGAAAGCGCTGCGTTCAACTACTCCACCTTCTTTTGTGCGCGATCCCGTTCTGTCCTTAACTCCGCGACTAAGCCACTCAATTTGAGCATGGTTCTCCTCGGGCAAGCATTGTGTCGACTATTAACGCATGTCCGTTACTAATGGACAACAAGCAATATTAGTTAGACACTTCGTGCGCCGATACCGGCATAAACCAGAGCATATTCAACAGTTTTCCATGTTCACGTTCCGTGAATATGGAGAAACAATGAACGTCTAAACCCAACCAGACCTTACCGAGTTTGAATTCGCCCTTTTTGCCGCAATTCTTTCAGCTCATCAAAACAGGGAGCGCATCGTCGGATGTGCGCGAGCAGGTGGGCGAGTTGAGTGTCCGCAGGCTGTTGGGCGAGTTTCAGCAGGACTTCTCGTCCCCGACAGGATGCGCTGAGGACTGGGAAAGTCTTCGTGCACGACCCTGTCAAATGCGTCGAGCAGTTCTTTTTCCGAATCCATTCTTCGCGCCCCAGCTGAACACGGAGTCCGAGCCCAACTGCCATCTTGCCCCCAGCAGAATCCCACGATCCATGATCGCTGTCGATGAAAATCTTTGTGTGTATTCGCCTTCCGGCGAGCCTTGGGATATTGTGTGTGATGTGTCAACCGTCAGGCTGATGCTCGGTAGCTCTCGGTCCTGCCGTATATGCCGGTCTCGCCTTTCTCGGCTGGGGCGGGTTTCGGGGTTTCTTCTCTCACCCGGCGCTGATTGCGCTTGTAATGGCGTTGTTCGGCATGTCTGACGTAGCACTTTTCGCCGGCGGCAATCTGAGTCCAGGGTGCGGGAGGATCGTTCGAACCGCTGGGTGATCTTAGTATTCGCGCTCATTGGGCTACTGAACGGCTATATCTGCCAGCCTACACGGACCCCACGGAGTTCTGGACCATCGACGGGGACACGATTCGCTGAAGCTGGGCATAGGTCTCTTTGCGGTTGGCGGGGCCCTGCCGCTGTGGCCGGTCTTCGTGCTCGGCCAGCGATTCAGCGGCCTGGTCGCAATCCAGCCGGGGCACACGCTCGTCACCAGCGGCGTCTATGGTGTCATCCGCAATCCTAGCTACCTGGGTCTGCAAATTAATTCACTGGGCTGGAGTCTGGCGTTTCGTTCGGGAGTTGGGGCTGCTAACGGCGCTCCTGGTTCCGCCACTGCTGGTACGCATCCACGCCTAAGAGAAGCTGCTGCACACCCGGTTTGGCGCTGAGTACGACGCCTACCTACCGCGCCCGCACGTCGTGACTGATTCCCGGAATCTATTAGTCGATCCGTGCATACCATTGAAAAGTTCAATGCAGAGTGAGACACATTCCGGTTTCGCCGCCATGTATAGGTAGGAGGGGACGTGGGGCCGGGTTCCACAGTCTTTGGGGAATATCGGGGAATTGAGTCAATCATCCAGCTGTCGTACTTTCCGCTGGCCTGGCGCGGCGAGCGAAATGGTGAGGGTGAACCGAGATCAGGAAGAGCAAGGCAAGGGCTGCGCGTCATCCCCTGGGCTCCAGCCCGCCTTTCGGCAGGCGTGAAGCCGGTTTAGCGGGATGATGTTATTCGACCCAGCGGGATGATGTTATTCGACCCAGGAGCAGAGAACGTCCTCTAACATGGCGCCTCCAGCAGCATCTGTTTGGTGCCCGTCGATTGATCATTCTTGCCCCTGGGGCGTCGGCGTTCTGAACCTATTGTCTGTTGCAGCAAAACCTGTGGTCGGCCAGCGGCGCGCCTGCGCGATACAGATAATGTGCAGGATCAGAAACAGTGGCACGGCGAACGTCGGAATGTAGCTCATGGGAAGCACGGTCATGGCTGCAGTGGGGATTCCGTGCGGATCGATGACACCGGCGAGCGCGCCCAGCGCTAGGGCATTGACGAGGTCGGCGATTCCCAGGACCTGCCAGAAGATGAAGCCTTCGCGATGCGCGGGGTTGGCCAGCCGGAGAGCCGCCAAGGATGCTGTCGCGCCGATGGCGATGTCGCCCCATCCGGCAGACAAGGCGAAGAACGCGGGCAGAATCTTATAGGTGCCGAGGACGAGGAACACAAAGCCGGCGATGCGCATGCTTTGCACCAGTGTGAGGGTGCGCGGGCTCAGCGATAGGACGAACTGCCGGAATCCCGGCGAGGATGCAAACCAAACCAGGAACAACAAGATGGGCGTGACCACGGCGATGCCGAACGCGGTCGGCGGTGTGTTGGGAGCGTTCCTGTAGAGGTGCAGTGCGGAAGAGGACAAGGAAAACACCAACCAGGCTGCCAGCAGCCCGGCACTCAATTTGGCGTATTTAGACATGGCAAATCTCCTTATTCCGTGACCCCCCATGATCGCGAGCGTCCGGGTGAGCGTGGTGCTATCAATCGCCAGAATCCCCCGTAGCGTTCCTTGGGAAACTTCTCCGGCTTGAGACAACGCTTGCAGGAGGGTGAATTGCGTGGCCCTCAGGCCGAGTGGCCGGATGCGGGAAAGAACGAACGTGGGCGGATTACTCATAATAAGGCAATAGATGCATATACACTTATTGTGATTCAGGAAAATCGTTCCCGGTCCCTTGTTCTGCTCTTCCTTCTGTTGCTCGTTTAGAGCTGCGATGTGCGGAGGGACCCGAGGGAACGCTTTACTTGCATGATCCGAACGTTCAAGTTCTTTGCGAACGACCGGCAATCCGGGAGTAGTCCGCAACAGCTTGTCCGTAGGTTCAGAACGTCTGAAATTAATGTGACCTGGATGTCTGGAACGGCGTCGAAGGTATGGTTCTCAATTGCTACCCTTTGGATCATGGGTTGCGTGGCCACAGCTCACTAGGGCATGAACGTAAGAATACCTACGCCTGCGCTGGCCAGCACTAGCAGAGCCGGATTAACTTTGTACTGCAGCAGGATTAGCAGTACAGCAACCGCAATGGCTGCGGTTTCGGTTCCGGTAATGGCGCCTTTGGCCATGCTGAAACAGCCGGCGAGCAGCAACCCGATCGATACCGGCGCCAGTCCCTGCTGAATCGACGTTCTCCACGGCCATTTCTCGAGCTTTTTCCATGCTTTGGCAACCATGAACGCGAGCACAGCAGTCGGCCCGAAAAAAGCACCCAGGACAGCGATCGCGCCGAGGATTCCTCCAGCCCATTGTCCAATCGACACGATCATCATCATGTTGGGGCCGGGCGCCATCTGGCCAACGCTGTACAGGTGAATTAACTGCGGGAACGTAAGCCACTTGTGCACATCGACGGTCAGGATCTTCATTTCGGGGAAAGCCGCCATGCCGCCGCCGACAGTGAGTATGGATAGATAGGCAAACACGCGAATCAGAGCTGGAATCTCATTCATGGCTTCACACTTTCTTTTTGCGCCTTGCGCGGATGGTGGAAGAGAATGGCCAGAGCCCCGACCGCGACCAGCGTACGCGGCACTCCCAGGTGCAACCGGTTCACCGCGATCACTGTTGCTGCCATGAACACGAAATCGAAATTATGGGAGAGCGACTTTTTGCTGAGGCTTACAACGGTGGACAAAATCAGCCCAACTGCCGCCGCCGCCACACCCTTCAATGCGGCAGTGATCCACACATGCTCGCCGTGGTGGTGGTAAAAGATGCCGACAGCGAACATCAGCAATCCACCAGGAAGGCAGATGCCGACGATCCCGGCA
>Ga0210401_10002202_pt1 | contig 21770 bp, 23 predicted proteins | sample IncBWH32MmetaG_FD_150866 | JGI IMG/M metagenome (GOLD analysis project Ga0210401, IMG submission 150866) | Forest soil microbial communities from Barre Woods Harvard Forest LTER site, Petersham, Massachusetts, United States - Inc-BW-H-32-M | ecosystem: Environmental > Terrestrial > Soil >... | reverse complement strand
CGTGGAGAGATGCCAGGAGGCGCATGCGCTGGAAGTTGATTGCGTTGACAATTACCTACACTAAAGGCAAACTACCGGATTCGTTAGTCCGCCGCTTCCCGTCATGCATCCGGGGAAAGGCCGTGGAAGGGGTTGGAGTCCTCAGGGTTCACCGCTGAGCCGTTTACCATGAGCGCACACCGGGTGTCGTACACGCTGGACTCCACGCTGGACACTGTGAACAGCGCGGAAGAGGCTGCCAGCCAGATAGCCACCGAGGCGGGTTTCGGCGATGAAGAGGTCATGAAGATCGCCATGGCCGTGCGGGAAGCGGCGGTAAACGCAGTGCTGCACGGCAACGCCTATGATCCCGGCAAAAAGGTGACCGTAGACTTTGAGCGGACCGCCCAGGCCCTGGTCATCACCATCCGGGACCAAGGCAAAGGGCTGGATCTGGCGAAAGTTCCCGACCCGCTGGCCCCCGAGAATCTGCTGAAGACCTCGGGCCGGGGGATTTTTCTTATCCGCTCGTTCATGGACGAGGTCGAAATCAACCCGTCCACGTCGGGCACCGAAATCAAACTTATCAAGCACGTCCACGGTGCGACCGCGGACGGCAAGGAGGCTTCCCAGTGAGCATGAAGACCAGCACCCGTCAGGTCGATGGCGTGACCATCGTGGATTGCAGCGGCCGGATCACCCTGGGTGAAGGCAGCGTAACCCTGCGTGATACCGTGCGCGAGCTGCTTGGCAAGACCAACAAGAAGATTCTGCTGAATCTTGGCGACGTCAACTACATCGACAGCTCTGGTATTGGCGAGTTGGTTAGCGCCTACACCACCGTGAAAAACCAGGGCGGCGAGCTCAAACTGCTGAACCTCACCAAGAAAGTCCACGACCTGCTGCAGATCACGAAGCTCTACACCGTATTCGACGTGAAGGACGACGAAGCGGCCGCCGTCAAGTCATTCGGCAAGTAAAGATCTCCCGTCGCAACGTTGCAGAGGCCGACGAGTTGTCGGCCTCACGCTTGCGCCGATTCCCATCCAGGGAATGCCGGGCACCTCTCCCGCGCGCTTAACGTGAACATGACTGCCATTCCCACCTAGAATGGGAGTGGTTGCCTCGTCATGCTCCTACGCTTGGGTCTTTTAGTTCTTTCCCTCGGTATCACGATCGTCGCGTTTTCCCCGCCTGCTACCGCGGCAGCAAAGTGTGTTCCCTTCTCCGAGGCACAGAAACATATCGGTGCGATTACCTGCGTCAGCGGGACGGTTGTTCGGGTGGAGCAAGGGAATGGGGGCGTTCACTTCTTTGATTTCTGCGAGGACTACCGGGTGTGTCCGTTTACCGTGGTGGTGTTTCCGAGTGACTTGAAGCAAGTGGGCGACGTGCGGCAATTGAAAGGACGTCAGATCGAGATTGACGGCGAAGTGAAAAGCTACGACGGGCGGGCGGAAATCGTGCTGCAGCGCCTGAGCCAGCTGCGTGGCGATGCGGCGAAGATTCCGCCAGTGCCGAAGGAATACGACGTGGAGAGACGAGGCAACTACAGCGCGGGAACTTTTCGCGCACCGAGGAAGGCGAAAGGCAGCACAACGAAGAAGTCGAAACCGCCGGCAACGGTGATTTGGGATGATCCTAGCGAGATGGGGACGAAGGAGTAGGGGGGCGCGGTTTCTCTCTGCCGCACCTGTGAGCTACTGGAGGCCACGCAAGCACGCGCACAGGGAAAATGGCTTCAGCCGCAAGACGAAAGCCTTATTCATCCCTACCCCGCCAGTCTTGCCGACGCTTGAGGTCGCTACTCACATCTTTGCCCGTGCCGATCTCTGACAGCAACTGATCGAGTCGGGCGGCTGCGCTTTTGAGGGCTTGCCGATCTGCATCCGCGGCGGCATTTAACATTTCATCGAGCCGGCTTGCTGCACTCTTGAGTCGTTGCAGTTCTTCGCCCGTAAGTTGCTTTTTACGGGCCTGCTCGGTCGCACGAATCAGGCTGGCGATTCGCTCCCGGACGTCCTGCTCCCGGTCTTCATTGTCCCCGTTAGTCATGGCCCGACTGCAACCGACAAAATAGGCGAATCCATCTCGGCGATCATCCTCGGCGATCACGGCCGCAGATGACAGCCACAGCGTATTATCCGTTACGAAGCTGCGCACTGGAAGCTCGAGTTGCGAGACGCAGGACGGGCGAGACGCCCGCCGCTTCACCTCACACCAGTCCCTTGCGCAGCTCTTCCAACGGATACTTCGTGCCGCGCCAGGTGACGCCGTCGTCCGCCAGCGTGCGAAACATCGAGCGCAGCAGGGTGTAAGCAAAAAGCAGGGTGCTGATCGGGTGAAGGAAGAAGTAATACGGCGGGATGGACGACTTGAACGACATGCCTATATAGATCACGAGCATCGATGCCAGGGCGATCGCGTACGGGACACGCTCCCAGCCATGAGCGAGCCAGACGCCCAGGAATGGGCCAAGGTTCAGGAACAACAGGCCTGCGGTCGAGGCGATGGTGCGCCACCACTGAAACGAGAGGACGGCGAAGAAATTCTTGGTGAGGTTATTGACGACGCCCATGGCGCCTTTGGCCCAGCGGATGGAAATCAAATCTTCCCCGAACACATTGCGCTGGCGGAAGCGGGCATTCTTGATGACCTTGCCTAGCTTCATGTCGTCGACCACTTCCATGCGTAACGTCTTGTAGGTGCCTACCGCATCGTAAGTAGTTCGACGGACCATGTTGAAGGCGCCAACACCCATGTGGTCGGCGGTATCGGGGTCGGCCACGCGCCAGGGGCGGTGGCCGAAGGTGAACAGCGTCTGGAAGAAAGCGATCATCATGCGTTCGCCCGGATGTTTCATGATCATGCGCGGGAAAAGAACGACGTGATCGGCATGCTCTGCCTCGGCGTACACGAGAGCCCGACGCAACACTTCGGGCTTGAAGAGAACATCGGCATCTGTAAACAGCAGCCAATCGCCACTCGCTGCCTGGGCGGCAGTCCACATGGCATGGACTTTGCCCATCCAGCTGGACGGCAGCTCGGAGACGTGTATCACCTTGAGTCGTCCGTGAGCGGTGGGGCTGGCGGCAACGCGCTCCATGATCTCGCCGGTGCGGTCGGTGGACCGATCGTTTACGGCGATGACTTCGTAGTTGTCGTAGTCGAGGGCGAGCAGCTGGCTCAGGGCCGGCTCGATGTCTTGCTCTTCGTTGCGAGCCGGAACGATGATGCTGACGCGGGGATGAAAGGCAGGCTGGCGGTCCCACTCCGGCTTAGCGATGTCGGAAATACGCGGCATGCCGAGCGCCGCTTCGACGATCCGCGAAAACCACGCCAGGGCCAGGATGAGGCCCGCACTCCACAGCAGGTAGCCCATTCGCTAGTGGGCCCCCACGGCGGCCGCGGAATTCTCGACGCTTACAGGCGGAGCATATTTCATACCGTAAAACAGTATCGCAGAAGAAAGGGCAATCGCGATCACCGGGGCGATGAATGCGGTACGCATCGAGAAATGGTCCGACATGTAGCCGATGAGGGGAGCCGACGGCACATCGCCGAGCAAATGGAAGATGAAGATGTTGGCCGCCAGCGCCATGGCGCGCACATGCGGTCCCACGGAGTTGATGATGGCTGCGTTAAGCGGTCCCGTATTGAGGAGGAGAAAAAATTCCGCGGTGAACATGCCCGCGATCATCACGTTCCCGCTGCCGAAGATCGCGAAACACATGGCCGGTATGCCCAGCGCGAGGCTCACTGCCGAAACCAGGTAGTGCGCCGCCTTCGTCCGTTTCAGCAGCCAGTCCGAGATCCACCCGCCCGCCAGCGACGCGACAATCCCGTTCACGATCGTGCTGGCTCCAAACAGGATGTTGGCTTGTGTCAGTGTGTAGCTGTGAACGCGGTGGAGGAAGGTTGGAAACCACACCTGGAGTCCGCCCAGGGCGAAAGTCATCATCGCCATGCCCAGCGTAGCCGTGATGAAGGCGGGGTTGCGCATCAGGTTTTGCAGCAACGCCCACGTCCACTGCAAGCCGCGAATCAAGAACCCAATGATTCCGGACGGAGCATCCGCGCTCACCTCCGACGGCTCCGGAATTTTTCCCGGCTCATCGAATTGCCCCAACGGCGGTTCGGGAACGAACAGCAGCAGAAACGCCAGCAGCAAGCTGGGCGCTGCTCCCACGTAAAAGGGCACACGCCAGCCATACTTGGGACCGAGCACGCCGCCAACCAGGAAACCCAACGCGCTGCCTACCGGGATCGCGAGATAGAAAATGCCCATCACGCGACCTCGCTTTTTTTCGGGAAACATGTCGGCGACGAAGGTTGGCGACAGGATTACGAAGCTCGCCTCTCCAATTCCGACCAGGGTATGGCGCAGCAGCAGTTCGTCGAAGTTCCTGGTAAAAGCCGTGAGCAGGGTGGCGCCGCTCCAGATAACGGCCCCCACGATGATGACCGCCTTGCGTGAAAACTTCACCGACAGCGGCCCCATGAAAGGCGCCGCAATCATGTAAAAAATGAAGAACACACTAGTCAGCAATCCATACGCAGCGTCACTACGCGGAAACTCAGCCTTGATCAGATCCTGCACCGCGAACAGCACGTTGCGGTCGATATAGTTCAGCAGGTTCAGCGCAGTCAACAGCGCGAGAGCGGTTTTCGGATAGAGCTTTCTGTCGGGCACGGGTCTGGCGAATCTAACACGGCTAGAGGCCGATGGGCTACTTCGAGAGATTAGCAAGCCGGACACCCGGCGGCAGGTCGTGCTGCGTGGGTCGGAATCCGCAAACAGCGCAGGCTGACGGCGCGACTACCGTCGTGTCGTGGGTCAGGAGCTCGACATAGTTATGGACGTCGGGTGTGATACAAAGATCCGACGGCGATGGAGTTCGCCATAACCGCCTTTAAGGCTGATAACTCCTACGAGAACTTATTGGGGAGAACTCCATCGTGCTTGACTTCCTCGCCATATCCCTGGGCGCGATCGTCGGCGCCAACCTCCGCTACTGGATGAGCCGCTATGCGGTCCGTCTGCTCGGACCGGTGTTTCCGTACGGCACCCTCAGCATCAACGTGCTGGGCAGCTTTGTGCTCGGCTTCTTCCTGGTGTGGACGACGGAGCGGGTGATGGTCGATCCGCGCTGGCGCCTGTTGATCGCAGTCGGCTTTTGTGGCGGGTATACGACTTTCTCCAGCTATGCCTATGAGACCATGGCCTTCTTGGAGCAAGGCCAATGGACGTTGATGGCGGCAAATTTCGTTGCCAACAACCTGCTGGCTTGCCTGGCGGTTCTCGCGGGTATGGCATTGGCGCGGGTGCTGTAGAATGTCGGGCGCGATGGCGGTACAGGTCACGATCTATCTGAACGAGGCGGACCAGTGGCATCGGCGACCACTGCATATGGAAGTGTTGAATTACCTGCGCAAAGAGGGTGTCTATGCCGCGACGGCTGTGCATGCGGTCGCGGGGTTCCTGGGACGGCACAAGGTCGAGACCTCGCACCTGGTGGACGCTGGCGGCAAGCTTCCGGTGATCATCGTCTTCGTGGATACCGATGAGCACATGAACCGCGTGCTGCCGACGCTCAAGGAAATGGCCCCTCACCGGTTGATCGTGCGCGAGAACGTGGTGCTCGAGCAGGGGAACCTGGACTGAACTGCTCGTTTTCGTGACTGGGCCGCGGCGGCTAAACAGGCTGCGGAAAAACGACTGTAGCGCCGGCGTCCCGCCGGCTGTCGCGAGGGGCATCTTGCCCTCGCCGTGCAGGCGGTTACGACCTGGCTGAAGCCAGGCTCTTTTAAAACAATTTTAGCGTTGCTGCCCGGAAGTCAGTTCGCTGCTTGAGCACACCTCGATGAAAGACCTCGACATTCTTGCAATCGCCGCGCACCGCGATGACGTGGAGCAAACCTGCGGGGGCACGCTGCTCAAGATGTCGGAGCGCGGGTACCGCACCGGCATTCTGGATTTGACGCGCGGCGAGATGGGCACCCGAGGTTCTGCCGAAGACCGCGAGCGCGAGGCGGCCGAGGCGGCACGGATTCTCAAGACGGCGTGGCGCGGGGCCCTCGATATTCCTGACGGTCGGGTTGAAAACACGTGGGAGAACAAGCTGAAAGTCGCGCGCGTGCTGCGCGAATTGCGGCCCCGGGTCGTGATTCTGCCTTACTGGAAAGGGCGGCATCCGGATCACTACACGGCTTCGACGTTGGGGTATGAGGCGTGCTTTCTGGCGGGGCTGGCGAAGATAGTCGTCGGTCGTCAGTCGTCGGTCGTCGGCTTGCACGGTTCGGACCCCTCGACGGGCGAGGACGCCCGTCGCTCTACCGACGCGAGCACAGGCAATTTGGCGCCGCATCGGCCATTCAAGATTATCTATGCGACGCTTTACTACGATGTGCGGCCGACGTTTGTGGTCGACATCAGCGAGCAGTTCGAGGCACGCTTTCAGTCGCTGATGGCCTACAAGACACAGTTCTCCGATCAGGAGGCGGGCAAGGACCTGTTCCCTGCCCAGAAAGAAATCCGCAATCGCATCGAGGCGATGGCGCGCTTTTACGGGATGCTGGGCGGCGTTGAGTATGGCGAGCCGTTTCTGCAGAAGGAAGTCGGGCTGGTGGACGATTTGCTGATGATTCCCGTGAAATCGATATGAGAACCGTCGCTGGTCGTCGGTCGTTGGTCGTTGGCTGTTACGCCGCCTGGTTGCAGAATCTAAACCTTCCCACGATACAGCGCATTCGATTCCACGAACTGGCGCAGGATGTTGTTCACGTCGCAGGGCTTCTCGCGCAATGTTTCGGGATCCCATTCGCTGCGCGGGACGGCAAAGAAATCGCCGCCGTAGACGTGGATGGCTCCGGTTAGTCGAGGAATGGGGTTGGTGACGGAATGAATGATGTGCTCGCCCAGCGGCTCCGCGTCTTTTTCGCAGAGCGAGCGGGCGGCAGCAGCTTCGACTTTCCCGGTAGAGTCTCCGGGGATGCGACGCCAGAAGATGTTGTCCTCGCGACCGCTGTAGATGCCGATCACCGCCCACATCTGATGGTTGTGCGGCATGAGCGTCATGCGGGGTCCCCAGATTACGTTCAGGATGGTGAGGTCGTTTGCGCGGTACAGCGGCTGGATTTCCGCCCGGGCCGGCTCTCCTAAGCGATGTAAGACGGCACCAGGCTCAGACACCGCGCGTGCCACGACTTCTCGCACGAGCCGGTGGGAACTGTCTTCCTTCAGCGCTGAACGGCAATCGGTCACGAATTGGTCGAGATCGAACATCGCCTGTGGACCTTCCTAGGATAGACTCGCGGGCTTTCCCCAAACAATTGGAAACAACCCGGCGAACCCCATGCGCTGAAGCGCAGCACTCCGTCGGGTCGCCGGTGACGCGACTAAAGTCGTGGCCTTCCCACATTTGCAGGGGCGAGGGCAAGATGCCCCTTCGACAAGCTCAGGGCAGGCTCTCGCGACTGCCGGCGGGCCCCTTCGGCATAAAAGCGGATGCACTTTCCCAAGGAGATTGGTTTTTCTCGGCGTTCTCGGCGAACTCGGCGGTGAACAGCTTTTGTTCTTCCTACCGGGCCACCAGCACTTCCCGGATATTGTCGCGGCTCAGGAAAAACTTGATGGAAGCGAAATCGCGGAAGAGGTTTTCGATGTGCCGGTTATTGAACACACGCTGCAAACGGAAGCCCTGTCCCACGGCGCGGTGCACCGCGCCCGTCGGCCCGCGCCGCACCTCGCGCTGCGGCACGATGGGCTGCATATCGAGCACGTCCGCGCCCATGATGTGGTAGCGATAGCAGGGCGCATCCGGTCCAGCGTCGCGGGTGTGAAAGAAGGCCAGCAGCATGCCTCCCGGCTTCAGCACCGACCACAGCCGTCCCACCACCGGCTTCACCAGGCTTTCGTCAAGATAGTCGGGGAGGTTCCAGCACAGCACCACGTCGAATTGCGCCGCCGGATATACCAGGTTGTCTTCCAGAAAGCGGCGGCTGTCGAGCGTCATATTGCCCTGCTCGTCTTTGGCAGCCAGCACCGGGTCGGTTGACGCTGTCAGCAGGTCTTCGCTGTACATCTTGTGGGCGCGCTCAGTGAAGTAGCGGATATTGGCGGGTGAGGTTGCGCCTAGGTCCAGAATGCACAAGCCTTCTTCCGAGGACCAATGCCGCGACAGCTCTCCCAGCCCGCTCGAGCGTCGGGACAGCTTCGGAATGCTTTGTGCCGGGGACGAATCTTTGTCTGGCCCGGACGATGAGCCGCGAAACATTTTCATGAAGCTTGGTAGTACGAAAAACCAGCCGCCGGACGCCAGTCTTCAGTCGTCAGCCCTTCGCCACACCAGGCTTGCCGCTGCGCAACCTTTGAACTGGCTGGCGACTCGAACCGCCGACGACTTCCCTTTTACTTTCCGCCGTCCTTGCCTACGTCAACTTTTCCCTTCAGGTACGCGCCTTCCTCGATGGCAATTCGCTGGGTGGCGATGTCGCCCATCACGATCGCCGACTTCCGCAGCTCCACCCGGTCCGTCACATGCAGGTTGCCTTCGAGCTTGCCCTGCACAATGACGCCCTTGGCATCGACGTTGGCTTTCACCTGTCCGTTCGGGCCCACCGTGAGATTGTTGCCTTTGAGCAGGATGCTGCCTTCCACCTGTCCGTCGAGGTAAAGGTCCTCGCTGCCGGAAAGCTCTCCCTTGATGACGACCGACTTGCCGATGTGCGCAAACTCTCCAGTCTTGGGAACATCCATTGCCATCTCCTTGGGGAAACTGCGGGCCGCTCGTGGCCTTTCGGCCCCGTGCTGCCGCCTCGAACGATTACACCATCCTTCCCTGAGTGCCAAACCTTCTGGGAAGAAATTCGTGGGAACTCATGATACTAAACTATTTCGGCTTGATTTTCGCGTAACGTGTCGGGCCTTTGGTAACCGGCCCTGTCCGAACGATTCCTCGAATCCGTTACAACGATTGCACCAAAGAACTCGTCTAACGGTACACTACCGGGCAGGAGCGTGGGGATGTTGCGTTTCAAGCCGACACTCTGGACAAACTGGGGACTTCCAGCCGTCCTTATCTGTCTGCTCCAGTTCGCCCACGCCGCGCAAACGCCGGAGCTGCCCCCTGCGGAACTTGTCCGTCAGACGGTGAACAACGAGATCAAGGCTTCTCAGAACGACGCTTCTCGTCACATGTTCGTCTCGCGCAAGGAAGGCAACCACGGGTCGCAGACGAAACTCTACTGTGAAACCCGCGATGCCATGGCAGGGATGGCCATCGCATACGACGACAAGCCGCTGACCACACAGCAGCGCGCAGCCGAAGAAGCCCGCCTTGACGGCCTGGTGAACGATCCCGCCGAACTGGCCAAAAAGCGTCAGCGTGAGAAAGAAGACACCGAACGCATGTCGCGCATCATGCGTGCCATGCCCGACGCCTTTCTCTACGAATACGCGGGCACGGAAACCGGCAAGGCCGGCGTCGGCAAGGCCGGCGAGGAGCTTGTCCGGTTGCGGTTCCGTCCCAATCCGAAATACGATCCGCCCAGCCACGTGGAACAGGTGTTGTCCGGCATGCAAGGAGATTTACTCATTGATGCGAACCGGCATCGCATCGCGCGCATCAACGGAACACTCTACAAAGAGGTGGGCTTTGGCTGGGGAATCCTCGGACACCTGGATAAGGGCGGCCATTTTCTTGTGGAACAGGGCGATGTCGGCGATGGCACCTGGGACATTGCACGCATGAGCCTTGCCTTCACCGGGAGAGTGCTCCTGTTCAAACATCTCGACTTCAAGTCCAACGAAGTCCTTAGCGACTTTCGTTCCGTTCCCCAGGGGCTCAGCTTCGCCCAGGGCGTGGAACTCTTGAAGAAGCAGGAAGCTACCCTCGCCGAAAATCATCGCGTCGACAGCGATCACAAATAAATCAATCCCATCCTTCTGCCGCGCACTCGACTTTTACAAACTTTCGCGCAACCGCTCTCGATTCGCCCCGATAAATGACTCAGGAGGTGGATCATGTCGAGCGTGCAAAGTCCGGGCGGGTTATCAAACATCGACAACTCTGTCGACACATCGTCGCAGCAAACTGGCGTGGCTTATGTGCAGAACGGTGAAAATCAGATTTCCGATTTAGCGGCGCGACTGGGAGTATCCGCGCAAGCTCTGCTGCAGGCGAATCCGCAGTTGACCAATCCCAATCAGCTGTCTGCGGGACAAGAGATCCATCTTCCGCAGGTCCTCGGGCAAGATGCCGGACCGGCGTCCGGCTTGAGCTCCGGCAGCGCGCCATCCGTGCCCCCGCCGTCATTCCCCGGAAAGCAATTCGAGGCGGGCCTCGATAACTCCGCGATGAAAGCATTGCTCTTCGCCAACAACCAGACCCCGGCCATTGGCCTGGAACAAGGAAACCGCCAGACGCTGGGCCCGGTTACCCCACAGACCATCGACGTCACCCAGGATCCGGCGTATCAGGCGTTGCCGATCGGTACGCAGGCACAATTGCTCGCGACGCAGACGAATCCACAGGCTGCGCAGCAATTGCAGCAGTGTCTCAACAATCCGCTGTATGGCAGCCTGAATCAGCAGCAGAAAACCGAGCTACTGAATGTCTTCGCCAAGTCCGACGCCAACGGCAGAGCGGACCTGCCCACACTCATGAATCGCCAGGTAGTGATCGGCTCTGGCGACCCGCCGCCGACCATCCCTGCCTTGCTCAGTCAGGACAACACGGCGCAGCGCCATTCCCTGCTCGATAACCTCAATACTCTGGCCAACGAGCCAATGAATCCCGCCGCCGATGGCCGGCGCGGCGAAATCCTCGGAAGCGTCATTTCGGAAACCGCCGACCCCACCTGGCAACTCGATCAGGGCAACGTCGGCGAATGTGCCCCAACTTCCATTCAGACGCACCTTCTGCTGAATACTCCTTCCGAATATGCGCGCTTGATCGGCGGACTCTCCAGCCAGTCCAAGACAGCAGTCCTTGCCGACGGCAGCTCTCTCCAGGCCGCGCAGAATGACATCGTGAACAATGCGAAGGTGACCATCACTGGTCAGAACGGCGCGCCCCAAACCATCAACGACCGCCGCTCGGTGACCGAACGCATGTTCCAGGGCGCGATCCAGCAGTATGGCGACCGCTCCGTGGGCGGCGCCCAGAACTTCGACTGCAACACCGACAATACTGGACTCTGGGACAACCAGGTGGCCAACGTTCTGCATGGGCTCTACAACCGCTCCTACACCGCGCAGCCACCAGGAGGCCAGGGCATCAACGGCGCGGTCGGCTCAAATCAGAACCAGCGCGACGGCATCCTCAACCAGATCAAAGATCAACTCAACCTGGGGCAAGGTCCGGTTCCCGCCGAAATTATCTGGGGCGCCAACAACTCCAGCCAGGGACTGCACGAACTCATGATCACCGAGGTGCGCGACGGCCGCGTGTACTTCCGCAACCCATGGGGTTCTCGCGATGCCCAGGGATCGAACTACAAGGATAATCAGAACATCGCCGGGCCACCCCCGCGCCGCGTCGAAGACAGCCTGGGTGGACTCGAATCCATGAGCATTCAGGATTTTCGTCAGCGCCTGAACGGAGCCGTCATCGGTCCGCCCATCGGAGGCAACTAAAGTACTCGCCAAAAAAATTGCCCCACATCCGCATTCAGTTTTGCGGATGTGGGGTTGTTTACTCTACGAACCGCAGTACCACTGTGCGCAGTCCGCCGCATTCTCCGCACAAGGATTGGCGTGCGGCTCCCCGCTATTTCGGCTTGGCAGCGGGGGCTATTTCCACTTGCACGGCGGGACTCTTATCCGACTTCGTCATGTCGACCGACACAATGCCAAGGCTGCCATTGCTGCCGCGCGTCTGGATAGTGCGAGTGTTCTGCGTTCCGGCCGCGCCGGGTGTCTGCACGTCGGTCGACTGAATCGTGACCTCGAGACCCGCGTTCGGATCCCCAGGATTCACCTGCTCCACTTGCTGTTGCGTCGTCTGGCTCCCGCTTAAACCGTTGCGGGTTACGGTGCTCACTTTTTGAACTATGTGCAGCGTGCCATCCGGTGAGGACCCCGGAACCTCGGTTGAGAATGTTTCTACCGTACTGTGTCCTTCACCCGCGCCATCCTGCATATCTCTGCCGACCGTTCTCGACACCTCCGCAAGACGCCCATCCGCGCCGACGCGGGAAATATGCTCATCGCGAGTCCGGACTTTTCCATCGTCCGTTACCGTACTCTGCTTGACTTCTCCGGCCTGCCAGTTTCCTTCGCCGTCGGGCAGCAGCGTCGATTTCTCGATCTGCACGGTGTGCTCGCCGGTATGCTCCTGCCGCTCCTCGACCTTCATGGCGGGCGCCATTCCCCCGTTTACCCCAGGCAGATACACAGTGGTTGTGGTCTGTTCGACATTGGGCGCTGTTTTTTTCGTGACCTGCTCTTCGCGCTGCACGACCTGGCTGCGCCCGTTGGAGTCAGGGTTCGACGTCGAGCGCACCACCCGGCTTCCCCCGTCGGCTAGCGTGTGTTTTTCTTCCTCGGTGGTCTGTACCAGCGCGCGCTGCCCTTCACTGTCGCGGCCGTAGGTTCGCACCGTGGTCCGGGTCGTCGTGTCATTGACGCGAACGGTCTCCGTCTCGGTGTCCTGATACGGTTCGTACCCGCCCGAGCGAAGAACCTCCACCGATTGCCGGTCCACTGTCCGGTTGCCATCTTGGGAGTGAGTTTCTACCTTACGCGTACGGCTCCCGCTCGCCGAGTCCTGCGATTCGGAACTAGAGGTCCAGGGCTTGCCGGAATCTCCGTTGTTGTCAGAAGTCTGTGCCCAGCTCACGACTGAATACCCAAGGAGGAAGAACAAGAGAAGAAAGGACGAGGCGATCGCGAGGACAGTTCGCCGGGGCATGGCCATCATTCTCTCCCGCCGTCGTGGCACTGTCCAGAGCACGGGCATCAGCTGCCGGAATACCGTTGGTCTCTACCAAGTAGGCCTCTAACCAAAACAAGTAGGCCTCTACCTAAAAAATTGTCATCCTGAGCGAAGTGAGGCGAAGCCGAACGCAGTCGAAAGCCTGCCCTGAGCCAGTCGAAGGGGACCCCTGAATTATTGCGCCAGGCAAATGTCGAAAAGACCTTTTCCGGCAATGGCCGGACTTTATGTCGCTTCCCCCAAAACCCTGAGGCTCGGTGCTCGGTGCCCCTGGTTCGCGTCCGTTCTTTGGACATTAACCCGGGTCTCTATCTAGTTTCCTTCGCGGCCTTTGCGGCCCTTCCTTCGCGGCCTTTGCGGCCCTTCCTTCGCGGCCTTTGCGGTTAAAGATCTCCGCTCGGTGCCCCGTCTCACGTTCTGCGGACGCTAGCCACGTCACTTTGAACCCGCCCTGACTACTTCCTTCCGCACTGTCAGCTTCTCGATCAAATCTTCCCTCACTCGATACCCAGTCCCCGGCTCATCCCGCACCGCAATCATCCCTTCGCGCGACACCTCGACCTCCGGCTCGATGATGTCTTCTTTCCAGTACCGCTTCGACGCCGACACGTCTCCGGGCAAGCTGAAATTTTCCAGCGTCGAAAGCGCGATGTTGTGCGACCGCCCGATTCCGGACTCGAGCATCCCGCCACACCACACCGGAATGCGATTGGCACGGCACACATCGTGCACCTTCTTCGCTTCGGTGAACCCGCCCACCCGGCCCACTTTGATATTGATGATCCGGCAGGCGCCCGTTTCCACCGCACAGGCTGCGTCCCGCGCGTGCTCGATCGACTCGTCCAGGCAAATGGCCGTGCGCAGCTCTTTCTGCAAGCGCGCGTGGTAGTAGAGATCGTCGTTCCACAGCGGCTGCTCGATCATCAGCAGGTGGAACTGGTCGAACTCCCGCAGATGCTCGACCTGATCCAGCGTGTACGCCGAATTCGCGTCCACGCTCAGCGTGATGTCGGGCCAGCGCGCCCGCACTTTCTCGAGAACATTCACATCCCAGCCCGGTTTGACCTTGAGCTTGATGCGACGGTACCCGGCTGCCAGTTCGGTCGCGATCTTTTCCATCAACTGCTCGTGCGAGTCCTGGATCCCGATCGACACGCCGCAGAGAATCTCCGTGCGCGAGCCCCCGAGTAGCTTCCACAGAGGTTGGTTCTTCGCCCGCGCCTCCGCATCCCACAACGCGTTTTCCAGCGCGGCCTTGGCCATGCGATGACCGCGCACTTTGCCCAGCAGCGCCACCGCTTCCCTTCCCTGCGAAATCGCTTTCCCCAGCAATGCCGGCGCCAGGTACCGCGTGATTGTGGGCCAGGCGCTTTCGATCCACTCGCTGCTGTAAAACGGATCTTCTCCCGCCACGCACTCGCCCCAGCCGCGGAGCCCTTCACCTTCGACCGTGACTAATAGAATGCGCCGGCTGTAAATGCGCACAAAGCTCGTCTCAAAAAAATGGACGAGCGGCATTTGTATTTCCCGTAGGGTGATCCGTTCAATTTTCATTTCGATCTTCGTCCGCTTGTGCCCGAAGACTTGTCATCCTGAGCGAAGTGAGCCGCCAGGCGAACGCAGTCGAAGGACCCCGTGTCCCTATGCGGCGCTACCGGCCTTAACACCTTTTTCACCACCGCTCGCGCCTCCAACGAACTCACGACCCATACGACCAACTCTCATTCCACCGCCCCAGCAGAAACGTTCCGTTGCCGCCACCATCTCGCTCGTAGCCAAGCACCGCCAACCCGTCATGAAATGCCTTGAGAAACTGCTCGCGATTCCGATCCTGCACTGCCTGGGCGCGATCGCGTGTTTCCGCCGCTGCTTTCCACTCGTAGATCGCCGCGGGAACCGAAACGCGCGTCGTGACTTCCTGCCGTGGCACCGATCCATCGCTCAGCAACTTCTTCACGCGTTCCGATTTCAACCACCATTCCGCAATCAACCGGTCCGTCGGAAGGCCGCCCTGCAAAGGCGAAGTCGTGATTCCATACTGGTTGATCGTGTAGCGCCGCACGATTGCCCCCAGTTTCTCGATATTGAGATAGGCGTTTTTGATTTCCAGCGGATCAAACGTCCACTCGATCAACTCGATGCCCCGCTCGAGCGCCTCTTCGCGTTGAAACAACTTGATGCGGCGTCCCAGTCCCCCGTTGCGGTACTCGCTCCGCACCGCCAGCATGTGCGAGTGCAGATAAGGATGGCCCCCGCGCACGCCGGGCACGGCCAGTGCGAAGCCGACCATCTCGCCGCCATCGAATGCGCCCAGCACCTGCCCGCCCACCTTCTCGGCCACGACAAAAAGCCGCAGTGGGACCAGTTCCGCGTCGGTGAAGTTCCAGACTTCCTGTTGCAGCGCCACTGCCCGGCGCAGTTCCTCCAGCGCGTGGCATGTGCGAATCACGATCGAATCGGTTTTCACGATTGGGATTTTTCCAGTTCCTTCGCCTGCTGCCAAAGGGATTCGAGTTCTTCCATCGTCGCCTGCTCCGGCCCTCTGCCAGACTGCCGCAGCCGCTCTTCCATCCACTGAAATCGCCGCTTGAACTTGCGGTTGGTTTTTTTGAGCGCCGACTCGGGATCGACCGCCAGGTAGCGCGCGATATTGACCAGCACGAAAAACAGATCGCCCACTTCCTCTTCCAGCCGGTTGCGCAACTCCTCGGGCACAGCCACCCGTCCTGCCCCCGCGACCCCACGCCCCTGTGGCCGCGGCCCGGGCGGCGGAAAATCTTGCAGCTGTTCCCGCAGTTCGTCGGTCTCTTCGCGCAGCTTGTCGAACAATCCTTCTACGTTTGGCCAGTCGAAACCTACGTGCGCTGCGCGCGAGCTCAGCTTGTGTGCCTCAAGCAAAGCCGGCATCGCCGCGGAAACGCCCCCAAGCACCGATTGCGGTGGCTCTGGTTCTTTCGCCGTCTTGCCTCCGCCAGCTGCCAGCCGCTTCTTTTTCTCCTCCGCCTTGATCGCTTCCCAGTTGCGTACCACTTCCGAGGCGGTCTCGGCCTGCACGTCGCCAAACACATGCGGATGTCGATTCACCAGCTTGGCCGAGAGCTTCTCGATCACATCGTCGATGGTGAAGGTCCCCTGCTCCTTCGACATTTCCGAATAGAACAGCACCTGTAACAAGAGGTCGCCCAGCTCCCCGCTCAACTCGTCCCAGTCGCGATTGTCGATGGCCTCGAGAACTTCGTAGGTCTCTTCGAGCGTGTAGGGTTTGATGGAATCGAAGGTCTGTTCGCGGTCCCACGGACAGCCTCCCGGCGCGCGCAGCCGCGCCATAATCGCAACCGCGCGCTCAAAGCGCTCTCCCGTAGTCAAACCCATTGGACCAACAATCTAAATGACCCCTCGCCAACGGCACAAACTCACCCGCCCCGCGGCATCCGCTCGCAAATAGCCCGGCCGCCTTCTTAGAGTTGTCATCCTGAGTGGAGTGAGACGCCAGTCGAACGAAGTCGAAAGCCTGCCCTGAGCGGAGCCGAAGGGGATCCTGTAGCGCCGGCGTTCCGCCGGCCGTCGCGAGGGCATCTTGCCCTCGCGTCATCAGCGGACGTCGACGTGTCGTCTCACACTGAGATGCCAATTTGCAAGTTATTGAATTTAAGGACGCCTCCTTTTGTGTTATTATCTTTTAGCTATTATACAGCCTTCACGAAATCACAAAATGTTCCACGTGGAACATTTTGTCGATTCGTAACCATTGCCTCTGGACGACGGTTACCTACCCCCGGCATGGCCCAACAGTCACAATCTATCTGGGGGAGTCCGTCCCGCTAGCTTCAGGGACGCCGGCACACCTCGGGACCCGACATGCAACTGCCCAGCACACAGCGCGCCCCGCTTGCGGGGCAACACTTTCAGGTCGCAGTCATCGGTGGCGGCGTCATGGGTGTGGCCATCGCGCGCGCATGCGCGCGCGCTGGCAAGCGCACCTTGCTGGTCGAGCAGCAGGACTTCGCGGCTGGAACCACCAGCCGCTCCAGCCGCATGCTGAGCGGCTTGCGCGCGCTCGAGCGCGGCGACCTGGCTTTCGCTCGCGAGTCGGTACGCGAGCGCGAGCGCTTGCTGCGCGAGCAGCCACACCTGACGCATCCCGCGCACTTTCTGCTGGCACTGAGCAACAAGAACGCACGGAGTTCCATGTCGGTGCGCACAGCGCTGTGGCTTTACCGGCGGATGGCGGGCAACGCCAGCGACGCTGCGAGCTTTGAGATGGCGCACAAGAAACTGGAGCGCGCACTCGATGCGGGACAGCGCTGGTCGGTCTTCGACTACGAAGACGCGCAATGCGAATTTCCGGAACGGCTGGTGGCCGAGTGGCTGGTCGAGGCGATCGCGGCGGGCGCGGTGGCACGCAATCACACGCAGGTGATGGCCATCGACGTCGCCCACGGACGCGCGCGCGGCCTGCTGCTGCGCGACTGGACCCGCAACCTCGAAGAAAAAATCGAAGCCACCTGGATCATCAACGCCACCGGGCCGTGGGCCGATCGCACCGTCCAGCGATCGGGCTTGAAGATGCGGCGCCCGATGGTGATGGGGGTACGCGGTTCGCACGTCGTGCTGCCCAACTTTCCGGGCGCGCCTGGCGCCGCCGTGTACAGCGAAGCCATCGACGGACGCCGTCTGTATGTCATTCCCTGGAACGAACAGATCCTCGTAGGCGCGACGCATGTCGCCGACACGTCGGATCCCGGCAAGGTCTATCCGACACCAGAAGAAATCGACTACCTGATGCGATCGCTGCTGGCGCTGTTTCCGAAAGCACGCGTCTCAGCCAACGACATCCGGCACGCCTTCGCGGGAGTGCGCGCTCTGCCCTTCGACGGGAAAGGCGACACCGACCGCGTGGGCCAGCAGCACTCGCTGCACGACCACGAGGACGAGAAAGTCGCGCGCCTGATTTCCGTGATCGGAGGAAACCTGGCTTCGGCGGCGAGCGTAGCGCGCGACTGCGCGCGTAAGATCGGCGTTCGCGCGGAAGACCCAAAGCACACGGCGCCGGTCAACGGACGCGCGCTCGATCTCCTGCTCGACGAGTACGTAGTCGAGGTGGCGAACACCGGAGGCTTGAGCGAGGAATCGGCGCGCACCATCACCGAATGGCACGGCCGCGCCTCAATGGAGATCGCACGCATGGCCCGCAACAGCGTTGAGTTGCGCACCCCACTGTGCCCGCACTCGCAGCACATCGTGGCCGAGGCCGTGGAGGCCTATCGCAAGGAGTGCGCCGTCACGCTCGGCGACGTTCTGCTGCGCCGCGTGCCGGTCGCGCTCGGACCCTGCTGGTCGGAGACATGCAGCCGCGAAGCTGCCTTGCGGGTCGGCGCGGTGATGGGGTGGGACGATGAGGCGATCGGTGCGCAACTGGAATCGCTCGAGATGGAGCGCGCGGCCTTCCTGCGCCGGCCGCGCATGAACGCCCGCATGGCCACCGCGGCCGATTGATCCTCCGGCGAATTCACTCACATCCCGTCTGCTTGCCCAAGGTTAGCGTCCAAAGAGCTGACGCGAACCCGGGGGCACCATCGAGGCAAATCGGGCGGTTGGAAATCTTGTCCGACGGACCGCTTCGACGGTTGTGATCAGGTCTTCGGCGCACGAAGCTTACCGAGGGTGACGGTGTCGTCGGAGATGATGCCGTCGACTTTCATCCGCTCAAATTCCAGCATCCTCTCTTCATGGTTCACGGTCCAGGTCAGGACCTTCTTCCCAGCGCCCTGAAGTTCGCGCATTAGATCGACATTCATCAATGTCAAGTGTGGAATGACCGAATGGATGGGGAGACGTGTCCATGCGACGAGTTCCGCCGGGGTCTCGCAAATCAGACCCAAGGGGATATCAGGGGCCAGGTTGCGCATGGCAAGAAGAACCTCGGGAAGGAACGAGGAAACGACAAAGCCGCGGCGGGGGACGTGGGCTTCGAGAGCGCGGATGACAATGCTTTCAAGGCCCGCGACCTTGACTTCGATGTCGAGGAAGGCCTTGTCCTGATAGCGGGCCAGGACTGAGTCGAGGACAGGAAGTGCGCAGAGGTCGACGGCCCCGGCCTCACTGATTTCGACGCCGTTAATTTTCGGGTCGTGACAGATGACGGCGCGGCCATCGGCGGTGAGGCGGACGTCGAATTCGAATCCGTCGCAGCCATGGGTAAGGGCGAGGTCGAAGGAGGCGAGAGTGTTTTCAGGAATGGTGCGGGTGGCACGAGCGCCGCGGTGGCCGAGCAGAAGCGGAAGCATTGGGGGGATTGTAATGGAGGCGCCGGGCGGCAAATATCAGGGCAGGGTGTGGGAGTTCCGGGCGGCTTACAATCGGCGGCCGCTCCACGTTTGTGCACGGGAGTGTGCGCACGTCGACCTTACGGGTTCGTGGTTGAAAAGGATTCAGCCCTCGGTCAGTTCTTAGCGACCGCGGGGTCCTTCGACTGCGTTCGGCTTTCGCCTCACTCCGCTCAGGATGACAAAGTGAATAAGGCTGGTTCCCTCGAGTTGCGGCCACGCGGACGCGACTGCTGTAGTTGAGGGGTCCCCTTCGACCGCGCCAGGGCAGGCTCTCGACTGCGTTCTGCGGTTGCCTCACACCGTTCAGGGTGACGGGGATTTTGCAATTCTGCGGGGCAGGAGTATCGGCCTTTATGGCCTGCATGACTTCCACGGTTCGTGGCAGAAAAGGAACGTGCGTTGGAGGAACCGCCACCGCCCTCGGGGTCCTTCGACTGCGTTCGGCTGGCGCCTCACTTCGCTCAGGATGACAGGGATTGAGGCGCGAACAGGGCGACCGTTCGACACTCGCGCTTGCAATCGCGTGCGTGGCTGGGGTTGGCGGGCGGTGTGTCCCAATCCAAGTTTGGCGGACAGGAGTGTCCGCCCTACATCAGTCCAGGTCGAAGTCGCGGATGGGTTTGCCGGTGTCGGGGGTTTCTTTGGCTTTGCGGACGGCTTCCTGGAATTTCTTTTCGAGCAGATCAGCGGCGTGTTTCTGGTTTTCGAGCGACTGACGGAAGATCGAGTCGCGGCGGTTGTCCTGCTCTTTCATGGCGCGTGCGGCCTCTTCCATGTCGTTGAAGGTTTTCGGCTTCACGGCGGCCGTGTGAGCGATGACGGCTTTGGTCGCGGGATCGATCTTCAGCACCGCGTTACAGCAGGGGCAGGTCACCTCGAACGGGCTGGAGCTCTTCGCCATCTCAAACGGAATGATACTCCAAAGTTTCGCAGGGAGCGAAACTGCGAGCGACCGCCTGCCTGGCGCCTAGTGGTGAGTGGAGAGGTGGATGGGGAGAATTTTGAAGATGTAGAGCATCTCCCAGCCCAGCAGAAAGACCGAGACCACGACGGTCGCGACGGCGAGGACTTCCCCGAAGGTCCAGCGGTTCTGGTGGGGCTCGAAGCGTTTGGCCACGAGACTCAGAATGTTTAACGTGGCGAAGCCGAAGACGATGGCCCAGAGGATGTTGTAGGCGTCACCTTTCTGGTCGGAGGACTCGAAGATGGTGACGGCAGACAGAAAAACCAGGGACGGAAGATCGCGGCGGAGGACGACAGCCAGGGTGCGATAGGAAGGAAGCAGGTTGACCAGGCTAAGAAGGTGCAAGCGAGTTCGCCCTTTTGGGGTGACCGGGAGGTGACCTCGTCGGCCAGAGTTCCAGAGAATCTTACCTTGTTTTGCTGGCGGGGTCACGATGTACGAAAGGACAGTTCATGGCCTAGCGTTGGACACAGGCATGATGGCAGGCGGAAAGTTTTTTCACCACCAAGGACACGAAGGAAAGGCTCGGGTCGGAACGTGTGCGCCCAAAGACAACACCACGGTTCGTGGCGGAAAAAGCGTTCGCGACGGGAGCGTCCGACGGGGTACCGGGGTCCTTCGACTGCGTTCGGCTGAGGCCTCACTCCGCTCAGGATGACAGAGTGAAATGCTCGTCAGGTTTCGGCAAGCCAGGTTAGTGTCGACAAGAACGGGACGCGAATCTGCCGCAGGGGACTGGCGCCCACTCCGCTGAGGATGACAGATCAAAAGGGGAATGGATTGATGGATCGTGGACGCCAGGAAGGAACAGTGTTCCGATAAAATTCGAATATGGCGCGCAAGTTTGTGTTCTTTGATGTGGGGAGCACGCTGTTGTTTGCCAACCGCGAGCGGATGCTCGAACCGCTGCATCGGCGGGGAGTTCGACCGCCGGAGGTGCAACTGCTGAGGCTCGAGCGCGAGGTAAAGAACCAATTCGATGCGATTCTCGAGGAGGGCGGAAAAGCGGATCATCCGTTCTGGGACATGTTTTATGCGCGTTTGTTCGAAGAACTGGGATTGCAGGACGAAGCCATGCGGCAGCAGTTGATTGCGAACACGCGGAACTCGATGAATTGGGACCGCATCCGTCCGGGGACGCGGGAGGCGCTGGAACGCATCGGAACGAAGTACGGGATCGCAGTGATTTCGAATGCCGACGGGCGCATTGCGGAGTTGCTCGGGCGATGCGGGCTGGCAGACTGTTTTCGCACCATCACCGATTCCGGGATCGTGGGACAGGAGAAACCGCATCCGGTTATTTTCGAGACAGCGCTGGCGAGCGTGGGTGCACGCCCGGAAGAGAGTTTGTACGTGGGCGATGTCTACGCGGTGGATTATCGCGGGGCGACTGGGGCCGGAATGGAGGCGGTGCTGTTCGATGTGTGCGGGGCTTATCGGGAGAAAGGGTTGCCTCGGGTGGAGTCACTGGAGGAGTTGGTTGAGAGGATCGGGTAGGAGTTGTGGTGGAAAAGCCTGATGGGCCTGTCGTATTGCTGAGTGGCATGGGGTCCTTCGACT
>Ga0210401_10002201_pt1 | contig 21773 bp, 17 predicted proteins | sample IncBWH32MmetaG_FD_150866 | JGI IMG/M metagenome (GOLD analysis project Ga0210401, IMG submission 150866) | Forest soil microbial communities from Barre Woods Harvard Forest LTER site, Petersham, Massachusetts, United States - Inc-BW-H-32-M | ecosystem: Environmental > Terrestrial > Soil >... | reverse complement strand
AGTCGCGGCGTGGTCTGCTCAGACGGATAGCAAGCCGGATCAGGCCGAAGCATTGATGCGCGCGTCCGCCGACCAGGAGGATGCGATCGAAAAGCTTCCCGTGACACCGGGTCCGATTGTTCCAGCCCGCGAGCAGCTCGGCTCCTTACTCCTGGTGCAAAATCACCCGGATGTGGCCCTCAAGGAATTTCGGATCGCGCTCGCAAATGCCCCCGGGCGGCTTGGAGCAATTCAGGGAGCGGCTCGCGCGGCCCAACTTTCTAGTCAGAGGTAGGCTTCATTGGGGTATCGCACCGGAAACCTGGCGTGATCACCTCATGGCATTTTCCTTTGAACCTGAACCCAGACAGGCGATTATCACTTCGGCTCTTGAAGGAGATGACTGTGAAAAACAAAGCTGCGTCTTCGAACGCAATCCAGCAAGCAGAACTCATCCTGCATCTCTACGAACTGCGCCGCGAAACCGTGATGCGCGAAGCGCGCTCCTACGTCGGGGGCGAGTTTCTTCCCGCGTCCGCGAAAGAATTCGTCGAGATCGTCTGCGCGGGCGGCAAGCACACGGCCTTCGTGCTTCAGGTCTACGGGTATTGGGACATGGTCGCTGCTTTCGTGGAGCACGGCGCCCTCGACGCAACGCTCGTCTATAACACCTGCCAGGAGATGTACTTCCAGTACGCAAAGATCCAGCCCTACCTCGCAGAGTTTCGCAGGCAGATGAACCTGCCTGAATGGCTGATCAGTGCCGAGCGCCTCATCGAGGGCTCAAAGGCCGGCCGCGCTCGGCTTCGAACCATGCAGAAGAGCCTAGCCGCCATGGGAAGCGTGCGCACCTCACAAACGAAGAAGTCGTGAATATCGCGGCATTACGCCGCCGCCCTTCTCACGCCATTACGCCGCGCCGCGCGCTGCCGAATGGTGCGCCATACTCGCTCAATATCCGCCGGCTCGATGAAAAGCACGTAAGCAGCCAGTATGTCCCATTCGAACATCGGGAGGTTCAACGCATATTCAAGACACAAGTGGAAGAGAAGCCCCAGCAACAGCAGTGGATAGCGGAGCGGACGGAACCAGATCAGAACTCCCAGCGAGAACTCGAGAGCAAGAGCGAGCCAGCTGCCGACTTTTAGAATCGCGGGATACAGGATCCAGGCTGGTATAGGAAATCGTGCGATCGACGGAAGATGGAGCACGTAATAGAGTGCGGTCCCATGCAGCCATGTATCTCCCTTCATCTTCCACCAGAAGGAGGTGAAATACAGCAGCGCCAGTTCGAACTGGATCATGCGTTGCGCCCATGGAGCTCTTGGCCGAATAACAGCGTCTTCCACCCCCCGGCGAACTCGTATAAGACGGTCGAGAGAAAAAGCCGCTCCCGCTGGAGCAAAAATAAGAAAGAAGCCCGCGATACGCAGGAACGTATCGCCGCTGTGCATGATCGAAGGAGCTCTCTGCTGTAGAGACGCCAGGCAGAGAAATACCGCCACACTGCTGAGACGCGTCCAGAGGCCGGCTATAAGCATCAAGATGAAGCCCAGAGCAACCCAGAAAAATGCCGCGATCCAGCGATCATCTGGCGGGATCACCTGAAACAAGTTCAGCCGAACTCCAGGCTCTATCTGCGTCATCGCCGATTGCGAGATCCAGCCATGGACACCAAACCAATCCAGCCAGTCCGCGTGGAATAGGATCAGGGTTGCTGCGACGCAGAGGCCATAAAGAATGCGGAACAGAGCAATGGGAATTGGAGATTGCGGATAGAAAAAGAAGTGCTCCCAGGCCTCCTTTAGTTTTCCAAGACTCACCGGAGATCTCCGGACTGGATATAACCCTCATAGAAAACATTCGGCTTGGGAACCGGAACATAAGATTCGTCCGCTCCCGGTTTGATATCAGAGCGGAACTCAATCAGCACGACCTTGTCCGGTGGATCGACCTGGCTATTGAAAAGCCGCGCCACATGAGTGGCAACGCCTGGCCGGAGAGCTTCATACCTCTGCTCTGGGAGCGTCTCCTCAAATTTTCGATATCTCTCCTTTTGATATCGCTCCGCAAAGCCAAGTTCCTCCATTCTGGGAAAGGTCCAGACCTTCATACGGCGATCGCCTGTAAAGACGACGGCCTTGATATACGAATCGATCGACTTGGGATTTGGCGCAAACATATCCCACGATTGGTATAGGCCACTCCAAGCCATGTAGGGACGAATGAGCTCTTTCAGCTCTCTCATTACCGAAACATTCCATGGCACCGCCCAGCACGTGATAGCAATCAGGTGAAATAGGATGAAGACACTGATCGCGGCATGCGCGAAACTGCGATTAGCCGAATCTTCAGCCACCAGTCTTTTGCGAGAGGTAGCTTTCCCGGAGTTTGCTTTCCCGGGCTCGGCTTTCCGAACATCTTTGTTTCGCTGACGATTCGTAGTCACCCTCATCGCGCTATCTTAGATTCTGCTCACAACCTTGACATTGACGAAGATGAAGCCCTCTTCGTTCAAGCAAATGTGCTGTTCCTTTATATCCGTTGCATTTTTCTGAAGAACGCCGCCGCAGCGAGCCGTACCTCGCAGGGTTTCGCAGGCAGATGAACACATGCTCCGAGATAGCCGTCAGGGCGTAGCATCAGAAGTGTAGTGGAACCCTTTGACGAACTCCTGACGATGGCCGAAGCTGCTCACGGCCACCTCTGTGCCGGCCAGATTCTCGGCGTCCGCATGGCCATGCTGGGCTGCCAGCGTCTCGGCATAGAGGAGCCTCGCGGCCGCGACCGCAAGCGTCTCGTCACCTTCGTCGAAATCGACCGTTGCGCCACCGACGCCATCGGCGTTGTCACTGGCTGCCGTCTGGGAAAGCGCGCCCTCAAATTTCGCGACTGGGGCAAGATGGCAGCCACCTTCATTGATTTGGCGCCGGCCGACTCGACCCATTCCCGCGCCATCCGCATCGCTGCGCGTGAGTCCTCAAAGGACCTGGCCCGCGCCCTTCACCCCGAAATCGCGAACAAGAACCAGCAGCAGATGCTGGCCTACCGCGAACTCTCCGACGCCGACCTCTTCGCTGAAGAGTGGGTCCGCGTCACCCTGCCCCCCAAAGAGTTCCCCGGCTACAAGGGCGACCGCCTCGCCTGCGCAAACTGCGGCGAAGGCATCAACTATGATCGCTTCGTCGAGCGCGGCGGCCATCGCCTCTGCCACGCCTGCGCGAATCCGGACGAACGCTACTACCAGCCGCTCTAGCAGAGGGCGCTAGCGCTATTTCGCTGGCCGCATTGCAACGGTGCCGTGTAATCTCACGACGGTGTCGAAGCCGACACCGATGAGGCATATCAATGGCGGTACTCAGAGTTTGCTACAAGCATGGTGTACGTTTCGACGAGGCGTATTACGTCTCGAAGCACCTGCCGCTCGCGAAGAGCATCATGGGACCGCACGGTGTAACGAGCGTCGAGGTAGTGAAACTAACGGCAGCGGCGGATGGATCGAAGCCACCATATCAGCTCATGTTCACCGCACATTTTGCGTCGGAAATCGGCCTGCGCAGTGCAATGCAAAGTCCGCAAATGCCCCAGGTGTTTGGCGACATCCGCAATTTCTATGATGGCACGCCCGACGTTCTCATCGGTGAAGTGGTCCCTTTGCCTGCGTAACGAATACTGGTGCCACTTACATTTTTCTTTACGCGGTTCATCTTCGCAGCCAGCGCGTCCGAGTGGCGCACCTCTTCCCCACCTCGTACTCCCCAATGCGCCGGGCAATTACGAAAATGGGCCATTCGTCACAAACTCAGCGCGAAACGTCCCTCGCGTACTAGACTGTCCGCCGACGCGAACTGAGTTCAAAACCCTTTCGAGGCAACCGCATGAAATCACTCTCCCTCAGCACGATGGCCCTCGCGCTGGCCTTCACTTTCAATGCAGGAGCACAGACGCCGGCGGCGAAGGCAGCACCTACCCTCCGCTCCGTCCTCCTCGACCAGCTCCGCAGCACCCACGACAAGAGCGACTGGTTTGTCTGCGCCAATGTCGCCGTCGCCAACCTCACGCCCGAGCAGGCCAACTGGAAGGACGGCAAGGGGAACCATTCTGTCGGTCAGCTTACCTATCACCTGGTCTTCTGGAATCAACGCGCCCTCCAGAACTTCCGGGGGGAAAAGCCTGCAAAGTTCGGCGGCAACAACGACGAGACCTTCGACAACTTCGACGCCAAACAGTGGAAGGACACCGTTCAGCAGCTCGATCAGGTGATGACAGGCATTGAAAAGGCTGTCGAGTCAGCAACCGACGCGCAACTTGCCGAATGGGCGCCCACCGTCGCCAACATCAGCACCCACAACGCCTACCACATCGGCGAAATCGTCATGGTGCGTAAGGAACAGGGCGCATGGGACGCGAGCAAAGGGGTGAAGTAGTCACGCAATCCTTCTTGTGTTGAGTGTGCTGGCTGAAGCGCCGGCTCGCGTCTAGCCGGCGAGTCCTTGTTCTATTCCGCGCGCCGCCCGGAAGACGGTGCCCTCGCCGAAGTGCGGCCCCAGCACCTGGGCGCCAATCGGCAGACCTTCGCTGGACACACCGCACGGCACCGACACGCCGCAGATGCCTGCCAGACTCGCTGTCACCGTGTAGATGTCGGCCAGATACATCGCCACCGGATCGTCCGTCTTTTCTCCGATGCGGAAAGCCGGCGTTGGCGCAGTCGGCGTCACAATGACGTCGACCATCTCGAAGGCCCTCAGAAAGTCCTCCGCCAGCAACCTCCGCACCTGCTGCGCCTTGCGGTAGTACGCGTCATAGTAGCCAGCGCTCAACACATACGTTCCCAGCAGGATGCGCCGCTTCACCTCGCGACCAAACCCGCACTCGCGCGTCTCGCGGTACATCGCGGAGAGCGTCTTCGCGCCCGGCGCCCGATAGCCGTAGCGCACACCGTCGTAGCGTTCCAGGTTTGCGCTCGCCTCCGCGGTCGCAAGCACGTAATACGTCGGTACCGCATAGCGCGTGTGCGGCAGCGAGACCTGCGTGATGGTGCAGCCCTGGCGGCGTAGCGAGTCGATCGCCTTCTCCACCACGAGCTTCACCTCCGGGTCCAGCCCGTCGGCGAAGTACTCCGCCGGCACACCGACGCGCAGCCCTTCCATGGGCTTCTGGCACTCCGCAACGTAGTCCGGCACCGGCCGCTCAGAGGAGGTCGCATCGAGCGGATCGTGTCCCGCAATCACGCCCAGGATCGCCGCCGCGTCCTCCACCGTGCGCGTAAATGGTCCGATGCGATCGAGCGACGATGCAAACGCGATCAGCCCATAGCGCGAGACGCGACCATAGGTGGGCAGCACGCCCACCACTCCGCAGAACGATGCCGGCTGCCGAATCGAGCCGCCCGTATCTGTACCCAGGCTTGCTGCGGCCATCTCCGCCGCCACCGCTGCCGCCGAGCCGCCACTTGACCCGCCCGGCACGCGATCGAGCGCCGCCGGATTGCGCACCACGCCATAGGCCGAGTTCTCATTCGACGAGCCCATCGCGAACTCATCGCAGTTCAGCTTGCCCAGAATCACCGCGCCTGCTTCCTTTAGGCGGCGCACCGCAGTCGCGGTATAGGGCGGCGTATAGTCCTCAAGGATCCGCGACCCAGCCGTCGCCGTCATCCCCTCGATGGCGATCACATCTTTGACGCCTACCGGCACGCCGGCCAACGGTCCCAACGGATCGCCACGCCGTGCCGCGGCGTCCAGGTCTACGGCAGTCCGCTGCGCGCTCTCATTGGCCACCGAAAGATAGGCGTTGATCTCCGGATTGCGCTCTGCAATGCGCTCCAGGTAGCCGCTCACCAGCTCCGCGGCCTTCACTTTGCCGGAGATGACGCCCTGTCCCAACTCTCGCAGCGTCATGCCGGGCGAAGTCGCGTCATACGTCTCGCTGCTCATCGTCCAATCACCTGCGGAACCTTGAAGAATGCGCCATCCGTCTCTGGCGCCGCCCCCATCACCTGTTCGCGCTCCAGGCACGGCACCGGTGTGTCGTCGCGCAGCGGTGTCTCCTCGACCCTTCCGGCTGTCGCGTCGGGAACGATTTCAGATACCTGAGCCATGGGTCCAACATTCGCCACATCAAGCTCGTTCAACTGCGCGATGTAGCCCAGGATGGCATTGAGGTCGCGCCCCATCGCCGGTAGCTCTTCCGGCGTGAGCTCGAGATTCGCTAGTGCTGCGACACCGCGAACCTGCTCGTCCGAGACAGTCTGATTGGATTTGTGAGTGCCTTGCGCTGTCATAGTGTCTCTACACACGCAACATGAGGCCCGCCAGGGCCTCATGTCTCTTCATCTATTTTCGAGTATAGAGCGTATTTCAGACAGGCATGAAGGTGCGCCGCCTAAAGAATCGCGCTCGGCTGCGGCGGTCTCGCTTTGCTGCGCACCACGCACACCTGTGCAGTGCGCAGCATCAGCGCTACATCAGTCCGGAAGGTAGCCTGCTCGGCATACGCAAAGTCGAGATTGGTCTTGTATGGCGTCAATTTGTATTTGCAGAACGCCTCGATTTGCTCTTCGGGAATCTGGCGCAGCATCTCTTCCTCGCAGCGGAAGACCAGTGTGGCCGCCCCGGTAATGCCCGGGCGGAACGGCATGGCCTGCGCCTGGCGATGCTGATGGTCGGGCAGCTTCGGTCGCGGCCCCACGAGGCTCATGTCGCCGAAGAGCACATTTACAAGCTGTGGAAGCTCGTCCAGCTTGTAGCGGCGAAGAAGACGACCTACCGCGGTTACACGGCGATCCCCATGCCGCGTCACCGAAAGCCCCTTCGGCTGGGGCTGGGCCTCCATCGTACGGAACTTGTAGATGGTAAACAGTTGCCCCATGCGACCCACCCGCTGCTGCCGGAAGATCACCGGTCCAGGCGAACTGAAGCGGACTGCTACGGCAAGGATGGCAAACACGGGAGAGAACAGCAGGAGCCCAAAGAATGCCAAAGTCAGATCCATGGCCCGGCGCAGGGTAGAGAGCGACCACTCACTCCCCGCAACAACAACCCCAGATTCCGCAATCGCAGATTCCGCCTCCAGCTCATCGTAGGCAACAGCCGAAACTGCTACTCCGCGCAAACGTTCCTCGCGATGGGGCGCAGCGCTCTTCCGTGAAAAATCATTCCAGATGGGTTGTACGGAGAGACTACGTGAGGTTTCAAATGAACTCATTCAGTATCCTTGGATACACGTCTTGCCCGTCTGTTCAGCGCGACGTGGGGATCCGTCTCCCCGCTCTGGCGCGTTAAGGTCGAGGCCGCATTCTTCTAACTCAGATGCAGCGGGGGAATCGAACATCGGGTTACCCAAGCTCCAATACCGTCATTTGAGTGTGTCCCACCAAACTCCGGTCAACGACCGGAGTCTTCGTTCCCAGAGGCAACCCTATCTCATACGCAGATAAGGTACATGCCAGTGTGTTTTTTGCAACGTACCACTACTGGGGTATTTCCGCGAAACCTATTCGATGAAGCGTCGACTCCGGCAAATTTCGCCGATCCAGTGTACCCTGCATGCCAACTGGATTGCCTGTTTTACTACGTGGTTAAAAATGCATCAAATGCCAATAGCTCACTACTTTTCAGACATTTACGCTTAAACAACAATAGACGATACACCAAATTTCAAAATTTCCGCGCGATCTTCAACAATCTGAACAAGCTGTGGTAACAGACGTCCTTGTGAATAGTCGTGCGAACCCGCGCTCATTCTCCTTCGGCCCCCCTCACTCCACCGGGCCCAGTCCGCCTCCAGCCACGCCGTCAGGCGCTCCACATCTCCGAAGTCCACCCGTATGTAATCGCTGCGTCCCCCCTGCCCCTCGGCGTCGCCGATCTCCGCAGCATCCCTGCTCTCAAGGGCATCGCTGATATGGCTTCGTTCTGGACCAACGTACAGCAAAGGTGTCCCGACGGCCAGAATGTTGTAAAGCTTGGATGGGTGAATTGTCCCGACCATCGCGCTTCCCAGCACCACGGCCTGCAGATCCGCCGCGGAAAGCGACCCGGACAGGGACTCTATCGGCTGATAGGGGAGGAACTTGACGTTTTCGAGCCCGCGTTCCCCGGCAATGCCGCGCAGTCGCCCAAACTCGCTGCCGCCGCCCACGAAGACAAAGCAGAAGCGAGGATCCGCCTTCAGGCGGAGGGCCACCCGCAGCAGCATATCCAGGGGATGCACCGGGCTGTGGTTGCCGGAATACATCACCACATACTTTCCCTCGAGCCCATGTCGCTCCCGGAACGCCGTCCTGCCTTCCGGGTCGAAGAAGGCATAGCGGTCCAGTGACCAAGGCGGTACCACCCGCACCCGCTCGGCGGCCACGCTTTTGGCCAGCACTCGCTCGCGCATGTAGCGATCCAAAACCACCACGGCGTCCGCCGCATGCAGCGTGAAGCGCGAAATCCGTTCCAGTATCCACGCCACCGGCCCCGGACGCAGCCATCCCGCTGCCAGCGCCTCGTCCGGATTCATGTCCATCACCCAGTACACCAGCCGTTCGCCGCGCAGCCGGCAGCGCACCGCCGCCAGGGCAGCCACCAGCGGGGGCGACGTCAGGGCCACCACGCAATCCACCCGTGGCGCCGTCAGAACACGCCGAGCCGCTTGCAGCAGAAAGCTGGCGAAATCCACCGCCCGGCGCCACTTTGCATGCTTGCCGAACCCTGTCCCTCCGACTCGGTCGATCTCGATGCCGCGGTAGTGCTCGCGTCTCGAAAAACGACGCGACGGTTCGTCGTAGGCGCGGCGCCCGGCCAGTACCCGCACCTCGTGCCCACGCTCCACCAGCGCCTCGGCGAGGCTGGTCAGGTACTGCGCCGTTGCGACGACGTCGGGATAGAAGGTCTGGTTGAGAAGCAGGATTCGCATGAGTAAAAAGGCCGTCTGCCGCTAATACTTCAAGCCGGAGACGCCACGCGCCGACCCAGCGGCTGCCCGTTCATGGGCTCGATCCAGAGCCTCACGATACGCCGCCAGCGTCCCCTGGGCAGACGTCTCCCAAGTGTACCTTCCCACCCACGCTCGTCCGGCATCGACTTTGGAACGCAACAGTGCGATATCCCCCAGCAGCCGCCAAAGCTCCCGCTCCAGAGCCCCTTCGTCTGCCGGATCAAAGTAGTGCGCAGCCTCGCCGCATACCTCAGGAAGCGCCGATGAGCAGCTCACCAGCACCGGGCATCCCGCGCTCATCGCCTCAAGCGGCGGCAATCCAAAACCCTCATACAAACTCGGATAGACGAACAGTGCGGCGCCGCGATATAGCTCACCCAGACGCGCCTCCTCTACGCGCGGCAGCAGCACGACACGCGCCTCCAACCCCAGGGCAGCGATCGTCTCGCTCTCCCCGGCGCTCCACCGCCCACCGCCCGCCACCAGTAGCCTCATGCCGCGCGCGGTCTCCGCTGCGGCGAATGCGCGCACCAGCGCGAGAAAGTTCTTGTACGCACTCCGCGACCCCACATAGAGCACGTACGGCTGCCCTTCATCATCGCCTTGCCACGCGCCGCCCTCCGCAACGGGCGTCACTCCGTGGTGCACCACGCAGGTCCGCGATCGATCGACTCCGTATATCTCGAGCAGATCCCGCCGCGCCGACTCCGATACGCAGATCACCATGTTGGCTCGCTGGTACAGTCTGCGCTTGCGCGCTTGGATCGCCGCCGCATTGCGGAAGAGCTCCGGAAATCTCTCTTGCGTCGCATCGTGATGCGTCGCTACCAGCGCGCGATGCCGAATCGCCGATTCCCATCGCTGATAGGTCGCGTGGTAGACGTCATAGCGCCCGCGGACCGGCGCAATGGCAGCGGTCCACAGCGCATTCATCGCATAGCGCGGATACCCCGCCCTTAGATGGCTCTTCCAGCGTTCCACCCGCAGGCCCTCGCCTTCCAGTCCGGCAAAGGGCAGCAGGGAGCTCTCGCCGCCCAGCAGCAGATCGAGCGAGATGCCTTCCCTGCCGCGAAGCTGACGCGCCAGCTCGTAGTGATAGCGAGACATCCCGCCGGCATCCTGCAGAGACGTCACCTGATGATCAACCGCGATCCGCACCCGGACTCCTCGTAGGTTCGTGGCGTGCTAGTCGCGTCGCTCGCCGCGTCGTCAGCCGCTCCCAGAGCGCCTTGCGGCTGAGTCGCGCAAAGGCCGGGTCCGCATAGCCGCGCTGGTGCAACACGCGCGCCGCCAGTCGCAGCAGGTGCATGCCGCGTTCACCCGGTCCGCGATACAGGTCCATGAAGTCGCTCTCCGCCGCAAGAAATGTCGCAAAGCGCGCCGGCGTCATCCGTCGATCGTAGTCCAGCATTGCCATCTCATGTTCCAGGCTGAGATCGGCGGCAATACGGATGGAGAATCCGTGCTCGTGCAGGCGGTGGAAGACATCGATGTCTGAATAGTCCAGCCAGAAGCGCGTGCTGTAACCGCCAATCTCTTCGAGCGACCGCACCCGCATCAGCGTTCCGCTGTTTGCCGCAAAGATCGATCGTATTTCCGTGCAGGCCGCATCCGGCCGCGCCAGCGGGATATGCCGCGCAAAACGCCACAGCCTCGGTGACATGCAGAATGACCCCGCATACAGAAAGGGCACAACCGCCGCCACTCGCTCGTCGCCGGCAGTCTCGGCAGCGTGGCGAAGCATCCCGCGCAGGAACTCCCCTGTCACCGAAGTGTCATCATCCAGCAGCTGCAGCCAGCCGCAGCCGCGCTCCGCAGCCATTCGGGCGGCGGCGTTGTATCCGCCACTCACCCCCTCATTTCGAGGCGAATGCTGGTAGGTAAATGCGAATGGAAGCTCCCTCTCCTCCTGCATCTCGGGGCTGTTCTCCCACACCAGCACATCCAGTTGCTGCGCCAGCGACGGATCTTCCGCGAAGGCCCGCGCCAGCCCTGCGAGGGTCTTTGACTGAGCGAACGGCTTGCGATAGATCACAACTACGGCCAGGGCACGCACGAGTGCAGCGTTCGTCTGTTCGCGTCGCGCTTGCCGCATCAGCGGCTCTCCGCTGGCGTGGTCCCGTGCCAGCCGCCCATCGTGTTGCGCCACGCCGACAACCGCCTGCTCTTCGCCACCGTCAGACGCCGCCACAGTGCGTCCCATGTCGTTCTCCGCACTTCGCGCGTTTCGCCTCGCAGCGTCTGCTTCACCAGCCGCCCTGCAAGCTGCACGGTATGCGCAGCCCCCGCAAGCGGAGAGCCGTATTGATCGAAGTACGCCGACTCCGCCGCAAGAAAGTTCCGCAGGTGGGCGAGCGACACCCGGTCCCGATAATTCAACAGCGAGAAGTGATGCTCCAGATGCACGGAATCCAGCACATACATGCGCCAGCCGTGCACGTAGAGCTGGTGGTGCAGCCAGCTATCAAGATGGTCCAACCAGAAACACGGATCGAATCCGCCAATGGTGTTGAGCGCCTCGACGCGCAGCAGCGCCGCCGAGTTGAATGCGCGTGCCTCACGCGCCGGCACTCCACTGAACGATGCCGGCATCGGCGTCGTCCGGCTCAATCCGACATAGGCCGGCGAGAGCAGACGTTCCCCTTCCGCCAGATGCGGCACGATTGCGGCAATGCGCGGGTCTTCTTTTGCCGCACGCAGCCCCGGCTCTATCGCAGAAAAAAAATCCGCTGGAAGTGCCGTGTCCTGATCGAGCGTCAGCAGCCAGTCGCAGCCTTCTGCAGGCCCAGCGGCGCCCTGCCCACTGGCGGAGAGGCGCGCGCCCTCGTACGCAGCGTAAAGGCCGCGATTCACCGGTGCTGCGTGATACCGGAAATCCTCCGGCAGCTCCTCCGCGGCAACGTCACCCGCAGGGCTGTTGTCGTGGATCAATACGGAACAGTCGACGGAAGGATTCTCACGCAGGGCTCGTGCCAGCGTTGCCACGGTCACGGATGCCGAAGGGCGTTGCTTGTACAAAACGATGACCGCGAGAATCCTTGAGCGATCCATTGCACCCTCGCCCGGCACCTCGGCTCAGCCCCGAAGGCGCATCGCCTGCTTCACCTGCTTGTAGCGCTCGCGCAGATCCGGGCTGGTGTCCAGGTACTCGTACACATAGATCACCCCGCAGCGGATGAAGCCGAACATGGTCCCCAGCACCACCCCGGCGATGATGAAGAGGAATGGCTTCGGCCACGATGTCCCCTTCGGCACCAGCGGCGGGTCCACCATCTGCACCGTCGGCGACGCTTTGGCTTCGTCGATCCGGGCCGCCTCCAGTTGCCGCGCCAGCAGGTCATAAAGCGTCTGGTGGTATTGCACATCGCGCTCTTTGCGAACGTATTCCAGTCCCGCGCCGGGAAATTCCTTCTGCGACAACATGGCACCGTTGGTGCCCTTTTGTAGCTGCGCCAGTTGCGCGCGCAGCCCCGTCAGCTCCGTGCGCAACCGGACCACATCGGGGTTCTGCTCCGTAGAGGAGGAGAGCAGCGCGCCAAGTTCTACCTCGCGGCTCGTGATGTTGGCCTGGATGTTGGCCTCTTGACCGAGGATTGTCTGCGCCTGCCCGCTCAGCTGCAGTACGCCCGTGGTCTGCTGCGTCTGCGTCATCGCCACTTCGGCATCGGCCAGCCGGTCCTTCTCCAGAAAGAGTTGCTGCTGGAAAAACTGGCGCCGCTGGGCCGCCGCACCGATGGCCAGCCGATTGTTCTGACGAAACAACTCATCGGCATAACCATTGATCAGCGCAACGGTGCGGTCCGGGTCCTTGTCCTCCACCGTGATCTGAATCAGGCCGTCCTTGTTCGCGACGAACTTCGAACGCTTGCGCAACATCGCCGCTGCGCCGTCGAGATCGGGAATCTTGTACCAATCCATCAGGTGGAAGCGATCGACCATATCGTCGGCCACCAGATTCGTCTGCAGAATCGCGATGTAGAGGTCTGCCGGATTCTTCCCAAGATTGGTCCCTACACCGGCAAAGGCCGTCAGAGCGCCCAGCTGGCTCAGTAGCGCGGCGCTGGACTGCTCCTGCTGCGGCGGCATGATGGTCCCATCCGACTTGTAAAGCGTGTCCGCGCGAAGAATCGCAATGATCGCGATCACCAGCCCCGCCAGCGCCCACCCGAGGATCAGCCACTTGCGCTGCGCAAAGATGAGCAGCACGTCCAGCACGTCCAGCCTGCGGACGCTCCCGTGTTCAGTTTCTATAATCTGGCTCAATTCGTGATCACCGCCAGCGCCCCGGCGCCCAGGGCAATAGAAGAGAAGAGCTGCGCGAAATTCAGCAGGTTGCGGATGCCGTTGCCGCGGTAGGTCTTCTCCGGCACCACGATCGTATCGCCGGGCTGTACGCGCGATTGCTCGAATTCGTTGCCCCAGAAGGTCTTCGCCGAATCCCGGCTAAACACCGAGCCGTCCGCGCGGATCACGAACGCATGGTCCTTGTCGGCATCGCGGTTCGCGCCACCAGCTTCCTTCAGATAGCCAAAGACGCGCCGCTGCGGATCGAAAAGAAACGAACTCTGCTCATACACAGCGCCCACGACGTTCACGCTGGAGGGCTTCGCGGGAACGATGAACCGGTCTCCATCCTCCAAGGCCAGCTCTGGGAGCTTATCCAGATTGTCCGCATCCGGCGTCAGCGACAGCACCACACGACCGCTGGCGCGCATTTGTCGGAGTCGCGTGATCAACAACTGCGTAGCGGCAAGCGATGCTGCATTGGCCGTCTGATCGGTCGGGCTGACCGCTCCTGCTGCGTTCGCCGCTGCGGTGCGGTCCGTGGTTATCTCAAACTGCGTGACGTAGTCGTCCAGCCGCTGCTGTTGCACGATGCGTGTCGACTCCCGGGTCAGCTCCGCACCAAACAAATAGGCGTTCGGCGTCAGGCCGCCCGCGCGCTCCACCAGATGGCGGAGCGTTTCGCCGGGTTGGGCGCTGTAAATGCCCGCATGCTCCACCTCGCCCTCGATACGCACCAGTTTGGTCTGCTGACTCTGAGGCACGCGGATGTCGGCCTGGGAAAAGATCGTGATGACGTCGTGCGCTTCCAAAGTCAGGTCCTGGCTGGCGTCGTGGTCTCTCACCAGCTTGCCGAGATCGAACGGAATCAACGTCGTCTTCAGGCTCACTGGATCCATGCGCTCGATCACCGCGTACGACCAGTCGATCTCCGGCGCCATCAGCGACACGTCATTCAGATAGAGCGCCGTCGCGGTATTTTCCGTTCGCGCCATGCGCTGCTCATCCGCTAGCGAACCGCCGCCGATGGTGTTGTTGCGCGGGATTGTGTTCTGCGGAGTCTGCGTTGGCTGGTTTGACACTGTTCCCGGCATCAGCACTTCGGGCGGTGGTATGTCACTCGCATTGCTGCCACTCGACGTAGTCGACTGCGTGCCCTGCGTATTCAGGTCCGTCGGAGAGGGCACCGCGCTCGGCGTCGACCCGGCCGCGCCCGCTCCCGCATCCTGGCCTGCCTGCGCACTCTGGGCCGCCTGCTGCTGGTCAGAAAGGCGCTTCTGCTGGTCCCGCTGCAGAAAAAGCAGATATTGGCGCTGGCTCTCCGCCTGTGCCGCGCGATAGGCCGTGAAACGCTGCGCATAGTCCGGCTGGAAGACCGGCGAGGGCAATCCCAGTTGATTCCGTTTCTGCCAGTAATCGCGTGTCACCAGCGATTCGCTGTTCGGCAGCAGCTCACTCAGCTTCATGCCCTGGTGCCAGGCGAACCTTCCCGGGTCCGCTACGTTGCCGCGCAGCGTCACCGTCTGATCGAAGCTCGGCGAAATCGGCAGCACGCGAACAATGTCTCCATCCTGCAGTGGCGTGTTTTTTCCCGCCGCGTCCAGGGCCACATCGAGAGCGCGCTGGTGTTGTTCCCCATCGATACGTTCCAGCGAGGCGCGGGACAAGGACGCCGTGCTCGTGAGTCCGCCCGCATCCATCAGCGCTTCACCCAGCGTGGAGGTCTCCTTCCGGTCCTTCAGCTCGTAAATCGCCGGTGATCGGACGCTGCCGTACACCGCCACCTGTGGTCCGACCGGAGGAATGTAGATCACGTCTCCCGGCAGCAGCCCCACATCGTGCGACTTGTCGCCGTTCACCAGCAGCTCATACAGGTCCAGGTCCGCGACCGTGGCGCCATTGCGGCGCAGCAGGATATGACGCATCGAACCTTGCGGCGCGGGGCCGCCCGTCGCGAAGAGCGCGCTCACCAGCGTGCTCATGGAACTCACCGTGTAGCTGCCCGGATAACGCGCCTGGCCCGTAAGAAAAATGCGGATCGGGTGAAGCTGTCCAAGGTTCACCGACAGGTCGAAGTTCTTGTAAATGCGCGCAACGCCGTCGCGTACCTGCTGCTGCAGATCGCTGTACGGCGCCCCGCCCACGTGGATCGCGCCCACGTGTGGCACAAAGATCATGCCCTGGCGATCTACCGTGACCTCTGCGTTGAAATTAATCTGTCCCCAGACACGGACCAGTAGCTGGTCGCCGGGGCCCACGACGTAATTCGAAGTCACCGGCACCTGGTCGACGGGTGCGAAGGTGCTCGGGCTCTGCAGAAAAAGCTTCGCCCCATAAATAGGCAGCATCTGGCCTACGGACGAATACACCATCCGCTGAAATTCGGTGGGCTGGTCCGGAGCGAAGAACCGCTGATAATAAAGAGGATAGGTGCGCGCGTTCGTGCCCTCGCCGCGTCCCCCCAGATTGTCGGTAAAGGTCGGCACCTGCTGCAGGTCCATCGACTGCGATGGGCCACCAGCGCCGCCAACATTGATGCCCCCCCCCAAGCCGCCAGTACCGCCACCTGTCCCGTAGGGATTCTGTGTCGTAGCACCCGGAACAGTGTTCTGCAGGTTGGGCAGTTGTATCTGCTGGCCGGTTGTCGCGTTGCCCCCACAGTAAGAGGTGCTGGGATCACACCCGCTCTGGCTGAGTGCTGGCAACGGTTGCAACGCCGCAACCGCCAGTGCGCTTGCCAGAAAGACCGTTAATCGTTGACTCATATTTGGGGGCTTGCAGCACGCCGATTCGGCCGTAATCGATCGGCACGCGTCGCTGTTTCACTCCTTAGGACAATCCTTGCCCAAGTCTGCCACGCAGCCCGGACCCTCACTAGTGTAGAGCCTATGTGGCCTCTGCGGTATGCCCCTTTCGGTTCCGCCGCGGGAAATGCGAAAGAAATTCACCTGGTGCGGGATCCTCAATCTCCTTGCTGGTTCCACGCGAGCGACTCCGCCACCACCGCCTGGGATGGTGGTTTCACCTGTTGCGTCACGCGCGCCCGTATGCCGCCGCCCACCAGTTCCTGCCGCGAAGCCGCCATCAGGCACAGGACACAAAGAGAGAACGGACTGCCGAAACTGAAGAGATAGCGCGTGGAGACGTTATTCAGGAAGTACACGATCATCATGGACCACAACATCATGTAGTAGCGCGTCCACGCGTTGTTCTCCCGCAGGCGCGAGGCCTTCCATAGCAGGAAGAAGGCCCTCACCATACTTCCCAGAATCATCAAACCGGCAATCAGGCCGCTCTCAAACAGCAACTGAACATATCCGTTGTCGATGGTGCCCACCATACGGTCGCCTGCTCGATAGCCGAAACCAAACAGCCACCTGTTGTGCGCGCGGAGGATACGGAAGGCTATGTTCCACATGCCCGTGCGGCCAGAAAGGCCGGACTTGAGCCCACGCTGGCTCGAGCTCAACGACAGGAAGTCGTTCAGAAAGTCCGCAATGTGGCCGATCCGATTGTGTGCAAGAAGAAACGTCGCTGCCAGCGGGATCATGATCAGCAAGACGATGATGTGCACCCGACGGATCCGGAATCGCAGCAGCCGTCCGCCGCCCAGGGCTCTGGCCAGCACGCACGCGCCGGCGGCAAGCACGGCCGACAGAGTGCCGCGGGAACCCGTCAGGAAGATGAAAACGAAGGTCGCTAGAGAAAGCAGGATGAGCGCTCGCTTCCGCCACCGCTCCTTCTCCTCCATCGCCCGCCAGACAATGGCGGGAAGAAAGCCTCCCAGAATGAAGGAGAGTAGATTGGGGTGCGCGCGAGTGCCGCCGGTGAACCGCCCGGTGTCCGCCGCCAGCATGGCGTGCCGCCCGGAGATCAGAACCACAATAGCAGTCACAAATCCGGCCTGCGAGTAAGCACGCAGCAGATTCGGGATGCCCATCTCCTGCACCACCAGGCGCGCACAGAAAAATACCCCGATGAACAAAATTCCGTAAGCCTCAGAATAGGTATCGTGCGAGGTGTAGGAGACGACCTCGCCAAACACCACTGCCGCGAACCACAGCCCCCCGCCGCTAAGAATATGCTGCACGCGGTCCGTACGTCGTCGTCCGCACAGGACCAGCAGGCCGCAACAGGCGAAGAATGACAACGACAGATACTGCGCAATCCCGACGCTGGTCTCGTATTGCAGAAAGGCGGTTACGAAACTCAGGCACATGCCCAACCGCAGAAGCCACGCCAGGCTCACCCGCGGCGCGGTTGGCGCAGCGAGAGCTGCGCCGGATGGTCCTCTCCACTCGGCGCGTGCTGACGTTGCCATCCTCATGCCCTCTCGGCGCAGCGATCTCTCGCGACTGCATGGCCTCTATTGGCCGTTGCTTCTCAAATGAAGTCTCGACAGATTATTACCCTGCTCTGCCAGAGCGGCAATGGTGATGGTCCTCTATGGTAATCCCGGCGGGCGTTCGGTATCGTTCGACTATGCTGAACGCGCTGCGCCACGTCTGGCGTCATCCCCTCAATGCAGACGCGCCGCTCGCGGGCATCAGCCGCTTTGTTCGCTGGCAGATTGCTACCCGTCTGCTGCCGGGAGCCGCGGTGGCCATCCCCTTCACGGACCGCGCCAGACTTCTGGTCTCCCGTGGCATGTACGGCGCAACGCAGAACGTCTATTGCGGGCTCAACGACTTCGAGGACATGAGTTTCGTCCTTCATTACCTCAGGCCGGAAGATATCTTTCTCGACGTGGGCGCGAACATCGGCGCCTATACGGTGCTCGCATCGGCCGTGGCCGGTGCGCAGAGCTATGCCTTTGATCCGAGCCCGGCCGCCATTGACTCGTTGCGCGCCAATGTCGAGCTCAATCGCATCGCTGATCTCGTCCGTGTCGAGCCCTGCGCCATCGGGCGCGCTGCGGGCAGTGTGTCTGTCTCCACCAGCGGCCCATCGGCAATGCATCACATCGGCAATGAAGGGTCCTCCTCGACGATGGAGATGCGCACCATCGACTCCTACGATCTGCATCCATCGATCATCAAGATCGACGTGGAGGGCTACGAAGCGGAGGTCCTGGCCGGCGCCGCCGAAACCGCGCGACGCCCTGAGCTGGTCGCGATCATCACCGAGAACAGCGATGACAGCGTCAGGTACGGAGACGGCATCCAGAGCATTTCTTCCTTCATGAGCCTGCATGGCTTCACCGCCGTCACCTACGATCCGTGGCGGCGCAACATCACGGCAAAGAACAAACGGTCGGACAATACCCTCTACCTTCGCGATATCGAAACGGTAAAGCGCCGTGTCGCCGAGGCTAGTCCTTTCCGGGTCTTCGGACGCTCCATCTAAGCCGCACGCGGTCAGTCCGCATCCGATCACCACACGGATCACTCCACAGTCAGCTGCAGCGTCACGCTGTGTGACACTCCGGGCGCGCCAGCATCGACCGTGATCGTGTACACGCCCTGGCCGCTGCCGCCGGAGCCCTGTCCGGGAGTCGTGGCTCCCCCATTGATTGACAGCCCGCAACCGCTCAATCCCACACAGAGCGCCCCCAGAGCCAGCAGCATCCGACAGTGCCCCGCGAATCTCGTCCAACCCCGTCGCCTCCAGAGCGCCAGGCACGCCAGCAGCGCGCCGGCAGCGGATTTGCCGCTCCAGGGCAGCGCCGGTCTCGAGTGCGCGCTCGTTGCGGGCGGATTCGCGGACGTATTCACCGTCACCTGAATCGTCGACGTTGCGCCCGTCCCGGTCATCGTCGCATTGGTGGGATTGATCATGCAGGTGCTCCCCGCCGGCGCGCCCGCGCACGTAAAGCCGACCTGTCCGGCCGACCCGCCCAACGGCGTCAGCAGCAGCTGATACGTTGCGCTGTTTCCCCCAGTCACCGTGCTGCTCGAGGCGCCCTGCACGCTCAACTGAAAGTCGGCTCCATCTCCTGTCAGCGGCACGTTGAGCGGTGTACTCACGCCGCTGGCCGTCACCTGCACCGTGCCCTGCTGCGCTCCAGTCGCCTGCGGAGCGAAGGTGACGCCTACCGTGCAGCTTGCTCCCGGCGCAATGGTCACCGTGCAGGCATTGTTGGCGATGGCGAAGCCCTGACTCGCAGCCACTGCGATGCCGCTCAACGCATTTGTCCCGGTGTTGATCAACGTCAGCATCTGCGGCGAAGAAATGGAATTCACTCCCTGAGTGCCGAAATCGATAGTCAGTGGCGAGAGCGTCGCCGTGACACGGCTGCCCCCTGCCGGTGGAATGCCCGTGCCGTTCAGTGCCACCACCTGCGCGCCCAGCGCATCCTGGATCGTCATCTGGCCGCGCTCTGCTCCCACCGCCTTGGGCGAGTACACCACCTGAAGCGCGCATGTGCTGTGTCCTGGAAGCGAAGTGCCGCACAGATTTGTCACTGCGAAGTCGCCGGTCACCTGCGTCTTGATATTCGTCAGCGCGCTGTCGCCGTTGTTCGTCACCGTTACCTGCTGCGCCGCGCTGGTGGTCCCTATCGCCTGTGCCGCAAAGGTCAGCGCCGTCGCGCTCAACCCATCTGTCGGACTGGATTGCCCGATCCCGCTCAGCAGCGCAGTTTGCGTGCCCGCATCGTCGGTAGCCACCAGGCTGCCGGACGCCGCGCCCGAAGCTGTCGGCGAGAAGACCACCCCCACCGTACAGCTCGTATTCACTGCTAGAGACGAGCCGCACGTGTTCGCGGAGATGCTGAAGGGCCCGTTGATCGTCAGCGGCTTCAGTCCCGCCGGTGCCGCGCCCATATTTGCAACGGTGATGTACTGCACCGGGCTGGTTTGGCTGATGCGCACGGATCCGAAGTCCAGCCGCAACGGCGTCAGCACCATCGTGCCCCCCTGCGTGCCCGTGCCCTGCACGTTCGCCGTCAGCACCCCGCCCTGCACATTCGCCGCCACCGTTACAGCCCCGCTGCGCGATCCGGTCGCCGTCGGCGCAAACACGATCGAGATCGCGCACGACGCGCCTGGCCCCAGGCTCGCCGGACATGGGTTGCTGAACACGAAATCATCGTCGCTCACCGCGGCCGCGCCGAGCGTCAGCGCGACACTGCCGGTGTTGCGGATGGTCAGGCTCTCCGCGGCGCTTGTCGTCCCCACTGCCTCCGATGCAAACGGCAGCGTCTCCGGCGTGATCGTTGCCGTCGCCACCTGGGTCTTCAGCGCCGTGCTTGCCAGCTCCGCCTGCCACACGCCGCGGCCCTTCGTCCCCGCCCGAAGCCACTTCTCCGTGCTCGTATCCACGGCGCTCAGCGTTGTCACCCGTACCGCCGGCAGCCCGGCGCCATAGGCACTCCAGCAGTTCTGTTTCACGTCGATGCATTGTGTGATCGATGTCGTTACATAGACCCCCACGTCCGTGCCCACATACACAATCGCCGGATCTTCCGGATCCACCAGTACCGCGTTCACCGGCGCGTTCGGCAGGTTGTTGGTCAGGTTCTGCCAGGTACTTCCCCCATCCGTGCTGCCGTAGAGCACGGGCACATTCGCCTGTGCCAATGGCGCGAAGCCCTGTCCGCCAAATCCTGCGATCCCGACATATACCGTCTTCCCCGTCGTGTCCGTGTGATCCACCACGATCGCCGAAATCCCCACCAGCGCGCGGTTGAAGACCTCCGAATCCGTCGGGTCATTCGTGACCGGACTCCCCGTCACATCGCTCCAGGTCGTCGACCCCGCAATCGACGACGGCGTCACCAGTGCCGTCAGCACATGGCCCGCATGCGTCATCGCGCCATCGGGAGTGCCCGCCAGCCCTACATAAATCCGCTCCGCGTTGTCGCCGCGCCCGGAGATCGCCCCTGTCGCGGCAAGCGCGCGCACCTGCGTGTTGCTCGACTGACATGCAGGCGCATTGTTCCCGTCGAGCATCCTGCTCAGCGCATTCCCCGAGCTCCAATTCGTGCCGTCGGCCGCGCCACGCCACATCCGGCACGTCGCCACAAACATTCGAGTGGGATCTTCCGGGTCCAGTGTCCACACCGCCGGAGCGCTCAACGCGGAACCGTCGCCGTTCACCTGGCCGCTACCGATCACCGGGCTGCTCCCGAAGTCTCCCGGCGCGCATGTCGATGTCGTACACCTGCTGATCGAAACGGCCGCACCCGACGTCGCAAACCACGTCTCCGCATTCGCGCCCCACCCCGCGGCAGTGAATCCCCCCGGCCCGTTCAACAACAGCTGCCAGGCGCCATCGCTGCCGCCTGCCGTCCCCGTCGCCCCGACCCCGGCCAGCAACTGGTTCGGGTCCGCCGGGTCCTGCGCCAGCGACGTCACCTCCGCCAGCGAGCCCAGCGTCGCATTCAGATTGGCGAAGTGGGTCGCATCGTCGGTCGAGCAGACGGGTTGCTGCTGGTTCAGTGCATCGCCGGTGCGCCACAGCCCGCGATCGTTTGCAAAATATAGCGTCGTCGTGTTCGCCACCCACGCCGCGCCATGCTGGTTGGGGCCTACCTGTGTCGTCGTCGCGCACGTGTTCACATTCGTCGCGTTGCGCCATACGCAACCTGCCGCCATGCTGCAACGAAACAGATCCTGCGTCCCGGCGAAGAGTAGCGTGTC
>Ga0210401_10002198_pt1 | contig 21785 bp, 10 predicted proteins | sample IncBWH32MmetaG_FD_150866 | JGI IMG/M metagenome (GOLD analysis project Ga0210401, IMG submission 150866) | Forest soil microbial communities from Barre Woods Harvard Forest LTER site, Petersham, Massachusetts, United States - Inc-BW-H-32-M | ecosystem: Environmental > Terrestrial > Soil >... | reverse complement strand
TCAGGAGTCCAACTCAAGCGCGCCAGCGGCTAGCCGCTAGCGCCTCGCCTGCCAATCTCTACTTCGCGCACTTTGTCAGGTTGGCCGCGCAGTCGTGGACTGAGTCAAGGAGATCCTGGCCCTGGTCAATTAGTTGCTTGGAAACTTTCTCATCGATCGGTACTCCGCCGAATTCCGCTCCTTCAAGTATCTCCTTGATCTGAGCGGCTACGCCGTCTCGTTCGGCGGTCCAGTCCGTGATCTTGCTCTCGAGATTGTTATAGACTACGTCACCAGCTGACGTGCTCGTAATCGCGTACGTCGAGATCTTTAACGTGTCCTCTGCAAGTTTCCCAAACGGTGCATCGATCTGCTTGTAAACCTGCCCGAGGGACTCCAGGGTGTTCTTGTGCGCCTTCAAAGAGCTCGGCAAGATGCTTGCATCCAGGATTTCAGTGATCACGCGACCATCGTGCTGATAATCATCAGTGAGTCCGGTCAGCATCATCATCGTCGGCCGGAGATCGACGTGATCAGTGAAGAAGTCGCTAGGGCTGGTTACGCCAAGCTTCTTCACCCCAGGGCCCACGATCCCGATGAAAGTACGCGCAATCTCCGGCTGAACATCGCCGTGGTTCCAGGCGAAACCGCTGCCGATGTTGCTGCCGACCACCGCGGTGGCAGGCCCGCTGGATTCGAAAAAGAAATTGGGATTACCAAAGAAGGTGAAGGTCGGATCGCGATCGGGATCGATCTCGCTGTGCATGTGCAGAAGTTTTTGTCCGACTTGATCGACAATCGCTCCCTGCAGATCGGGTCCCAGACCATTGCCGAGCAGACTCTCGGCGAGACCCGTATGCGGGTTGAGAACGCTCTGGCTGGCCATGGTTTGCTCCAAGGTACGCACGACCGGCGCGTTAAATAACGGCTGCCCGTTCACATAAGTAGTCGCAGCATCGTCGGAATGAATCTCGAAAGGGGTCGCGTCCCCGGCGTTGCTCACAACCAAGGGTAAATTGAGGTCGAGCTCACCGATGCCTGTGGCACCATTGGCCGCAGGATAGGTACAAGGGACGTCGGGCACAACTTCGCCATTCTTCCTGATTTTGGCGCCGTTGCAGTTCGCCGGAACAGGCGAGACGCCGACAAAGTGGTCGCCCTCATCTGGCGTAAAGATGAACAGCGTATTTTTTTCGTCGATTCCGGCTTGCTTGAGGTGTTGAAAAAAAGTGCCGAAAGCGGCGTTGTAATCCGCCAACTGCTGGACGTAGCCGATCTCGCCAGGGCCGAACGTGCCTTCGGTCGAGGAATTTGAGCTACGCGGTCCCTGGTTGTCATGAGCGTCGGCGATATAGGCGTACACAACGGGAATGCCCGCCTTCAGCATGTCTTCCACCACCGCCAGGGTTTGTGCCGGCGTGGGGTCAAAACTAAGAGATTGGAAGCCGGTGATTGGAACGCCGTGGTAATCGGTGATGCCGCCGAGCGCTGGAGCAATATACTTGAGTCCGAACAAAGCCTGATAGCCGTTGTAGCCTCCGGGTTCATCCGGCAGCACGTCGGCGACGGCGTTAGCGTTGGATCCACAGATGGGGTCGTTGAGTGCACAATGGATAGCCGCGCCTTCGAAATCATCCGTCTGGTTCGGCTTAACCGCCGTACTCGTGGATTCCATTGCCTGCGGCGAGCCTGCGCCGAAAACCTTGATCACGTCAAAAGGCGTGCGCTCGAGGACAATATTGGCCGTCGAAAAGGCGCCGACCGTGCATCCCGCGCGGATGAACGGCACCCACGGAGCGGGCACATTCTGTCCGCCCGGCGTGGTGAGCGCGTAGTTAGCGTCCGTGTCAAATGGGGGCTGGATGTCTTCCACTTTATCGGTCCAATAGAAAAACGAAGACGGGAACACGGCGTTGCCTCCGCTTGGCGAGAACAGCCCAAAGCTATTCGCGACGAAGATGCTCGTATCGTCCGAATAGAGCCCCGTCTGAGTCGTAAGAATATCGTTAGCTGTGTGGGAGATGAGCACGGCGTGATCCCCGGCATCGAGCGTGCCCTTATCCTTGAGGAAGTTTAGCAGGTTCGGCATCTGCTCTAGATCCGAAGGCACATTGGGGTTGTCACGGGTAAAATGCACGTTGTCGAACTCGATGTACACCACGCGCTCGATCTTTCCCGAGGGCGAATTCAGCTGGCACGACTGCGCCTGGGCCGTACTCGCAAGGCCCAGCGCGAGCACTCCGCAACCGAAGGTAGATAGAGCTGCGCGACGAAGCAAACTCACAAGGTTCATCCGCGTTTCATTCTTTCGAAAGTGCGCGGACACACCACTCCTTTCGTTGTTTTTCATCTCTTTCTCCTTGACGAATCTGGCGTTTTCTAGCTCCAGCCCTGTGCAGGGATGGACAAGGACGGAATCTCCCCACGGACTATATACGAGAGAGCCGTTTTCTGTCATCAAGGTGCAGAAAAACTTCCGTGAAAGTTATGTAGGCCTTGCTGCAATCCTGTAATAAATGGTGGAAAACTCCGCACGTGGCCCTCCTTAATCCGTTCTTCTCTGGGCGATAGGGGTTTTGGTTTAATGCGCAGACTGACCAGCTCCCCAATTCCTCCGCGTTCGCGTGTCAACTCTTGGCCTTGAGGCACTGGCAGAAAACTCGAACCTCGACGTTGAGCAGCGTACACGATCGAGCTCCCGCCTGATCCAAACTCTTGAACGGGCGGAGCCTGTGGTCCGCAGAAAGTGGGTTCGATCTCACGCGGCGACCTTCTCCAGCCGATATTCGTGGTGCAGTCCGCCGAGCACCTCCTTAATTCTTATCCGACAATCCGGCGGTAATTCGTGTCTGGGATGCTTCGGGCTTGGCCGTCGCGTAGTAGCCGGCTCTGGAATTCCCGGACCAAGACTGGCATGCGGGCGTCCGCGATTGTAATGCACAACCCACTCCCGCAGAATTTTCCGCAGGTGCTTTTCGTGCAGCGGGATCACCCAGTCCAGGCACTCGCGCCTCATGCTTCCGATCAATCGTTCACAATAAGCATTCGCCTTCGGCGCCTGCACGGGGGTTCGTAGAATTTTCAGCCCAAATGTCCCCAAGTCATCGTCAACTTCTGCCGAAAAGATCGAATCCCGATCATGAATCAGGAATCGGTAGGGGTGATCGCTCGGGATGGCTTCGCGAAACTGCTGCAAGGTCCAGGCTGCAGTCGGATGGGCCGTGACATTGCAGTGCAGAATGCGGCGACTGGCCACTTCCATCACCACGAACACGTACAGCACTCGGAACCCAGCCGTGATAGCTACCAAGAAGTCAGCGGCCACGATGGCCTTGGCGTGATTGCGGACAAACGTCCGCCAGTGCCGCGAAGCTGTTCTCCTCCCGCCTCGCAGATCCCTATCTTGCGGCCAGTACGCCCGCACCGTTCGTGGCGAAACCAAGATCCCCAGCTTCACCGACAGTTCGGCTGCGATGCGTTCCTCACCCCAAGTCGGGTTCTCCTGCACCATGCTCACAATCAGCTGGCAAAGAGTTTCCGGAAGTCGCGGTCGGCCCAACCGCGACTTCCACCGCCAAAACAGCTTGAACCCCTTGCGATGCCAGCCGATGAGGGTCTCCGGTTTAACGATCACTAATGCCGCTCTCCAGTGGAACAGTTGAGACCATAGCGCCAAGGAGAAGCGCGCTGCGTCGGTGAGCTTGCGGGGATGAACCTGGTGTTCCTGGTAGAACGCCAACTGTTTGCGCAGGAACAGCACCTCGGCACTCAATTCCGCCCGTGAAGAGACCGCTAACCACAGAAACTGAATGCCCTGACCGGCTGTAATAGTAAGGATAGAAAGCGAGGATCGGAGGAGCTGTGCGATTTTGCGCATGAACGGTTGGCGACGAAACCTTCAAGTTGCGGCTGGAAGGGGACAGTTCACGTCAGCGTGGCACGCGAAAGTTGCACCTTTTTATGTGCGTATGGACTTTCTGCGGAGCACAGGTGCCTTCCTGACTTGATACGCGCATCTTTTCGGAGCGAGGCTCACTTATCGCTTCCGACACCGCTGCATTCGTTGTGCACTATCGCGGCAAGCCATCCGTGACGGCTTTGACGGTGGTGAGAGAGGAGGTTGCGTGGATCGACTGGGTCGCGACGCGCCATCACCTCCGTGGTCTGGGATTGGGCCGCCTGGCGACGGCCGCAGCGACCAGTGCTGGCTTCACGCTTGGAGCCAAGTTGGCCTCATTGGAGGCCACAGCCATGGGCCTGCCGGTTTACTTGCGACTCGGGTTTCGAGAAATCGTGCGCTATCGAAACTACTGGCCAGCAGAATTTAGAAGTTGATTTTTCGGGCAGAAGCTTCCGGAGAGGAGAAGAGATGTCTCAGGTTTCTAGACTCGCCGCCAGAAACCGCCACACGGAAGGAAAAATCGCGGAGCGCGGAGAAAACTTTGAACATAAATCCGGATCTGCAATTGACTCACTCCAGTTTCGACAACTTGGATCCTAAGGGCCGACCCGTGCGTCGACTACTATCAGGCCTGCGGCGGATTGAGCGTCTCATGAATGCACTCAAGCATGGACGTGGATTCGCCGACCTTCCAACGGCCGTTCGATCCTTAGGCTGGTGAAGGACGACGGGCTCGAACCTACTGACTGCTTGTGGCAACCGAAGTGTTACTTGCAGATTCTCTCACGGTCTCGCGGCTCCGCTGAGCCAATCCTCGACGCTGGGTTGTCCCGGCGCAGGCTCCAGGCGACGCACGGCGAGCGGATCGTACTTCGTTTTTTGCTCGTCATTCAGCACGCCACGGATTTGCTCCACGGTGATCTGCTGAAGAGCTCGAACCCTTGCGATGCGGTCACTTCCGGAGAGGGAAGGGTCGTGGCGAATCCACCAAAATTCCTGACGTCTCTGCTCCAGAATCGACTTCACCGCCGACCGCTGCTCTTGATCTAATTGCAGGGCCTTGGTCAAGCGCGCCACGCGTTCATCCACAGTGCCTTTTCTTTCTGCGTGGTGCGCCCGAATGGCCGGCGCCGTGTCACTTTTCTGCTGCGTCCAAGCAGGCACACTTGACCCGAGCAATAGAAGCGACAGGACCAGATTCAGCAATCGGCGGACGCCTAGCGGTGGAGTACTGGTTGCCGAGTTAGCGAGGATTCGCAAATGGAAGAGTCTCACGCTGTTGCGGACATCTCTTTGCGTCAGTGCACGATCAGGCTGTTGGCACGGAAGAGCCCAATGGATACGTCAACAAAGTGGCCCGGTCTCACGAGCCGTCCTTTGTTGGAGAAGGCCATCCAATACACCTTGCCCGATTCCGGCGTGCTGCTTTGGCGCAGTTGCCCGACTTTTTCGAGAGAAGGAACCACGAGTTTGACTCCGGCTCGCGGGTCGATCAAGAACGGCTCGCTCTGCTTATCGTTCAGAACCCTGGCCTTGTTCGGATCGATTACCCGGTAAGTAAATTTGATGAGCTCGCCGGATTCGACTGACTTCACCGTTAAGGAATCGATGCCCCAGACGAGCGAGTAGAACTGTTGCGCGCGATTCGACAACTTTTTCGTCTGATAGCGGTAAGGAACAACGGGAGCGGATTTTGCGGTAGCAGGCGAAGTTGCGGACGGCGTCTGGCCCATCGAGGAGAAATGAAAGGCGAGCAGCGCGGCGATGGTCAGCACGAAGCGGTTGGAGGTTATCCTCAAGATTCCGATCCAGCCTTGTGCGTCTTGATCTGGCGTTTCGCGCGCTTCCGGTCTCGGTTCTCGCGTTGGTGTTGATGTGAGTGCCGGACTGTTTTTCTCTTTGGAGGAGTTCGGGGCAGGCGTCATCAACTTTGTATTTCGGCTGCTTCTCAGCGGCTGTTGTGATTGCATACTGCACCTCTTAGGCACTCTTGCCCAACGGAACATCGGCAAGTTCGTTCTAAAGGTGCTGCTCCGGGTTTTGGTCCGGAGCAGCGGGGTGACGGAGCGTTAGCTTTCGGCACGAACCTGCTAATTTCTCGTGCCGATAAGAGTGGACGACTGCGTCCCTGCGGCGTCGCTGACGGACAACGTCGCCGGTCCCTTCGCCCCAGCGGTTGTCGGTGTAAAGCGAACCGTGACAGCGCAAGCAGCTCCGGGAGCCAAGCTGGTTTGACCAAGCAGTTGACCATTGCCCGACGGCCCGCAGGTTGATAGGAAGCGGACGACAGTCCACTGATTACTGTTCGTGCCTCCCAGTGTTGCCTGCGTAATTCCCGTCAGGGTGACGTTGCCAGTGTTGGTGAGTGTGAAGACCTGCATTGGACCTGTAAGCGCACCGCAACCCAGCGCTCCCGTGCAGGACGTGTTCCAGGATGAAGGCGCAAGGCTTGCACTCACGACTGCGGCCACGCCCGTTCCGCTGAGACCGACGGGGGAACCATTCACCGCAACGTTCGCGGTAATCGTCAGAGTCTGGTTCACCGTTCCGGCCGCGGTCGGAGAAAAGACCACGTTGATGGTGCAGTTCGAACCCGCAGCGAGGGTCGTACCGCAAGTGCCGCCAGCGGATCCCGCCGGACGTGCAAAGGTTGGAGACGAGAAGGCCAGAGCGATGCCGGTGGCGCCGGCGCTGCCGGAATTCTGGAGCGTCAGCGTACGCGACGAACTGGTCGTCCCGGTTACGACATTACCGAAAGCCAGCGGTCCGCCCGTGACCGTGAGCACAGCCGAGGCGGGCCCGTTGAATTCGACGGCGCCGATGTCGACTGACCCGTTGGTCTTTCTCGGATTTTCGAAATAGTCATTGGCCGGCGCCGTCGCGTAAGTAGTACTGGAATTCGCAGCGGTGATATAGCCGATGGCGTTCGAACCTGAGGCCAGCGAGTAATCGGCCAGCACATTCTGGTTGCTCGGGTTGACCAGCGACAACGGACCCCAACTGATGTTGATCCAGTTGTTGCCCTCATCGACGGTGGCGCCCGCGGTCAGGTTGAAGACGGGCACGGGAACGTTGGTTTCGTTCGTACCCGGCGGCACCTGGTACCACAATCCGCCTGCACCCGGCGCCTCGGGCGGGATACGCGAGCCGTTGCAGTACTGGCGAACCACGCCTGCGCCGGTGAATGCCGTGTTGCCACGGAAGCCTGATCCGCCGCCGGCATAGCCCGTAGTAGAAGTAAGTACCGACGCCTGCGGCGCGAAGGTGACACCGGAGGAGTGGTTGCCCGGTCCGTGGTCGCCACGGAGACCAATATCCCAGTAGGTAGTTCCGGCGGGCGGAGTCACGCACTGGCCGGTAGCGGTTTGATTGAGGGCGGGCACGAGCGTGACGGTAGACTGCTGGCCGCCTGAACCCGGATTGGTCACGACGATGTTGAAGGCGCGGTTCTGCCAGAAGACATCGTTATAGAGAATCGGGTACGAGACCGACCGGCAGTTGCCGTTGTTCGCGTTGCTGCCCGAGAAATGACCAGCAGGGCACGTGATGGTGGCCGGGAGAGACGCGAGGAACTCGGCACTATGCCCAGCACTCGAGAGTCCCGCAGGTTGTGGATCGGACAGGGGCACGCAGCTGCCGCTGCCGCCATTTTGATTCACGAAATCGGGTGGACAGGGAGTTGGAGCACTGGCCTGGGTTGCGAAGAAGGCGCCGAAGAGCGCGCCCGAAGACGCCGTACTGTCGTTCGAGATGATGGTGTTGTTGATCAGGTTCACGCCAATGGAGTCCTGCAACGACACGCCGCCTCCGTCCCAACCGGCTACGTTGTTGGCGATGATGTTGTTGGTGACTCGGACCGAATACCAACGGTCCGGATTCCTCGGGAAGCGGGAAACTTCCGCGCCGTTGACGCCCTGGAAGCGGATGCCGCCCCCCGAACCCGCCTCGGCCGCGTTCCCCATAATGAGGTTCGCGTTGATGGCCAGATTGCGGCCGATACCGTCGGCGACCGTGCCAAAGGCATGGTTGCAATCGACATCGGGTTCGCCGGGACAGATTGGATCGGTATCGGGGGCGCTCATAATAAGGAGGCCGCCGCCATTGCTCGGGGTGGTCGGGTTCGTGCTCTGGTTGAACAGGATAGCGTTGTGCTGGATGCTGGCATCCCAGATAAAGCCGAGCTGCGAAACTCCGGCACCATCGCCTGTGCTCATGTTTCCGCAGACCCAGTTGTTGTTGAACTGGTAGTTGTCAGCCCCGGTGCAGAATGCGACTCCGCCTGCACCCGAAGGCGTAGCAGAGAACAGTTCGTCGCCTTCGGAGGAGTTGGTCGTGACCGAGTTGTTGTGAACATTGACAAACCGGTCAAAGCAATAGGGCAGCTGCGTGTCTGTCGGAACACCACCGTTAATGCACGAACCGGGGTCGGGGTTAGCCGTGCCCTGGAGGTAGGCGTCCGGATGTTCTCCTTGGCCAACCGTGATGCCGCCGGCGAGAGTTCCCTGGTTGTTGGTGACACGATTGTTGGCGATCTCGAGGTTGTGGGCCCATCCGTGGACGTAGATGCCGCCGCCACCCTGAGAGCTGTTGGTCACCGTCAAGCCGTCAATGCGCGAGGGGTTGCAATAGAAGTCGCTTGGGAACGCGTTGCAGTTTGTGTTGTTCGCGTTGTTACCTGTCAGAAGGATCGTGCCGGCGGGGAACGTGTCGGCATCGAACTCCGTGTTGTTGTTCGGGAATCTCACGCCCTTGGACAGGACCGTGATTCCCGCTCCCTCATAGGCACCCATGAGGGTTGGCTCTTGCAGTTGCTCGGCGAGGTTGCCGTTCAGCGTGGCAGTCCAGCCCACCGTGGCTTCCAGAGGCAAGCGGTCAACTTGTGGGTTGGAAGCAGACGCATTCCATCCAGCCCAACCCGCGCCGCAAGCGGGACTCCACGAGTTATGGACTCCGTCAACACCGAGGCCGAACAAGCAAACGACCCGTTGCCGCCAATCGTTCAGCTTGCCCGCCGGATGCGCATTGGCGTCGATGATGCTGGATGCGGCTCCGACACCTTGCAGACGGACCGGCTTCCACATCAGCAACAGCTCGCTGTAGGTTCCCGGCGGGACGATGATGAGATCGCCGGGCTGTGCCGCGTCGATGGCCGACTGGAGCGACTGGCCGGGCGCAAGCCGAGTCGGAGTCTTGCCGGCAATCGTGACGGTCACGGTGTCGATGGATTTCTTACCGTTGCCCGCGGTGATGACCAACTGACCGCAGCGAGCCGAGTTCCCGATGCTCTGGGGACTCGTCCGCTGCAAGATCTGGCAACTCGATTGGTTCGAGGTGAGGCTTGGCACCGTCACGGTGATCTGCGTATCGCTCCAACCGGTGATGGCTGCCGGCTGTCCGCCGATGGTCACGCTCGAGACCGCCGTGCAAGCACCGCCAACGCTGGTGCACTGGCTGCCGAAGCCGTAATGGCGCGTGGTCGTCTTCTGGTTCCAGGGCGCAGTCGAGGACCGCGGACCCGAGTAGCCGTAGTTGTTGACACTCTGATCGCCCAACGCATGGATGGTCAGCGTGTAGCCAGCCGCGCTCACCCACGGGCCGACGCCATCACCATCCACTTCCGCGACGGCAGGAGTGAAGTCCCGGTACGCGCAGTCAGGATGGTTGTAGCCTTCCGCAAAGGCGGTCGTCGGAATGACCGGCGTGTCGAAATAGCCGGTCTGGCCTGGCATAAACGGCAGCTCGTAGCAGAACTGGCTGTAGCTGGCCTGATACAGCGGGTCGGCCGCGACAGTGGTTCCGCGATCGTTCATGCACATCACCATCATGTTGGGGATGTAGCCGCTCGGATCGGGCGGATTCACCGAGAAGGTGGAGTAGTTCAGACCGTTGTAGATGCCCCACTGGTCCGAGTACACGCGAGAGATCTCGTTTCCGTTCCAGTCCTTGATCGAGACGGGCAGATTCGCGGGCGAGAACTTTTCGCCAAAGTGCGGCGAGAACGGATCGAACTCGGAGGTGAAGTCATCGGTGATGATGCCGGTGAAGTGGCCGGCGACATGGGTCGAGGTGAAGACGTAGAACTTCGCCAGGACCGACATCTGATCTTCGAGAACCACTTCCTTGCGATCACAGAGGTTGCGGGTTGCACCGGCAAACGGAGCATTCTGTCCCGAGTTCGGGAACAGGCTCATGTAGTCGGGAACGATGCGAGATTCGCCGACGCACGGCCAGAAGGTTTCAACGCTTCCGGTATCGCCTTCGTGCCGAGGCGATGCGCCCAGATCGGTGGTTGAGTTCAGTGGGTTGTTGGCGTTGTAGTTTGCGGCGATGGTGGCCTGGTCGGGCATGATGAAGATATTGCCGAATCCGGCCAACTGCGTGGTCACCGGAGCTTCATAGGTGTCGCCGAGCAGGATGTTCTTATCTTCTTCTTTCACCAGCTCGTAGCCGGGTGGAACGATCATCTCGACCACGTATTTGCCGGCAGGCAACATCGGCGTCCCATTGACAGGGTTCGCGATGCAGATCGTGCAGTTGGTTCCGGCCAGAGACCCGGGAGTGGCGTTGGTTGTGCCGGTACCGGTCGGCGCGCCCGTCGACGGATTCCGATCGACAACACTGGGGAACTGATACATGCCGTCGTAGGGAGCTGGTTGGAGCTGGTTCCAGTTGTGCATGCCGTCGTAGCACTTGAACTGGGCGTTGTTCGGCAGAGCCGTGGCGGCAGGCCCTCCATGCTGCGAGTTGTACCAGTCGAGGTACGACAGCTGGCTATTCAGAGTGAACATGAACAAGCCAGTCGGATCCTGACCAGGGCAGTTCATGTTCGGAACATGGTCGGACCGGAAACCTTGCGCCCAATCGTCCCAGCTGCTGGTCTGCGTGGTATCAACCATCGTGAGGGAGCGGCTGCCATCTGGCGCGGTACCGGCCTGGTAGAGGTTAATGGTCACGTGCGGAATCATCGGTTCCCACGTCAACTGCAGCAGCAAGGCCGGATCGTCAAAGGGACGAGTCGAGGCGTACACGACGTGCCCGCGGATGCCTCCGTTTTCCGCAGGAGCCGTGGCCGTCGCAGCCGCGAATGGCTGCTTGCCGAATTCGAGATACTGGTTTTGTCCCGCAAAACTCTGCCATCCGTAACTCAAGACCCACGGAGGATCGATGCGGCCGGTGGAGATGTTGCTCGTGGCACTGCTGCCAGGGCCGTTCACGATCGAGAAGCCAGAGCAATCCCCGTTATCGCAGTACACCGATCCGGGGAACCGCAAGTTCGTTGGCAGCGAGTAGTCTTCATGCGTTCTGGCCAGGTTCGGCAGCAGCGATGAGCTTCCGCAGGCCGGATAGCCGGAGACTCCGCATGAGGACGATCCGTCCACCGGTCCGCCGGCGTCGTTGATGACGTGCGTTCCGGTGTTTTTATAGCGGGTCGAATCCGTCTCCATCACATACCAGTTGAACAGCGGGAAAACTTCGTTGAAGCCAGCGTAGCCTTGCAGGTCCGTGCTGTTCAGGTTGGAGATGCTTCCATCGCGGAAGCGAATGTTCGTTGGCACCAGGGCGAGTCCAGGCTCGTTGGGCTGGGACACGCCGTCTCCGTTGAGATCGATGAATGTCCTCGTGTAGAGATTGTTCTTCCAAGCGTGCACGGCAATATCACCCATGTTGCAGGTATTTCCTGAGCAGTTGGTGTGTCCTGTGCCAGTGCCGACACGAACGGGAGTAGTGATGCCGTCCACGATCTGATCGTTCCACTGATCGAAGACGGTGACCCGCCAGTCTCCGGCCGGGATTCCAGACAACGTGAAGGTTCCGTCATCGGCGCACTTGGTGAAGCTGATGTCCCCTCCATCCGGACTGCCGAGACTGATGTAACACTGCGTGTACGAGAAAGTGTCGCGCGTACTCGTGCTGTACAGCCTCTCGTCGGCGGGCCGGCTCATGTGAACGCCTGTAACTTTACCGACGACGGAATAGGTGCAGGCAGGAGCGCCGGCGCCAGTGCAGAGCCCGCGGCCGAAGTCGTTAATCCATTGGGGATTCGCAAAACCCATGGAAACGTGATAGCCCGCGGGGCCGAACTCCTGGAAGTAACTCGGCTCACCAACCCGGAGGAATGATTCGAGATCCTTGCCTCCGTCAAGCGTATTGGTCTGGAGCCACTCTTCACCGCGGGCGATACGATCCGCGGCAGGTGTGGCAACGATGCCGTAGCGTCCGGGAGGCAGATTCACAACAACGGCCTGGCCGGCCAACGGGGAGAGAGTCACGCCGTCGGATTCGTACTGGGGGCACACGGGAATCACGCCAGTGATGCCTGTGGGGCTGGCAGTCCCATCAAATCCGGTACGCGTATTCGCTGTGATCGGACAAGCGTCGATTCCGGGATTGGTCGGGTCGGGGGTTCCCGCAAGACTGTTCGAAAGTGGCTGTCCGAATTCGTCGTACGTCATCTGTCCAGCGGCATCGCCAGTTCCGCCAACCAGGTCCATGATGGTGATGTTGAAACCGCCGAGTCCGGGCTCATTGGGGGAGAGCGTATCGATTCCACCGCCAGCGTCGTGCTCACCGTTGAGCGGGTGATCATCCTCGAAAACAAATACCGAGAGTTTCGCTGGGGGAACCGGCAACGGCTCAACGACGACGGTGACCGGTTGCCACGAAGCGGTGGTGCTGTTGTAGACGACTTGGGCGCCGCCCATCTGATGGCCGGGATCCATCGCGTCACCCGGCAGCACGGAGATGTAGTAGCGCTTGGTCGGATCCAGAACAGCCTGACTCGGATCAACGGCGGCTTTCGTCGAACCGGGTCTGCACGCACCATTGCCCACGTCGCACACCGACGCGGTACCGAGTACGCTTTGCCCCGACTCGCACGAGGCGGTTCCTACGCATCCTTGCGCAACCACCGGCATATAGCTGGTGTGAAAATTGGTCCCGAATGTAGGAAGGACACCGTTGGTTCCCGTCGGACATCCTGCCGCGGGTGGGTTGGTGGTGCAATTCGGATCGATATAGAACGTACGGTCTTCTTCGATGATCCAGCGATAGTCCTGCGGGCTGAGCGCAGCTTTGGTCTTGCCATCCACCAGCGTTACGGCCAAATTGCTTGCTGCTGGGAAGCGGACCGTCACCGTCGCAGTGCTGGCACTCGGAGTTCCCTGCGAGTTCTCCGGCTTGAAGGTGAAGGTGTAGTCGCCGGGCGCGTTCACTGACGCGTTGAACCCACCATTCGAATCTACGCTCACCGTTCCGGACGGGCTCATGGTTCCGGACACAGAAGGCGCATTCACCGTCAACGGGTAGCCTGCTGCATCTTTACAGAACGCAAGAATCCCCGGTGGCTTAATGCTGAGAGTGGTGGCCACGGTCGAGGTGTAGGTTGGGGTTGGAACGCTGCAGCTAATTCCGCTGCCTGCCTCGACCGTCGCCGCACCCAACGTCACAGTGGCGCAGGTTGGCCCCGAAGTGGCACCGTTGCCGCAGTACTGGAAGGAACCAGATCCAGCGGAGGCAACGAAGGTGAATGTGCCATCGGTGTTGAGAGTAAGCGTTCCTCCCACCACGGTGCCCGTGACGACCTTCACGCCCGAAATGTTGATGTCATTCGCAATCACGCCCTTGGCAGGATCCGAGACGCTAAATGTCTTTCCAGAAATTACGGAATTGTAGGTGTCCGGATTCGCGGCCGCAGCTCCGAGCACAGGAGCCGCCGGAACGGACGCACCATTCACGCCGATGTACGCGAGCATCCCCGAATCACGCGCAGTCGTATTGCCGGAGAGGCTTAAGTCGCGAGCGAAGATTGGGACCGGCGGTCCGCCAGCAGCCGGGGCGTTGATCATGACGTCGTATGTCTTGCCTGGGGCGAGAAAGACTTCGTTTTGAACGCGGGGCACACCCGGCAACTTGTTGCCGTCTTCCGCGATCAGAGCGAATCCCGACGCCGCGGAGGCACCCGTCTGCACGCCCACGATCGAGGGCACGTGCATCCGCAAGCCCGCGTTCACGAGTCGCACGAGCACGCTGGCATTTGTGGCGACGCTCGCCGGTGTGGTGGAAAACAAAGACGCGGCCGCATTCGAGCGATCGAACGCCACTCCATTAATAAGGTAGTAACGCGGAGAATAGTTGACGGCCGGCGGATAGCACGTGTTGTAGTTCGAGGAGCTAGGATTTCCGCATTGATTGGGCTGCCCGGCCCATACTCGCGTTTCGTCGAAACCCGCAGTGTTGACGGCGTTACTGACGGAGTTGTTCTGGACCGGATCAATCTCGCTGAACAGAAGCGAGAGTTCCGCGCTATAAGTCACGCTCGGATAAGCCGTGCCCGGCGTGCTGCCCGAAGGAGCCTGAGTTACGACGACCATTCCATAGAGTCCCATCGGACCCTGGATCGATGGGTGCGTGCCCGACTCGAGAAGATAAGTACCCGGGTGGAGATTCCCGGCAGTCCACGTCAGCGCGGTTGGCGACCCGCCAGCAGGCACTTCCGTGGAGAACGACTGTACGCGCGGGCCTTGAGCGGGCGGCGTATTCGTCGCATCACTACCGGCCGCGGGCCAGGTGATGGTCTGCGGCGGATGATTTGGGCTGGCGGTATAGCTGCCGGGCGTTCCGAGACCGCCGCCGAGCTGTCCCACAATCGTAAGAGAAGTCGGGATGTTCACGCCCGACGCGGGGAAGGACAGAGTATTCGCCAGGTTGATCGTCAGTCCTTGCCCGCTGGGCACCGTGATCACGACTGGCGACCAGCCTACCGCGGACGGATTGAGCTTGGCGCAGGTCGCCGTGGAACCGGCCACCACCGCGCCGCAGCTGTAGCCCCACATCGGAACGATGGTGCCGTCGGGCAAGTTCGCGGTCGTTGACCCCGCGGTCAAATTGACCTGTTGCTGTCCATACAACATGCCCCCGGAGACGAGGAGAATCGTGACTGCCAGGACCGCTGTCTTCAAAGTTTTGAGATAGTTGGATCGCATGCTCTTCTCCTCAGTTAGTTCGACTCGTCAATCACAAATTCCCGGGAATCGACGAGCATCATCATCATCATTCCGCCCGGGAAAATGTTGTTGGTAGTGATCTCGCGCTCGTTGTGCGAATGCCACATGAAGGCAAAGCCGGCCTCGTCGGTGGGAGAGTTTGCGATGGTGCCAGAGGGAGGGGTTGTTCCGGTGGTGCCGACGGCGCGGATTGTGGCTTCGGGTCCGAGATAGGGACTGCCGCCGTACCATGCACCGTTGGCGAAGATGTTGGGATCGGGCAGAGTCGCAGGACCGCCACCCGCAATAGCGCCTACTGGCGTAGTTTGCAGGGGCTTGTTGTGGTCCTGACACCACTCGAAATAGTTGATCGCGTTCGGATCGCCCGTGTTGTAACCGTTGGCGTCGGGCACACAGCTAGCAGTCGGCGTTGCCGTGGGACCGTGACCGAATGGATCCCAGTTCAGACCTTTGCCAGTCCAGTAGTAAATTCCGTCGATGGATTGGCCCGGCGTCGTCGTAGTGGTGAAGAGCAGCGGACCGGCCAGATTTGTCTCAGGATTAGTCGCGCTGGGAATCAGATTGCCGTCACGCGCCAGAACGCGCACGTGGTTGCCGTGCTCGTGAAACGGGTGCTGCCAATGGCCCTGGCCGATGATGCGCAACAGCACGAGTTCCCCAGGATGCATGTGCGGATTTCCGTTGTAAGGCTGATGCGGATACTCGGGTGCATAGTTCGGATCCATGAGATCGGGCATCGAGCGCCCGTTCACCATGAAATAGGCAGGAACGTAAGGCTCGGTCGCGACGCTGAGCGCCGCCGGGCACGGCATTCCCGCTGTGGGCACGCACGAGTTGATGAGGGCCAGTTGTTCCTCGGCCTGACGATGGACCCTTGGATCTATCTCAGAAAACTGGAAGAGATACTCCCGGTCATAGCAAGCTCCGGGATGGTTATAGGCAGCGGCCGCAAGCCGGAAATTGTGCTCGCCCCAGTGAGCTTGTGCCGACAGATTGGAGGTGTGCACGCCACTGCTGCATGCCGCGGGAACGCTGCTGGGCACCACGATGATGGCACCGTAGAGGCCCATCTCGACTTGCAGATCGCTTTGTGTCCCGCTGTAGTAGGATCGCGTTCCCGGAGAAGTTGCGGTGAACGTGTAAGTGACGGTTCCGCCCGGTACTGCCTCTTGCGTGAGCAGTCCCGCGACGCCGCTACCCGCTGGAGAGCTCACCTGAAAACCTGGAAACAGAATGGAGGTGTTGCCGGCCGCGGCGGGAAGATTGTTGGTCAGGGTAATCGTGACTGTCTGGCCTTGCGTCACGATCAAAGTGGGGCCCGGCACCTGCATATTGCTGCAGGACGAACCTGAAATCGCCGACGGGGCATACCCGCTCGGGGCGCCATTGCAACCGTACCCCCACGAATAAATCATCGAGCCGTCAGGCTGGGTGATGAAGGCAGGCTGCGCCGTTAAATTGAAGGTTGGACCAGTGATTCCCGGCGCCGCAGCATAAGCGGCAGGCGCTCCCAGCAGTGCAATCATCACCAGCAGGGCCAAAACGAATTGTGTTTTTGCTTTTCTTGTGTGCTTCAGCATGGTCATGGCTCTCCTAGTTGATTCGCACTTCCGTCATCAGCCCGCCGAAGTTCTCCGCGTCGTTCGACAGGTGATCGAGATTGGGGGTGTAGAGAAAGAACACGCTGCCCGGGGGATACTTCGTGGTGTCGCTGGCGTCGAGGATGACGTCGATCGATTCGCCTCCGGCCAGTGTGATGGAGTTTGTCGCGTAATAGAGGTTGTTGCCCGCCTGGTCGCGAAGCAGCTTGGCGTTGATGCCGATGACCTGCATCGGAATGCCAAGCGAGGCGAGTGTTTGATATTCGGTCACGTCCAGATCGGCGATGCGCAACAGCGCGCGGCCGCCGGCCGGAATGTTGACGATCGACGTGAGGGGCTGCGAGAAGTGGTATGCGCCGTCCGTCGTCTGCGTTTGCAGAGGACCTGGAGTGACCGTGTCCGGATAACTGCGCCCGTTCAACAGGAAATACTTGTCCTTCATGTCGGCGAAACCTTCGGGGTTGAAGGTCATGCCGACAAAGTGGAAGTTGGGATCGAAGCCGTGAATCTGGAGCGGATATTCGACGTCGTAGTAGGTTGAACCGTCGCCGTCGTTGTAGGCGTATTTGCCGGTCGCCGCTCGGGTCGCTGCATTCGCAGTCGCGGGCAGCGGGTTGCTGCACAAAATGTCCGCAAGCGCATTGCAAGCCGTGCGCGGATCACCCTGCTGTAGTTGGAGCGCCGCGTAAAGGCTGCCTCCGACCGGCACGCGATTTTGCCGTGGCCGCACATAGATCTGGCCGACCATGCCCATTTGTAGGTGTTCGGGCGGCGTAATGTGGCAATGCCAGAAGTAAGTGCCGGCATCGGGCGAAAGATAGTAGTAAGTGAAGCTTCCACCGATGTTGATCGCGACCGACGCGTCGGGAACGCCGTCGTAGAACGCGGAGGCATTCGGATAACCGTGGAAGTGAACGGTGTGTTGCTCGAACAGATCGGGCCGCATGACCTGTCCGACGTTGGTCAGGGTGAGAAAGAACTCGTCATCTTCATCGAGGGCCATCAGCGGTGCGGGCATGTTTCCGTTGAGAACGCCGACGTCCATGATGGGACGCGGGTCCACGTGGCCGGTGAGACATGGGGCGGTGCAAGAACCTTTGGCGATGGCATCGAGGTCAGGCGCCAGTCCGACAGCTCCGTTGTAGGAGAACAAGCCCCCGGCACCCACCGTGGTTGCCGGGTCCCCAGGCAGTAGCGTGCCCGGATATACGGTGTTGAACACATTTGGGAACTGAGTTCCCGGCAAGCCTTTCGCAATGTCTGCGAGGCCGGAGAGAGGGCCAAAGGCAAACAGATATGTTTGACTCCCGTCGCCCATGGTGGCGAAACCGTCGCCACCGGAAATCTGCTGGCACTTGATGGCGCCGTTTACATTTGCAGACGGCACCAGGTAGCCGTTCGTGCCCATGCTCAGCACCGTCGGGCCGTTGTAAACGGGCTCTGCATTGTTATTTGCCGCCGTTGGGTGAGTGATGGTTTTGACGGGGCACTGAATCTGGAATGATTGAGCGAGTCCGGCCGTCGCGCCGAACGCGATCACGAGAGTTAGCAAACAAAACCTACACAGCTTGCAGATCGCCATGCGACCTCCTACCTGTTCTCAACACCTGGGACACGAGTACTGCGGCGGGCGTGAGACTTCGATTCACTCCGCCCGGTGGCATTTCATGGTTGTGACGGCAAGGCGTAGGGCCCCACAGCACTACCCCTGGGAGAGACTCAGAACAAACTGCTGCGTTCCTGGGGGACGAAATTGTTGCGCGATATGAACCGGTCTTCGGCCAGCGGATCCGCGATGACAGCGCAGCATTCACTGCATTGCCACTGCGCCGATTTCTCGTTCCACCACAGTTCGCTGGCGCAATGGTCACAGGTCAGCAATGGGTCGACGCTGATGACAAATCCACACCTGCACTCCCACTGCAAACCTTCCTTGCTCCACACCATGTCAGCTAAGCAATGCGGGCAATTGACGGCTGTCACGGATCCTCCTGATTTGCGAGCCGGCAATCTTTCGCGGGGCAGTCAACCGCTCGGCGCTTGATTCGCACACGTCCGCCGAAGCGAAAGACTTGTTCATCCGCAAAGACTGGCACTCGCGCAGTTCAGATGTGGGGAGGGTTCATCTTCTGTGACGTGGGGGTTGCCACAGACTTTCCACGAAGAGAGGACTGACCACCACGACGCCTCTTCGTGTCAAATCTTTGTAAGGTTTTTTACAAATTTTGGGCATCCTGTTCAGGGGGGAGATTGAGCCCGAAAAGGGGGGAGAAGGCCAAGAGGTGGCCACAGGAATCAAGAAGTCGTAATGATCTTTTTGCGAACGGCGTAGAGCACGATTTCCGCTGTGCTATGCAATCCCAGCTTCGACATGATGTTCGCACGATGAGTTTCCACCGTCGTAAGACCGATGTTCAGGATGCGAGCCACGTCCTTGTTCGTCTTTCCCTCTGCAAGCAGTTGGAGAGTTTCCTTTTCGCGCTCGGTGAGCAGATCGTATGAATCGGTCACGCCGCGCAGTTGTAGTTGCCGCATGTAGTCCTCTACCAAAAGCTTGGCGATCGTGGCGCTGAAGAACGGCTTGCCTTGCGTTACGGCTTCGACCGCGCGAACGATCTCGGTATCGGCGGTGTCCTTCACCAGGTAGCCTCTGGCTCCCGCGGCGAGTGATCGAGCCAGATAACTCTCGTCGGAATGCATGCTGAGCAGGATGACGGCGACATTGGGAAAGCGTTTGACGATCTGAGCCGCGGCATCGATCCCGTTGAGGTTGGGCATCGCGATGTCCATGATGACCACGTCGGGCTTGAGTGTCTCAGCTGCGCTGACGGCCTCGCGTCCGTCGGCAGCTTCTCCCACTAACTGAAAATTTTCGCCTTGCGCCAACTGCAAGGCGATTCCCTTTCGCACAATGCCATGATCATCGGCCACGAGGATTCGTATTTTTTTCATTGCGCGGCCTCGTGTGGAATCGGGATCTGCAATATCAGCCTCGTTCCCTTTCCCACACCGGTCACGATTTTTACCGAGCCGCTCAATTCGGCAACCCGCTCTTGAATCCCGAGCAATCCAATCCCTTTCCGTGAACTCTCGAGGTTGTCGAATCCGATCCCGTCATCCTCGACGGTTGCCATGAGCTGTCCTGGTTTCGCATCGACCTTGACGTGAATGGAGCGAGCATGCGCATGTCGAACGGAGTTCGTGAGAGCCTCCTGCACGGCGCGATAGATACACGTGCGCTGTAATTCGGGCAGATTACTCATCTCGCCGGAGAAATCCATGGAAACCGGAATCGATGCACTGCGGCTGATCTGTCGTCCTTGCCATTCCAAGGCTGGCCGGAGCCCGATATCGTCGAGCATGGACGGCCTAAGTCCCATGGCAAGATCGCGGATCACACCCAGCGACTCGCTGTTCATCCGCTTTGCCTCGCTCACGCGTTTTGTGAACTCTGAAGGAACCTCCGGAACCGACTCAAGCGAACCGAGCTCCAGACTAACGGCCGTCAGCGTTTGTCCGACAGCGTCGTGGAGTTCACGGGAGATAAATTTTCGCTCGGCCTCCTGCGCACCGACCAGCCGCCGGGAAAGCTGACGAAGCGCGGATTCTGCCTGCTCTAACTGGCGGCGATGAAGTTCCTTGCGCGCATCGATGCTGACAAAGCCTTCAGTTGCGGCGATTGCCACGACAACGCCGAGTAGCATCGTCAGAAGCAGTCCACCCGTCAGAAAGCGTTGAAAGGAATTTTGACTCGCCTCAAGCCGCTGCTGGTCCTTGTTCAAGTCCTCTTCGTTGAGATTCGTCAGGCGATCCGCAAGCGAGACCACGTTGCTTCTGCTGGGGACGACATCATGCTGCAGAAATTGCTGACCAAGTTTTGCTTTTTCGTCCACCGTCCAGCGAAAGATCGGGGAAAGAGACTGCCAATAGGTTTCCACCTCGGACTTCAGGCGGTCCAGTTCGAGCGTTTCTCGCTCGTCAAGCTCCGGTTCGAGTCCGTGAAGGTCGCGGCGCATGGAATCGAGCAGAGAGCTCATCTGTTGCTGGTAGGTCAACGTGTGTTCCGGCGCGGCATCGAGCAGGTAGTCCCGAACCACCAACTCACCAACGTACATCTCTTTCGTCAATCTCTTCAGGAGGAGATCAGCGCCGAGATAACTCCGATGCGCCGCGATCATCTCGTCGTGTATGGCCCTGGCTCGGCGCATGACCCAATACCCATTGCCGCCAACCAAGCCTAGCAGCACGACGAAACTCAGAACCGGCAGTGCCCATGGGGGTAGTTTCATTGATTCTTGTACCCGTAGCCCTGAAGTGTGGTGTTAGAAACAGCCACCGCCTGTGGTCCTAACGATTGTGACCCTGAATTTACATCGCGGTACGCTCGCGTTTGCATTTTCCGAGCTTGTACCAGCGTGGGCCAGTCTAGTCGGAGATAGCGATCCTCCGATGCGTTTGGTTTCAATGTTAAGCACTTCTTCCGACAAAGGGAATGGAATGGTACCAACGCGAAGTCGTCACGCCGCTACTGCGTCCCGCGTGAACAGCTGTCGGCGCGCGGTGTCACAAATCGCGATAATGGCAGGGTGCTTCAGCTTCCTCTCGATCGAGATCGCGTAGAAGCGATTGCGCACGTCAGAGGTACGACCAATCCGATGCAGACTCTCGTGCTTGAGCTGATTCTCGAACACCGAGGGAATCGGAAAGACTCCTCGCCCCGCCTGTCCAAAGGCACGAAGGAGTGCATAATCCTGAAATTCTCCCGTTAACACGGGTCGTACGCCATGCGCGTCCAGCCAAAGATCTAGGCTGCGGCGGATAGCAGTGTTCTCCGCGGGTACGAGCAACGGGACCTGATGAAGAGAGTGTGGAAAATCGCCCTTCAGGCTCTTCGCCAATTTGGGACTCGCGACGAAGGTCGTGCCGCATTCGCCCAGGAGGTGATTGTACGCTTTGATTTTCAAGTTGGGGTTGATTGGTACATCGGATAACACGACGTCCAGCTGATGGACTGCCAGTTGCGACACCAGCTGATCGGAGCTGCCTTCCCGGCAGACAATGCGAACCGGCTCGGGCAGCCGGAAGGCAGGCTCGATGAGCCAGTGCGCGATCATCTTAGGAACAACGTCAACCACTCCGACCACTAAGCGCAAAGGCCTGCCGGTTGGCCGATCTTTTACGGTGTTCGTCAGTTCCTGGCCGAGGGCAAAGATCTCCTCTGCGTACCCGAACACGACGCGGCCCATCTCAGTCAAAATGAGATTCCTGCCTGATCGAGACAGCAATCTTTCACCAAAATGT
>Ga0210401_10002196_pt1 | contig 21802 bp, 19 predicted proteins | sample IncBWH32MmetaG_FD_150866 | JGI IMG/M metagenome (GOLD analysis project Ga0210401, IMG submission 150866) | Forest soil microbial communities from Barre Woods Harvard Forest LTER site, Petersham, Massachusetts, United States - Inc-BW-H-32-M | ecosystem: Environmental > Terrestrial > Soil >... | reverse complement strand
GTATAGATTTCCACCGCAGAATCATGCCATCGACCGTGCACACCAGGTTAACGACCCGAGGACGGGCGAAGCCGCGGGTACGAGAGTAGCCATTGATGACTTACGCTGTACGATCGACTTAAAACGCGCAGCGACTTCTCCGAAGCCACATCCGACCGCTCTAATTCCATACGAAATCGTAGGCACTGAGGCATTAAGAGGCAGTCTTTTTCGACTGGGATCATGGGTTGCTGAACAAGGTATCGATAGCCGCGACGAGACTTTTCAGGCAGCCCGAGGCCTCCTTCTGAGACGTCGCCCGAATGTCCTGCACGAAAACAATCAGTCACTCGTCGATGCTGACGGACGTTTAACCGATGCTGGGAAAAGTCTCATACGCTCGGTTGCCGCCTCTCCGACAATTCTTCCAATCCAGGGACCGCCGGGTAGCGGAAAGACCTTCACTGGAGCTCGTCTGATTGGGGAACTCGCCCAAAAGGGATTTCGAGTTGGATTGACAGCGGTAAGTCACAAGGTCATCACCAACCTGCTTCAAGAAACTTGCAAGGCAGCGCGTGACCTCGGTTACGCCTTTCGAACAGTTCAGAAGCCGAACGAATCTGACGGCTGCTCGGATCCCATGGTGACATGCATGGATAAAGACGAAAAGATTCGTGATGCGCTGATAGCGGGAGGCGCCAGAGTAGCAGCTGGTACAGCGTGGCTTTGGGCGAGCACAGAAATGACGAATTCAGTCGATGTATTATTCGTGGACGAAGCCGGACAAATGTCGCTAGCAAATGTCCTTGCAATGTCACAAGCTGCACGCAGTATCGTCCTGTTGGGTGACCCTCAGCAACTCGATCAGCCGCAGCGCGGAGTTCATCCTCCGGGCGTGGATTTTTCAGCATTGGCCTATGTGCTGAACGGGCGCGACACCATTCCTCCTGAAGAAGGGGTTTTTCTTGCAGAGACTTGGCGTCTTCATCCCGATATTTGTGCCTTCACGTCCGAGATCTTTTACGACGGCAGGCTTCAGGCACGTCCCGAAAACAAGGAGCAGCGGATTAATACGCAAGGATTCCTGGGCGGAACCGGACTGCGATTCGTTCCGGTTGAGCATGCAGGAAATCAGAACGAATCGCCCGAAGAAGTTGAAAAGATCAATACTCTGATTACGGAGCTTTTAAGCGGAGCAGCAACATGGACCAACAAGAAACGGGTTACTGACGCACTCAGACCCGAAGACGTCCTTGTGGTTGCCCCATATAATGCTCAAGTTGCGGCTCTCTCGGAGAAACTGCCGCCGGGCGTCCGAATTGGCACCGTTGATAAGTTCCAAGGGCAGCAGGCCCCGATAGTTTTCTATTCCATGACCACCTCCGCTCCAGAGGACGCGCCAAGAGGAATGGAATTCCTTTACAGTTTGAACCGACTCAATGTAGCTACATCAAGGGCGCAGTGTGTCGCCGTCATCGTCGCTAGCTCGACTTTATTCCAAGTACAGTGCAAGACACCACGACAGATTGAACTCGCGAACGCTTGTTGCCGTTATCTCGAATTGGCCCGCGCTAGGTGATTTTCAGACATGACCGGTCGCCCGCTAACGCCTTTGCACGGAGGGAATGCTCCACGGTTTTTTCGGGGAAGGACGCGATGGCACGTCGCGCACTGGTAATCGAATGAGCGTACGGACACTTTTGGTTTCGTCCGTGCAGCCGAATCCTGGACGTGACCGACGCAGGCAGAAATATGGCTGGAGCGATTACTATTTTTAGCCGATCTGCGGTCGGAGCTAACAGTAGGCTACATGCAGTCAACCACGCGATCGAGTAGTGACCGAATTAGTCCGGAACACCGACCCACGTCGCTCATGATCGACGGTATCGCGGCGGGGGGATTCAATGAAATTTAGCGTCGACGAGCTCTATAGGTTTTTTGATCTCCCATCAAACTCAACGGACGACGAGCTCCGAAGCGCCTACTGTGAGTTCCTGCTCAAGTACCACCCAGACCGAAATCCTGACGCAATCGAGTTTGCGACACGCAAGACGCAAGAGATCAACAATGTTTATGAGCAACTGAAACGCCAGCGTAAATCGGATTTTTCTCCCGAAGCCAGGCCCACACGACCCATCAATTGGACTGAGGCCAAGCCCTGGAAGATTTCGCTCGAACGTATTGCATCCTTGAAAAAAGAATTGCGAGATGCATGGAACGCCTTCAACGAACGACAATATGACATCAAGGCTGCGTTGAGTCTCATCCGCGCGGCGTTCGACGCCGGCAGACCGGAAATCGTGGATGACTTGATAACGAATCCACATCTAATCGATGCGGCAGCCATCCTAGCTCGAGTATTCTCGCTGGATGATGCTGTACGTGTCGCTTTGATGTGGTCGGAGAGCCTGCGCACGAAACAACATATGCACGCGGCAATACAGGTGCTCAGCGATCTCAATCGCATTATTGGAACTGAGTCCATTCTTTCTGCACAAATTCGAGACAACCTTCGATCGTTGCACTACGGAGTTGCTCAAGGCTATTCTGACCGACAAAAACCACAGCCTGCTACTCGCATTTACCATCTCACGTCGATCGTCAATCTCGGCTTCGAGCTTGGATATGTTTACAAACTGCTCGCTCAGGCATATCACGAACTTGGAGACGACGATGTGGCGCGTAAACACCTTCGACATGCGATGCAGGTCGATCCGCAATTGATTGGTGCAAAGACCATTATGCGGGCACTTGGAGTGATTCCACAGAAATCGCCGCAACTGCGCCAAAATCAGAAGGGAGGAAAACACATCTACACCCAGTCCCACGAAATTCCAGCTGTCGAGCAAATCATCTCTTGGTTTCGCTGTGGTGATTGGGAACCAATCTTCGCGCATGCAGATTGTTCACGATACGCGCCAAGAATTCTTCCGAGGGCCCGACGCGTATTGGTCTCAGTCTCGGCGGTTCTCGGTGAATGTAACGATCGCCGCACGGCCCCGGTATTGGAAGACCTGCTCAAATCCGTTTATTGGGATGTCAGACAAGCTGCGATGTTGTCGCTGGCAAAGATCGGAGACATAAGGAGTCTAAAAAGACTTCGGGAAATCAGTCACGATAGAGGAACCGATGGTCGCTCCGTCATTGAACCACTCTCATTTGCTGAGGCACGTGCGAAGCAAAAAGCTTCTTCGAAATCTATGGTCGATCTGATAGTCGATGCAAACGGACTGATCGACTCGAATTCGTACGAGAAGCCCGGCGAGTTGGGGCGGATGCGCTGGTACTTGCAGTGTGCCCTTAAGGAAGCCGAACCTAAACAAGCGCTCGATATTCTCTTATTACTTATCAAATGTTGTTTGAGTATGAATGACTGGCCGTATGTCATTAAAATCATTGAGAACGGTGTGCAACTCGCCGATTACAATGACGCCCGCGTTCTTGAGCTTCAGGTTAGCTTAGCGGCTGCGTTCGTGCTGGTGAATGTAGGGAGTGTCTCGCTTCGCTGTCTTTGCGCTCTTTTCGAACTTATGCCGGCGTCTGTCCAGTCATCAGCCCGTAAAGTAATTTGGAGCGCACTCACCACTCCGGAGTTCATCGGTGAAGAAAACTACTTATGGGCGTTGCGCGTCTTGTTCGAGTCAACTGTGGCAAATCAGGATGCCGACAGACTGCTTCTTGACTTACACACACTCGCGCGTGTAATGGAACCGATCGGACAGAAGGAAATGGGGACATGGTTACGGCACATGTTACGAGCCGAAGCACCTGGACACTGGTTCGGTGGTCAATATGACCGTCTGGGTTGCTTCAGCTCGCCACAGCTGAGCAGCACGTTCGAGCTCAGTGTCCAGCAGATGTGTGAGGAATTCAAGCCGATCATCCGCGCACGCCTTGTGTCTATTCTGCTCTCTCAGCGCGTTGTCGTACCACCGGCACCATCGCGGCTATCGTCGTAACTCCGACATCCTTTCACGTTCACCAGAACCAAGCCAGCGGGAGAACATAAGCAAATCCGAACATTTCACAGATCCCTTTCGCTGCCTGTCTTCTTTATTTAGCGAGTGATTGAAGTTCGACGATCGCTCCACGCCCATTCAACAAGTTCTGGTGGTGATAGCGGCCAGCGAACATGACGTAGCTGAGGTGTGGAAGAATCCTTCTGAGGAATAGAGAACAAACTCATGGGCTTTGTAGGATTCCAGCCGTTTCAACTCGAAGTGGTACGAAAGCCAGTGCCGACGCGACAATTCAAAAGGAACCCCAAAAAGCTTCAGCGACGCGACTGATCTCCGTTGTCCAGAAATTCATTAATCATGCGCAACAGTAAGAGAGGACTTTAACAGTTTTCGGAAATCATGTCGGACGTTAATTCGGTGCCAGGGTTTTAGCCTCTAGCTATTTGAATACCGCCCACAAACATTGCCATGGCCCAGCTGCCGCGATACTCCTCTTGCTTGCGCTTATAAATATTCTTGAAGTTTTGATCTAGAGGGCCAGCTGAAAAACATTGTGGACTTGGCCTTTAGGTCGCACCCGAGCTGAGCCGCACGAATAGCAGCCTCTTCGAAACCCACGTTGTAGCCGTGAATATACAAGAACAAGTCCGCATCGGCAGCTGCTTCAGCGCTTCGATGAATTTCCCCCAGGAAAAATGTCTGAGACATTAGTCCTGCCGTCACAACATTAAGCCTGTCATCGCCGGTTAAGAGCCGCCTCCACCACGACGACCCTGTAGAGGTAAGCCGCGTCACGCCTAGCTCGTCTGTACCGCTACTGTACCAAGACCTCACCTGTTGCCGGAATTTTGCCCGGTGCGGGATAATCCTCTATCAAGATCGGGCCGGCAGTAGAAATTCCATCAAGTCGGTACGCTCGGAAATGAATCCGGCCATTTTCGTTCATGCAACGCAGTTTTACCAAAAGCAGTCGATAGAAACTTATGTCACATGTCGACACGACGAACTGCCGGTCGTTCTCAGCAAAGGCTCGAAGGCAATCAATAAGACCGTTGGCATTGAAATCGTCCAGATTCATCACTGGATCATCAAGGAGCAGCGGGGAAAATCGGGACCAACGCTGCTGGAAACTGTGACTGAGAAAGATGGTCAGCGCGACGACATTAAGCTGGGCCTCGCTAAGATAGAGGGCAGGTGGCAAACTCTTGATTCCATCTTGTGGTCCCGACGATTGGGGTAGGCAGACATTGATTCTGACGGCCTGCGCAGAGGTATCGACAAGAATCTTAATTTCGCGAAAAAGGGGATGCGTGTTCAGTCGCTGATATAGCAGGTTTATCGTCGGTCCGTATTGCGTGAGCTGGATCGTCTCGACTTTCGCCTTTGCGTCAAGGATCGCAATGAATAGACCGGATATATGCGAATTCCAGCCCTGAAGTTTCTCCGATTCACGCAGGATCCCCTGCATCTGCGCGGAGAGCTGGCTTAATTTGGAGGTCAGTTCGTCAATTTCGCGACGAGAGATCAGCCAACTTGTGATCTGATCCATTTCTTGGAGATTTGTTTTCGCTCTATCCAGGTTTGCCACTCTACTTTTTGCACGCTCGATCTTAAGAGCAACTTCGTTCTCCGGTGTATGTAGTGCAACCTCGGCTCGAGTGAGCACAGCTGTTGCTCGATCTAGAATGGCCCGGAGGGTCTGACTGTTACTAAGATATTCCGCTTCCTTTCGCTTTAGAGACTCCAATTCTAGAGTCAGCCTCTGGAGATTGGCGTCTAGGGCTTCCAGCTCTACTTGCAAACTAGCGCGAGCGATGCCGAGTTGAGCTGCATCGGCAATATCAGCAGCCAACTGATGCTCAAGCACAAGCTGGTCAGCCGGCAATTCTAACTCAAGATCACTGAACTGCCGTCTGAGGTCATTCTCGCGTCGTTGGGTATCAGCGAGCCGGGAAATTGCGCGATCGCGTTGGGCTTCAAGATTTGTGGTTTCCGAATCGACGCTCAGTTGGGCATCCCGGAGTTGACGTACGCGCATTTCCAGAGTAGCGACGTCCCTCGCAGCTGGAGCAGTTTCCAAATCGTTGGTAGTTCGCAATTTGGCCATTTCGGAGAAGGTCTCAGCGAACTCGCGAGTCGGTATGCCGAGCTGCTCTAATCTGTAGCGATAGGACTGTTCGATTTCGTCAGCATGTCGAAGTCTTGCCTCTAAGTCCGTCTGTCTGGCGATGAGGACAGCTATCTCCTGGTCACAGCTGCGGATCGCCATTTCCGCGACTTCTAATCGTCTGTGGAGTTCCTTAGCCCGTTGCTCCAGCTCCCGTAACTGTGGTGATATCCATGAGGACCGCTCGTTTATCGCATCGGTCAGTTCTGCCAAAGATTGCCAAGGGTGGCCACAAAGTGGGCAGTCGGGGCCAACGAGATACTGTTGCAATTCTAAAAGCAGGGTCCGTGATTTCTCAACTGAGCGAAGTTCTTTATCGCGTTCGGCCTCGTTGGAGCGTAATTCCTCGCGCAAGCCAGCCAGCTGGGCCATTGCGGATGTCTTAGCGGCCTGCTGCTCAACTGATTCTTGCCGCGCGGAGCGAAGACTCACGTATAGCGAAGGGCGCTCTTGGAGTAGTTGAATATAACTGGTCGAAGAGCTCTCCAGTTCGTCGATCAGCTTCAGTTGTGCCTTCAGTTTCTTTAGCTTCTCAGTTGCATCGGAATGGGCTTTCGTCGCGGAATCTAGGTCGAGACCCATCGGCGTCTTACGATTCAAGGTATCTTGCAGGGCCTGATTGGTTGCCAATACCTGTTGTTCCTGTTCCCGCAATAGAGGCGCGATGCTAACCATCTGAGAAACTATGACAATGGCCTCACGAAGTTGGTTCTGCCGATGCGTTAGCCGCTGAATCTTTTCCGACACCGAGTTAAGTTCGACGTGCCGCTCGTCTCTGCGGCTTCTCTTGGAACTTACCTCTTGAATCTGATGCTTGATCGAGTCTGTCGTGCGCTGGTGCTCTGTCGACGTCGTGGCAAGCGCAATTGTGATCTCATTGGCGCGAGCTAGAGCTTCCTTTGCTGCTGTCGTTTTTTCGGTTTCATCCCTCCGGCGTCCCAACTCCTTTTCGACCCAATCAGTAGTGATCGAAACAGAAGATTTCATTTCCTCGTACCCAGTTACGGATCGGAAGAGGTCCGTGTAAGGGCTCGCAGCAATACGCAGGGCATCAGCCGTGCGTCGTACAAGCTCCTGCAAGCCGGTGTCCAACTCACGCAACGTACTGGATTGGACAAGCAGAGAACGCCGTACGTCGATTTGTTCGGTCACCACCGACACATCTTTTTGAAAAGCAGCACTTTGTTCATGGAGTCTGCCGATGCGGAAGTCGAGTTCTGCCCGGATTTCTTGAAGTTTATCAAGAACGCGCATGTAATCTTGCGTTCCGAGAAGATAGGAAAGAGAGGCGTATCGTTGCGCCGGGTCATTGGAAAGGAAACCTTTGAGCGTCGATTGTGAAAGAAAGCAAGTATTGCGAACTAGCCTTCTCAGGATGCGTAAGTCAAGCTTAGCGCCTTCCTGCCCGGTAATTAGAGTGAGCAGTTGGCGATCTTCTGTGTTTTCTCGGTCATCGACGGACAATGTCGTGTCCCTAGCCATGGTGCCCATACGAGTAATATGGACAGGCGTACGCATGACCTCCATGTCGAGAACGACTTTCGTTTGTTGGGCATCGGAAAACAGATTGACGTAAGGGGAAATTCCATTTACGTCATCGGCGCTTTCAATGTCGAGGCGCTCGACGCTGCCGAGCAGCGCCCATTCTATGGCGTCAAGGAAAGAGGTCTTCCCCGTTCCATTCGGTCCGTAGATGACGGTCAGATTTGCAGATAGGTCGATGTCCGCTTGGCGGATGCCTCTAAAATCAGTAATGCTAAGTTTTTTCAAACGAGATGCACCAGATCGGGTTGGATCCTTGGTTTCGAGACTGATGCGCTCAAGTTCTACACTGGGAATACTCCCTGGAACCGGAAGGTCAAGAATTCGAGACAGAATATTATCAACCGAAGCGCGATCCGAAATCGCATCAAGAATTCGTGCGGGATATCCGCTCGCCTGTAAGGCGGAAAACGTCTGTTGTACGCTGGGCGCTCCGCCGGCAGTTGCTGTATCCACGCTGATGAACGGAAGCGATTCGACGGCACCGAATAGAGAGTTCTCTGAGGCGTACAAAATGATCTTTCTGCAAACCATCGGATCGGCAGAGATCTTCTGAGCGATTCGAAGGTCATCCGCGTCGACCGCGTCCATGAGAAGAAAAGTGAGATATAGATCGCGCGGTAGCTTTGGGTTGTCAGCCTTATATTGTGCAATTTCGTCCTGGAGTGTTCTCCAGCTTGCCTGAAGCGTATCTGCGCGTTCCACTATTTTGAAAAAAGCTTGAAAGCAAGGAGTGCTCAAGGCTAGATCAACATTTTCGAGGGTGGTATTCGGATTAATCTTATCGCCCAGTCCCAATGCCTGGAGAGTCGCTCGGAGTGCCTCGCGGTGATTAATTCCAGCCAAGTGCCACCTGTACCTGTGATCGGAAACTTGCAATAGTATTTTGCGTCAATGCATCTCGAAGAGTGACCGCCGATATCCAGATGATCGAAGTGTGACTGTCTAAGATGTTCTCGTCCGATGTCCGCAGCGCCTCAGGCAAGGATTGCAATTCGGCCTCGTTCAGCGTCGTGAACGACATATCGACGGGTATCGCCCGCACGTGCGGTGGCATTTGGGTCACTCTGGTTAGTATGAGGACCATTTTGCCTCCAGTAGCTTCGCCCCATGCCATTCCGTTCATCCATCGCATATAGGCATCGCACAGCTGAGTCGACGTCTTGAGCCCCTTGCCGTCCAGGACGGTGACAAGAAACGGGCCGACCTTGCAAGTATGCGAATGGTCGCATCCATGGAACTCAACCGCTGAGACTACTCCCAACAGTGCGCAGACTGAAGCGAGTTCGAGTACTGCCTGCCCGTGGGTCTCAATGACCCAGTTGTCGGGTGAAGCCTGCCACCAATCAGGATTGTATCGCCCCGGCCTAGCAGCGTCGACGTACGCGCTTAAAAGAAGAGTGATCGCATCCTCTAATCGGTCGGCGCTGGAATTCTCTACCATGTCCTTAAATCGCGTCAGCGCGATCATTAGTTCGTTGGTCACGGCTTCGTGCGAACCAATGAAGCGGGCGTCACCAGATTGGGGTGCAATCGCCAGCCAATCCCCGGCAATCTTTTTTAGAGCGGCCACAGGCTTGCCAGCGGACGGCATCCCATTGGACTCAATCGGGTGACAGCGCGCATCCTGAATCGGGTATTTCGTTTCTCCGGCATCCGGACCGAGGAAAGACGGAATGAAATACGTAAACGAATGCAGACACGGACCATCCTCGCGGAAGCGGGTTCTTACTAGCGTGTTGCAAACATTTTCAATTGCAAACGTAGATGGGCTCAACGTCAGTGGGCCGGCGGCACCAGGCGCAATCCAACTCCCCCGACGAAGGTAACAAATTGCTGATCTGCCGTGGTTTCCCAAAAGCGTACGGCCAGGTTTAGTTTGTGCTGAGTTAACAAAAGCGACGGCAGCGTGGTTTCCAGTGTGAAGTTTTGGATTGCCGCTCACAATGAGATTCTCAGCAAAATTGAGGAAACTAACGTCTTCTGGGTGGTCGTTGTGCTCAAGGACGACCAGGAATTGAAGGCTTTTCGTGTCTGCGCCTTGAACGTCGCGAGTAATGCACTCGATCAAATCCGTTAACTTGATCCCAATACAATCAAAACAGACAAGGAATGCAAAGTTTAACAAATCAGATTTAAAGAGATAAACCGCATTCCCTTCATACATTCCTTGAGTTGCTTGTTCGGGGCGACTTGGCTTGATTTTTGCTTGTAGTACCTTCTTAACCCGACGGTCGGAGCTCTTCAGCCAAACGCAAAAGCAGTTAACAAAAGTTGCGGTCGATCCGGCGGGTAGAGTTTCGGCCGTAACATTTTCCTGAACCGCTAGCGTTCTGTATTGGTCAACGGACATCGGTGCCAATCCGCCGACAAATATTGAATTTGTCGCCCATCCACTCGACGAAATGAACTCGTCGATTTCGCCAACCATCTCAAGAGGCACGCTGAATTCAGGGAAAATGACGAATTGGTAAGTCGCAGCCCTTGCGATATCGAATACAGCTCGAAGGGTTTGAGTTTGGCGCTCCACAGACTCGGCAATGAGTCGGACGCCGGTACCGGTCCCTTGAAAGTTTAGATTGGGGTGGGCCCAAAGCATGCGCAGGGTCCGGGCCGGAGCAAAGGAAATGCCGGTAACAACATCGATCATTCGAATCATTGCCTATCGGACTCCTCGGAATTGCCCATGTGCGGATATCGCCACAGAGACATATCTTCGATAGTAGTATCTTTATCATTAAGTAGCAACGCTTTCCATCCGACGCCGTAATAATTTGCCTTCGGAATCTCGAGTGCTCATCCCGGAAACATTCTATTGTTTCGGCCGACGGATCGGGCGTGTCCAAGTCCGACGCGTGACGGTAGCTACTCTCGTCGATCGATGCATACTACTGCTGCTTTTCGGCGTCGAAGTGGATGATGCCTTCAAAGATAAATCCGAGCGTCGAGTAACGAGATGCCGAGCTTTGAGACCATGACGGCGACGGTTGTCGACCCAACTGTGGCGGAGGAAGCTCCAGGTTTCAATCGTCGACTCCAGCAGCGGTTTGTAATCTAGGACGGGCTGATCGCATGTTCCGAATTTGTATTTCGCTCCGCTTTAATCAGCTTACCTAAGATGTACAGCACGGACCCAGCAAACGAAGTAACGCCCAATTGATCAACGCAAGGAGCGCCAAAATCAACTCTTGAGAAATAGCTCCGAGCCTAGGCCGAACCAACTAGCGGTGCCAGCCCAGACGGTCTCCCAGATTTGCTGCCAATGCTGTTTCATCTAAAGAGTTTTTCGAAGGTTTCGGCGTCGTAATGCTTTAGACGATCCGCGAATTCATTGACATAAAACATGTCTGCTGGAAAACGTTGAGCACGCACGCGAATGGAAAAGTCGGGAGCGTCTTTGTTCAAATCGAATAGGACCATTCCAAGGCCGAACAGTATGGAGAGGGATTCTAGGCGACTTTGATCTTCCTCGGTCAGCGTCGTCGGCATGGCGATGTAAGTCTTAGTCGAAAATAGTCTGTAAGCGATGGCCTGACCGAAAGCCACAATCGGAGCCTGTGGATCGATCTTGATCTCAACAGAAACGATTTCGAGAGGGAACTTGATGAGATTACTGGCTAGCGGCTTGTAGACACCAACGACGTCAGGCGTTCCCCATTTCGACTTCAAACCGGCACCACCGAGTGCCGCGACTTCAGTGACTTCATCCAAATCGTTCCTAAGCCACTGTGCGAATGGTTCGTAAAAATCAGATTCCTTTACTTTGGTCCCAGTCACCGCAATCTGCTCACTAGTTTCGACGGCGATGTCATTTCCCGATCTAGTAGCTGGAGTAAATAGGCCGCGGCTCGGCTTGGCGATTTCATTGGGAAACAATGCATCCAGATTCCATACCGAGCCATGAATCGTATTTTTAGGGGTCTCAGGAGCCTGCTGACTAATCTCCTGTATGAGGGCGCTGTACCGAATACCTCCGGGTTTTGCGGCGATGATGGATTTAGCCAGACTCCGAATTTGCTGAACGTTTAGCTTTGCCATGGGCGAGATCATAATCCACAAGTAAAGTCAAAACAACGGAACTAGGTGCTTCGGTTTACTCGCAATGCGTTCAGGACGGTTTACAATGGCTCTGGACACCCGTTTGGGAAAATTGTCGCGGTGTTCAGAAAACGGTCGGCGCACAGTCGGTCTTTCTGTTCTTCGACAGCTCAACGACAAGCCGGGTCATAAACTGACCCAAGTATGCGAATGCCCTTCGCTGGATTAATAAGTCCCCGAAAGCGACCGTGATCATTTCCAGCAGATTACCTAAGCCGCGCAACATGGAGCGGCAATCGCGGAAACACCTTTTGGATGAGCCCAAATGCATCGAAAAGGGTATACGAAAGGAAGCTTAGGAAGGTACGGTTCAGTGCAAACGGTGAGCAAATCATCAAGAACAGCAGTAAGGGTCGATTTGTGGTGTTTTGGCAATAAACTGCATATTCACCCGTATTTCGTCGGAGGACACCGCAGGATGCTCGCTACGCAGGGGGACAGGTGCTTTAAAGTTGAGCCTGGCCAGGGATTTTAAGCTTCGAGGGTGGGTTATCATCCCAAAAGATCTTCCAGGAGCGCAGCGATGTCCGTCGATGAAAAGCTATGGGTCCTCGATAAGTCAGAAACGTTTGCGCTTTCCGGCTGGCTTACCCAAGCTGAGACAATCCGCAGAGAGATCAATAGGCTCGTCTTCTCTCATTGGGATGAGGTCAAGAAGGAACAAGCGCTATCAAGATCACTTCTTAGGCGATACATAGGTTACTGGCACACACACAGAGAGCTTTCAGAAAAAGAGGCCATGGGTGTGCACGGCGGAACGTACGCTGAAGACCTTGTGGCCTCCGTGTTTCGCGCGAGAATAGTCAGAGACTGCGAAGAAAACATTCAAGTTTTTCAGAATCGGTGGGACAAGACTGTTAAGCGAGAGGCCGATATCTGCGCAGTCCGCGATAAGCAACTCTTAGCAGTAATCGAGGTGAAATCGGCCCTCACCAGGGAAGAATGGAAGAGGACTAGACAAACCAAGGAGGACTATCAAAAACTTCCGACCCCACCTAGCTATTGGTTATTAGCGATCCGCGCTGACGGTCTGGATCCAGCCACCAAGAATGTGGTCGCTGACGACGCATCTTGCTGTGTTCTGTCAGCGGAAGGCAGGAAACTATTCACCTTGCCCGAGCAAGGACTAGAAATCTGGAAACCTCTTGAGGGCTGGCTTGACGCATTGATAGGAAGCGTTCTGTCCGACCCGTAAAACGATCAAAGTTTGCAACTCGTTTTCACGGACGCGAAGCCGTTCTTGACGATCACTTTTGCGGTTTTGATAGTTTTACAGAAAAGAAAGCAGCCCAGGGCTAAATAATATCAATGCGAAAAAACACAGCGATCTGAATTACGTTTCAATCGGAAGATGGACTGCTGAAGCCTACAGTCACCCCTCCAATGCCTTCAGGATTGCTTTGTAGTTTTGGAACAGGATGCGGTCAAGTCGGGCGCCTGAGATCCCTAAAGGTTCGGCGACTTTCCGAATGAGTTCGTTTTCGACATGTCGAAAAATGTCAGCGGGGCTAGCCTTCACGCCCACACCCTCAAGCACCCCATATATCCTTGCGTCCAATGCCATGCAATTCTCTGCCAACCTCAATTCGATGAGCGTGTCCCTGGATCCTTTGTCTCCGTAATACTTTAACGATTCCTGCAGGTCTTTGATCCTTTCTGATTCCGTCCCATATTTTGCGATCTTCGCGAAGAACTGTTTTGGGCCACCGTCTTTCATTAGCTTCCGGAAATTCTTTACTCCGGCAGCCGCTTTCTTGTCGGTCTTCCAGTTTCGCCCTACGTACCTCACCCCCAGGCTTACAAACACTTCGTGCAGATGCTTCTGCATTTCTGTGTCAGTTTGAAATCTTTTGAGCCGCTTGATGGATATCTTCCGTCTGATTTTCGGGTCATGTTGCAGTCGCTCCCCTGGCTCTGCCCTTCCCACAACGGCGATCTGACCCAGCACTTTTCTCCACAACTCTTCGTCGCTCCACTTGATCCATGGCTTGCCCAGCTTGACGCGGGTTCTGCATCGCTTTGCTGCTTTTTGCAATCTACGGGCTTGAGAGGAGGACAGGAACTGAGGCTGCATGGGTACGAAGGGTACTAATAGTAACATTGAATGGCAACTGCAAAACTCCGATACAGGAGGTCATGAAACGAACTGTTCAAGTCAACGTGAAGATGTCGCCCGAGGATTTTCAGTTATTGAAGAAGGCTTCCGAGAAAAAGTGGCCGGATGCTGTGATGACAAATTCGGGGATTGTGTTGGGCCTGGCGAGAATTGCAGTCAAGGAGGCTCTTCGGAAAGGAAGCCACTGAATTCGCATCCAGGACTACTGAATCCGCTAGACACGCTAGAACCCGCATAAACATTGGCGAAAGTAATGATTTCCAACTGCTAGAGGAACTGCTGTCTAGCGGCTCAGAAAACAGCGAAACAGCCAATGTTTATCGCAACTCTAGCGGGTCTAGCACCTCCACGGCGCCAAGAAGGAACCGTCAGGGAGCGATTTGTTGCTTTCATCGTTGTCAACTTTCCAGCTCCCGTGAGCAATACGTCTCCCACCCAGCTTCTGTCATCTGAGGTTCGCTCCTCTCAGCTTCTGGTAGGTCGCGTCAACCGTTAACTGGTTTCTTTTCGATGATTTGTCCTTGAGCTGTCCAATGACAATGCACCTTTCCTGTTGTTCAACAAATTCTGCACAAATGTAGCAGAGCACCACCAATCGCGCGATCGTTGACAACGAAACTCCGTTGAAAAATGCCCTCAGGACCGTTCCCAGCCTTACCTGAAAACGCCGGTCGAGGTCAGAGCTTTTTACGAGGTCGTTCTCTGTGTAGCCATTACGACGAAATATCCGTTCAAATCGACGCACGTGTCCGGGCTCTATTTGTTCAAGTGTGTCCATATCAATCGACCATTTGCGGCGGTCGTCGGGGGAGACCAGAAGAATATCTTTCCAGTATGTCTCGCGGTCTTTTTGAATCGCAATGCGCTTCGCGGCTAGGAATGTAGCAATTTCTTCAAACGCATATTTCAGTCTCGGCACGTCGATTAAGTTCTTCTCTTTCAAGAACCGGCGTTCAGCACTCTTGAGACAATCAATCGCTTGCTTGAAATCATAGTTGTGTCGCACCACGCGCGATGTGAGGCGTCCGTAAGTTTCAACCTCTCGAAAAATATGCTGTTGCAGAGGCGTAACTGGATCGTTAGAGAGTTGTGGATCGAAAATCACATTCCCCAAGAGCCCCTTAGAGTGAAATTCGGCGTAGGCGAAACTCCCTTGCCAATGATCATGAACACGCCTACCGGATTTATAAGTTGCAGCGTGCTTCTCAAATTCTGCCAACCATCGCCGGTTGAAGGCGCGAAACGATAACGCATTGGTCATTGCTCCCTCTTTTTTTCTTAAGGCATCACGAACGTGTTTTGCAGCGATCGAGTGTACCTTGAGCCAAGTTTGCCAAGCTATGAGGCGAACGACCAAATAAATTCTCCGGGAGAACAACGATGAGCGAGATCAGAGCAAGTGACTTTAACTGGCCCCATGTCAATCAGTGCCGCTACAACGCAAGCCGCGGCGGCCACGCACCCGAATACTTCACCGACGCTTTGGTGGAGGCGCTCGAACGGACCTTCGGCATCACGAGTTCTTGGTGGGACGCGCTCGAAATCGAGTTCGACGACGAGGCGCGACCAGTTTGGTGGCCCGAAACCACGATGAGAAAAAGAGCGCGTTGGTTGATGGGTCAGCTTTGGAACTGCGACGACCTCGTTCCTTGGCACATCTGTTCCCGCTTAGATCTCCTACCAGGGACGAGTTTTGCTCAGTTGGTCCGGATGCTGAAATCGGACCTAATGGAATCAGAAGATTCTTTTGAATTTTGCGCTTCGTGAGATCCAAAAGGACTTCGACGGCACCATATCCAAAACCAGTCGATGCTCGCCGAGTATTTAATTCGGCCGTCCCAGGAATCCGGTGGAGAGGTAATCAAGGGTCAGGGCGGTGCCCGTTCCATGACGACCACCGCCCGTCATTTTCAGCTGACGCGGCGACCGGACTATTTTTCTGTCACAGCTGTGGTGCTAAGGGAAATTTGGCTCAATTTGAACGGCGGATGACCTGCAGCGGCCGAGACATGAAGCGGACAGACGCGGAAAAACCTAGACATGAAGACGAGGAACCAGTCGCAATGAAAGCAATCGAAGCTGTCTACTCTTACTTGGATGAAGAAGGTGACCTTCTATATCAGCAGGTGAGACGAATCCCTAAGAGCTTTAGTTTTCGCCAGCCAGCAGAGAATGGCGGATGGGAGTGGAATTTGGAAGGAGTTCGCAAAGTTCTCTATCGGTTGCCCGAGGTCATCTCGGCCGAGGAAGTCTTCGTCGTCGAAGGCGAAAAAGACGTAGAGAGCCTACGGAAGCGGGGATTAACAGCGACGTGCAACCCGGGTGGCGCTGGTAAGTGGAAGGACGAATATTCAAAATTCTTGAAAGAGAAACGAGTTGTCGTCCTTCAGGACAATGACGAGCCAGGTCGGAACCATGCCCTGGAAGTAGTTCAGTCGGTCGCTCCATACGCCGCTGAAGTGCGGCTGGTGCCGCCATTCGACGATGCCAAAGACGTGAGTGACTGGATTGCAAACGGTGGAACCAAGGAACAGCTCAGAAAGCTTGTGAAGGAAACGTCTGCATATAAACCTTCGACAGAGTCATCGATTGTTGCTGATTGTGAGTCAGGACAGATCGATCCAACGGTGCCTCTGCTGCAAGGTGCGAAGCTTGTACGAAAATTGGAGCTGTTCTTCCAGAGGCGCGTGATTCTCCCTTTGGGACTCGCTTTGGTTCTTGCGTTGTGGGTGATCGGCACTTATTTGTATGACATTTTCGATTGTTTTCCCTACCTGTGCATCACGTCACCGGCGAAAAGATGCGGCAAGACATTGGTGGCAGAACTCATCGGCTTGGTATCCGCCCGTTCAAAAACCACCGTAAACGTTTCCGAAGCCGCTCTTTTCCGGATGATTGGAATGTTTCGACCCACGATCATCATGGACGAAACTGAAACGCTAGCGAATCAGAAGTCGGAACGCGCACAGTTCTTACTATCTCTTCTCAATGCAGGCCACCGAAAAAATGCAAATGTAATTCGCTGCGTCGGTCCAGATCACACACCTACGGAATTCCCCGTTTATTCCCCGAAAGTTCTGCTTGCGATCGGAAATCTACCAGATACGTTCCGCGACCGTTCGATCATCGTAGCGATGCGCAGGCGTCGGAAGGACGAACAGATCACGAGGTATCGATATCGCGAGGTAAGTCAAAAGGGGATGCGAAGAGCAGCCTTGACACAGGTATGGGCAGAAACGCACAGAAAACAAGTTGAATCAGAGTACCTAAATGAGTCGCTGGATTTCTTAGATGATCGAGAAGCGGATAACTGGGCTTCGCTGTTCTCGATTGCGGTGGTCGCTGTTCCAGATCGCGTCGATGAGCTGAAGCAAATAGCAATGCGCCTCGGGAAAGCAAAAAATGCCCTCGATGTGGACGATTCCGACGCTCTCCATCTGCTGTCGGATGTGCGACGAGTCTTTATCAAGAATAACCTGACGAGAATCAGTACGAGCGAGCTGGTTTTTCGACTGCAACGCATCGATGAAAGCCCGTGGGACGAACTGACCCAATACAAGCTGGCACGCATGCTGAAGCCTTTTGGTATTTCATCGAGGCAAGTGTGGACCGAAAAACGGAACGTTCGTGGTTACGAACACGACGATTTCAAGTCGGTATTTGATTCTTATCTTTCCCCGGCAAGCCGCTAGAACCGCTAGAAGCCATATGAATAAAGGGGTTTTGGAAGAATTCCAAGGCGCTAAGCAGTTGGTTTCTAGCAGGTCCAGATTCTTAAGGAACATCAATGGAAATGGATGGTCTAGCAGATCTAGCGGGATGCACCTAAGGAGCTCAGGTGTCTGAATCGAAACTGCAGCGCACTGACGGTCGGGAGTCTACAGCATCCATTGAAGAGGACCGCCTCCTGCGTGTTGATGAGGCTGCAAGGCTGCTCGGGTTATCCGTTGGGGGACTGTACCATCTCGGAAACCAAATGCGCGTTCCCGTGGTGCGCATCTCTTCTCGCTGCATTCGCTTCAGCCGATGTGCACTGTTGAAGTGGATTGAAAAACTAACGCAAGAGGCAGAGAGGTTTTCGGAGGACTAGGAACGGGACGGTCAGCGGAGAAGGTGTTTTTGAAGTTCGGTCAGTCTTCGGTCGAACCAAAGACGGAAGCAACCAACTCTTAACGAGGAGGACTTGAGCGAACCAGCTGTGACCGATTCAAACAGAAAACCGTGCGGGAAAACAATTTAGTCGGATGGAAAAAAAACAAAAAGAGGAGGAAACAAATGAAAGTAGGATTCAGAAAAGGAATGTTGGTGATTGAGCTTCAAGTGCTTGACCCGCCTCAGTTGTCAGCGAGCGGAAAGACTCTTGTGGTCGCAACTTCACGCGGCGGTCGTAGGACTTCCGTGAAGATTGACAAGAAATCGGTCGTCGCAAATGTCAACGCGTACATCAGGCCGAATGAACCTCAGAACAAGAAAAAGACTGAAATCTCCAAATCAAAACTCCGCAGTAAACGATCGAGGCGACGCAAAGCCACACTCAAGCTCTAGGAAGCTGTGCGTTAATGTTCTTTTGTGGCGAGGAACTCTCAGGTTGTCGTCCTTGGAGTTTCCACGCATATTACCAACAGAGGTCATACATAGAATGGATAACAAAAAGAAATACGAGATCGCCAGGAAGGGCTAAGTGGGATTGTATAGGCGAAGTAAATTGTGGTGGATGGCCTACATGGTGGACGGTCGTCAGCACTGCGAAAGTACTCGCACGTCCAACAAGCGACTTGCACAGAAAATCTTCGACGTGCGTCGCGCCGAAATCCACGAAGGACGGTTCATCAGTCTCCTGAAATCGCACGCGCCGGATCTGGAGAATTACGGCAGGCAATACATCGACTCGCGGACTGACCTTCACCCGAACACGAAGAGGCGTTACGAATGCTCGAAGAAGGCCCTGGATGCGTTCTTCGGCAAGGCCCGCCTCCCGAACATCTCGGAAGCCAGGCTAGAGGAATTCAAGAGTGCTCGCCTCCGAGAAGGAGCGCACGCAGCGGGGGTGAATCGGGACCTCGCGTTTCTTCGACTTGTGCTGAGGAAAGCACGTCGGGAGCGGTACATCGTCCAGAATCCGCTCGACGGCACGGACCTTTTCCTGAATGAGCGGAAGGGACGGATTCAGGCACACATTTTCTCAGTGGAGGAGGAACAGCGCGTTCTAGCAGTGGCGGGGGGATATCTCAAGGTCCTAATACTTCTCCTGGTAGATGCTGGTCTGCGTGTCGGTAAAGAGGCCCTGCCTCTCAAGTGGAAAGACCTCGACCTGACGAACGAGGTGGTCCACGTTCGCGAATCGAAAACGCTCGCCGGCATCCGATCTATCCCACTCACAGAGCGGTTGCGAACGCAGCTAGTGCGGTGGCGGCATATGACCGGCCCGGAATGCTCGGAATTCGTTTTCTTTTATCCGCTCAATCCTTCGAAGCACCTGCAGAAGGTGCCGAAATCCTGGGCACGGGCACTGAAGAAAGCGGGCATCCGGTATACGCGGATTTACGACCTCAGGGCAACTTTCTCAACGAGATTAAATGCAGTGGGGATCCAGCAGGTCATCGTGGACCAATTGTTGGGGCACTCCGGCGGCCTTGCTCAGACTTACACGAAGGCTGTTGAGGAAATTCGTCGCGATGCAATCGTGAAACTAAATGCGTTTGTCAATGCGCAGCCTTCGGGCGAAACATCCTCAAGAGATCCGAACGCGTGGGTTAACTAGACCAGCGTGAGGAACGGGTGGTGGGGCTGGGGAGAGTCGAACTCCCGACAAGCAGTTTAGGAAACCGTTTCGCTGTTCATAATCGTCAATGTTTATGCGGTGATTTTACGTTTTCGGGAACCAGATGGTCACCAAAACTCGACAGACTGTCGCCCGTGATAAGATGTCGTCTGCCGGGCCTGTAGCTCAGATGGATAGAGCAAGCGGTTCCTAACCGCTTGGTCGGGAGTTCGACTCTCCCCAGGCCCACCAGTTTCTGGCTGTGCGCTTCCTGCCGAAAAAATCCAGATGAGTGAAGTGTAGGAGTGTAGGAGGTGGGTCACAACCGTCTTTAGTCGGCAAAGGCCTTTTCCAGCTTCCTCATCGCCTTCGTTGAAGCGGTGCTGACCGTCTTTATGTACAGTCCAAGTGTTGTGTTCACGTCACTGTGCCGAAGGATTTCCTGGATCACTTTCGGTTTCACGCCCAGATCGTAGAGATTCGTCGCTACGCCGCGGCGGAACGCGTGCCAGCCAAGCCAAGCGATCCCGGCCTTCTTCAACGCCGGCATCATATCGCGCCTCACGGTATTTGCCAGCGTCAGCGGCTTGCCGGTCGATCCAGAGAAGATGTATTCGCCGACGCTCCGGCTCTTGTGAGCCTTCAAAGCATCCGCCAGAACGGGGAGCACAGGAACTGGCGCGGCGCTGTTCAATGTCTTGGTTTCGCCGATGTGCGTTCTCCAGACTGAACGCCGAACAAACAGCTGCTTGCCGTCGAAGTCGTCCCACCGTAAACCTCGAATCTCGGAATGACGAAGGCCCGTCAGAGCTGCGACGAGCACCGCGGTGCGCGCCGGCTCCGGTAAAACATGAAGCATCGCCTGCACCTGTTCGATGGTGTAGGCAGGGCACGGCCCTTTCGGTTTCCCTTTTGGAACTACGGCGTCGCGAACCGGATTGCCATGGCGGATCGTGCCGAGTCTAAGAGCATAACGAAACACGCCACTCAAGAAGTTGCGGCAGTTTCTGTTTGTGGTGTGGCTGAATTGACGTTCGCCGATTGCCCGCAACACCCTGTCGGCGGCTGGAACGTCAAACTCCCGCAGCTCGGCATCGCCTAGGTGCGGCTTTACGAGCTTGAAAAGATGCTCGTACACATTAACGGTAGCCGGCCGCAGTGACGCCTGAACAAACGGCATGTAAACCAGCTCGATGAATTGAGTCACGGTTTGCGTTGGCTCGGTTCTTACCCGCTGCGCGTTGATCGGTGACAGGATTTCCTCGGCGAGGTGCCTTACCTGAGCAGGCGTCCGGTAGCGGTCAGAAACTGGAGCGAGCTTTCTTGTGTGGCGCACCCACTTGGCTGCGCCGTCGCGCCCTTCCTTGACGTTCCAGGAAAAGAGCCACGCTGATCCTTTGCGGTAGATTCGGCCTTTTTGCATTGGTGGATTCTCTTTGAGTCACTTTACCATTGTCAAACGGTGAATCGGTGGTATAATTTCTTTGTGTTGAGGCCTTGAGGGTTTCAACGAGAAGCTAAAGCGTCGGGACGTTTCCTACCGGAATCGGGCTCCCGAAATCACGGAGAGCCCATCAATGAAAGCAACGACATCCCTGGCGGAGCCACGCCTGTTCGACCCCAAAGACATTCTCACACCTGATGAGCTGTGTCGTCTTCTCAAAGTCAGCCGTGGCTGGGTGATCGAAAAATCCCGGCGTCGGTGTGCAAATCCACTTCCATGCCTTCGTATCGGCAAGTACGTCAGATTTTCCTGGCCCGACGTCTCGGTGTGGCTGGCCTCGACCTCTACGGCCAAGAAAAAACGGGCGGCGGCATGAACACACGGCTAGCGGCGTTGATGAGTTACGAGGAACGGCAGCGCCACATTGATGCAAAGTTCAGGGATCCCAAAATACAGCACCTGTGTCCGGGTGATCCGGACTTCCTGCGTCCCGTGAAAGAGCTGATGGCAGAGGGCTTCGATTACAACGAGGTTTTCGATTACATATTTCAACCACCACGAGAAGTGATCCAGTGAAGTAGTTGTCAAACGTGGCGATGCAGCCGAAAGTGGCTGCCTCTCCAGACAAGAGGTGTGGCGGCGTCGGGGCTTTAGGAGGCTCAAATGACCGTCACACGATCACGAAATATATCCGGCTGCCATCCGAGAACAACTGGCCTAGGCCCTCAATCTCAGA
>Ga0210401_10002195_pt1 | contig 21803 bp, 25 predicted proteins | sample IncBWH32MmetaG_FD_150866 | JGI IMG/M metagenome (GOLD analysis project Ga0210401, IMG submission 150866) | Forest soil microbial communities from Barre Woods Harvard Forest LTER site, Petersham, Massachusetts, United States - Inc-BW-H-32-M | ecosystem: Environmental > Terrestrial > Soil >... | reverse complement strand
TTTGCCACCACGGGATAGAAAGCATATTGCAGAAACGATTTTAGCCAGCCCCAGAACAACCACTCCAATCTTGGAACAATAAAGAATGGGATAAAGATCGGCCCGAGCATCACTGCGATGGCGGATGCCACGTACCCAAATGCGATCACGACGAAAATGGCAACTTCAGCGAGCCCAAGGGAGAAAATCGTAATCGCATAGCGCAAGAACTCGAGCGAATTCAGCGCGAGCGAAAGACCAGGCTGCTCCGTTTCGTAGTAGATGGAATTCAGCCTGTTGGTGAGTTCGGTCACAATGCCATGGTTTAACTCACTGGCAAGGTTTGTTCCCTGATCCACGATCAGATGATAGAAACTGAATCCTAGCCCGGGGATCGGACGACTGTAGTACGTGATCATGGCATCGCCAAAAGCGATCGTCATCAGCAAGCCGGCAAAGCGGTCAAACTGAAAACCCGAGTGTCCGCCCGAAGCTGAGGCGAGAGCGCTCTTGACGCCGAACCATACGATCAGGATGACGGCAAAGCCTCGAAACAAATTCGTTCCGAGCGTCTCGAACATCGACGCGTGGCTGGTCATCAGGGTTAACAAGAATGCGAACAAGTCACTCCACGTCTCAGCAACCATACCTCGAACCTCCTGAAACACACGCTACGGAGTACGGTAGGCCAACATGCGTGCGCTAGGGTCCCCGCTCTGAGTGCGAAGAAGTTCCTGCTCTTCGGCGACAAAGCGAATATGCTCATTAATAGCACTCGCTTCTGCGTCACGCTTTCGTTTGGCGTCGACGAGTTGCTGTTCGGCAAGTGCGACGAGCAGCTGGTTGGTATCCTGGCCGTTACGCACCGTGATAAGATTCGCGGCGTTGATTTTGTTCAGTACCGCAATCTCGGTATTAAGGTTTGGATCGGCTGAAAGAGTATCCCTTTCGAGATTTTGGATTGCACCAGCGGCTTGCGACGCACCGGCGCGCAGTCGCCCAAGCAAATCGATTACACCCAGATTCGCGCCATCGCTTAGCTCGACCGTTGCATAGTTTGTTTTCACACGAGCGATCTGGTCTGCAGGCAAGTTCGACAATGCCGCTCCGTACGTATTGAGTCTTTCAGTCGCCTGCTGATAACCGGCCTGGACGCCGAGACCACTGTTAATCGCTTCGGTCCAGGAGGCAGTCGTGCCATAGATATTGGACGTTGCCGAATTTCGCCATGGTATGGCCAACATCCGGTAACGGCTTCGCAAGTCTGCGGGAACCATTTTCGCCATAAAAATCATTTGGCTGTACTGGTTGCGGACGATTTGATAAGTCGCGACCAGTTGGCCGTATTCCTGTTCCATCTGATGGAACTGCCTGACCAGATTCGCGACTGCAGCGGGATCGTAGACCACATCACCCACACCGAGAATCCCAAACGCTGTTGAAGCCACCGTAATGAACGGAAATAGAATCGAGAGGATCTTTTCTTTGCACATTTTTTCTCCCTTACTAATGTTGTCGTTGATTGGCACCGGCCGGGCAGAATTGGCTACTAGTGCGTGCGTCCGTGGCACGAACGCTGTAGTAACGAGATAACTGACAAGAGAAAGCCCGCGAAAAAGAGCCATCCGAACCCACGAAAGACGCGGCGATGTAGCCAGCGAATGATGGGAGGTGTTTCTTCCTTGCTCACAAGTCCTGCTGCGTGCGGTGATGGTCAAAGGCGGGCACAAGCAGATCGCCGGCCAGGTAAATCTTGATCCGGTGCCCTTCGCGGATTGTGATAGTGGGCAGGATATTGAGGTAGCGATCGAGAATATGGAGAGACGATTGGGAGAGATTGCTAGCCAAGCCCTGTCGGTAGGCGTCGCCCGAAGTCTCAACAATGCCATTGTTAGTATTGGCTTGAGCGAGTCCAGCAATGGCTCCGATCGCGAGCGACGCGCCAAACACTTCGGTGTAGTGATGGTTCACCTGATCGTGTAAGCCGGTTTCGCCGACCTGGTTCAGGCCTGCGAACTTGTCCAGGCTCAGGGAATATCCATCCGGCATCACCAGGCGATGGAAAAATACCGCCAGCCTTTCTTGGCCGAGCATGTTGACGCGTCTAACTTCACCGAGCACTCGGCTTCCCTGGGGAATCAGCAGTCGCTGCCCATCGTGCGAGTAGACGTTGGTTGTCAACATGCAGTTGACCGGACCGGAGTAGGAACCATTCAGACGATTCGTCAAGACGGCTTCGAGCACCGTTCCCTCAAACAAGCGGTATTTCTTGTCCTCCAAGGCCCCGGGATTCGCACCCTGGTCCTGCCGACTGCTCTGAAAAGACGGGTTAGGGGCGGCCCTGTCGGAATGAGCATCAGGATCATCGTCCGGACGCGAGGCCAGATCCGCCACAGTCGAGGGGTCGTTGTCAGACCTATGGGCGACTTGAGAAGACACGGGCACAGAGAACGCTGGCCCGGAATGGGTGTACCCTGGATCATCGCGAGGTTCGGGCATCTCCGATGTCTGCCGCAGGTTGTTTTTGCGGTAGCTGAGCGCAATGTTGGACGCGAACAGTGAGAGATATGCGCGCCGGCGACGGTCGTTTTCAATGCCGTTGTCCTCAGCGGGGGCCGACGACTCCGTTCCAGGCGCCGGCACGCTCTCGGTCTTTTGGGATCGAGCCGCGGTAGCGTTCGCGAACTGACGTCGGGCCTCGACAACCTGAGCCTGTTCCGCCGCGAGCTTGCGCGCTTCCTCGTCGAGACGAGACCGATACTCTGCGATGCGTGCCTGGTTCGGATCCGTGACTCCTGGATTGGGCAGGGGCGCAGGCTTCGCGGCGGTCTTGCTGCTGGGGCCGGAGAATGCGATCGCGGCGACCATCACGGCAGAAATCCCCACGATCATCATTGCTTGAGCGTTACGTGGGATGACTCCGGTAGGTCTTCCCGCGCGGCTACGCAGGAATGTTCCCGACCGCGCCGCGTCATTTTCGATCTCAGGCATCGTATTTCTCCCATCGTGAGTACCTCGGAGACCTGAAAGGGGGTCAGGAACTCATCGACCGACATGGCAATACGATCTCAATGAATCGCGCCACTATTCCTGACGCACAAAACTCATACGAGTCTTACCGATGACCAGGTAACCGGAATCCAGAACTTTCGGCACAATGTAAGTACCCTCGCGAAATTCGAAGTTGATGAGGTTCGGCTTGCCATCTTTGAGTTCGTACAGGGTTGGTGTTTCGACTGCATGTGCCCGGATATAGGTAAACCTGTCGTCGTGGTAGATGGCCGTGACCGAAAACGGCTTCTTGTCGCGTTCGAACCGATAGGTGAAGCGCAACGCAATCGGGTATTCGGAGCGGTATCGGTCAATCACGGTAGCAATGCTTTGCTCTGCGGCACGTCGACTCTGGAGGCTTTGTTCCTTGGCCAACTCGACCTGTTGGCGGTAATCGTCAATTTCGGTCGCAGAGACAAACCTGGGAACGCCGTTCGTAGCGGAAGCCATGGCGTCGTCCTTGAGCTCAACGAACACCTTCAGATCCGGTTCGACTCCGGGCTCCCCCGAGACCTCGGTGAGCACAAACGAATACACGTTGCCACTTGCAGTAATAAGGTTGAGGTTTGTCTCCGCCTTGGGCCGGGCAGGTTTGACGTACACAAAGTTCTGCGTGCCGTTGACAATCCAAAACTCCTTGTCTCCGCAAGTGAAGTCGAGGATCTGTTCGTTCTTTGGCAGCACAATAAGGGTGCTATAGCGTAGTTTCGTATTCAGGTGAAGAACGTCTCGCTCGCCGTACATAAACTGCTTGACGCCCGGTGCAGAGGGAACGTTGGTCACTGCATCGGAGGTTCCGACACGGTCGAGCCGGGCGTCGCTTGCCAGTTTGCTGGCGGGCTTCGGGGATGTTGTTTGCGTCAATCCGGAAGAGGTGATCAGCGCGAATAGCAACGGAATGAGGCGTAGCACGAGGATTTTCATGAGGCCGACTCCTGGGCAAGAAGCTCCAGACCACGCTCGAATCCATGTTTCTCGAACGCTTCCTGCCGGCGGGCATTGTCATAGGGGCTGTTGGTGTACAACCAGTATTCGGTTGGGTCGACGTATAGATTGACTACCTTGGCCAGATGCGGACGCTTCAGCAGAAATTGTTGTTTGGGGATGAGCCCAGCAATTAGTTCGGCTTCGGTGTGATTCAGATGGAAGCGCTCACGGTAGGCGTCTCGGTCCATGCCTGGATTGGCCAAGAACATTTGGGTCGCGCAGGACTCGACAATAACCGGAAGCAGGTCGGAACGGTAGAGATCGTCGCCGGACTGAGTGGCCACAATGAGGGCTGCGTTTTTCTTGCGCCAGGTTTTAAGCGCCTCGACAATGTAGGTCTGTATGGTGCGGTTGCGAAAAAAACGCCACGCCTCGTCCATCACGACCACCTTAAAGGACGTTGCCTGGTCGGAGGCAAAGATCGTGGCGTTGGCCCGGTGCAGGATGTAGAACAGGAGCGGTTCCAGAAGCTCCGGATATCGGTCCATGCCCTCAAAATCGAAGCACTGGAAGCTCGCCAGGCTCAGATTGTCGTCGCCATTGTCAAAAAGTCGACCGAACTGACCCTCCCCCACCCATTTGCGCAGGGGATCGGCAATTCTTCGATTGACGATGTTGCTCAGCGTGCCGAGCCGTCGCAGACCAGGTTCCACTTCGTACAGGTTTTCGATCTGTTCGTAGAGGTCCCTCTCATCGGCTCCTGACAATTCATGATGACTCGATTCAATCAGGACGCTGACGAAGCGATACAGGAACTGGAGGTTCTCTCGCGTTGGTGCCAGACAAAAGGGGTTGATGGTGACCGACGGAGTGTTCACACCCACGCGCACATAGCGCCCCGAAAACAGGCGCGTAAGGGCCTCATAGCCTCCACCCAGATCGAAGATTACGGAGAAAGGATGATACTTCTGCAGGTTGGTCAGCAGAAAGCTAAGCAAGAAAGACTTGCCTGCTCCGGTGGCGCCCAGGATCACAGTATGTGCGTTGTCCTGGTAGTGGAGATTCAGAAAATAGGGAGTCCCCTGGTCGGTCTCGAGCACTGCGAGATATTCCTGGTTAAGATGTGGGTTGCGTAACTCGCCGAGGTGCAGAGTGAACAGGAACGAGAGATCGGCGCAATTGGAATCGAGCAAGTATAGTTTTCGTAGATTATAGCGATGGTTACCGGGCAACACAGCAAGCCAGGCATTCAGCAAGTTGTAACGCTCGTCAATGACGGTAGCGTCCTGAGTGTTGAATCGCTTTACACATTCAGCCACAGCCCCATCCAGTTTCGCCCGATCCAGGTCGTAGAGAACGACGGTCATTGACCATTCCCCGAACGAACCTCCATTCATTTCCATCTCCTCCAGTGCGCCACCCAACTCGCGAACCAACGCCTCGTCTGCATCATCGACCAGCAAATGGCGATCCGATGTGGGTGCATCAGACAGATAATTGGCCAGCGAAGTCTTGCTATTGTGGAAATGGCGGCGCTTGGTCCGGATCGCCTTGCGCATATCGACGTTGCTGACGCGCCTCCATTCGCTTACTGCCACCACGTTCGATCTCAGCTCCAGCAGGGAACGCGACATGTGGGCAAAGGTGTTTGCGGGAGGCTCGGTGACGCTTAAGACCTTCACATGGTGCGCATTAAGCTGCAAACGATCCCGGTAACACTCGAGACTGGAGGTGGCCAGCTGTTGATCGACATCCAGATCGGATCGCAGTTGCATCGTGTCGGAGCGAAAGGGCGCATAGTTCAGCAATCGACTCAGGAAGCAAAAAGCGCTGCGCTTGTCCAGCAATTCTGCATCTAGAAAATCCTGAAGTTGCACGCGAAAACTTTCCGCTCGGGCGAACAAAGTGCGTTCCCGTTCCGCCAGTTCCGAGGCCAAAACGGTCAACTGTTGCCGGCCGGACATCCAAGCGATCAGGGTTCGGCCGGGTTCCGCGAGGAATTTCTTCCAGGATTCTCTCCGCTCGAACGGCACAGCCTGATGCAAAAGCACGAAGTACAGCTGCAGCGAGTAAAGCGATTCGGCTCTCGCCTGCAGGAAGCCAATGCGTCCCTGGACCGCGTGATCGACGACCGGATCATCTCGGTATCGCTGAACTGGAATATCCGGGTGGGTGCGCTTGAGCATGTATTGGTAGAGACGGAAGTCCTCGCTTAGACCGCGCAGCGTGCGCTCGAAGCGCCGACCATAAGCATCGAGCTCGGCCTTTTCGCAGCCTTCGTAATCGATGCCTCGAACCCGGAACACCACACCCAGATCGCCACTTTTGGTGAGGAAGGTATGCTCGTTAAGAAAAGCACATACCTGAATCAAGCTGTTTAGTGCTCCGGCGTCGCGGTAGTCTTGCGAGATAGTGCTGACCTTCACAGGTCTCATTGGGGGAGCACCTCGACGGTGAACGGCGCCCGCTTCCCAGGATCGTAATCGGTTCGACAGCCGCTGGAGGTAAGCAGAATGCGAATCAGTTGCGCGTCGCGATGCGTCGCCCATTGTGCCGCGCCATACAGCCCAAAAAACATTGCGATTCCGCTGATCAAGCTGCCAAAGTAGTTGAATGTCGCGCCTGCGATTACCAGAGCGAGAAAGAACAGTCGTCGTTCGACGCCCCAGATCGTGAGGGGTTTGTTGAGCGCCCGATAGACGGCATGGACGTGCATAAGCTGGGCCAAGGCAAAGCCTCCCTTCGCGTCGCTCACGGAAACAACCAGGCCATGAAATTTACGGCACCTACTGCCATTCCCACGCCAAAGATGATGCCGGCAAGGGTGCGCTTTGACTGACCTTCGCCGAAAGCGAACATCAGCCCGCCGACGACGATCGCGACCAAAGAAAGACCACGTGCGATGGTAGAGGTGAATGCGGCCTGCAGAACCTGCACAGCATTGTCCCAGGGATCACCGCCAGTGCCCTGCGCGTAGACAGGGGAAACCTCAAACAACAGGGCCAAACACAGTCCGCAGCGAAACCAACGAAGCAGACACACAGAAGAAGCACGGCTTGCCAGGTTTCGCAGTACAGAAAAGAAGTCGCCCTGATGCATCGTGCTCTCCGCCCCTTCCTTGTTCGAGGACGGTCCGGAGCTTATTCGGATCCAAGCTTCAATTCTTCCAATGGGCGAAGCTGGATGTCGGAAAACATGGAAATGGTTGGAGCACTGAAAGGGATCCAAGTCACGAGATGCGTGAAGGCGAGTCTGATCTTTTAATGGGTCTGGGCCAGAGCGTCAGCTACGGACGGAACGTTGGCTCGGACGATCCGTTGACGGCTCAAAGCAGTCGAGGACCCCATGCTAAGCCGGACTGAGGCGGCGAAGCGAAAGCAACGTCAAGCAGCCATCGGAAGACTAACGATACCCCGCCTTCTCGACTCTACCGATCCCGATGTGTCCATCGTCTATGTGGCGCGCCAGCGCATTCTAGTGAACACAACTCTAGTCAAAGACTTGCGACGTGATAACACGGGGACGTACGTGCTGCGCACAACTGATGGCCGCGAGCATCCGGTGGGCCGCGCGTACAAGGATAATCTGAAGGTGATCGCGAGCATGCCAAAAATATCGAGGTCCCAGTAAGCTAGGTCGTTCAGTTGGAGTTCCGCCTTCCGCTCAGCTTGGTGGCCGTTCGCCAGGCACTTCGTTACGGTTTTCATTTTCTTGAATCGGACCCCAAGGTCCGAGAACGGATTCGTCACTCTTGCCGCGAGCTCGTCCCGTGCACTTTTGTCAATTCGGATTGCACAACTTCACCACCAGTCGTCCCAAACCGAGGTAACTGATAGTAACGATCATTTGACATGAAGCTCGTCGTTATCGAGGGACGGCCCATTTCGCGATAGAGGTCCTTCAGTTGTCGGCACGGAAAGCAAAGCTGATGCGCTTTTTAAATCAACCGCAGCAAGTGCGGTTCAGGAGTGTGATCTTCCACGCGAACGTAGTGAAATAATGCTTCCGAGCGGCTGTGCTATCCCATCATGATCAGCAGGCCTCCGACAATCAAAATCAAACAGAACACGTGCAAATCTCTCCTTCCAACACCCCTCTGTTGAATCTGATGCTGCTAATCGCCGTGACTTCAACCCACTCCCGATAACACTCAATGACCCGGTCTGAGCAGGGGTTGCGGAAGTTCTCAATTACTTATTGAGCATGTTGGGACAAGATGCGACATATTTGCACGCCATACAGCTCAACAGTTCGGATGCCGATGCCCGAGATTGCCTGAAGCCCATCGGGACTCTTGGGTCTCAAATTCACCATGGCCTGCAACGCTTCGTCGGTGAAGATCCGAAAAGCCGGAATGCCTTTTCTCCGGGCTTCCGCGAGCCGCCAGGCCCGCAACACTGATTCCACGTCGGAGGGTGCTCCACTTTCCTGTTTAGACCGCGCCGCATGATTCTGTGTCCCCACAGTGGACGATACTCGTTGGGTTGCAGTTCGGCGTTGATTCCTGGGCGTACCGGTTTTTCTGCGGACTCGGCGCCGCGTTGACATGGGCGCCGCCCTCTTCATGATGAATTCCATCGGTGTTGATTTATCTACCGCGTATCCAGCTCTCGTCAGAACTACTCTGTAATACGGAATCTGTCTGCCATCTTTTTCGAAAGTGGCTTCCAACAGCTGCACCAGGCCTGCCCGGGCCATTCCTCCCAGCACTTCTTCGAACGAGCGACGATCCATCTCTCCGTTTGGATACAATTCTCTGTGCAGCCTGCCGGTTGAGGTCCCCTTGCCCAGTCGCAACCTTGCCACAACACGAAACACCGTCTGGCGTTCCCCCTCGGTCGCAGTCCGGAAGCGCTGGGCCAGACATCGGGCGGGAGCGCAAAAGTCACAGATGCCACATGCCTGCTCCGAGTCGCTCACGTCGCCGAAATGACGCACCAGGCTGGACATTCGACACCGATTGCTCTCGGCATAGCGAAGCACTTGCTCGATCTGGACCCGCTTTCGTTCCGCCTGTGCTACATAGGGCTCACGCCACTGCGACGGTCCACGACGGACCGCCTCGCCAAACTCGAGAACTGCTCCGCCGTGGATCCACAGCTTCTCCAGCCCTTTCTCAAATAAATCTGGATCCAGATGCAAACGCTTCTGCAGGTCTGATTTTGCTTGCGCCTGGGAGCCGAGGCAGACAAAGATTTCGTCCAGTACTTCCACTTTTGGATAGTCTTGGGCCAGGAAGAAATCATGGGTACGTCGGTCTGCATAGGAGTGCATCAGGATCGCACGGCTAGGCTCCCCGTCCCGCCCGGCTCGCCCCATCTCCTGGTAATAGGCCTCAACACTTCCGGGCAAGGCAGTGTGAATCACCATCCTGATGTCCGGCTTGTCAATCCCCATGCCAAACGCAATGGTCGCAGTCATGACCTCAATCTTGCCGGCGAGGAACGCATCTTGCACTCTCTTGCGATGTTCTGGGTTCAGGCCCGCGTGGTAGGCTGCTGCCGGGAACGCGCTTGAGATCTCAGTGGCTAATGACTCGGCTTGTTTTCTGGTGGGCGTGTACACGATCGCAGGCCTTCGGTCCGCAACTGACAGCAGCTCTCGGGCGAGCACGGCTCGCTGAGAGGGAGCAACCTCAACTACCTCTACAGCGATATTGGTGCGTCGAAACCCGTGTACGAAGCAGGCCGGCCGAACCAACCCCAGTTGCTTGCAGATATCGTGCTGCACGATCGGAGTGGCAGTCGCGGTCAGTGCAATGACGGGCGCTGGTCGCAATCGGGGTACGTATTGGCCAAGCATGCGGTAGTCAGGTCGGAAATCGTGTCCCCATTGCGATATGCAATGAGCCTCGTCAATCGCGATGAGCGATGGTTTTCGCTTGGCCAGCATCTCTGGAAATCCCGGCACGCGCAACCGCTCGGGGGCGATGAACAGAAACTGCAATTTGCCGCTGAGATAGTCAATACAGGCCTGACGGGACGCGGCGCGTTCCCGGCCAGAATGAATCGCAGCAACCGCAAAGCCTCGCTCTCCTAACTTGAATACCTGATCATCCATGAGCGCAATCAAAGGACTAACTACGAGCGTTGTTCCACCTCGCACCACTCCGGGCAGTTGGTAGCACAGCGATTTTCCAGATCCGGTCGGCATCACCAGCAGCGCGTCTCTGCCTTGGATCGCGGCCCGGCAGACAGCTTCCTGATTCGGGCGGAAAGAGGAGAAACGAAAAGCTGCACTGAGGCAGGAACCAAGATCAGATTGGTTGTTGGTCGGTGGTTTCCCATCGAGTGGCTGATTGGGATGGATGTCCATTCCGGCGTTCCTTCCGGCGGTTGGACGAGCCGCAGCGTGTTACCTTCTAAGCCCTACTGCCGCGTCGGGTCGTTGCACCGGATTGTACCAACAGGAGCTAGCCCGTGCGTTGTTGAATGCGATTTGAATCCGCCAAGGTGGGCGGCGGAGATCTCGTTGCGACCGATCTTTGCGTCCGGAAGAGATGGTTGTTTCCGACCCTGTCATTATGCGAGGTTCGCCTGTCTATCGTGGAACGCGCGATTCCAGTCCAACCGTAGCCGACATGTTGAGCCGGGGAGCAACTCCAGAGGAGATTCTCGAAGCCTACCATCTCTCGACCAGGAGAAACTTGCGCTCGCCCCGTCTATGTTCAGGCGTTCTCTCGCCTCGGCCGCCCGGTGGCCAAACCCTGGGCAGAAGGAAATCTGATCCGGACAACCCGTCGTGGCCTTACCGGTGGACATTGAAATTCATGATCGATGAGCATCTGAACACATCCCTCGTGTAAGTGGGGATGCCGCCGGTTACATCGCCGATCATGTCAACTACTTAGGCCTTGGAGGTCTGAAAGACTGCCAATTGTTGCCGTTAATCCGCGAGAGGGAGTGTACGTTTGTAACCACCAATGGTGCTGATCTCCTTGCCCTCTTCGGCAAAGAGCCATTGCATCCGGGAATCATCATTATTGCCCAATGTCACGCCCCATTGTTCATCGAGCACTCTTCAAGGCCGCGTTGATCAGGCTTATGATTGGCGGACGAATAGTAGGGCGCTCTGACCCTGTTCACCTGCCCTCATTATGCGTCACCGGTATAGATTGGCCTCCGTCAGCTGGAGGGAGGGTTCGCGCTGTGCCAAAGAAGACATGCGGATTGCACTGCGAGTTCCGGGCTGTGATTGTCACTTGGGCGCTGATTGCTGCCGTGCCCTGCGTGGCCCAGCAATTGACGAACGACAAACTGTCGCTGACTGTAGCGATTGCCAAGGAATCCGTACTAGCGGCTGCGGTGGAAGCCGTCAGGGAGGACGTGGAATAGAAAGCGGCCAATGAATTGGTCGATGCAATTGCTTGACGGTAAGGTAATAATGCCTTACAATGAAGTTTCGTTGAGGAGACAACAATGACCGTTCTAACAATTACTGCCAAAGGCCAGGTCACGTTGAAACAGGATCTGCTCAAACATCTTGGTGTCAGCCCCGGAGAGAAAATTGAGGCTGACAAGTTGCCTGATGGCCGGATTGTTGTAAAAGCCATGGCGCAGGATGGCGACATCAATGATTTTCTTGGTTGTCTTGCACAGCGGCGAGGTCCGAAATTCACGATCGATGAAATGAACGAGATCGCAACCCAGGGATGGGCCAAGGCCAAATGAAAGTTACCGCCGACAGCAACGTGCTCATTCGTGCTGCTGTTCAAGACGATCCTCATCAAGCCCGGCGAGCGGCAAAGATCTTAGCGGGGGCAGATCTCATTGCTGTGCCAGTCCCGGTTCTTTGTGAATTTGTGTGGGTGCTTCGTCGAGGCTACAAGAAATCTGCAGCCGATGTTTCCGTCGCAATTCGTCGGCTCATGAGAACCACCAATGTGGCAATGAATCGACCGGCCGTAGAGGCCGGATTGTCCGCACTCGATGCGGGCGGGGATTTTGCAGATGGTGTAATTGCCTACGAAGGCGAGTGGCTCGGTGGCGAGGAATTTGTTTCGTTTGACTCGAAGGCAGTTTCTTTACTGCAAGCGCATGGCAGCCGTGCCCGTTTGCTGTCGTAGCATCAGCCGCAACCTTGACATGTCATCCGGCTCTCAATCGGAATCTGAGTTCTACTAACGGCCGATTGGTTGGCTTGAGGCCGCGATTTCGTTTCAAATCGTATGACATCAACCACTTGCCGAGAAAACAAAGCCCGCACGGAGGTGCCTGAGGAATGCGGCGAGAATGGCCGCCTCGACGCATTCAATGACGACAGCAGGGACACGTTTATGACACGGTACGCTGTGCTTGTCCGGTTCTAGCACTGAAATTGGCATGAAAACAAACCCAGCTCACAAATTGAACCCCCGTCATCAATAAGCGCTATCGGGATTTATCATCAACTGACGGAGCGTGACCCAAGTTCGCTAAAGCAGTTAGTAGATTCAGCTACCAAAATTTCCATTTGGGCTTGCTTCCCGCAGCGGACCGCAATACTTCGAAGGTGCGGTCTACGGCTTCATCGTGTCGGAAGCCCACTAGCTCCTGTGCGACGCGAATGGGAATATCGAAGATAAAGTCAACTTCGCGATCCTCACTGACACGCGCAAATTGTTCCGTTTGAATCTTTGGGAGCGATTTCGGCGGCGCTCCCTCAAGCGACAGGTGATCGCTTGCCTGCTGTGCTTCGTGCACTATGCGCCAGCTCAGGTTGCCGTCCTTAAATGCCGCGACTGCGGCATACATAACGTGTTCCTCCACGTCGCAGATGATGACCTCCCCTTTGAGTTTCGACCTTGCATCGTGGAACTTTTTGGGTTCAAAGCGATTAGACCAGACAACTGTCCAGTCGCCTATCCGCGTTGTGGACCACTCGCGTTCTGGGATTTCCTCCGTCTCGCCTATCTTTTCGAGGCCAAGTACATCAAGCAACGTGTTTTCTTTGCTGTCGCGAACAGCCACCCAGCTAACGGCGAATCCCATGCGATGCCCTTCCAGATCAGAAGCTAAGATCGGGGAAATTCTAATCGGAGGCTGCTTTGATGGCGACCACAGTCGAAACCAGGCGTTCTCGCAAGCATGCGCTTTTTCTTAGCCAAATCAGGGTCGGTGAGTGCTATCGCGATTTCTCGCCAACTGCCAACCAGCTCCTCCATCAAGCCCTCCTCCGCGCAAATTCTGATTCGCTGGCGCATAATGTGTGTATGTCTGAAAAACGAACAAAAACCGATAAAGCCCAGCGAGAAGCTGATCTACTTGACAAGAGGTCGTCCCATCGTCCACCACAGAATCAGGGGAAAAAACCACGCGAGGACTTCAACCAAGCCGCTGTGCGGATCGTCGAACAGGCTGCTGAGAAGCATTAAGCCGTAGCCAGTGGGCCCTTCAAGCCAGATTGTCCTGGGGGAAGGTTCTGTTTCGCTGCGCTCACGATCTCCGGTCTCCTGCCCATGAGTGACATCGAGATTTCGAAACAGTTGCGGTAATGAAGGCTGTTACTCTGTCAACGTCAGCAATGCGCGAGGGACCTCGCACGAGTACAATGCCTGCGTATTTTGGAGGCAGAGATGAACTGGGCGCGACTCGGTGCGATCATTATTGGCGCTGGTGTCGTCTCGTCGCTCACTGACTGGTTCTTCGCAGGCGATTGGATTCATCGACGCCACACCTACCCAGCAATCTGGCGTCAGGGTGAAGAGAGTAGAGCGATTGCTCTGACCAGTCCGCTGCCGTTTGTGACATGCGGAGTGTTTGCCTTTGTCGTCGCCCGGTTGCGTCTTCATTCTGTATCGAGCGCGCTCAAATTAGCGGTTGCGGTGTGGGTGATCGGCCTGTTGCCGCTGATCCTCACTAACGCCGCACTTATGAAGCTGCATCGGGTTTTTGTCGTGTCATACTCAATCGGCTGGTTGACAAAGCTTGTGATCGCTGCGGTCGCAGTTGGCTGGTTCCTTCGTTGATGCTCGGTAAATGAGTGATATAGGGATGTCACGACAGCTACTCGACCCAACGGGTGAGCGGGGCGGATATATGCCCCGCTCTGTCGGGAGTGACGGATCCTTTCTGGAAGCACTAATCGCTATGGTTGGGAGCATGGATCCGCTCCCCCTCGGCCGTGGTTGCGAATCCCGGATCGATCACTATTTGGTGGATCGTGTTACCCGATTGCGCGACGATAAACTGCAAGTGCAGGTCGGGCAGGCCCGGGACCACAATGGTCTGCGTTCCAGTGCAGTCCGGATTCACCGAGTAGGTGCCCGTGCCAGGGCGCCAGCCCGGCGCGTCGAGGTTCCCGTTCATGGCAACCGCGTCAACTTGTGTGAAATTCCCTTTGCCATCAAAAGTTACTTTGTCGATGCCATCAACGACTACGGTAGACCCGTTCGGGACGAAGAGTGTTCCGTGGATCGTAAAGGCATAGCTGCCGCGGATGGTGGAATTGCTGCAATCGCTAGCGTGGGACGTCAAGGGCGACGAAACGACCAGAGCAAGCGCTAGGAGAAACGGAGAGTTGCGTAATTTCATAGTGCCTCCAGCTTCTAAACGGCATGTTTAAGCACACAAGGTCTTTAGGGACCCTATAAGGTCAGCAAGGACTTCAGTTCTGAAATGCGGGTGCCTTCAGATCAGGAACGTACAGAGGAGATTTCGGAGAGAATGTGAGTGGCGATGACTAGGCATGGCTGCCATTTCGCGCACAAAACTGCTCACAGCCCAACCTGTGCAGTAGCCTGGCAGGCTCGGCAGCACGATTGGATCACCCACAGGCAGGATTAACTTGATGCGAGGGGATACAGGGGGAGCTTGATTTACAGGCGCATCAGCCTCATTGAAGGTGGTTTCGGGCAGGTCGGTTCGGGCCACCGCGGACATACAAGCCACTGTTCCTGCCAGAACGAAAACCAATATCCAACGCAGTCTCTTCATGACCACTTCGCCCCAAGTGCCGTTCACCCTCCTCCTGAAAGTATCCGCTGTCAATGTTGGTCTCGATTTGTGGACCACACCTGTGAAGCCACAACTGATGACTTACCTTGCTATATCGGAAGCTCTGTTTGCCATCCGCTGCCGCTTCTCACGTCAGAAACCTTGAGAGATTCCTCGCAACTGGCGAAACCAGGGATATTGCAACAGCGATCCGAGTCAGCACCGATTAGGGGAAGCGGAAAATTTATACTCCTTGACAAGGGCCCCTGTTGGGCGCAGGGTTGCAGACACGATGTGGGAGGCTTCTTCCTAGCCAGACCAGTTTTCCCTTCGCAGGCTCTCTTTAGCTACCACAGGTGTAAAGCCAATGTTCCTCTCCCGCGCGAGGGCAACTCGACTTGCAGCCTCTTACCTTCTTTTAACCGTCGTATTGCTGATGGTGCCGAAGGCAGATATTCCAGAGACACCCTTCGACGAAGGCAACACTCAAACAAATGAGATGGTAGTTGTGAAAGCAGCTTCGTCATTGGGATATCAACAGTCGGACAGAGTGTCTGTGCCAATAATGTTTGCGCAGTCGCCGAAAATCAGTGTCCGCACAATCTCGCCGGTTTTTAGAGGTCAGTTGACTGACCCTTGCAGGTTTCAGGAACTCCTCTGTTCTCTCCTCTGCTAAACCCGCTCTCGCGACATCACTGCTTTCTAGTTTGAAATCACTACTGATATGCGTCGTAGCGTCGTTTAGAAGCGGCGGTTGCGAGGCCCACATTGGGCCCGAACTTATTTTCACTGGGGTTCTTGCTGACCTAAAAGGAGGTCGCTATGCAAAGGAAATCAACAATGAAGAGATCATTGGGGCTTGCAAGCTTGATTGTGTGCGTGTGTCTGAGCTGGGCAGGACTGGCATGCGCCGACGTCGTCTCCGATTGGAACGCGATCGCGTCGCAAACAGCAATTCCTGTACGTCCCGGTCCTTCAGCAATACTCGACTTGGCCATGGTCCATGCCGCGATACACGACGCTATCCAGGCGTTTCAGGGACGCTTCGAGCCATATGGCTCTCCGATACCAAACGCCTCTGGCTCGCCGGTCGCGGCTGCCGCCAGGGCTGCGCACGACGTACTCGTTGCCAGGTTCCCGAGCCAGTCCGCAACTCTGGACACCCTTCTCGACAACTACCTGAGCGGCCTCGGGCTGCAGGGGGACGCGGGCCTGATCATAGGCCAGCAAGCCGCCGGAAACATCCTCAACGTGCGCGCCGGTGACGGGAGCTTCCCTGCAAACCCGGAGGTCTTCACCGGCGGCACTGGACCCGGCGAATGGCGTCCCACGCCACCGGCGTTCGCGCCGATGGCGACGCCGTGGTTGGGCGCCGTCACTCCCTTCACTCTGAACGACCCCACACAGTTCCGGATGCCTCCTCCGCCGTCGCTCAGCAGCGGCAGATACGTCCGTGACTATAACGAAGTCAAGGCCCTTGGAAGCATAAACTCCACCGCCCGCACGCAGGCGCAGACCGACCTTGCCCTTTTCTATTCCGACAATTTTCTCGCTCTGTGGGAACGGACCCTGCGGGGCATCGCGGACACGAATATCGACAACATTGGCGATAGCGCCCGGCTCTTCGCCTTGGCCAACTTGGCGACAGCAGACGCGTTGATCACCGCATGGGACGGGAAGAGGCTCTACCACTTCTGGCGGCCCATCACCGCCATTCAGAATGGCAATGATGACGGCAACCCGCGGACGGCCGGCGACGCGACGTGGCGGCCGCAGATCCCCACAAATACACCGCCCTACCCTGAGTACCCGTCGGGCGCAAACAATCTTACCGGCGCCATGACCCGCACGCTTGAGCGCTTCTTCGGCAACAAAATGACTTTCTCAGTGTTTAGCGCCTTCGTCAACCAGACGAAAACCTATCAACGCTTTTCGGATATGGCTGACGATGTGGTCGACGTGCGTATCTACCAGGGAATCCACTTCCGCACCGCGGACGTAGTAGCACGGAGGCACGGGACGCGCATCGCGGACATGGCCTTCAGCCACTTTCTGCGGCCGGTTCACAATCATGACGATGAATGACGATCGGTGATTGTGGCGAGCAGCAAGATCACTGAAAAGCCGTTCTCATCGTATAAACGGGAAAGGGCTCACGGCGATTGAAGCGGTGGGTAGCAGCGAACGAAGCCGCCTGATGGCTGGGCGGCTTTTTCTGTCAACATCATGGCGAGGGTTGTGGGGTAGCTGACGATAACAGATGGAATGAGAAGGTCGATCCCCGATCACGGATGGCGTCAAGCTAGCGGTGATCAACGCACTCAACGTGCAATCACATGAAAAAGGAGATCGACCTTGAAGAAGCATAGCAAGCCTTCGCAGCGGAGTGAACCAAGCTTGAAGCGGACGAAAGCGCGAGGTCCGGTGCAGCGAGATGCGAAAGAAGTACTGGCGGAAGTCCTGGGAAAGTTGACGGGAAAGCTGGATGCGCCGGCGGTGGCGACAAGGGCAAAAGAAAATCGCAATGGAAACACAATGGGGCCCAATCGAGATCGTCTGACGGTGGGAGTGGATCTGGGGGACCGCTGGAGTCAGTACTGCATTCTTGGTTTGGAGGGAGAAACGCTGGCCGAAGGACAGTTGCGGACCACGCAGGAAGATGTAAGGGAGTTCTTCCAGGCATTGACGGTGGCGCGGGTAGTGATGGAAGTAGGAACTCACTCGGCCTGGGTACAGGACGTGATCACCGAGTGGGGACACGAGGTGCTGGTGGCCAACCCGCGGCTGATGGAAGGGTCGAAGCGTCGTAAGCGGAAGAGCGATCGCATCGATGCCCACAAGTTGGCACGATTGGGGCGGGTGGATCCGCAGTCGTTGTACCCGATTCGGCATCGCAGTCGGGAAGTGCGGCAGGACCTAGTGGTGTTGCGAGCCCGGGACGTCTTGGTATCGGTACGGACGGAGTTAATCAACACCGCGCGAGGACTAGTGAAAAGTATGGGCATACGACTGCCGCAGTGTTCCAGTCCGAGCTTCGCTGAAAAGGTACAAGGATGCGATTCCGATTGAGGTACGGGAAGCACTGCTGCCCTTGGTGCAGTTGACAGAGACGGTGAATGATTGCATTGCGAGCTATGACCAGAAGATTGAAGAGCTGGGGCCAGAAGAAGTATGGACACACGACATTACTGCGACAAGTGAAGGGAGTGGGCCCGATCACCTCGCTGGCCTACGTGTTGACGCTGGAGAATCCGCAACGATTCAGCAGCAGTCGCGAGGTCGGGCCGTATCTGGGGCTGGTGCCGAAGCAGGAAGACTCGGGCGATAGTCAACCCCAGTTAGGAATCAGCAAGGCCGGAGACCGGATGTTACGACGGTTGCTGGTGGGGAGTTCGCAATACATGTTGGGAGCCTTCGGACCGGACACCGACTTACGGCGGTACGGACTGCGATTGTGTGAACGCGGGGGAAAGAATGCGAAGAAGCGAGCCGTGGTGGCGGTGGCACGAAAGCTGGCCGTGTTGCTGCATCACCTGTGGGTGACCGGGGATGTCTATGAACCGCTACATCACACCGGGGCAGAAACCAGGACAGTACAAGCAACGGCGGCATAAGCCGGACCCAACCATGTTCCATAAAAATTAACCGACGTAATCGCGAAAAGACAAAACCCAGCGAACAGAAGATCCTTTGAGGACGCGGAGGCCCGATTCGTTATCGGAAGGGTTTGCAGCAACGACATCCACTCGCCTCGTTCGGGTGACTGCGGGTAATCGCCAGATCCCTGGAGATCGCTAAACAGATGGCAGCACCCAACCAGCCAGGCCCCGTCACGGTTGTGATGGGGCCTGGTTTGAGATCGAACCCCAACGTGCACCAGGCCCCATGTGGCTCCTTGAGAGTGCGGATAGAAGCCGGGTAGGAGTGGGTGGTAAGCGAGCAAGCCGTCGAGAAACGCAAGGGTGGGAAGCGCCGATCAACTTACTTCTGGGAACGAACGGGAATGATCGAGGCAGACAGTTCGCAAGCATCTGGGAAGGCCCAATACGAACTGAAAACCGAATCCACTAAGGGACGAAGCCCAACTGAACTGCGTTGCGCTTCGTCCCCAGCTCGATTGTAAGTGACGTGGGGAGCTGTCAAGGGTCAAGATGAACGCCCCCCTTGTTCGGGGGCGCCCTTGACAGCTCCCCACGTCACCACTGGAGGGTTATGCAGATGGAAGGCAATTAATAAGGATGGCCGCCACGTCGGCCTTGACTTTTATGACCTTCTCATAGAAGGCGATTACGCTCATTGACACTCGACGGACTTTCCCCGAGGCCGTTATTCGCGGTCAATGAGCCGTATTGGCGGATGTGATGACGCCTGGCCTCAGGTGTGCTGGTGAAACCACCTGCCATCAGCTTACCTGCTTGTATCGACCATGGGAATCTGGGCGGACAGTTGCAAGTTGATCAGAAGATCGATGCGACGGTCGATCTGGTACCACAACGCGGTCTTCTTTGGCGAGATCACCTTCTCAAACACCGGAACATACTTCATGCGCAATGCAATGAGTTGCTGCTCAACGTCCGTCGATCTCTTGATGTAGTCTTGGGCCTGTGCATCGGTCATCGTATTGTAGTTCGCTGCGTAATCCTTGATCAGGGCCCAGCGTTCGTCATTTGGTTTGATAGCTTCCTGTCTGTACTGGTCAAAAACAGGCCAGAACTTGGTAGCCTCGTCGACGGTGAGATTCACGTTTTGTGCGGTAATCTCCTTCCGCTGTGCGCGTAAGTCCTTCCGTAGCATTTCGATGTCTTGGTTCGAAATGCTATTCGATTGTGCGCCCGTCTCTTGCGCCGCGGGCGTCTGGGATGTCTGAGCGACTATTGATAAAGTGGCCGCAAACAGCAGGGTGACGACAACCAAAACGGTTTTGATGCGCCTCTTCAGCATTTTATTGTCTCCTCCGAATGGGTCCGATTGTAGCCCATCGCGCGAGTCTAGCGCGTAGCTGTTGTAACAGGCGATAGCGCAAGCTTGCGCCTTCCCTTCGCCTTTTTGGGAGTCAATGAGCGTTACGGCGATATTTCGCCAGTGATCCACTGTTTTCCAGTATCCTGACGGGCACATCGGGACAACCTTTGCACGGATAAGCTGGCGATAGCCTTGGTGCATCGCGTCGTTTCCAAGGTAGGGTGCTATGTCCTGCAAGTCGTGCCTATCAGCGCACCAGAGCAATCTCAACGGCGAAGTTGCCATCCGTGTCCCCGGACTCAAAGGTCTGGAGAAACCCATGGTCTTCGTGTTTCCGAAACTTCTGGTCTGCTTGGATTGTGGCGTCACGGAGTTCACCGTTCCCGAAAGAGAGTTGGGCGTGATCGTGAAGAGTACTGCTGTGGAGGGTGCGGTAGTTTCGGGCGAGAAGAGACCGTGGGAAAAAGGTAGCCGCTCAAAAGCAGGTTAGTCCACGGGAGTGGTCGTGTGCGGTGGTGTGATCCCCGTGCTGATAAACCGCTGCCCCCGCAGAACCGATTCCACCGCGCGGGCAGAAGCTCCCGATTCGCATCAAGCTTAAGGACGTATCCTCCTGCTCCGTTGCTCAAAGCTGTCGCTACATTTATGAGTGAAAGTGCGATTTGCACGAAGCCGCTGGCGCGGCGGACGCTATCGCGTGTTCGGGGGCGGCAGGTTGTGTGGGATGATGCAAGAGCTCGACTGCAGGTGATAATATGCGTCTGTGCATGAAGTTACGTTTCAACAGAATTTACAGTTAGCAAGGCCTGAGGGCGATGAGATGGCGAAACGGCCATTGAATCCCCATACCTTAATATTTATATAGCCCTCCGCGTCCGCCGCAAACGCCAGCGGCTTCCTCCAAATCCCCCTATCGCAAGTGCCCCGGCGGAACACACTCGGGCCCACCGAACAACTCGGTGCCGGCGCACTTGTCGATAGGGTACTAAGATTTTTCACCAGCTAAGGACGGCTGGGATGCCTTACTTCGGTGAGGACGTTTTCGGGGGGAAATCCTTGAGCAGTTTGACGATCGATTTGTCGATCAGGTCCAGAGATTTCTTCTTATTTTCGACGTCGAGCTTTTGCGAAACGGTTCCGCCCCAAACCAGCTTGTTTGTAGTCCGGTCGACAAACTGCAAGCCGAGCGATCCCTCTGGAACGTAAGGAGCCATCGGAGAAGAGGGTCCTGAGGCCCCGGTCCACATTGTGGCATCGACGGTCGGGGGCGGTCCGCCGTATGTAGGCAACATCGGCGTACCCGCCGCCTGGTTGATTCCTAACTCTATACCACCACTCCCCACGAGAATCAGGTCGCCGTTGCTTTCTGTCCTCACTAGACCCTTCGACTTGAGTTGGGCATCGACCCCGCCGATTACCATTTCCCGCAGTAGGGGTCTGTTCGAGGGCGTCGAGGGTGCGGCCCACGTGTAGCTCTTGTACTTGGAAAAATCCGCGCCTTTGTCGTACCCGATCTTGACTCTTTGAGCGACGGCCGATGCTGCAAACACAACCATGATGAGGCACATCCAAATCTTCCTTCGGCTATTTCCCACGAATCCCTCCGATTTTGCGGCGTGACAATCGGGCAATGGGCAGACTGTACCCGCGCGGAGAATATGCATTCGAACTATGACCGTAAAGCCCGGAACCGCCGCGCGTGGAAATAGATGTACTTGGGCAGTTTTCGTCCGACAACTAGTAGAAATGACAGCTCTGCGGGTACTCGTGGGAATCCACGTAAATTACGGTCGAAAACAGATTACACTCACAACCCCGATTCGGGCCGTAGTTGGTGAAATCGGGATTTGCACGAAGCCGCTGGCGCGGCGGACGCTATCGCGTGTTCGGGGGCGGCAGGTTGTGTGGGATGATGCAAGAGCTCGACTGCAGGTGATAATATGCGTCTGTGCATGAAGTTACGTTTCAACA
>Ga0210401_10002194_pt1 | contig 21810 bp, 20 predicted proteins | sample IncBWH32MmetaG_FD_150866 | JGI IMG/M metagenome (GOLD analysis project Ga0210401, IMG submission 150866) | Forest soil microbial communities from Barre Woods Harvard Forest LTER site, Petersham, Massachusetts, United States - Inc-BW-H-32-M | ecosystem: Environmental > Terrestrial > Soil >... | reverse complement strand
GCTGCCGTATCGGCGATGACTGACGCAGGATTGCTGCTGCCGATTTTCGGCGGCATCGCCTACATCGGGCCGTTTTCCGGCATGATCGCGGCGGAGCGCCTGCTTGGATTGAAGCCGGATCCGATCCGCCGCCTCGCGGCCCTGGCGGTCGCCGTCACCGAAGATGCCAGGCGGGTGGCGGTGCGATTGCGGCTCACCAATGCGGAAGCAAGGGCGCTCGATTCCATGGGACACCGCTGGTGGCGGCTCGACGGCATGGACGAGGCGAGGGCGCGGCGGCGGCTCTATCGGCTGGGCGAGGATTTCTATCGCAACCGCTTGCTGCTGGCGTGGGCGCGCTCGGGAGGCAATACCGACGATGGGCGCTGGACCGGGCTTGCGACGCTCCCGCAACGCTGGAGCGCGCCAAAATTTCCGCTGAAGGCGGCCGATTTCATCGCGCGCGGAATGGCCGAAGGCCCGGCGCTCGGCCAGGTGCTTGCGCTCGCCGAAGACGCCTGGCTCGCCGCGGATTTCCCATGCGAGGCGACAGCACTCGCGGCGATCGCCGATCAGGCGGTGGCAAGGCTTAACCCGCGATAGCAGATCGTGAGAATTCTTTCAGGTCTTCTGGCAGGCTTTGCCGACATCTCGCTGTTGCAACTGCTGCTGGTCGCCGGCATGGCGCTGCTTGCTGCCGTGGTCGGAGGGCTCGCCGGCTACGGCACCGGCGCGCTGATGCCGCTGGTTTTGGTGCCGCTGATCGGTGCCGAACCGGTCGTGCCGATCATTGCGATCTCCGCCGTCTTCACCAATCTCAGCCGCGCGACCGCCTATTTCCGTTACGCCGACCGCCGCCGTGCGCTGATCGTGGTTCTGGCTGCCGCGATCACGACCGCGCTCGGCGCTTACGGCTATACGCGGCTGAGCAATGCAGGTGCCGCGCTGGTGATCGGCTCGATGCTGATCTTGAGCGTGCCGCTGCGCCGCCTGCTGCGGCGTCGCGATGTCAGGATCGGCGACACCGGACTTGGCCTTGGCGCAGTGGGCTACGGCGTTGTCGTCGGCGGCACTTCGGGCTCGGGCGTGATCCTGCTGTCGCTGTTGATGGCCGCGGGGCTGGAGGGCGCCGCCGTGATCGCGACCGACGCCATCATCTCGGTGGTCACCAGCCTGATCAAGATCTCGGTGTTCGGGCTTGCCGGCGTCGTCACCGCGCAGGTGCTCGCCCTTGCGCTTCTGATCGGCGCGGTCGCGCTGCCCGGCGCGTTCCTTGCCAAGGCATTCGTCGAGCGCATGCCGGTTCATATCCATACCGCGATCCTCGATGCCGCGGTGATTGCCGGCGGCGTGGTGATGATATCGAGCGCCGTGCGAACCTTGGTCGGATAGAGGACGCGCCGCCAACGCCACGCCACCGGGATCGTAACCCGGCTTCGCAAGCGAACTTTCAGGCAACCTTGTCTTTCTCGTCGTCGTCTTCCTCAACGTCGTCTTCGTCAGCGTCGTCTTCGTCAACTTCGTCTTCGTCAGCGTCGTATTCGTCGTCGCCCTCCTGCTCTTCGTCCCCGTCATCCGAATCGTCGATTCCCGCACGTTCAAGCACGGCAGTCGGAAACGTCTCGCGAAACAGATCGCCACTATCGCCCATCCACAGGCATTCGACGCTGTCTTCGTTGACTTCCGCCACCGTGACTGGATGACCGCCGGATTTCAGCATGACGACATCGCCCGGTTTCAAATGCATGATCCGTTTCCTCCACGTTGAAAGACCGATTTGCGAGCCTATCGGCGCGTGATGACAGGGCGATCACGAAAGAGGCGTCCGCGGATGTCCCCGACACAAAACTTCTGATTTGTCTGTCGCGCGGATTTCGGGTGGAACTTCGACGGAAACGGCCGCACTCTCGATATTGTTATGGTTGCTTTACGGCCACTTCACTTCCGGCGGCAGCGACGACAGGATCGAATCGATATTGCCGCCGGTCTTCAGCCCGAACAGGGTGCCGCGGTCATGCAACAAATTGAATTCGACGTAGCGGCCGCGCCGCACCAGTTGTTCCTCGCGTTCCGCCGCAGTCCAGGGCATATTGAAATTGGCGCGCACCAGTTCAGGATAGACCCCTGCCAAGGCGCGGCCGACGTCTTGCGTGAAAGCGAAATCGGCATCCCAGTCGCCGGAATTGTGGTGATCGTAGAAGATGCCGCCGATGCCGCGTGGTTCCTTGCGATGCGGCAGATAGAAGTACTCATCGCACCATTTTTTGTATTTTTCGTAAGGTGCGATCGCCGCATGGGCGTCACAGGCGGCTCTCATTGCGGCATGAAAGGCGATGGCGTCGGCATCATCCTGGCCTCGGCGGCGATCGAGCACCGGCGTAAGATCCGAGCCACCACCGAACCACGTCTTCGTCGTTACGATGAAACGGGTATTCATGTGCACGGCGGGGATATGCGGACTACGCATATGCGCGATCAGCGAGATGCCCGAGGCCCAGAAGCGGGGATCGTCCGATGCCCCAAGCATCTGCGCGCGAAACTCCGGCGCGAATTCACCGTGGACCGCCACGATATGGACGCCGACCTTCTCGAACAGCCTCCCGCGCATCATCGACATCACCCCGCCGCCGCCGGGCGCGCCGCTGGGATCGATGCGCTCCCACGGCGTGCGCAAGAAACGGCCGGGACTGCCGGGATAGAGCGATACCGGCGCGTCGTCTTCGAGTTTCTCGAAGCTTGCGCAAATCTCGTCGCGCAGCGCCTCGAACCAGCTCCGCGCCCGCGCCTTGCGATCTTCGATGATGGTCGTGTCCACTAGCGCTTCTCCTGCTGCCCGGTCTGCCGCAGCGCCTCGCCGACCGCCATCGCGGCCGCGACGGCTACATTGAGCGAACGCAGGCTCGGCCTGATCGGGATCACCAGCCGTGCGTCCGCGACAGCCATGACCTCGTCGGTGACACCAGCGGTTTCGCGGCCGAACAGCAGGATGTCCGACGTGTGGTAACGGAAATCAAGATAGGGCATGGCGCCCTTGGTGGTGAACAGAATCAGCCGGTCGCCGCCCGTCGAGCGCCATTCCTCGAATTTTGCAAAGGAATCGTGGCGCATCAACATCACCTCATCGAGATAGTCCATGCCCGCCCGGCGGAATTGCCGGTCCGAGGCTGCAAAACCCGCAGGCTCGATGATGTGGGCCGCCACATTGAGGCAGGCGCAGAGCCTCAGGATCGTCCCGGTGTTTTGGGGGATGTCGGGCTGGAAAAGTGCGATCTGCATTTTTGTGACAGCCCTGGACTGCACCGATAAATCATGCTCTGCGCGGAATGAGTGCATTGCACGCTTGGCTGCCGATAGCGGGCTTGCGCTCTTCCGGCAAGGGTGCCAATAGAACGATTCTGGACTGCTGGGGATCGCCGGACTGGCGGGAAAAGGCGGTCATTCTGCCGCCGCGGGGGTCGCGGGCGCCGGCAGCCTCCCGGTGGCGTTCTCTAGCGTCTTTCGGGGCGGTTCCACCGGCTGCAGATTAAGAAAGGGCTTGGAATCGTGACGACAGCGTCTTCGGCGGAACATCCGACACGCCGTGATTTCCTCTTTGTAGCAACGGGAGCCGCCGCAGCGGTTGGTGGCCTCACCGCGCTCTGGCCGTTCGTCTCCCAGATGAATCCGGACGCGTCCACGATCGCGGCCGGCGCGCCGATCGAGGTCGATCTGGCGCCGATCGCGTCGGGCCAGGACATCAAGGTGTTCTGGCGCGGAAAACCGATCTATATCATGAACCGCACCAAGAAGCAGGTCGACGAGGCCCGCCAGGTGCCGGTCGCAAGCCTTCCCGATCCGGCGAGCGACCAGTCCAGGGTCAAGGAAGGCCACGACCAGTGGCTGGTCGTGATCGGCATCTGTACCCATCTCGGCTGCATCCCGATCGCGTATGAGGGCAATTACGACGGCTTCTTCTGTCCCTGCCACGGCTCGCAATACGACTCTTCCGGTCGCATTCGCCAGGGGCCCGCGCCGGCCAATCTGGCGGTGCCGCCCTATCAGTTCACGTCCAATACCAAAATCCAGATCGGCTGAGCCTCGGATCGATATCCGAGGCATCACGCCGTCGCGTCGTCTAATTTCCCCAGGGATCGCATCATGAGCGGACCATCCGACTACCAGCCGACCAATCCCGTCTTGCAATGGATTGAGCGCCGCCTGCCGATCTTAGGATTGATGCACTCCTCGTTCGTCGCCTATCCGACCCCGCGCAACTTGAACTACTGGTGGACCTTCGGCGCCATCCTTTCGTTGATGCTCGGCGTGCAGATCCTGACCGGCGTCATCCTGGCGATGCACTACACGCCGGAGGCCACCATGGCCTTCCACTCGGTCGAAAGCATCATGCGCGACGTGAACTACGGCTGGCTGATGCGCTACATGCATGCGAGCGGCGCGTCGATGTTCTTCATTGCGGTCTACATCCACATGTTCCGCGGCCTCTATTACGGCTCGTACAAGGAGCCGCGCGAAATCCTCTGGATTCTCGGCGTCATCATCTATCTTTTGATGATGGCGACCGGCTTCATGGGCTACGTGCTGCCCTGGGGCCAGATGAGTTTTTGGGGCGCCACCGTCATCACCAACCTGTTCTCCGCCTTTCCCTATGTCGGCGACAGCATCGTGACGCTGCTATGGGGCGGCTATGCCGTCGGCAATCCGACGCTGAACCGCTTCTTCTCGCTGCACTATCTGTTGCCGTTCGTGATCGCCGGCGTCGTGGTGCTGCACGTCTGGGCGCTGCATGTCGCGGGCCAGAACAATCCGGCCGGTGTCGAGGCGAAGACCGAAAAGGACACCGTGCCGTTCACGCCCCATGCGACCATCAAGGACCTGTTCGGCACCTCCTGCTTCCTGATCTTCTTCGCCTGGTTCATCTTTTACATGCCGGGCTATCTGGGCGATGCCGACAACTACATCCCGGCCAATCCCGGCGTGACGCCCGCGCATATCGTGCCGGAATGGTATTATCTGCCGTTCTACGCGATGCTTCGCTCTATTCCGAACAAGCTCGCCGGCGTCATCGTGATGTTCTCCTCGATCCTGATCCTGGCGTTCCTGCCCTGGCTCGACACCGCCAAGACCAGGTCGTCGCGGTACCGCCCGCTGGCCAAGCAATTCTTCTGGATCTTCGTCATCGTCGCCGTGCTATTGGGCTATCTCGGCGCGCAGCCGCCCGAAGGCATTTACGTGATCGCCGGACGTATCCTGACCTTCTGCTATTTCGCCTATTTCCTGATCGTGTTGCCGCTACTCAGCCGAGTCGAACAGCCGCGGCCGGTTCCGAATTCGATCGCCGACGATGTGCTGGTGAAGACTGGCAGCAAGGCGGCGCCGATGGTCTCCACCGTGATCGCGCTGATGATCGCCGGCGTGCTGTTCGCCGGCAGCGCGCGAGATGCGCGGGCCGAAAACCAGGAGACGCCGCCGTCGCTGAAATGGTCGTTCGCCGGTCCGGTCGGCAAGTTCGATCGCGGCGCGTTGCAGCGGGGCCTGAAAGTCTACAAGGAAGTCTGCTCCGCCTGTCACTCGCTGAACTATATCGCGTTCCGCAATATCGCCGACCCCGGCGGCCCCGGATATTCGGAAGCGCAGGCCGCGGCGCTAGCATCCGAATACAAGATCAAGGACGGCCCCAACGACCAGGGCGACATGTTTGAACGGCCGGGCCGGCCCGCCGATTACTTCCCCGCGCCATTTCCCAACGAGCAGGCCGCGCGCGCGGCCAATGGCGGCGGGTTGCCGCCGGACCTGTCGCTGATCACCAAGGCGCGTTCCTATGAGCGCGGTTTCCCGAAGTTTATTATCGACTTCTTCAGCACGTACCAGGAGCAGGGACCCGATTACGTCGCGGCCATCCTGACGGGCTTCGAGGACAAGCCGCCGGCGGGCCTCACGATCCCGACGGGCTCCTACTACAACAAGTATTTCCCCGGCCACGCCATCAAGATGCCGCCACCTTTGAGCGACGGCCAGGTGACGTTTGACGATGGTGCGCCGGCTACCGTCGCGCAGTACGCGCACGACGTCACCACGTTCCTGATGTGGGCCGCGGAGCCGCATATGGAGGCTCGCAAGGAAATGGGGCTAAAGGTGTTCGTGTTCCTGATCATCTTCGCCGGCCTGATGTATTTCACCAAGAAGAAGGTCTGGGCCGACGCGCATTGATCGCGCTTCTCAGTGACGCGAATTTGAAAAAGCCCTCGCGGGGGCTTTTTGTTGAACCGTCATTGCGAGCCAACGGGTCGCGCGAATGCGCGCCCGAAGACAGGCTCCGCGAAGCAATCCACAGCACGGCATAATGACCGTGGATTGCTTCGTCGCGTTGCTCCTCGCAACGACGGCGGTGACGGATTGCTTCCTGGCCTCACAGCAGACAAAATAGCGGCCAATCCGTAACCCCGCAGAAACCGTCGGAGGAACCCATGGGCACCAGCATTACCTTCAAGCGTCCGGACGGCAAGGACGCGTCCGGCTATCTCGCCAATGCCGCGCGCGCCAACGCGCCGTGCGTGGTGGTAATCCAGGAATGGTGGGGGCTGCAGGAGCAGATCAAGGGGCTATGCGATCGCTTTGCGGTCGCAGGCTTCGATGCGCTGGCGCCGGATCTCTACAAGGGCAAGGTGGTGCCGTATCACGACACCGATGCGGCGGGTAAGGAAATGAACTCGCTCGATTTCATGGACGCCACCACGCAGACCGTGCGCGGCGCCGCACAATATCTTGGCCGCAACGGCGCCAAGGTCGGCCTCACCGGCTTCTGCCTCGGAGGTGCTGTGACCATCATCGGCGCCACCAAGATTCCGGAGCTCGCCGCCGGCGTGGTGTTTTACGGCATTCCGCCGGAGCAGGCCGCCAAGCCCGCCGACGTGAGAATTCCGCTGCAGGCGCATTTCGCCAACAAGGATGACTGGTGCACGCCGCAGGTGGTCGACGCCTTCGAGAAAGCCATGAACGCAGCCGGCAAGTCGCTCGAGCTTTATCGCTACGACGCCGAGCACGCTTTCGTCAACGAGCAGCGCATGAATGTGCACGATCGCGCGGCGGCGGAGCTCGCCTGGGGCCGCGCCACCGAATTTTTCAGGAAGCATTTGGGGTGAGACCCGCGGCGCGCCTTGGCTCGCATTTCGCTGTGGGCTGCTATATATTGCGCCCATGATGAAGGTTCTGGAAGACGCCTTTGAGAAGGTGAAGAGGCTGCCGGAGGAGCGTCAAGCCTATGTCGCCGAAGTGTTGGAGCAGGTCGCTGCCGCCGGTAGCGATCTGTTCATCGTACCGGAAGAGCATCGCGCGGCCGTGCTCGAGGGCCTCGAGCAGGCGGAGCGCGGTGAGTTCATGAATGACGACGAGATGGCTGCGCTCTGGAAGAAATCTGGTCTATGAGACTGCGGTACGCGCCGCGAGCCCACACCTGCGCAGCACAATACGGCAGCGGCGACGTCCGTTGTTCGCCAGATTCGTTTGACGAGCCGTTTGCTCGCGCGACATCCTGGCCTCGGGCGCGAGACTGACATTCCCGGCGTCAGGGTCTTTCCGACCGCTCGCTATCCCTATCTTGTCTATCATCGGGTACGGGAGGATGAATTGGTCATCATCCATGTTCGCGATGGGCGCCGGGATGCAACGAAGGGACGAGAGCTGTAGCTCCGTCCGATAGAGTGTATTTATTTGACCCCGTCCCACCACGCGCAGGTGCCGGACATCAGCCGGTAATTGCCTTCCATCACCTGCACCGGCGCGCGCAGGCCGGCCGCTGCCGCACGCATCCGCATTGCGCGCGCCACCTCGCGGTCTTGCTCCGGCAGCCAGACCCGTTCGTGCCCCCACAGGCTCGGCCCGTCGGTCATTTCAACCGCCTGCCAAGTGGCAGGATCGATCTCCCGGCCGCCCCAGCCGCATTCGACCATGAAGGACGACGGCGTCTTGGCATAGAACGAGGTCATGAAATCGTTGGTGTGACGGCCGAGCGTGACGTTGACGCGATTTTCCTCGCTCAGCGCGACGTCGTAGGACTGCCCGACATCGTCGAGCGAGAACAGTTCGACCATCAGATGATGCATGCCGTTCCTGCCGGTCTCGATCAGCGCCAGCGAGTGATGGCGCGGGTTGACGTGGAAGAAGTAGGCGCGAAAAGGCTTTTCGATGTAGTCGGAAAGCCCGAAGCCGAGCACCTCGACATAGAACGGCATTGCCGTATCGATTTTTTCCACCGTCAGCACGACATGGCCAAGGCCGAGCGGACCGGTACGGAAGCCGGAAATCGAACGTCCGGGCTTGAACGGCGTGTCGTCGATCTCCGCGCCGTAAAACGCCTCCAGCCGATTGCCGGCGGGGTCTCGAAACGAAATCAGCGCGCGAACCCGCCTGGCATCGGCAAGCGTTTGCGGTTCGGCGCTGATCGCGACGCCTGCGCTCTCTAGCCGGGCTCCGAGCGCGTCGAGCGCGGGAGCGTCGGCAACTTCCCAGCCGAAGAAGCGCGCGCCTTCGCCCATGGCGCGATCGATGACGATACGCTGCTTGCGGTCATCCATCCGAAAAGAGAGCTGCGCGTTGCCGCGCTCCACCGCCTGCAGGCCGACGAGGTGGGTACCGAATTGCCGCCAATCCTCGAGATGGTCAGAGCCGAACCCGGCATATCCCAAAGCTCTCAACATGGCGCGCCTCCTTTTGATCCCGGCGTTGATCCGCCGATACTTGTCTCAAATCGTACGCTTATTTTCGCGCCCGTCCACGGCTCAGGCTTCAAGCCCAGGTTTTCAAGCCCAGATTTTCAAGTCTCGGGGTCCCCTTGGGTCCCTTGACGTCCCCCGCCGCCGTGGTGTTTACCTCAGCCTATGAGCACCCTTGTCCGCCCGTCCCCTCGTTGGTGGCGCACCTCCTAAAGAGGTGGCCGGTGCGATTTTCATCTTCATCCATCGCTAGAGGTCGCCATCGCAGTACGGCGGCCTTTCGTTTGTCCTGTGTGGCGTTCCCTTGGGCCAAGTTTCGTAAGAGGATCACATGAACAGGACGGTTTTTTCACTCCCGGCGAGAAGCGAGTACCGCACCCATGGAGGGCTTTCGGTCACCCGGTCGGTCGAACAATTTTCCGGCGGCGCCAACCGGCTCGACGAGCTGATCGAGCTTTTGGATCGCCGCCGCGGCGTGGTGCTGTCGTCGGGCACCACGGTGCCGGGCCGCTACGAGAGTTTTGACCTCGGCTTTTCCGACCCGCCGCTGCGGCTGGAGACCACAGGCTTCGACTTTTCGCTTGAGGCCTTGAACCGGCGCGGAGAGGTGCTGATCGCCTTCCTTGCCGATAGCCTGCGCGAGCCCTGCGTCGTCGTCACCAAAAAGACGGCGTCCCGGCTTGCCGGCCATATCCTGCGTGGCGCGGCACCCGTCGAGGAAGACCAGCGCACCCGCCGCGCCAGCGTGATGTCGCTGGTGCGCGACCTCGTCGCCGCATTCGCAGCCAACGACGATCCGCTGCTCGGCCTGTTCGGCGCCTTCGCCTACGATCTGGTGTTCCAGATCGAGGACCTCGTCGAGAGACGCCCGCGCGAGAACGATCAGCGCGACATCGTGCTCTACGTGCCGGATCGCCTGTTGGCCTACGACCGCGCCACCGGCCGCGGCGTGGTATTGAGCTATGACTTTGCCTGGAAGGGAAAGTCCACGGATGGGCTACCTCGCGAGACGCTCGAAAGCGCTTACGCCAAAACGCCACGGCAGGGATTTTCCGATCACGCGCCCGGCGAATATCAGGCCACCGTCGAGACCGCACGCGCGGCGTTTGCGCGCGGCGATCTCTTCGAGGCGGTGCCCGGGCAGCTGTTCGCCGAACCCTGCGAGCGGTCGCCTGCAGAGGTGTTTCAAAGGCTGTGCCGGATTAATCCGTCGCCGTATGGCGCGCTGATGAATCTCGGCGACGGCGAATTTCTGGTGTCGGCGTCGCCCGAGATGTTCGTGCGCTCCGATGGGCGGCGGGTCGAGACCTGTCCGATCTCGGGCACCATCGCCCGCGGCGTCGATGCGATCGGCGATGCCGAGCAGATCAGGCAGCTCCTGAACTCGCAAAAGGACGAGTTCGAGCTCAACATGTGCACCGATGTCGACCGCAACGACAAGGCGCGGGTCTGCGTGCCCGGCACCATTAAGGTGCTGGCGCGACGCCAGATCGAGACCTATTCGAAACTGTTCCACACCGTCGACCATGTCGAAGGCATGCTGCGGCCGGGTTTCGACTCGCTCGATGCTTTCCTCACCCACGCCTGGGCGGTGACCGTGACCGGCGCGCCGAAATTATGGGCGATGCAGTTTGTCGAGGACCATGAGCACTCGTCGCGGCGCTGGTACGCCGGCGCGATTGGCGCGGTGAATTTCGACGGCAGCATCAATACCGGGCTGACCATCCGCACCATCCGGATGAAGGATGGCCTTGCCGAGGTGCGGGTCGGCGCGACCTGCCTGTTTGATTCCGATCCGGCGGCCGAGGACCGCGAGTGCCAGGTCAAGGCGGCCGCGCTGTTCCAGGCCTTGCGCGGCGATCCGCCAAAGCCGCTGTCGGCCTTCGCGCCCGATGCCACGGGAAGCGGTAAACGCGTGCTGCTGATCGACCATGATGATAGTTTTGTCCATATGCTGGCCGATTATTTCCGTCAGGTCGGCGCCAGCGTCACCGTGGTCCGGCATATCCATGCCCTGGACATGCTGAAGCAAAGAACGTGGGATCTTTTGGTGCTGTCGCCCGGTCCTGGACGCCCCGAGGATTTCGCCATCGCCAAGACGATCGGCGCGGCACTCGAGAAAAAGCTGCCGATCTTCGGCGTCTGCCTCGGCGTGCAGGCGATCGGCGAATATTTTGGGGGTAGCCTCGGACAGCTCAGCCAGCCGGCGCATGGACGGCCCTCACAGGTGAAGGTGCGGGGCGGGCGGCTGATGCAGAACCTACCCCATGAAATCGTGATCGGGCGCTATCATTCGCTCTTTGTCGAGCGCGACAGCATGCCGGACGTGTTAAACGTGACCGCGAGCACCGAGGACGGCGTCGCCATGGCGATCGAGCACAAGACGCTGCCGGTCGGCGGTGTGCAGTTTCACCCGGAGTCACTGATGTCGCTCGGCGGCGAGGTGGGCTTGCGGATCGTGGAGAATGCGTTCCGGATGAATGTGGTAACGAATTGATCAGGGCCGTCATTGCGAGCGAATCGAAGCAATCCATTTCGCCACTTGCGTGGATTGCTTCGTCGCTTTGCTCCTCGCAATGACAGTGGAAACCAAAGCGAGATACCAATGACTTTCGACATCGACCTGAAGGCGAGCATCCGCACCATTCCGGACTATCCGAAGCCGGGGATTCTGTTCCGCGATATCACGACGCTGCTCGCGGACGCCCGCGCCTTCCGCCGCGCGGTCGACGAACTGGTGCATCCATGGGCCGGCAACAAGATCGACAAGGTTGCCGGCGTCGAGGCGCGCGGCTTCATCCTCGGCGGCGCGGTCGCGCACCAGGTCTCCGCCGGCTTCGTGCCGATCCGCAAGAAAGGCAAGCTGCCGCACACCACCGTGCGCATTGCCTATTCGCTGGAATATGGCATCGACGAGATGGAGATGCATGCCGACGCGGTTCATCCCGGCGAGCGCGTGATCCTGATCGACGATCTGATCGCGACCGGCGGCACGGCGGAGGGCGCGGTGAAACTTTTACGCCAGATCGGCGCCAATGTGGTCGCGGCCTGCTTCATCATCGATCTGCCGGATCTCGGGGGTGCCGCGAAGCTGCGCGCGATGGACGTGCCGGTGCGCACGCTGATGACGTTCGAGGGGCATTGAATTAGCGGCGACCGGTGACGTCAAATGGCGAGGCGCCGGGCAGCGCGAGCATGTCGCTATCGATGCGCCCCGGCCGTTGGGTGTAGCCGACCCCGAGGGACAGGCTGACATTCGGCGTCGCCTGGAATTCGACGCCGGCATGCGCGCTATAGCCGGGCAGTGTGCCGGAATTGGTGTCGAAGGCGGCAAAAGGGCTACCGAGGCCGGTATTGTATTTCAAGGTGTCGAAGCCGGCATAGACCGTGAGAGGTAACCCGCCCGCGTCTTTGAAGTTGTAGCCGAACTGCACGCCCTGGTAAGAAAGCGAGCCGATATTGCCGAGCGCTCCATCCTGGCCGATGCCGTTCATGCTCAAACCCATGCGGCCGCCTTCGCTGCCGACAAACCAGCCGTTCGGAAAATTGGTGCGCATAGAGGAAACGCCGCCGCCCTGGGCGTCACTGCCGTCAAAGCCCGCAAAGTTGCCGTACATGTTCGCGCTCTGGCCGGCGGTCGGATTGCCGCCGAAGCCGACAGGCCAGCCTTGGATCAAATAGGTCACAGGGGCGGCTTGGGCATGGGCCGTTCGCCCGCCCAGACAGAGCGCCGCCGCCAATGCCAATGCGAGACCTGATCTGCGTGAGAAGTGAGACATCCGCGTAACCGCCAAGTGTCCTGAAACGGCCAAGTGTCCTGAAATTATACGGTCTCGACATCGAGAACGCCAGTGCGGCGCCGCTAGACGCCGCATCACCAAAGATGACGGGATAACCCGGTCTCATTGCGACCGGCGGCACCGCGGAGGGCGCGGTGAAACTGCTGCGCCAGATCGGCGCCGATGCGGTCGCCGCCTGCTTCATCATCGATCTGCCCGATCTCAGGGGTGGGCGAAGCTGCGGGCGATGGACGTGCTGGTGCGAACGCTGATGGCGTTCGAGGGGCATTGATTTGGTGCCGTCGATATGAAGTGCCCGCAAGAGCGGCGAGTTCCTTCTGGAAACGACATTCCCAGACCTTAAGGCAATGGCCTCAGCATGGACCAGATAAGCTCCTTGCCCGCACTCACCCAAGACGAAGTACGGGTCGAGGCGTGGGCGGAGGTCCGGGAGCCGTTGGAACTACAACTTCTTCGGGAAAATCCCGAGCTCCGGGCCGCGACGCTACCGGCAGTGCGATCCGCGCTTGCGGCACACGATGGAGCTGATGGTATCAGGCTAAATGCCGCGACGTGGGTTGTGACAGCTCGGGCTCCGGCCGGGCTCTAGTGGGTTTCACCGCCTAGGTTGATGCGCCGTCGCCGACGCCCAACCATCCGTGGTACGGCATTCCCTTGAGGTTTTCCGCCGCCCTAACGTCATTCGTACTCGAAGACGCACAATGACCTGCATCGTCACGCCAGACAACCAACAGAGTGCAACGATTACTCTCCAAACGACCGGCAGAACTTCGTCAAACACTACGACATACACCGAAACCAGGGCCGCCACGGTGACAAGAAATGCACCGGCAGCGTCATGTAATTCAAGGGCATCAGCTTTTGGACTGAGGTCGATCCCGGCTTCCCGGGAAAGTGGAGTGATATCATTCCCTAAGTGGAATCCAATGATACCAAAACGTAGCATTGAGAAGACGAGCCCGATGGAATCGAACGCGTCTACGTTAGCCTTGGCCAAATGCGCTACAACGAATAGTCCGCATAGCGCTCCGGTTATAGCCACGCCACATCGTTGTACAACATGAGCAACCCTACCCACGGGAAAACAGTTGCTGGATCTGGCATCATCTCTAATCGTCATTAGGGGCCAGCTTCGTCATTCGTCGTTATGAAGATAGGACAAGAGGTCAGTCGCTTGCAGGCAACGGGTTCGTCGCCTCGCGCAGCGCAGCCTCTTGAAATTTCGGGTCGTTGCGCAAAAGCGGGTGAGGTTTGCTCAACGTTCGACAGCGACGATCAGCTTTTTAAACCCGCGTAGCGTGTTATTGACGTTGCGGATTTCTTGCTCGATATGGAAGCGTTTGACGCGCGTAGCCAGCGCGCGAAAAATCGCCGTCATTTCAAGCTTTGCCAGGTGCAGGCCAATGCAGGCATGCGGCCCCGTGCCAAACGCGAGTTGCTCCACCGCATCGCGCGCCACGTCAAACCGGTGCGGATCTGAAAACTTTCGCTCGTCCCGGTTCGCCGCTCCATAAAATACGATCGCCCGCGAACCTGCCGGAAGCGTTACTTCATTCATCTGGTAGTCTTGCGCCACGAGACGGGAGTAGCCCTGCAATGGCGTTTCCATACGGAGAACCTCATTGATGGCGGAGGGAATGCAGGATGGCGTGTCCCGGACCCGCAGCCATTCCTCAGGATTCTTGGCAAACAGCCAAACCCCACTGCCGATCGCGGATATGGTGGTCTCCAGGCTCGGACCAATATAATCGATCATCAAAGCAGGGCGAGCCGACTGATCGGCTTCACCGCGATCCACCGCATCGATACTTGCCGCGAAGGGCCTGCGTCGTTGCGTAGTGCATCATTTCATCGAGCACGGGAAATGCATTGCGCGCGCGATCGTTCAGTGGCCCAAAACAATTGTACATCTGCTCGGCCCAGACCAGCATCCGCTCGCGGCCTTCCTGGGGAAGCCCGACGGCGCTTGCGACGATGTCGATCGCTAGGGCGGTGGCAAGTTCCGTAACCGCGCAGAAGCTTCCCTTCGCCACCAATCGATCGACAATCTGCTCGGCCTTGGCGGTGATGTCGGAAAGGCTTTGGGGTCGTCTGGCGTGTACAGCCCCCAGTTTGGGCGCAGCACATCTCTCCACTGCTCGTAATTCAACTCGGGGGTGCTGAGAAAGTCAGCGCTCGGATCCATCATTCCTCCAGTCGTCGCGGCGCAGAAGCGAGCCTGCTGCATCCGGCGTCACGGGAAGGGTTTTATACGGTAAAAACGCTGGACGAATTCTTCAATCCGCGATCACGAAACTGTGGTCCATGGGATCAATCGCGTCATTTTGAAAAATTTGGATGACGCCGTTTCGACCCCTTTGAAATGTTCAGCTTGGAACCCATCTGATCAATGCGCTTCGTCAGAGAAGCGCGCCACTTTGACAACGCTTCGGAGAAATTATTATGAAAACGCTTTCGCTTTGTGCGACGGCAATAATCTCCTTTGTTGCCCTGGCGCATCCCGCAAACGCGCGATCGGCCTACGATGGTTCTTGGGACCTCGTCTTCGTGACGCAACGAGGCGCATGCGATCCCAGCTACAACTTCACCGTTAATATCTCCAACGGAGTTGTGACACATCCGAACCTTGTAAAGTTCAGAGGATACGTCGCGAAATCCGGCGCTGTTCGCGCGTCGGTGACGGTTCAGGATAAATACGCCTCCGGTTCAGGCAGGCTCTCCAGTGTCTCTGGCCGCGGGACATGGAGCGGCCACGCAGGAAATGCGCGATGCTCGGGCTACTGGACCGCGCAACGAAATTGACATCTGCACAAGGGGAAAAACGAGAGTATTTGGTCTCAAACCGGGCAAAAGAGCTTCTCAATGTTCGCTCCTGCCTGGAGAGCGGGCATGCCTTGGTAGCCGTTGAGGCCATAGGCCCCTGAAGTCCGAGGCTGCGCCTGTGACTGTCTCTCCGGTCAACCCGCGCAAACTGATTCGCCCGACCCGGGCAAATCAGTTTGATCAATCCGCACCGATTCATCTCGCTCGTCCGGTCCTCAACGGCGCGAAATCGCCTGCGCCTAAAGAGTCGTAGACCGATGGGGACGTTCCCCGGATGCTGCGCAGCGCCACCAGCGCGTTCACGCGCGTCTTCGACGCGCTATGCGGTGCGCTGCACCGCGTCCGGGACACGGCGACCTACGACCTCTGCAAGATCAAATTCAGCTCAATCTCGCGAAAACTGTGATAATTCCTGCGGATCCATTGATGCAGTTCGGTCGACGAATCCTTCTCCTGGCGCAGATAGTCGGTGAACGAGAACGTCAGCCGGTCGATATAGGTCTTCAGAAACAGCGGCAGTGCGCTGACACGAAGCGTGTGGCCGCGGGTAAGCGCCTCCGGCAATTCACCGCGCGCCACAAATTCGTTGTCGATCGTTATCAGATTGGCGTGCGGAACCTGGTGCCGCAGCGTCTCATGCCCGTGCATCGAGACGCGGTCGGAGTCGCCGACGAACAGGACCATCGGCGCCACGTTGCGCCGCACCGCCTCCTTCATGAAGCCGATCTCATCCGACATCTTGAAGAACTCGTCGAAGGCGTGAAAACCGAGATCGATCACCTTGGCGATACCGTCATCGGCGATGACGCGGTCCATCAGCCGCATCTTGCCGGAGGTGTCCATGATATCGGCGATTTCGGTGATGCTCGGCAGATATTCGAGCAGCGACGGTTCCTTCAGGTTGATGTCGAAAGCCACCACGTCGCCGTTCTTCAAGAGCTGGAATTCGCACAATAGCCGCGCGATCAGCGTCTTGCCGACCTGCGGGCGGGGCGAGCAGATGATGTAGACCGGTGTCGTGGGCATCGAAAGGCTATATCAGGGGAAATATCGGCCCGATCCAGCTTAATTACCTCGGCCGCGCAATTATTTTTCGCCGCTGCGCGTCATCGGCTTGCCGGCGCCCACAAGGTCGGTCAGCTTGATACGGTCGAACTCGCTCCAGACGTTCGCCAGCCAATGCCGGACATAGCCGCGCAGCACGAACGAATAATTCGCGGGGTCGTCGTGGACGCCCTTGTTGGCGACGAATTTCAGGAACGGCACCGAAGCGACCTCGACCTGCTCGAACGCCATTTCGTTCAGCTTCGGGATGGTGAGCTCGGTGGCGTCCTTGATGCGATGGAAATAGGAATTGTAGGTCGCCTGGTCCCATTCGAAGAAGCTGGTGTTGTTGATGAAGTTCTTCACCAGGAAATACTTCGCGCCGCCCATGAAATTGGCGGTTTCCGCGATTTCGTCCAGCGAGGCGATCGAAGATCCCAGGATATGGAACACGGCAAAGGTGATCTGCCCCGACTTCGCCGCATCGAGAAAGCCGATGTCGCGCAGCGCGGCCAGGGTCGGCGACATCAGCCCGGCGCGGACGTCGATCACGGTCACCGAGGGGCTGACCGCGTTCAACGTATCGAAGATCTTCATCTGGTCCGGGGTCGCCGACATATCGACGATCTCGGTGACGTCGGGGTGGAAGCGCTTCAAGGTCCCGCGCGGGGATTCGGTGTCGAACGCGCGGGTCGGCACATTATTGGCGCTGAAATAGTCCAGCAGGGTCCGCGATACCGTGGTCTTGCCGACCCCGCCCTTGTCAGCGCCCACCACAATCACTACCGGCTTGGCCATGGAATTTCCTTAACTACCGCGCCCCCGATCGCGGCAGCGACCGGCAAGTTCCCATATCTGCTTTCGGCGCGAACATGGCAGAAACAAGGGAGAATTCAAATTCCTAAAGCGCCGGCGGACTATTCGCGTCGGTTACCTTAACATGGCCACTCGCGCAACCTCAGTGACGGCCCCACGGTCCGGCCGGATTGCCCCAAGGCCCCTGTGGCGCGCCTTGTGGAGCACCTTGGGGCGCATCTTGCGACGTGCCGGCGGGATCGGTCGGGCTGCCCCAAGGCCCATGTGGCGCGCCGGGCAGCGGCGGCCGGGTCTGATCTTCTTCAGGCCGTTCCGCCTGGTCGTCCGGGTGCATGGGCAAGGCGAGCCTGCCCTCATAGTGGCCGCCGGCATATTTCACCAGCGCCTGAACCCGCGACTCCACCGACGGATGGGTTGCGAACAGGTCGGAAAAGCCCTCGCGCGGGTTGTCGACGCATAATTCCATCACCGCCGACGTCGCGCCGGGAAGTTCGCCGCGGCCCTCGATCTTGCGCAGCGCCGAGATCATGGCATCGGGGTTTTTGGTCAGCTCGACCGAACCGGCATCCGCGAGCAGTTCGCGCGAGCGCGACAGCGCCAGCCGCACCAGCTGCGACAACGCCCAGGCGAGCGCAATCAACGCCACCGCGACAATGATGATGACGATCGCGCCGCCGCCCGAGCTCTTGCGGTCACTGCCGCCGCCACTGTCCGAGGAGGAAGACGATGAGGACCAGGACGAACCGCTTCGATAGCCGCCGTAGTAGCCAAAATTTGTAAAACTCCGGAAGAACAATTCGGCGAAGAAGCCGACGACACCGGCGATGATCACCGCGATCACCATCATCTGCACGTCGCCGTTCTTGATGTGGGTGAGTTCGTGGCCGAGCACGGCCTCGATCTCCTGATCGTTGAGCGCATTCAACAGGCCGGTCGTCACGGTGACGGCATATTGCCTCGGGTTCAATCCGGTCGCGTAGGCGTTCAGCGCGTCGCTCTCCACGATCTTCAGCTTCGGCATCGGGATGCCGCGCGAGATGCAGAGATTTTCCAGGAGATTATAAAGCCGCGGCTGCTGCTGCCGGGTGACGTCCTCGCCGCCGGTGACGGCATCGATGATCGACTGGTGGAAGAAATAGGCGATCACGATCCACAGCGCGGCCGCGCCGGTCGAATAGGGCAGCGTCCGGATCACGTCGACGAGCGCCACTTTCAGATAATAGTCGGCCGGGGCGCCGCTGTTATGGACGACCTCGATGATCAGCGCGCCGGCATAGACCATCACATAGACCAGCACGAACAGGCCGATCAGCAACAGCATCGAACGGAACTTGTTCGATGCGATGTGCGTGTAAAGACCGTACGCGGCCATGATTAAGCACCGTCATTCCGGGGCGATGCGAAGCATCGAGCCCGGAATCTCGAGATTCCGGGTCTGGTCCTTCGGACCATCCCGGAATGACGAGAGTGTTGGAACATAATCGAGATCCTTGTTCCCTCAGAACTTGACCGACGGCGCCGCCTCGACTTCGGTGCGGCTGGCGCCGAGATCGAAGAAATCCTTGCGGGTGAAGCCGAACATTCCGGCGAACAACGCGGCCGGCATCTGCTGGATGCCGGTGTTGTATTCCTGGACCGCGTTGTTGAAGAAGCGGCGGCTGGCCGCGATCTTGTTTTCCAGATCGGACAATTCGCTCGCCAGTTGCTGGAAGTTGGCGTTGGCTTTGAGATCCGGATAGGCCTCCGACAGCGCGATCAGCCGGCCGAGCGCGCCGGAGAGCTGATTTTCGGCCGCCGACACCTGCGCCGGCCCCTGCGCCGACATCGCCGAGTTGCGCGCCTTGATCACGTCGTCGAGCGTGCCGCGCTCATGCGCGGCATACCCCTTCACGGTCTCGACCAGGTTCGGGATCAGGTCGTGGCGCTGCTTGAGCTGGACGTCGATGTCGGCAAACGCCTGGTTGACGCGCTGGCCGAGCGCGACCAGGCGGTTATACGCGCCGAAGGCGAACAGCACGAGAACGACGATGACGCCGATAACGATCCAGCCGGACATGGCAAAGAACTCCTGAGGGACAACGAAGGCGGGTGAACCTAGACAAAAACCGGGGCGTGCGGCAGGGGGCGCCCTCGGACATTTCCTTGGTCGAAGGTAAGAGGGCAATAGTTCAAGGTAAGGGGTTGGGTGCGTTAACTTTCTTCCATCACCGCATCGCCCCACCGCCAGCGCCTGGCGCGCGCGTACGCCGTTTTGTCGCGCCGGGGCACTCTTGCGATGGCGAGACCATCCTCCGTGCAGAGCTTTGCGGTGACTTCAACCTTGGTGACAACAGGCTGCGCCAGCACGCGGGCAGGGCGCGTTGCGACCGGGGCGCGCGACAACACGACATAGCTGAATTTTTCGTCCTCGAACGCAAGCTCGGCGCCCTTGATCTGCTTGTGCGCCTGGGAGCGCGGTAGCCGCTGGGAGAAATGACACCAGTCCGGTGATACGAGCGGACAATTCTTCTCGTGCGGGCAGGGCGCTGCGACATGCGCGCCGCGCCCGATCAATTGCTCTCGCGCCGCGATGACCCGCGCATAGCCCGCGGGCGTGCCGGGTTCAACGATCACTAGCGTATCGCGTGTCCTGGCCCACATCGCTTCCGCAAGCGGCCGGCGTTCGCTGTCGGCCAGCTCGCCGATCATGTAGCTCGCGATCACAAGGTCGGCCGGCCCGGCCTCGCTGAGCGCTGCGCGAGCTTCGCCTTTTTTGTAGGTCAGCTCGCTGAGCCGAGTACTGCCGCGCTCCAGATCCAGCGCCAGCGCGCGCAGTGCTTCGTTGGCGTCGATCAGCGTCAGGGTTTTCAGCGATGCAAAGGCTTCCGCCGCGGCCCAGCTCGCTGTTCCCGGCCCCGCACCGACGTCGAGCAGGCTTTCCGGCGCAAAGCCCGGCCTGATTTCGCGAAGCGCGTTCAGGCTGGCGGTGATGGCGGCATAGGTCGCCGGCATCCGCGCCAGCGCATAGGCCAGCGCGTCGGGCTCGGTCCTGATCGTGCCGGAGCCGCCGCCATCGCGGTAGGTCTTTGAGATAGCCGCGGCGCGGGCGGCAGCCTTATGGCGCGACAGGCCCTGTAGCCTGGCGTCGAGGGCCGCCTTGAGTTCGGGGGGAAGGGAGGGCGGGGTCATCTATCGGTTGTCATGCCCGAATACCAAACCTCGTCATTGCGAGCGAAGCGAAGCAATCCATATTGCCGCTCGCGGAGGTATGGATTGCTTCGTCGCTGTCGCTCCTCGCAATGACGATGCTAATGCGCGAGTTTCGCCGGATCGGGCTCGCCGGAGGCAAGACCCGGTGGCGGATGATGACGTCAATAGATGCGGCGGCAGTCTACGCCACGTTCTGGTCGAGAATCTTGACGGCGTCTTCGAGATCGACCGAGACCAGTTGTGACACGCCGCGTTCGGCCATGGTGACGCCGAACAGCCGGCTCATCCGCGCCATCGTGATCGGGTTATGCGTGATGATGACGAAGCGCGTCTCGGTGGACGCCGTCATCTCGTGCAATAGCGTGCAGAACCGCTCGACATTGTGATCGTCGAGCGGGGCGTCGACCTCGTCCAGCACGCAGATCGGCGACGGATTGGTCAAAAACACCGCAAAAATCAGCGCCAGCGCGGTCAGCGCCTGCTCGCCGCCGGAGAGCAGCGACAAGGTCTGCGGCTTCTTGCCGGGAGGTTTTGCGATGATCTCGAGCCCCGCCTCGAGCGGGTCGTCGCTTTCGATCAGATGAAGGGCGGCTTCGCCGCCGCCGAACAATTCCACGAACAGCCGCTTGAAATGGCCGTTGACGATTTCGAACGAGGTGAGCAGCCGCTCGCGCGCCTCGCGGTTGAGGCTCTGGATGCCCTGACGCAGCCGCTTGATGGCTTCCACCAGATCGTCGCGCTCGGTGGTGAGCGTGGTGTGCTGGGCCTCGACCTCGCGCAGCTCTTCCTCGGCGCGCAGGTTGACCGCGCCAAGCCGCTCGCGATCGCGGCGTAGCTTTTCAAGATTCTCCTCGATCTCGGCAAGCGGCGGCAGCTCTTTGCCCGGCTCGATCTCGGCGAGCCCGGCCACGGCTTGCGGCGCGACTTCGAGCATGTCGTGGATTTCACGCTCGATATCGGCAAGCCGGCGCTTGGCGCCGTCCATGCGCTCTTCGGCCCGCGCGCAGGCCTCCCGCGCGCTGGAGAGCGCTTCGAGCGAGGCTTTTGCGCCGCGGTCGGTTTCCGCCATCGCGGTCTCGGCCGCGGCCAGCGCGTCGGCGGCGACGCGGCGCGCGCCTTCGGCCTTTTCGATTTCGCTGATCAGCGCGCGGCGCTTCTCGGCGAACAGCGCCGGCGCATTGTCGAGCCCGGCCCGCTCGGTCCTGACCTCGGTGACGCGGGCCTCGATCGTCGCGATCTGCGAGGCCGCGCTGTGTTTGCGGCTTTGCCATTCGTTGCGCTCGGCCAAGATCGCCTGCAGCCTGCGGTCGGCAAGTTCGGCCTCGCGCGCCAGCGCTTGCGCCTCGGCGCGCACCTGCGCGGCGTTGCGGCGATGGCCGTCGATGTCGGTGCGGACCGCGGCAAGTCTGGTCTCGGTGTCGAGGCTTGGCGGCAATTCGGCGAGCGCAGCC
>Ga0210401_10002192_pt1 | contig 21829 bp, 23 predicted proteins | sample IncBWH32MmetaG_FD_150866 | JGI IMG/M metagenome (GOLD analysis project Ga0210401, IMG submission 150866) | Forest soil microbial communities from Barre Woods Harvard Forest LTER site, Petersham, Massachusetts, United States - Inc-BW-H-32-M | ecosystem: Environmental > Terrestrial > Soil >... | reverse complement strand
ACGATGAAGGGCGAAACCTTCCAGAACAGGTTGAAGGCGACGATGCCGAGCCGCACCAGCGCGAACAGCAGCACGAGGTAGACGCTCATGATGGCGATCATCATGGCCGTCGCTCCGTCTTGCGCGGTCCGGGCACATCGACATAGGCCCAGATCAGCGCCACCGGCCACAACGCAAAGCCGCTAATCAGCGTGACCCATCCGGCCACCGTCACGGCCTGCGCCTGCGGGTGCCCCCGCGTTTTGGCGATGTGTCCCGGCAGCCAGCCGGCGATGCAGAATACCGCGACGACGCTGGCGACCAGGATGATGAGGACAATCCAGGCGAAAATGTCGAGTCCACTCATGTCTGCCTCCTCACATGACCGGCTGCGCCTCCGGGAACTTCCATGTGTCGTTGAGAAGCTCGGCGCGCGGGCGATAGAGCCGCACCATGTAGTTCCAGTCCTTCACGATCGGAATGCAGTTCGGAATCTTCCCGTCGCAACCACCGAACTGCACGACGACCGAACCATCCGCGCCTTTCTTCGCCGTGAGGTTATTCAACGTGTAGAAGTTGAGGTTGTTGGGCGGAACGTAACCGTCTGCATTGTAGACGATGATCGACCAGAAACCGTCCACCGGCACGTCCTTTACACTGAGCCAATGGATAGTCGTGCCATCGTTCTTCGTTGGTGTAACGTTCAGATAGATAGCTTCCTTATCGGGATTGAGGCCCCAAGCTGACGCGGTCGCAATGAGATGTCGTACCAGATCGACCTGCCCTGGCAGGCCGCTCGCTCTCCTGAGGTCCGGCAGTGTCGAATTAAGAACGATCAGCGCATCCCGCACCTTTTTCAAGCTGGCCTGATCCCAGTTGGGCAACTCAAGGCGACCCGGGCCTCCCGGCTGATCGATCTTTACTGCATCCTGCAAGGCATGCACCTGCTCCATATCCTTCGGATCGTTCGGATCGACGAAAGTGCGAAACTCCGCTAGGACGTAGCGCGCGTGTCGAACTGCTTTGCGGTAAAAGTGTAGCTACCGGCGTCATGGAAGATCATGGGCATGTAATGATCCTCCGTGACCATAAGCATCGCCCGGTATCGCCTGCCAGCGTCCGGCAGCGTGATTGTCACAGGACCCGCGTCAAGGTCGAACAAGGCCGTCGAATAGAGCGTATCAAGGTTGGTGCGCACGACTGCCTGCTTGTCGATTGGCATAAATCCACGATGATGATGGAGCTTGCCGAAGCCGCCCTCTTTGGCGACCACATCAAAGTACCTGTCGCTTTCGGCGCGGACGAAGTTGTCGGCGGTGACGGGTATGGGGGTGCCCGACGGCTGCGCATGGGCGACGTTGAATACGGAAACCGCGACAGCCAAGGTGAGAAGCTTGACCTTGATTTTCATGGCTGGTCTCCTTTCGTGTTCAGTTCGTCCGCTGTACCGGCGGCGGTGTCCACCGCTGCGCCTGAACGTCAGGGCCCGGCAGATAGCTGCGCATAACGAGGTTGAATTCCCCTGTCGGGGCGGGCAACCAGTTCGACTCCTTGTCCGCGCCGGGAGACTGGTTCTGAATGTAAATATCGAGCGAGCCGTCGGCGTTGGACTTCATTTTGTCACGGTCGCCGATCGCGTAACGTTTGATCGGATTGGCAACCAGGTTATGCCTCGCATCGTACAAGGTTATCGACCAGAACGCCTTCGCTTGGGGCAGCCCGCCCTTCGGGAAGTGAATCACGTAGCGATTGTCGCCGGTGAGCTGTTGCCCATTGGGATCGGTTGAAGTGTTCAGGTAGATCGCCTCCGCCGGATCGTTGGCGACGATTCCCCACAAGCTTTGGAGCGCCGCGCGAAGGATGAAATCGTCATTGTCCCCGGCCCGGCCCATATCCGGCGGGGGATATTTCCAGCCATTGACGTTTTTCTGCCGCGCTCCCTGGCGGATCGCCGCATCCAGCAGATTTCGGCCATCGACGGCGGCGCGTGCCAAACCGCGCTTCGTTGCCTCGTCGAGCGTATCGACATCGAGCCCGGGACCGATACCGATCTGCGCGAATTGTTTGAGGAGAAGTTCGTGCCGTGACGGAGGCGGATTCCATCGTCGCGTTCATCGTCTTCCATTCGGCAAGCGGATCTGTCTTCCGGTCGAACGGCTTCAATACGTCGTAGCTCTCCGGGATTTGTGCGCCGGGCTTGCCCCAAAGGCTCAGCGGCGTCAGCTTGTATTGAGCCATGACGGCGCGGACTGCGGGCAGGTCGTCCGGACCTCTCAGCAACGTCCGCCCGAGGATGAATGCTGAAGGCGTTCTCGATGGTGTCAGTTGCTGGACGCCCTCAGGCAGCTTGCCGTTCCACGATGGCCCGACGATGGCATAGTTGCCAGCCTTGGTACCGGTTGTCCTCATGCCGACATAGGCAAAGTTGTCGGAGTCGAAGCCCGCGATTTCCGCCGTGTAATAGCGGTCGCCAACATCGGGCACTGACAAGATCACCGGCTCCTTCGAGAGATCGAGCCACGCGATCGAGTACAGCGTGTCGTTGTTTGGCGAGCCACCCGCCTGGGACTCAGGCCCGCCCATCACCTGGCTATGCCAAAAGTGGTTCACCGCGGCGTGGGGAATGAGCTCGGAGTCAACTTTCTGCGCCACTTCCGCCCATCGCATCTCCGACATGTAAACGTAGGGAAATCCGTAGACGTATGCCTGCATACCGAGCGTGTAGGCGTATTGTTCGCGCCAGTCGCCCGTTGCGACCGTGCCTTGGGCCGACGCCGGCGCGGTCGACGCGATCATGTAGGTGAATGCGAGCGTGATGATTCCGATCATTGTTCTGATCATGGCTCGTCTCCTCGTCTCAAGGCTTTGAAACCTGCTCCAGGTCCGGCAGCTTCCACGTCCTGTCGAACAACGGCTTGTCCGGATCGTAAAAGCGCATGGCGGAGAAAAACGCCTTTCCCGACGCGGTGTAAATCCAGTTTGCCTCCTTGCCTGCTGGTGCCTTTGGGCCGAAAGCCCGTGTCGTCTGTCGTGATCAGCAAGACATTTGGAGCCCCCTTTGGGGCTGTCTGCTGCCGACGCAGAAAAAAATCATCGACCGCAGTTTGTAAGTGAAGAGAGGCCTATTACTTGCTCGCTTCCTTGAGCTTCGCCAGGACCTCATCCATATTGAAAGTAGACGGCTTCTGTCGCTGCGGATATTCCCTGAAGCTAGCCAGGAACTGACCCACATACTCCTGCGCGGGCACAAGCAGGAAGGCGTGATCGATGAACCAGTCGTAATAAGTGTTCGACGTAATATCCGCCCGCTCATACGGATCGGTTCGAAGGTTGAATATTTTGGGAACCCGCAAGCTGGTGAACGGTTCCGACCAGATGCGCATCGTTCCGACGGCGCGCTGTTCCATGAATACCAGCTTCCAATTGTCGTAGCGTAGGCCGGTCAATTGTTGATCGTCATTGATGTAGAAAAAAGACTCTCGTGGGCTTTTTGTGGTTTGCCCGGTGAGGTACGGGACGAGGTTGTAACCATCGAGATGGACCTTGTAGGTCATGTCGCCGATCTTGTACCCCTTGAGTAATTTGTCGGTGACCTCCGTATCGCCGGCCATCGCCAGAAGCGTAGGCAGCATGTCGAGATGGCAGATGATGTCGTTGGACACTTGACCAGGTCTGATTTTTCCCGGCCAACGAACCATGGCCGGCACCCGATAGGCGCCTTCCCAATTCGAGTTCTTTTCGTTGCGGAATGGCGTCATTGCGCCATCCGGCCAGCTGTTCATGTGAGGACCGTTATCCGTCCCGTACATGACGAAGGTGTTGTCCGCGATACCGAGGTCGTCCAAAGCCTTTAGAACGCTGCCGACATTCTTGTCATGGTCGATCATGGTGTCGTGGTACGGACTCTGCCATCGCCCCGCCTGGCCGATGCTCTCGGGTTTGGGATGAGTGCGGAAGTGCATATGGGTGAAGGTCACCCAAACGAAAAACGGTTTTCCGGCATCCTTCTGCCGCTTGATGAAATCGGTCGCCCGATTCGCAATGTCGTCGTCAACTGTCACCATCCGCGCTTTGGTGAGCGGGCCGGTATCGGTGCATGTCTGCTTTCCGACCTTGCCGAAACGCGGATCGACGGTTGCGTCATCCTTTTCCGATGCCTTGCAGTCCAGCACCCCACGCGGTCCATACTTCGCTCGAAATTCCGGGCTCTTCGGATAATCCGGCAGTTCGGGCTCTTCCTCCGCATTCAGGTGATAGAGGTTGCCGTAGAACTCGTCGAAGCCGTGCACGGTCGGCAGAAATTCGTTGCGGTCGCCAAGGTGGTTCTTGCCAAATTGTCCGGTGGCATAGCCGAGCGGCTTAAGTAGTTCGGCAATCGTCGGGTCTTCCTTCTGCAGCCCGAGCGTAGCGCCCGGCAAGCCGACCTTGGTCATGCCGGTACGCAAGCCGGACTGCCCCGTGATGAACGATGCACGTCCAGCCGTACAGCTTTGCTCAGCATAGTAGTCGGTGAACAACATGCCTTCATTTGCGATGCGGTCGATGTTCGGCGTCTTGAATCCCATCAGGCCGCGCGAGTAGGCGCTGATGTCGGATTGGCCGATATCATCGCCCCATATGATGACAATGTTGGGTTTGCTTCCCGAAGGGGCCGAGGGCTGCTGTGGCTGTTGTGCCTGTGCGATCCGCGTGCGATCAACGACGTTGATTGCCGTGGCGGCAGCAAGCGATGTGCCCGCAAGCAGGATGTTGCGGCGGCTTAGTGCACTGCCGTCGGAGTGTCTTGCAGGTGGTTCGAGTGACCCTTTGCCTTTGGTTTGGTAGGCCATTTCACTCTCCTTGCCATGAAGACTGACAATTATTGGACAGGCGGGCTCCTCACCACGCAGCGAAATCCGAGATGACTTGTTGAGGTATCGATCGCTTCCGCGTGCCGCGCCGCCGGCCGGTAGCGGCGGCAATAGTTCGGCGCGCAGAGATGCGAGCCGCCCTTGATCACCTTGCGCGGAATCCTGATGTTCGGCTGGCGGGGGTCGTAGCTTCCGTCCGCGCGGCCGCCGCGAGGATTCTCGGGGATGCAGCACGCCTTCGGCGCGTCCGCTTCGTGCTTTTGCGCATACCAGTCCGACGTCCATTCCCAGACATTGCCGATCATGTCGTGGACGCCGTAGCCGTTCGGCGGAAACGCCGTGACCAGCGACGTGCGCTCGTAGCCATCTGCGTTCAAATTCTGCCGTGGAAACTCGCCCTGCCAAGTGTTGGCCATGTGCACGCCGCCGGGCGTGAATTCCGCACCCCACGCATATTCGGCGCCGTCGAGTCCGCCGCGCGCGGCAAATTCCCACTCCGCTTCGGTCGGCAAGTCCTTGCCCGCCCATTGCGCATAGGCGAGCGCATCGGAAAACGACACATGCACCACCGGGTGATTGTCGTGCACGTTGATGTTGCTCTTCGGCCCATAGGGATGGCGCCGGTCGGCGCCCTTTATGAAATTCCACCACTGGCTCCAGTCGCGCAAATTCGTGATGGCCGGCGGCGGCGTGAACACCAGCGAGCCGGCGTAGAGCATCTGCGGCAGCGCGCCAGGATAATCCTTCGGATCGGGTGGCAACTCTGCGAAGGTCTTGTGGCCAGTCGCCTTGACGAACGCCTTGAACTGGCGGTTCGTCACCGGCGTGCGGTCGATCCAGAATCCATCCACCGTCACCCGATGGACCGGTGCTTCCTCCGGGTAATGATCGTCGGAGCCCATGCGGAATGTACCACCAGGAATCCAGACCATGTCGTCGGTCCGGCTTCCCTCAGATTGCCGATCGAACGGCTCGATGTCGGCGCGCAATACCATGGGTAAACTCACGCTTACGATATCGCCGCGTGATTGATTTGCGCGGCGATGGCCTTCTTACCTGTCAGCACCTCTTCCCTATTGATCGGCCTCTTTGACAGGTTGTTCCTCGCGCTTTCGTGGGTCAACCTCAAATTGAGGACACACTCCGACGGACTTGGTGCCGGTGCGGCGATTTGCGCATCCTTGCGAGCGGGAAGCATGCCATGCGGGTTGATCGATCTTCTCCGGCTCGCACAGCGCTTTTTTGGACAATGAGATTCAAACAAGCATGGAAGCGTTCCTGACATGGATTCGTCAGGTCCGAATAATCCCGGCTGTTACCGTGCCGGCGCGCAGATCGGATATATTTTTCCCGCCGGAGGCATGCAGGGCTTTCGCGATTTCGATGTCGCCAATCGCGCACCAGGCTGGAGCACGTGGCTGACATTCGCAATTTCGTCGGCCGCCCCAACGGCCGAGGCGAAGCCAACCAGCATTTCTGGACGAAATAGGCTTTGTCCGAGGTGCCTGTCAGCGCTAACCGCGCGAGCTCGCAACTTTTTCGTTGACCTCGGTATCGCGGTTCTGCGCGCGCAGGCGGAAGCGTTTGAGAAACTCTCGGCCTGCAGCCTGACTTTTCTCGGACCGCGTGAAATGGACCCGAAGCCAAAGATGATCGGGGTCGTCATAAGTGGCGCCGAAGATTTCCTGCGCCTCCGGCGTGAGGGTCGCCATGCCTTCGCCGCTGCGCGGGCCGGTGCCGACCAGGACCAGGCGCCTCACGAGGTCGGGCGCCTGAAGAGTGATCTCCTGCGCGACAAAGCCGCCGATCGAAAATCCGAGCACATCGACCTTCGGCAGTCCAATCGCCCTGATAAAAGAGACGGCGTTCGTCCCCATTTGTTCACAGGAGGTCGGAACCTCGCCGGAGCTGCTGGAGACGCCGGCGTTGTTGAACAGGATCACCTCCCGCGTCTTTGCGAGGCCATCCGTCACCGCCGGATCCCAATGGTCCATCGTCCCCATGAAATGCTGGTTGAAAACGAGCGGCACCCCGCCCGACTTCCCGAAGCGGCGATAGGCGAAGCGGATGCCGTTGGCCTCGACGAACTGTGTTGGTGCGGTCTGGTGGGCGTGAGTCATGTCCTGGCGCGGATGAGACATTTCTGGGCGGGTATGAATCACCATGATCTGAGCTCCAATTATTCGTCCCGCATCGCATCGGGCACGAGCGCAAGGGCTGCTTTCGCGCAATCGACGTCGTGCTGTTTCTCCGGCGGTTCGCTCGTTGCTGCCCTTATGCAAGGTGTCACTGTGGGCGCTCTGGTCGAAGGCCTACCTTTGGCGGGCATCCGCTACACCGGCGATTTGGTCGCAACAATCGACTGCCGTGACCAAGCGTCCGCCATCTAAAGCTCAATGATTGCGGACCTCGACTGAACCCGCCGTACGAACCGCGACGCCTCTCCCTCGCCAAGGGTTATGGCGTGGAGGGCATTCGCGCCGCCACGGCCCTCGGCCTCAAGCAGGCGCTGACATTTGCGCTCGGCTCACAAGCCCCAACCCTGATCGAGGGGCCCACCCTCGCTGAGCGATTATGACGGAGCAGCCATTCTTCGCCTCAACGGCGAATGTGCCACCGCGCGAAAGGTTCGATTACTGGCACGAGGTGGTCTGTCGCAATCTGGTCGATCTCGACTATCGTCTGATCGGCCAAAGACAGTTCGACGCGACCTTTCATCGTACTCCCGTCAATGACCTGCATCTTTGTCGTGTCCAGACCTCGCCATATCGCGCCGAACGCAGCACTGCCGGCATTACACGCTCGGCCAGCGCGACGCTCGTCTTCAATTTCGTTCTGTCCGGCTCGCTGATTGCAGAACAGGACGGTCGCGTCGCACACCTCAAGGTCGGCGATGGGACACTCTGCGACGCCGATCGTCCCTATCGGCTAAATTCACCGGAAGCATTCGAACTTGCTTGCATTCGGATTCCTCGCCAAGCCCTGGCCCGCAGGATAAGCCACCTGCATCGCTTGTCCGCCTACAACCTCAGCGAACGAGGCGAGCTTGCCCCTATGGTCTTCGCGTATCTCTCTCGCCTCGTGGAACGCGCGCCGAAGTTGAGCGGCAGCGCTGGTATGAAGGTCTCGCAGAACTTTACCGAACTGCTCGTCGCAATGGTGGCGGAGCTCGCAGCATCCGATCAACCGCCGCTCACCGAATATCGCGGCCTTGCGCTGATGCGGGTCAAGGAAGCTGTCGAGCGGCAGCTCTGTAACTCTGACGTTACCCCGACGACCATCGCTGCCGAACTCAAGCTCTCGCCGCGCTATATCAATCAACTGCTCGAAGGCGAGGGAACCTCGCTATCGCGCTATATCTGGAGCAGGCGGCTCGAGCGCTGTGCCGAGCAGCCGAAGGAGCCGGCCGTGCGCGGCCGCAGCGTCTCCCAGATCGCGATCGACAATGGCTTCAACGATCTCAGCCATTTCAGCAAGGCGTTTCGTGGACGCTTCGGCGCTTCACCCCGGGACTATCGCAACATGCAGCATACCAAGGCGTGACTAATCACTCAACGGCCCCACGCCGACGTGACACCGTGAGCAAGGCCGTCTATTTGACTGAGCGGTCGTTACGGCCTTACTTCGGCGCGCCGACGAGGCGGATCGGATTGCTACCGTCCCAGGCCATAGACACGGCCTATATCACTAGCGCGCGGCGGCATTGATGAGCCAGCCGCAAAACCGCATTCGGTATTGCAGGCCTAATCTCACAGGCTGACCCGCAGTATTCTCACATCTGGCGTCGCCGAGATGGAGGCGCATAGCCGACCGGAACGACGAGTTTGCCGGGCTCAACAGCGCTGTCTTTTGCCAGACACCGGCGGCGTCGCGCCGGCCGTCTACTAGGAGAATATCTATGTCGATCCCCACAACACTAAGCCTGGAAGACGTCAGCGCGGTTTCCCCGGCCCTCGAACGCTATTTGGTCGGGGCCCTGCTGGGCGAAGTGTGGGCGCGTCCGGGCCTGTCGCCCCGCGATCGCAGCGTCGCGACGCTGGCGGTCCTCGTCGCGCGCAACCAGATGGTCGAGATGCCGTCTCAGCTCAACGTGGCTCTCAATAATGGAGTTAAGCCGGCGGAAATCTCGGAGATCATTACGCACCTGGCGTTCTATTCGGGCTGAGGCAACGCCTTGTCGGCGGTGGTCGTCGCCAAGGACATCTTCGCCGCGCGCGGCGTGACGGTGGATCAATTGCCGGCGGCGGCCCCGCAACTCCTGCCGATCGACCAGGCCTTCGAGGACAAGCGCGAGGCCACGGCGCGGGAAATCTCCGGCGCCGTGGCGCCCGGCGTCGTGGACTACACCCGGGACTTGCTGTTCAAGGATTTATGGCTGCGTCCCGGCTAAGCGTACCTCAGGCGTTGCCCGATACCAAGAAGCTCTCCCTTCTTCAGCATCGCATGCCCGAGCGCAATATCGCTCAGGGAGAGGCCGCGGTGCCATAGCAAGATGGTCTCGTTTTCGCTTTCCCGACCAGGCTTCAGCCCGGCGACAATCTGGCCGAGTTCGGCGTAGAGCGATTCTTCGGACAGCTTTCCGGCCTCAACATGTGCCCGAAGACTTCCAAACTTTCCGGACTTGCACTGGCCCCAATCGTCAACCACGAGCTTGCTCATGATATCGGTCAGAGACAGTTCGACCGCGCTCATGGTCCCATAGGGAACGACGAAGGCGCCGCTCTTAATCCAGCTCGTAAGGAGCATCGGTTCAGGTTCGACAAGCCGCGACGCTTCAACGACGATATCTGCCCCTTCAACGCAAGCCCGCCAATCTTCGGTCGCAATCACCTTTTTTACGAGGTCTCGACTTAATCGCTCCGCAAACCCATTCCGGCTCTCCGGTCGCCTTGAATGGACGCGAATTTCATCGAAGGCGAAGAGGTGGTCCAACAGGCGGACGTTCCAGTACGCGGTGCCTCGCGCCCCGATGTGCCCCAGTATCTTCGAATTCTTCCGAGCGAGATATTTGGCGCCTATTGCCGTCACAGCTCCCGTCCTCATGTCCGTTATGCCGCTCGCGTCCATGATAGCTCTCGGCACACCGTTGCGCGGGTCGAACAGCAGAAGCACTCCGAACTCCGAAGGCATTCCAAACTTGTAGTTATCTACGAAGTCACCAACAATCTTCACGCCTGCGGCGTTGTTGGCGGTGCCGAGAACTCCTCGAAGAACGTTGAAATGGCCGTCAGCCAACCTTGGTTCGAGATGAACACGCGGCTCAATAACCGCCTCCCCGCGGCCTTGTCTCGCGAGACCCGACTCAATCGCGTCCAGAACCTCTTGATCGGACAGTTTCAACGCCTCGATGTCCTGGCGATTGAGATAAGTGAAATAGATTGGATCCATGAGGTGGTCTCTTCCAATTTACAGCACATCGGAACGCGAATGTGACCGACGATCGTCTGTTGGAGTGGGTCCGAGACTATGCTCCAACTCGCCCGTGGTGATCGCTTCGAGCCCGTTGGAGCCAACCAGTCCGAAAGATCGGAGCATGCTGCACGCACGGCCTAGTTTGGCTCGGCGGCAATCCTCTGGCAGGTTGGCTGCCATTTCAGGAGCTTGCGCTCAAGGCGATTGGCCAACGCATTCATCCCCATCACGAAAGCCAAGAGGATAAAAATGCCTGCGAATACGCCGGCTGGATCGTAGGTCGAAGACGCATAGTTGATAAATAGACCGAGGCCCGCGGTTGACGAGGTAAACTCTCCCACGATCACGCCGATTACAGCATAGGGTATTGCCATGCGCATCCCCAGCAACAGAAACGGCGCGGCAGCAGGTAGATATATCTGTCGACCCAGCTGACGTTCATTTGCACCCAACACCAGGGCCAAATTAACCACATCCCGGTCGACCGACCGGACGCCGGCGAAGACATTATAGAAGACGAGAAAGAACACCATTGTGCCGGCCAGCATCACCTTCGACCAAATGCCGATACCGAACCAGATGACGAATAATGGCGCCAAGGCGATTTTCGGGATTCCGTAGAAAGCCATCACGTAGGGCTCGAAGATTGAGGCAAGGCGTGGAGAACGCCCAAGCGCATATCCGAGCAACAGCCCGAGCATGACGCCGATTGCATAAGATAGAACCAATTCCTCCCCTGTCACACGGAGGCTTGACCAGATTTCACCGGTGTAGAACAGGTCGAAAAGACGCCAGGCGATTTCCGTCGGCTTGCTAACGTACGTCTCGCGTATCAATCGTCCAGAAGCAAATTGCCAAAAACAGAGCAACGCAACGCCTGGAGCCGCCAACAAAAGCGCCCGACGTACGGGCGCCCAGACTTGTTTCGGCGATGGCGCGCGGAGTGAAGTCAGCATCATCTGGTCGCTCATGCCGCACGCCTAATGTTGAGTTCGCTTCGAAATACGGACCACACCCGATCGTACGCCTCGGCAAAGCCGGGGGTCGCGTAAGGTTCGAACATGTCGCGAGGTCGTGGCAAATCGATGGGAATTTCGGCGATAACACGCGCGGGCCTGCGACTTAGCACGACAACGCTGTCCGATAACAATACCGCCTCAGTGATGTCATGCGTGACGAAGAGCACGCTTGCACCTTCGGTAGCCAACATCGTCTGCAAGTCATGCTGCATGACCATGCGCGTTTGCGCGTCCAACGCGCCGAACGGCTCATCCATCAAGATCGTATCCGGCTTGTAGACCAGCATGCGTGCGATGGATGCGCGCTTCTGCATACCGCCCGATAATTGATACGGGTAGTGCGATTCAAAGCCGGCGAGGTCGACCCGCTTAATAGCCTCCATGGCCTTCGCGCGGCGCTCGGATAGAGTCATGCCGCGCAGCAACAACGGAAATTCGATGTTCTCGATCATCGTCTTCCACGGCAACAACTGTGCCTGTTGTGGCACGAAGCCGATGGTACGATTCACGCTAGTGACCTCTCGATCATGGTGGAAGACCATGCCGACCGACGGCTTAAGAAGCCCCGCGGCCATTTGGATGAGAGTGCTCTTCCCACAGCCGCTCGGTCCGATAACGCTGACGAACTTGCCCCGCTTCACTTCGAAGCCGACATCGCTGATGACCACATTTGGCGCATCTCCGGTCGGACTCGCAAAGCTTTGTTGAATCGCACTGAATCGGAGAACGCTTGCGCTTGCTGCTTCAGTCATTTTGCTCGTAAATCCATTCTTCAGACGTCGCACGGGTCACATTCAGATGGGCGATCGAGGAGACGTCACCCTCCTCGATTTACTACCGGGCACACGAGTGCTGGTCTCGTCCGAACCTGCCCTGTTCAAGACCTGTCAGGGGCCTTTCCACTGGCCGCCTCCCCGCGGATTCTGAGTTTATCTCCGCCTTTCGATGCGGCTTGACGAAATATTGAGCACGGAAGATGCAGAAAGACAGCAGAACAATTCGCCGGGTTGAGCGATATGGCACACGAATCCCGTCCGAACGAGTTCACAAATCTCCAGGAACTCCAAACTTTGGCGCTGCGGAAGGTTTAAGGGCCCGAGTTACATAGTCGTCCATTTGCGGCCTCCAGGCCTTCCATAGCTCCGACAGTCGCTTGATTGGCTCATCCTGTAGGTCGACCCGAATATCTGCGATCGGCCAAGGAACGCGATCTACAATAATCATGCCCGCCGAAAGCATTGGGCCGGCCTCGCCGCCAGCCGCCAGGCCAGCTTGCATTGCAGCGATCAGCCGATCGCCGAGTTCGGCATCTGCGTTCTCGTTGAATGCCGACATCATGCGCTTCGGCACTTCGGCGTTCGCAAGGAGGTTGCCGAGCGCAATCACATTCTGGCCGTGGGCACTTGCGAAAATGCCGAGACTATGGAGTCCGGAATAGCATGCGGTCCGCCCGGAATGGTCCAGAACCCCGAGTTGGCGGAATTCGATGTCTTCCGTGTTTGCACGAATCCCGGCAAGGGTCGTATGGGCGTCCAGCCCCAGCTCCATCAAGGCGAGAGCGCGTGGCCCCAAGCGCGGATCGGTGATGTTTTGGGTGGCGCAAACGCCTGTTCCGGCGCGGGCATATGCGCATCGCGCCGCCACGCTCATGCTGGACGACGCTATCGCGATTCCAAGCTGACCCGTCTGATTACAGCGCCCACTTATCGAGATCGTCACACCGCGCTCCGAGCCCAACATCGCCCCACGATCATGCGATTATCGCTTCCCGATCAGCGAAGAAAATTACGATTTCCGTATGATGCGGTTCGCCAATCCAAATCCGGCGGACCACAACGTGTGTCACGAGCGTCCGCGAACCCGCGGCAATTGAAGGAACGGCCAAGGCTCCGGCATTTGGCGGCATGGCACTTCGATCAGGGAGGGACGACGAGCCTCGATGGCTCTTGCCAGGGCACCCCTTAAGGCCTGCGGCCCTTCAGCGCGCATGGCGTAGACACCAAAGCTATCCGCCATCCGCACAAAATCCGGGTTGGTCAGGTCTGTTGCGATGACGCGCTGTCCGTAGAGCTCACGCTGCATTCGCTGGACGTTCCCGAATGCGCCGTCGTTGAAAAGCACCGTCACGAGAGGAATGTTGTGATGGGCAGCTGTAGCAAGCTCCTGCACGTTGAACATGAAGCCGCCGTCTCCGGTAATCGACACGACCGGGGTATCCGGTAACGCGTGTTGCGCGCCGAGCGCTGTTGGAAATCCCCAGCCTAGGGTTCCCGCATGCCCGGAGGAGAGATATGTCCGCGGCAACCGCGTTTCATAACCGATGCGCGAGACGTAGCCGACCTGCGTCGACTCGTCGACGAGAATGCCATTGTCCGGGAGCACATCTCGGATCGCGCGCAAATAGTCCAACTGCGGACGCAGAAGATCGAGCTTACCTGCAATCTCGGCCTTCAAGGCACGGCTCGATGCGACCCGGTTATCGCGATCCCCGACGGGCTTTCGTATCTGGTCATTGAGCCGCTGCAGGACATCGAGAGCCTCGCCGCACAAGGCCACGTCAGGCTGGCGGCCGCGTGACATCTCTAGTCGGTCGACATCCACCTTGATGACCCGCAGCTCTTCGTCAGATCCCCACTGCGTCAGCGGCAAATGCATCCTTGTTCCGATTGCAAGGACGACGTCGCAGCCCTTCCAGAGGGCGTGGCCAGCGGTGAGATTAAGACTGAGCGGATGCCTATCGTCCAGCACGCCCTTACCCATGCGATGAGCCACAACGGGCGCACCCAGCTTTTCCGCAAGTTGTCTCAGCGGCAGACCAGCGTCCTGGGCCCCGCCCCCGACAAAGATCAATGGGCGCTCGGCACGGGACAACAGGGAGGCCGCTCTTGCGATTGCGTCGTCCTCGGGAGCCGACGCAACGTCCGGCTCGCGCACGAATGCGGCCTTGATTTCGGCCCCCCGGGACAAAACGTCCATGGGCACTTCGATGGCTATGGGACGAGGACGGCCGGATCGTACCGCTGCAAAGGCCTCCGCAAAGTCGGCCGGCACATCCTCAGGCGCCCTTGTCCGCTTGGCCCACTTCGTCAACCGTTCAAGGATGCCCAATTGGTCTGGCAGTTCGTGCAGATAGCCAAGTCCCTTGCCGATTGCATGACTTGGAATTTGACCCGACAGACAGAGTACCTTCGCGCCGGCGCTGTAGGCCGTCCCGAGCGCGGCTGCGGTATTGAGCACGCCCGGGCCTGGAACCACGGCATAGGCGGCAGGCTTGCCGGTTGCCAGTGCTGCGCCCAGCGCCATGTAGGCGGCGCCCTGCTCATGTCGGGTATGCACGGCCTGGATTTCGTTTCGGCGATCGAACAAGGAAACAAACAAGGCGTCGTTCTGGATGCCAGGAAGACAGTAGAGCGACTTCAACCCGTGCTTGAGCAGCGCGTCGACAACCGCGTCTGCGCCGCTCATTTCGCGTGTCGTCTGTGGCGCGAGGGCTTCGTTCACCGTCTTACTCATCCGGAAGGTCAAACAGATTCAAGACGGTGCCGATGTTCTTCGAAGCGGCCGAGTCCAGAATGTGCGCGCCCAGCATGACGTCGCTGATGGCGAAGCCGCGATGCCAGAACACGATGCGACCGTCGGCATCGGCACGCCCCGCCTTTGAGCCACACGTCATCTCGCCAATCTCGGCGTACAGCTTGGCGCGCGTGAGTTCGCCGCTCTCGATCATCGGATGCAACTGGCCGCCCTTGCAGCACTGCTCCCAATCGTCGACGATGACCTTCGAGGCTGTCTTGACCGTGTCCGGATCGACGGCCATTTTCCAGCCATAGCAAATGAGAAGGCAGTGCGGCGTCAGCCACTCGTCGCGGATCAGGATCTCGGGCTTCTCCAGACGGGTCGCCTCGACGACGATATCGGCGCCGCGACAGGCTTCTTCGGCGGTGGCGACGGCCACGGCCTTGATGCCGCATTCCTCTCGAACGCGACGCGCCAGGGCCTCGCGCGTTTCGGGCCTCTTGCTGGTGATGCGGACTTCGGCGATCTCGAACAATTTGGCGAGAATCGCTATATTCGCGAACGCAGTGCCCCGCGCGCCGACATGGCCGATGATCTTCGCTCCCTTAGGGGCGAGATATTTTGCTCCGATACCCGTAACTGCACCGGTTCGCTCCGTCGTCAAATCCGTCGCGTCCATCAAGGCCCGCGGCACGCCGGTTCTGGGATTGAATAATGTGAGCATGGCGACCTCGGAAGGAAGCCCATGTTTGTAATTATCGACGTAATCGCCGATGACCTTGACGCCGGCCGTATCATTTGGGCCTGCCCAGCCCACCAGAATGTTGAAATGGCCGTTGTACCGCTCATCCAGTTGGATGTGGGCCTTCGGAGGCAGGACAACGTCTCGCCGTCCGTGCGCGGACAGGCCCTGTTCGATCAGCCAGAGCAGGGTCTTGATCGGAGGCAGAAGCAAGCGCACCTGCTGCCGATCGAGATAGCGGAAATCGACACGAGCCATGGCGGCTGCCCCCTATTTGGCATTCTTCGCGAGTTCGACGTATTTGTTGGTCCAGAACGAGCCCGGCGCCGGCGGGGTTCGTCCGGAGTCTTCGACGAATTGGGACAACAGCTTGGCGCGCTCTTCGTTGAGCAACCCGTCGTCACGGATTCCGTCTGCAAGCGTCTTGATGCTGACGCGCATCACCGGTTGAGGCAGCTTCGGGAAGAATTTTCCTCCAATCTTGTCAGCGCTCCCCTCGAGGTCGGTGAGCACCGCATGGTTGGCGGAATTCATCGCCCGTACCGTCGCGACGATCATCTTCTGCACGGCTTCGTTCGCGTCAGAGCGGCCAACGAGCACGAGACTCGGCATCCCCTTCCACCCGGAAATATCGTTATCGGGCTCGATGACGGTCCGGCCGTATCCTGCCGCCTCCGCCAATGGCCCTTCGGGCGGCGACAACATGAACGCATCGATACGCCCGTTCTCCAGGGCCGCCCCGAGTGCTGCGGCCGAACCGATCTGGACGACCTGGATATCCTTTCGTCCATCGAGGCCGCCGCGCGTCGCCAGCCAGCGAACGGTCCGGTCCTGAGCGCCTCCGACCACGGCGACCCCTACCGTAGCGCCCTTGAGGCAAGCGATGCGTTCCTTGATCGGCATACTCCTGGAGATGCCCGTTCGCTTGATCATTGCTTCGGACACGGTCAAATTGAGCGAGATCTTCGACATCAGCGAATAGATGATCTGGTAGGGTTGTCCCTTGGCGACCGCCTCGAGAACCGAATCGCTACCCGTCGCGGCGATGTCGATGTCTCCGCTGTCGAGCGCGGCCAGGCAGGCGGGATCTCCCCCGTTGATGGCTGCCCAATTCAGATCAACCTGCTCGGCTGCGAACGTATCGTAGGCACGCGCGGCCCATACCGGGAGAAAGCCCAACGTCGTTGTGGCCTGGCCGATGCGCACGGTCTCCTTGGCCGCCGCGCTGGCCGACCAGCGTGCGGATGCGGCGAGCGCGAACGTTGCGAAGGCAAATTGTCTGCGATCTATGCTCGTGAAGCGCCTCATTCGGTCACTCCGGTATCACGGCGGTAGCGTCGATTTCGACCAGCCATTCCGGCCGAGCCAGCGCCTGAACGACCAGGCCAGTCGACACCGGATAGACGTCCTTGATGTATTCGCCCATGGTTCGATACACCGCCTCACGATGCCGCACGTCTGTCAAATAGACCACGACCTTGACCAGGTGCTCCATCGTGCCGCCAGCTTCCTCGATCAGCTGCCTGATGTTCTGCATGACCTTGTGCGTCTGCTCTACGGGATCATGGCTCGCGATGTTCACGGCGTCGTCCAGATTCTGCGGGCACTGCCCGCGCAACCATACGATCTTTCCGCCCGAGGTGACGACCGCCTGACAAAGATCGTTGTCCAGCTTTTGCTCCGGATAGGTGTCCTTGGTGTTGAACTTCCGGATTCGATAATGTGCCACTCAGCTTTTCCCCTTATTCTCATTCCGCAGTCGCCGGGTTTAATTTCCGGGGCGCCGCCGCAGCTTTGCCGCGATCGATCTCCCCGGTCCTCTCGTTGTGATAGTCGCGATATCGCCGCTGCGTGGAAATCCGATCCGCCAGGTACTTCGCGTCGTGCCAGACTCCCCAGATGAACGCTGAGCCTCTGCGCGACTGCCACGGCAACCCCAGGAAAAATATTCCAGGCTCACGCGATACCCCTCGTTGATGCCTCGGCTTGCCCGCCGGGTCGAAAGCGTCGACCTTAAGCCAGGAGTAATCCGACGAATAGCCCGTGGCCCAAATGACTGTATTTACCCCAGCCGCGCGCAAGTCGAGCTCACGAAGCGGATCGGTCAGACATTCCGGATCCGGTGGCATGATACGGGCCTCGGGCTCCTCGGGAAGTTCGAGCCCGGTGCGTTTGACGTAGTCGTCCGCCTCGTCCAGCAGGGAGATGAGCGATTGATCTCCCATCGCGACGTTCTCCCGGAGATCATTGGCGAAAGTCACCTTGCTGTCGCTGTAAGACTTGGTCGAGCCGACTAGCATCATTCCTTCCTCGGCAAGCCGCCTGAAGTCCACAGTGTAACCACCGCGGGCGCCGCTCACGGAAATCGTGACATGCTCCGTGCCACGCGTCTTTGTCTCGATGTCCCATTTTCCAAGGACGCCCAGCCACCAGCAAAAATCATACCCACGGTAGGACCGCGGCGGCCGCTCGTGCGGACCGACCGAAAGATAGACGGCTCTGCCGGCACGAAGAAGCTCGTCGGCGATCTGCCCACCAGATGATCCCGCGCCGACGACCAGCACGCCTCCGTCCAGCAATTGTGCCGGGTTGCGATAGTCGTTCGAGTGGATCTGGGTGACGCCCGCGTCCTTGGGTATGACGTCGGGGATCAGTGGAATCTGAAAGGGGCCGGTCGCTGCAACAACGTTGTTGGCTTCGAATATCCCTGCGGACGTTTCGACGCGGAAACCCGAGCGGCCCTCCAGACGGCAAACGGATGTGACGTCCACGCCGCACCGCACCGGGGCGGCAATCATTTCGGCATAGGAGACAAAATAGTCCGCCACCACCTCCTTGGACGGAAACGAATCTCGGTGACCCGGAAATTCCATGCCGGGAAAGCGGTCGTGCCACGCGGGGCCATTTGCGACCAGCGAGTCCCATCGCGCTGTCCGCCACCTTTCGGCGATCCGATGCCTTTCCAGAACAACGTGAGCGATGCCGGCGGCGCTCAGATGCTCGCTCATGGCCAATCCGGCCTGACCAGCTCCGACGACAACCGTGTCCACTTCTTCTATCGGCATTACCGTTTCCATTTCCGGCTCGTTCGAACGAGACGCGCGTACAACAGACGGTTACGAAGTCCACTTAGGAGCAAACACGGCGGCGGGAAATTATGATTTCTCGTCGCACTGTTTAGGTCTCTCCTAAACACCTCCGATCAGGTCGTTGGCTACATGGACCATCGATGATCACGTCGTGAGGGACGGCAGGTTACGGCTAGTGACGCGCCCATTGTTGCTGAAACAAGATTCGCCCTTTCGATCTCTCTCATGGAGAGCTGGCGAAGACCTCGACCCCCGTCCATCTGACGCGTCTCAGTGGCAGGGCGGCATGTATTTTATGTATTCCTCGAAGAGCTCGAGTCGCCAGACAGTCTTCGCTTTTGCTTCGGTCTCTTGATGTCCCAAGACGGGGTCCCTCCGGGAAGCAGACGGCTCCTCACGATGCTCCCGGGAAAAGAGCACGTCCAAAACGTTCTTCGGAGGTTCATCCTCGGAAAATCCAATCCACAAAGCAGTCCGCGGCCTGTAGGCGCTCAGGCGGTCGCTCGCGGACTGCCACGACCGCCTCCGGCGCGCTTAGGGCGGCACCATTTGCTATTTCAGTTCGGCATATCCCCGTTCGGCGGCTTCGCGTTCGTAGGCGACGATGCGTGCATATTCCGCTGGGTCGACAGCGGTAATTGTCTTGATGTGGAGGCCGTCAAGCACCGGCTGGCATACGGGATCGTTCGCCACGCGGAACAAGGCAGCGCGCAGCTTTTCGATCTGATCGGATGGCGTCGCGATCGACGTTACGAACGGAATGGCCGGACTCTCGGGCGTTTCGGCGAGCACGCGAATAGCGCTCACCTTCTCCCGACACAGCTCCTTGAAGAAACCATAGGTCACGCAATCGATCGAGGCTGCGTCCAGATCGCCCGCTTGGACCTGCCTGATACTCTCAGTATGCGAGCGCGTCACCGCGACCGTACCAAAGAAGGGCGCCTTGATGCCATGCCGGGCCAACAATAACCTTGGGAGGTTCATCCCTGAATTCGAATGGATACTGTTGAGCGCGAACCTGGCACCGCGCAGGTCTTCGATGGTTCGATAGGGGGATTCCTTGCCCACAATGACAAAGGCCCGATGTGTCGACGGACCGCAGCCCGGAAAGTCGTAAGTCGGGACGCCCAGAAAGGCCAATTGACCGCTGTAGATGGTCTGCAAAGGATAGCCGCAGGTCTGGGAAAATAAGACCTCCGAGCCAATGGCATCCGGAACGGCGGGACGCGAGAACACAAGATCGGGTGGAATGGAGGCCAGCTTCTGAGCCCGCATTTCTTTCGACAACACCTCCCAGAAAGCGGCATTTCTGCCCGCCAACTCGGGAAGATTATAGATCGGTAGGCTCGCGCTCAGTTCCAGCATCTGATCTCTCTCGTCAGCTTGGCGCGATCATGGCACCCGAGGCATGCTTTCGGTCGTTAAGACGAGGGACAGCTTCCAGCAGCTCACGCCCGTAGTCGCTCTGGGGAGCCTCAAGAATTTGCCGCGTAGGGCCCTGTTCGACGACGCGACCGAGGCGCATGATGATAACATCCTCGCACATCAGTCTGACAACCTCGATGTCATGGCTTATGAACAAATAAGCGAGGCCGAATTCACTCCTCAGACGATGAAGCAGCTTCAGAATGGCCGCCTGAACCGAGACATCGAGGGCGGCGGTCGGCTCATCCAGAATGAGCAAGTCCGGGGCAGAGGCAAGAGCGCGCGCAATTCCCACGCGCGCCTTCTGTCCTCCCGATAGCTGATGAGGGTAGCGATTCAGCAACTCCGGATTTAGCGCAACGCTGGTGGCGAGAGCTTCCACCTTCTGACGGATCTGCCGTTCGTCGGCCAACCCGACGAGCCTTCGAATCGGATCGGCGATAGCTGCGCCCGCGGTCAGATGCGGCGTCAGGTTCTCACCCGTATCCTGAAAGACGTGTTGTATCCTCCGTCTCTCTGGACGGCGCACGAACGATGACGGCGACACCGCTCCGATGTCGATCCCCTCGAATGCGATGCTGCCGCCAGTATTGTCGATCAGGCGCGAGATCATCCGCGCCAGCGTGCTCTTTCCCGACCCGCTTTCGCCGACGACGCCGAGACTTCCTCCGCGAGCAATCTCGAAATTGACGTCGTCGACCGCGAGCACGTCGTGCGACCGCCATCCTCGCCCCTTGAACGATTTCGTGAGGCGCGAGACTTTCAACATAGCGGGTGCCTACACGCAACGAAATGCTGTGGAGAACGGGCGGTCAAGGATAGAGGCGATGCGTCGCAATCCGGTTGGTGACGATCGCATCTGGGCGCAAAGCGACAGGGCAGCAAAGGTCCCGCCAGGTCGGGGAGGAGGCCCGATACGGTCCGAAGATCGTCGGCGGTTTCAGAATGCTGGGGAACGGATGCAAGCAATTGTTCCGCGTACGGATGCATCGGCGAGTAAGCCAACTGCTCGGCAGGCCCGCACTCGACGAGTTGTCCGGCGTGCATGACGGCTATGCGATCGCAATTCGCAGCAGCGAGCGCCAGATTGTGCGTGACGAGCAAGGTCGCCATCCCACGCCGTTCCGACAGATCACTGATGAGAGCCATGATCGCGGCTTCGGTTGTCACGTCAAGCCCGGTGGTCGGTTCATCCGCGATCAGAAGTTCAGGTTCACAGCCAAGCGCGAGCGCGATCCCGACGCGTTGGCACTGACCGCCTGAAAGTTCGAACGGATAATGGTCCGCGCGATTGGGATCGATACGGACATTTTCGAGGAGCGACAGCACCCGGTCCCTCCCCGCAACATCGCCAAGCTGACGGCGTACGGTCATGATCGGATTCAGGCTCGCCCGGGGATTCTGGAATATCTGGGCAATAGCGGCACGCGTGCTCCGCCGTTCCCTGACCGGCTCAATGACGGCTCCGTGCCACCAGATTTCACCGCTCGCGATTCGGGCGGACCGATCCAGCAATCCGGATATCGCGTAGGACAGAACGGACTTTCCGGAGCCGCTTTCGCCGACGAGGCCGACAATCTCGCCGGGAGCAATACTCAAGTCGATCCGATCCAGCGCCTTGACCGTACCGCGGCGCGTGGAAAATTCGATCGACAGGTTCATGACTTCGAGCACTAGTGTTGTGACTCTAACGCTTGTTTCGCTCTGGCGACTTTTTCGAGGATTTTGTCGGCGGACTTGGTCCAGACGAATGGTTTGGGGTTGGCATTGTGTTTTTTTAGGTATTGCATGATGGCG
>Ga0210401_10002191_pt1 | contig 21833 bp, 18 predicted proteins | sample IncBWH32MmetaG_FD_150866 | JGI IMG/M metagenome (GOLD analysis project Ga0210401, IMG submission 150866) | Forest soil microbial communities from Barre Woods Harvard Forest LTER site, Petersham, Massachusetts, United States - Inc-BW-H-32-M | ecosystem: Environmental > Terrestrial > Soil >... | reverse complement strand
CCATAGGCCAATAACAGATCGATCACGCCGAATATAGCCGTAAATGCCCACGGAGCCTTGACCGAGTGCAGGACGTAAACCACTACGGCGAATGCGGCGGTGATCAGAAGCAGAACCAGAGCGCGGATGGGATTCCGAAGTGGCGGGAAATAAAACTCGGTGCCGCCCGTGGGACTGGTTGAGACCACAACTTTCGGGTTGGCGGGCGCCTCCACGTCAGAACCATCGCTTTGGAACGCCGGAGCGGCGACAGGTTGAGAGTCGCCGAAGCCTGAAGTCGCCGCCGCGGTGGCGGAGGTGGGCGTCAGCCGGAAGACGGGGACTTCAAAGTCGTCTGAGTAGTTCACGCCGGGAACGTCAGCTTGGGCATGCAACAGCCAGAGCACCTGGTCGTTTGGCTGGTCATGATTGGTTTCGTAGGCATCGCTCGGGACCGCAAAGCTGACGGGGATGGCGGGATCTCCCATGGGGCCGGGTGTGAGCGCCTCCTGGGGAACATTGGCTTGCGATTCCCAGAGGACGATCCGGTTCACACTACGATTATTTCCGGCGCCGGAAATAACCTGACGAACGCAGGACAGGGTGAGATCAATGCCGTGCCGGGTCGTGGTGTTGAAGCGCAGATGGATTGCTCCCTTGAGTGTTTTTCCGGGAGAGAAGGGAAGCGAGGCGAATTCAAAGTATGTCTTGCCGAACCGTTTTCGGCGGATCGTGGCACGCGCGGCGACACCGGCCAGAATTGCCCCTATGACGAAAAACCCGAGCGGCAGGAAACCTCTGGGATCGGATTCTCGCCACAGTTCGGGGGCGAGCAGAATGGCAACCGTCAATGAAATAGCGTTCCAAAATCCGGCCACCGCCCACAAGCCGGCGGCTTTGTTGCGATCCTTACTCTCGGCTCGGCTCGATGCCCAATCCTTCTGCCACAGCCAGGGAGAATCCGGGGCAGCCTGCTGCGCGGCGGCTTGTTCCTTTAACTTGCGGCTGCCGAAGATGGCACCGTAGACAATTCCACCTCCGATCAATACAAAGAATGCACATATCAGGACAGCGGCCATAGGGTTTCCATGAACATTGGCAGGGTTGGCTGCAACAAAAGACGTTGCCACCGCCAGGCCCATACCAGCGAATAGCAGCCCAAAGACGATGAGGAATCCGGTTGCCCCTTTGGAAGGCGTAGTCACAACAAAAATTATAGGGTTGGGCATTCAAATGGGAGGGGCAGGAAAGCGCAGGTTCCGTTACCTTAGTCATATGCATTTTCGTGCAAAATATGCCGGAGGGATTCTGGCGCGCTCAATTCGCCAGCCCATCTTTCTCTTGATCGTAGGATGGCTGTTTCTATCGACGGGTCAGGCCAAGTCCGACCAGTTACTACGGATCTACTTCATTGACGTGGAAGGCGGACAAGCCACTCTGATCGTAAGCCCCGCAAAGCAATCCGTACTCATCGACACAGGCTTCGCGGGTGGCCGGAGCGCGGACCGTATTGTTGAGGCCGCCAAAGCCGCGGGGATCAAGCAGATCGACTACGTGTTTATTACTCATTATCACGAAGATCACGTTGGTGGCGTGGCTGACCTATTGCAAAAATTCAAGGTCGGCACATTCGTCGATCACGGTCAGAACCAGGAGGATTCCGATTCTACCCGGAAGAATTATGCCGACTATGTGGCAGCCATCAAACACAACCCGCGCGTAGTCTTGCGGCCGGGTCAAGGAGTGCCGCTCAAGGGCGTCACGTTGCAGGTTCTTGCCGCTGCTGGCGATCGTATCCCTGACCCCTTGCCGGGTGCCGGAGAGGCCAACATCTACTGTGCGACGGAAAAACCAGCTCCGGAAGACAGCAGCGAAAACGCGCGCTCCCTGGGTGTGCTGATTGCGTTCGGCAAGTTCCGCTTTCTGGATCTGGGTGACTTGACCGAGCAAAGAAGTCTGGAGCTGGTCTGCCCCAACAACCTGATTGGCACGGTCGACCTTTATCTGGCCACGCATCACGGAGGCAGTCCTGACAATCCCAAGGCGTTGGTATGGGCGGTGCATCCGCGAGTGGCAGTGATCGACAACGGCCCACACAAGGGAGCCAGTCCCGACGCCTGGCAGATCAACCACGATTCGCCGGATCTGGCCGACCTCTGGCAGTTACACTATGCGGTTGATTCGGACAAACAGCACAATAGCGAGGAGAGCCTGATCGCCAATATTGACGAAAAATCGGACGGGCATTATATCGAGGTAAAAGCCGGCTCGGACGGAAAATTCAGCGTGACCAATTCGCGGACCGGGTCGGAAAAGAAGTATGAGAAGTGATCGCTCGGCTTGCTAACCTAATCAATTCCGGGCACTTCGCCGTTTCTGACGCAAGTAGCTTTCGCGCTTTGACTGCGATTGTTTACAATGAGGAGTTTCGTTTCACTTGTTAGCTCGAGACTGAGTGTCTCGGGAAGAAAAAACCTTTGAACATGTCTTCAGAGCATCCTGGCGGCCCCGGCCATGATGATCCCGTGTATTGGCGGGTTGAGGGTAGCCTGCTCGAATTGACCACCGTGCGGTCAATCGCGTTCTTTACCTGGAATTTGCAGAAGTTTACGGAACGCTGGATGCGGCGCGGCCTGGTCTTTCTGATGGCGGTGTTGCGTCCTCTTCTCTATGCGCTGAACCGGGAGTTGGCCACCCGTGTCGTCTATAGCGTGCTTCGGAGAGTCAGCTGTGACCGCCTTGATCTCCTGGGCGAAGAATACTTCCAGTACAAGTTAAAACCGCAACTCAAGCCGGAGGGTGTGCGCCAACTGAAGGCGTTGGTTGATTCCCGGCAGAACGTGGTGCTGGTGAGCCAGGCTCTGGATCATGTGATGCGCCCGCTGGCCCAGCACCTGGGAGTGCAATGGATTGTAGCCAACCGCCTGGAGTTCCGCGACGGCATCGCCACCGGCAGGCTGCTCAGCCCTGTCATCCGTCCCCGCGGCGCCTTTGCCCGTATTACTGGGGCAGGTCCGGACGGGCAGCGAAGCCCTGAACAGCTGATTCGTGACCTTGACTTGTCGTCCATCGAAGAACTGCGTTCAGCTGTGGTGCCATCGACCCGACAGGTGGTCGCACTGCAGCGGCCTATTGTGTATTTCGATGGCCCACGACAATCCCAACCGCTTTCCGTTCGCGCCGCGTTCGCCGGGAAACATGTCATGTTAATTGGCGTGACCGGATTCATCGGCAAAGTTTGGCTGGTGAATACGCTGATGGACTTGCCGGAAACGGGCCGCATCTATCTGTTGATACGGCGACAGAAATCGAGCCCCGCCCAGCGCCGCTTCGAAAAATTGGTAGAAGACTCTCCCGTCTTTGATCCCTTGTGGACTCGCTATGGGGCTGGCTTATCGAAGTTCCTCGCCGAGCGGGTGGAAGTGGTCGAAGGCGATGTTTCACAGCCTGGGCTCGGGCTGTCTACTGATGCGAGCGAGGTGCTGCGCAAGAAGTTGGACTTGATCATCAACAGCTCGGGGCTCACGGACTTCAACCCCGACCTGCGGGATGCGCTGCTGACCAATGTCGATGCCGCGATGAACGTGGTCGAGTTTGTGCGCCAGTCCGATCACGCGGCCTTGCTGCATCTTTCCACTTGCTATGTGGCAGGAACGAAGGACGGGCGGGTCAACGAAAGAATACGGCCGAATTACGTACCTGCTGCGATTGCTGACTATGACGCTGAGCGCGAGTGGCATGCCTTACGCAAGCTCATCCAGGAGGCTGAACAGCGGGCAGAGGGCGGCGAGGTCACCGGTGAGCTCCGGCAACAGGCATTACAGAAAGAACACGCCGCCAAAGGCCTTCACGGCGCGGCGTTGGAAAACCAGGTTCGCAAGAATCGAGTGCGTTGGTTGCGTAACCATCTAACCGAGGCCGGAACCAGACGCGCTCTCGAGCTGGGTTGGCCAAATACCTACACTCTGACGAAAGGCCTGGCGGAGTCTTTAGTGGCCAAGTTCGGGGCCGATCTGCCCATCGCCATCGTGCGGCCGGCCATCGTCGAAACCTCGATCGCGAAGCCGTTCCGCGGCTGGAATGAAGGCATCAATACTTCGGCTTCGCTTTCCTACCTCCTCGGGACCTACTTCCGCCAACTTCCCTCGAACGAGCGTAAACGGCTGGATTTGATTCCGGTGGATTCGGTTTGCGCCGGCATGACCTTGATTGCGGCTGCGGTCATGGAACGCCGCCACGATCCGGTTTATCAGCTGGCCGCTTCGGTCACTAACCCTTGCGACATGCGGCGGTCCATCGAACTCACATCTCTTGCCCATCGCAAACACTACCGCGCGCAGGAGGGTCTCGAGTACTGGTTGCGGTTGCGCTTCGATGCTATTCCGGTTTCGAAAGAGCGCTATCAGCGCATGTCGGCGCCCGCGCAGAAAGCGATCATAAAGTCCATCCAGACGATCATGTCAGCTTTCCCGCTGAAGAAGACACCTCTGGCCCGGACGCAGCGCAATCTTGAAAAGGTGGAAAAACTGATTGAACTCTTCGAGCCGTTCATTCTGTTGAACGAACATGATTTTGTAGCCGAGAACGTAGAGAAGCTCGCTTATGCGCTGGTTCCGGAGGAGCAGGCAGATTTTGGCTACAATACCGCGGCGATTGACTGGTGGGAGTTTTGGATCAACATTCATGTCCCCGCACTGCGGCGGTGGACGTATCCTCTGATTGAAGGACGTCCGCTGGAAGCGCGTCCTGCGCGCAACTTCCAACTCGCCGAGGCGGAAAATGGCATCACCGTCAAAACCGGCACCAACGGAGCAACGTGGCGATATTCCTGACTGGCTCTACCGGTTACATCGGCGCCCACGTCGCCGCCAACCTGCTGGAAGAACACGGCGCGTCGCTGAATGTGCTGATTCGGGCCCGGGATGCGCGCGAAGCCGAACTCCGGCTCTGGCAGGCACTCCAGTTGCATCTCGTTTTTCCCCGCTTCTATGAGCATTTGCAGACCAGGGTGCGAATCTTTCGTGGAGACCTGACGGGCGAGCGTTTTGGCCTTGCCCGCGACGATTACGACCGCTTGATCCATACCAGCGATTCGGTGATCCATTGCGCCGCGTCGTTGAACCGCAAGTCAGAAAAAAGCTGTCTGAACGTGAATCTGCGCGGCACCCTGGAAGTGCTACAACTGGCGATGCGGGTGCACCACTATCACGGCATGCGGCGTTTCAGCCACGTCAGCACGGTGGCAGTGGCAGGGAAGCGCCAGGACGAAGTCGTCACCGAAGACAAGTCGATCGATTGGGATCGCTCGGACTACGATCCTTACGCGCGCACCAAGAAATTCTGTGAGCACATGATTCGGCAGTTGCTGCCGGAAGTTCCGATCACGATTTTCCGGCCCAGTATCGTCCTTGGAGACAGCCGTCGCGCCGAAACCACGCAATTCGACATGGTGCGGTCGTTCGTCTTTTTAGCAGGGTTGCCGATGCTGCCGTTTCGCCCTGACGACAAGATCGACATCGTCAATGTAGATTTTGTCGCCGACGCCATTGCCACGCTGCACCAAAAGCCGCAGACGCAGTATGACGTTTACCACCTTTCTTCCGGCAAAGATTCGCAAACCTTCCGTGAACTCACCACCACCCTGGCCGCGGCCCGGCAGAAGCGCGGGCCAATGTTCATCCCGTGGCTGGAGCGGCCGTTTTCCGCGGCCGTCGATGCTCTGTCGAATTTCCGCGGGCCGATCTCGCATGGGGCGTCACTGATGAAGGTGTTCATGCCGTACTTGCTCTGGAACACGGTGTTCGACAACACTCGTGTAATCACCGAACTCGGTCGCAAGCCGGTGCCTTTTTCTCAGTACAGTTTCCCCCTGCTCAAGTTCAGCCGCGAGGGCAAGTTTAGTTATCGCTACCAGGACTGGCCCACGCAGGCCGGAGGTACGGCGGCATGATGGATTTCATCCTTGAAGCCTGGGTCAGCGCCTCCATCGAAAAATCGAAAGCGGCATGGATGCTGGGAAGAGGCAAGCCGTGGCAGCCGGGGGAGAAACTCAAACTGCTGTTTGCCGGGTACAACGGCACCCGCAATATGGGCTCGGACGCGCGTGTAGAAGAAATGCTGCGGCAGATCCGGCACATTCTCGGAGCGAAAAACGTCGACTTCAGCGCGATGACTTTCAACTTTGAGCGCTCGCGCGGCTATTTCGAAGGCACCACGCAGGTGCATCTTCCTGACATTTTCCCGCCGTTTCTGGCACGTGAAGTTCCCAAGCACCACGGCGTGGTCGCCTGCGAAGGCTCCATGTTCAAGAGCAAGTTCGCCAACGCGCTGACCACCATGATGATCGGATCGTTGGGGATTGCGGCCGCAGAGAACAAGCTCTCAGTGGGGTACGGCGCGGAGGCGGGACACATGGATCCTTTGGTGCGCAAGATGTGCGAGCGGTTCTGCAGGAATTCGCTGATCATCACCCGCAATGAAGAATCGCGAACCGTCTTGCGCGAGTTGGGCGTACCCACAGAGTTGGGAACCGACACCGCCTGGACCTTCGAACCTCATCCCGCCGAGTATGGACAGAAAACGCTGCATGGCGTTGGGTGGGACGGTAAAACCCCGGTGCTGGTGGTCTGTCCCATCAATCCCTTTGAGTGGCCGGTGAAAGCCTCGGTGGCGAAACTCGCCATTCGCAGTGTGACTGGGGCCTATAAAGAAGAACACTACCGCGGGCCCTATTTTCATAATTCCGGCCCGGAAGCGGCGCGTGCGTATGAGCACTACCTTACCGCCATCGCTAAAGCAGTGGACGCGTTTCGCAGGCAGCGCAAAGTCTTCGTGATCATGGTTGCGACGGAGCGTCTCGACGCCCGCCCCGCGAATCGCATCTCAGAGCAGTTGGGTGGAGTGCCGGTGCTGACTTCCGAGGAGTACAACATCTACGAACTGGTGAGCGTACTGCGCGCCTGCCACATGATGGCGTCATCGCGCTATCACGGTATTGTCACTTCAATGCCGGGGTTGGTGCCCTCAGCAGGCATCACCATGGATGAACGCATTCGCAACCTGATGAACGAGCGCGGCCACGCGAACCTGCTGATGAATGTGGACGATGCCGATCTTGAGCCCAAGCTTCTGGCTGCGCTCGAGAAACTGGCCACAGATGGGGAGCGCATCTCTGAGGCTATAGGGCGCACCGTAGTGCGTAATCTAAGAGTTATGGCGCGTATGGGTGTCTATTTTGAAGAGGAAGTGCAGCGGCGCTATCCGGAGTTCCCGACGCGCAAGGGCGAGTGGAGCTGGGAAGATTATTTGCCGCCGATGAGTGCGGGGTTGAAAAGCCTGGTCGAGGCTTATAGCTGACGCAGTTGCGCGGGGACCTTTACGTGACCTTTCTGGATAACATTTTCGCGCGGCTTGAAAAGGCTTTGCATTCGACTGTTCTTGAGGAGTTGCTAGGCGACCCGGGAAATGTGAGGTGGGGCGTAAAAGGGATCGGACTTCTCAGATCGATCGCGCAAGCCCGTGCGTTTCTGGCGACGAGAGGTCTAAAGAAAGGCGACCGGGTCGCCTTGCTGGGCCACAACAGCATCGACTGGGTCGCGATCGACCTTGCCATTATGGCAGAGGGATTAATCGTCGTTCCCCTCTATGCGCGCCAGGCTCCTGCGGAACTTGTCGCCATGATGAAGGACTGCTCTCCCGCGCTGATCTGCTGTGGAGATGCTGCGCTGCGAGATGGCATCGTGAAGGAATGGCCGGACGCACCGCCAAAGTATTTGTTCGATGACATTCTGCGTGGTGAGCCCGGCGTTCACGCGCCCGCTCGCATTGAGGATTCCGATCCGGTCACCATCATTTACACCAGCGGAACGTCGGGCGAAGCCAAAGGAGTCGTGCTCACCGCCGGGAACATAGGTCACATGTTGGGCTGCACCTGGGAACGGCTCGATACGCTGATGGACAAGCGCCCCGGTCAGGATCGCGTCTTTCACTATCTGCCGCTGTGCTTTGCCGGTTCGTGGATCATGCTGCTGACCTGTCTTTTGCGCGGCAGCTGTCTCACTTTCAACACCGATTTGACCAAACTTGCCGGCGACATCCGGACGGCCGCTCCCGACTACTTCTTGAACGTTCCCCAACTGCTCGAACGCATGCGCAAAGCGGTGGACGAACAACTTTGGAAGACCGGAGGCGTGGTCCTCACTATTTACAGTAAGGCCAAAGCTGCATGGATGCACAAGCAGGAGCACAAGACGAGCTTCTCGGATTCGATATGGCTGGCGTGTGCGAGGGCTGTCGTGTTCCCCACCATCCGCGAGAAGATGATCGGCACTAATCTGAAAGCGCTGATCTGCGGTTCGGCCCCGCTTGGCGTCGAGACCCAACAGTACTTCATGATGCTGGGCATCCCGGTGCTGCAAGTCTACGGACTCACGGAGACGACAGCGATCTGCACCATGGATGATCCGCGCCACGTCGAACCTGGCCGTGTGGGGCCGGCTATTCCCGGGATCGAAATGAAGCTCGGCGAAAACGGTGAAATCGTGGTGCGTGGTCCTAACATTTTCCCCGGATACTGGAACCGTCCCCAGGAGACCGCGAAGGTCCTGCGCGATGGCTGGTTTCACACCGGCGACCAGGGCGAAGCGGACGCTAACGGAAACTGGAAGATCATCGGCCGCATCAAGAATTTGATTATTCTTGGCTCCGGCCACAATGTTGCACCAGAGCCGATCGAAGACGAGTTGCTACAGAATCTGCCGACTGCGCAGCAGGCGGTGCTGGTAGGCAACGGGCGAGGCTATCTTTCGGCGATTGTTACTGGCCCGGTGACGTCTCAACAAGTGCAGGCGGCGGTGGACGCGGTGAATCTTGCCATGCCACACTACAAACAGATTCGGGCGTTCCATATTCACGCCGAGCCTTTTTCCATTGACAACGGATTGGTTACGGCCAATGGAAAGCTAAAGCGGGACTCGATCTCCGCCCGCTTAAAGAGCGAAATCGAAGAGATGTACGCGGTGAAGCAGGCGGTGTGAAGCGGAAACGGCGCGATTGAAGCTGGCATGAACTCATTTAAAGGTGAGACACTTTCGTGGGAAGCGAAGGACGGCGTCCTCGAACTGGCGCTGCACCGCCAGCCTTGCAATGAGATCGGTTCGGCCACGCTCGAGGAACTGGAGAGATTTGTCACTGCGCTGGCCACCGCAGAAAGCGAGGCCCACGCACTCGTCATCCACAGCGAACTCAAGCCCGGATTTTGCGCCGGGGCTGACTTGCGGGAACTGTATCGTCGTTCGAGCGATATGGCACCGTCGGAGGCAGGGAAGGGAGTCCGCAACTACCTGGAGCGTATTCACCGAGTGATGAACGCGATTGACGCGTCTCCGCTTGCCACCATTGCGGCAGTGCACGGCGTCACCTTCGGTGGAGGGTTCGAATTGGCTTTGACTTGCGACCTGATCATTGCTGACAAGATGGCGCGTTTCTGCTTTCCCGAACTGCGGCTGGGATTGATCCCAGGATTCGGCGGTATCCCGCGACTGAAGCGCGATCTGGGAAACGCGGTGGTGCGCGATCTTCTATTAACCGGACGGAGTTTCAACGCGACCAAAGCGCAGCAAGTGGGCCTGGTCAGCCAGGTCGTGGGTGAAGGCGAGGCTTTGAGAGCCGCCCGCGCCACCGCGGGGCAACTTGGGAAATACGACCGGCGGACGGCCGCAGCGGCAAAAAAGTTCATCAAAACGATCCCCTACGAGGAGCTGAAGCGAGAGATCGACCTGTTCTGTGAGCTTTTTGCGCATCCGGCGGTGGAAGCTGGCCTGCGCAAGTTTGTGGAGAGCAACGACGCGCTGCCCTATTTGCCGTGAGGCGATAACGAAAATGGACATGACAACCACCGATAAAACGCTCGACGAAGTCCTCACACTGGCCGCTGCTCATTTCAAGGTGCCAAGGCAGAAACTCGCTCCCGACGACGATTTTTTCAAGACCCTCGGCATCGACAGCTTGCAGGCGCTCGACCTGCTGACCAAACTGGAGAACCATTTCCGCATCGAGTTACCAGATTATGAACTCCAGGGTGTCTCGGATTTCCGGACGTTAGCCAGTCGCATCCAGGCCAGGTTGTGAGCGGAGAGTGGTGAATTGATAACTAGCTCGATTCTGTCCCTCCCCATCTCTGTGGTGAAATAGATCTTTGATGCTCAATCTTGACCAGTACAGCTGTCTGGGCGCTGCCTTGCGCGACGCGCTCGAGCACTGGCCCAACGAAGTGTGTCTGATCGAGTCCGACCGCAACCGCGAGAAAACGCGCCTCACCTATTCCGATTTCAAGGAGTCTGCCAGGCCGCTCGCACGCGCGCTACAAGATGCGGACCTCAAAGCCGGAGATCGCGCGGCCATCATCATGACCAATCAGTCGAAGTGGCTGCTTTCCGCGTATGCCATTTTCTATGTGGGTGGGGTGCTGGTTCCGCTGGATTACAAGCTCACCCCGGTCGAGCACTTGCAACTGCTGGCGCACTCGCACGCCAAATGTCTGGTGGTTGAGTATCATCTGTGGCGTGCCATCACGCACGCTCCCGAGTTTTCGAATCACAAACTAAAAACCGTATTGGTGACCGAGGCGCCGTTGGGGGCTGATCTCGCAGGCGCGTTCCGTTGGGAAGAATTCCGGCGCAAGGGTGAACCTGAATTCGTGACACGCAAGCGCGATGATGTGGCCTGCATTGTCTATTCGTCGGGCACGGGCGGTCGTCCCAAAGGATGTGTACTTACCCACGAGAACTATCTGGAACAATGCAAGGCGCTGACGGCATGGTATCCGTTCTGGCCGGGAGTGCGTTACTTGAGCATTCTCCCAACGAACCACGCCATTGATTTCATGGTCGGATTCATTGGGCCGTTCGTATGCGGGGCCTGCGTAGTTCATCTGCGTACTTTGCGGCCGGAGTTCGTCCGTGACGCTTTTGTGAAGTACCAGATCACCTACGTCAGCCTGGTCCCCATGGTGCTGAAGAACCTCGAGCGTGGGCTGAAGGCAAAGTTTGAGGAGTTGTCGCCGGTAAAGCGATTCCTTCTGAACCGTATGATCTCGTTCAACCGGGCGTGGGTGCGGAAGAGGCCCAACGTTCAGCGGAGCCGTCGTTTGCTGCGGGAGGTGCATGAGAAGTTTGGCGGGGAACTGCTGGCCATGTTCACCGGTGGCGCTTTCATGGAACCTTCGACCCTGCAATTCTTCTACGATCTCGGAATCCCAGTGGCCAATGGATACGGCCTGACCGAAGCCGGCACCGTGCTTACGCTGAACGACTTCAAGCCTTTCCGCGCGGACACGGTGGGCAAACCGCTGCCGGGCGTTGAGATGCGAGTACTGAATCCCGACGCTGAGGGCATCGGCGAGGTCGCAGCCCAGAGCAAGACAATCATGGCCCACTACCTTGACGATCCCGAGTTGACGGCGGAAACCATAGTGGATGGCTGGCTCCTGACCGGTGACCTTGGCCGTTTCGACGCCGGCGGCCACCTGCAACTCTTCGGGCGCAAGAAGAACATGATCGTTACCGAAGGGGGCAAGAACATTTATCCCGAGGATATTGAGACTGTCTTCGATGGCCTGGCGGTCAAGGAATATTGTGTCTTCGCCGCCAACTACATTTGGCCGGACAAGCAGTTGAGTCGGGAGATGCTGATTCTGGTGTTGCGGCTCGAGCCGAATCAGGAGTTCGACGAAGACCTGAAGGCTGACATCGTAGCCCGCAATCGGAAGCTGCTCGACTTCAAGCGTGTGGGCGGATTCGCGATCTGGAACGAAGATTTTCCACGTACCGCTTCCATGAAGATCAAAAGAAACATCCTCGCCGAAAACATTGGCAACCATCTTGACCGTGCCACTGCGGTGATTGAGCTGTGAGTGAGACATATCTGGCAGTCGTGAATCCGGCAGCTGGAGGGGGGCGCCGCCGGAAATTGGTTGGTCCGGCGCTTGATCGGTTGCGGGCTGGAGGTATGTCAATCGAAGTGGCCGAGACCACGGGACCGGGCAATGCAACCGAGATCGTCCGCGATGCCTACGCGCAAGGGCACGCCCACTTCATTGCTGTAGGCGGCGACGGCACCTCGTACGAAATCGTCAACGGACTGTTTCCTCAAGCTGTTTCAGGCCCGCGTCCCACATTGGCTTTTCTTCCACTCGGCACCGGCAACTCATTCTTGCGGGAATTCACCGACCGCGGAGTTGAGCATGCCATTGAGGCCTTGCTGGCCCGCCGTTCCCAGCCCTGCGATGTCTTGCGCATGCAACACGCGGGGGGCCTTATCCACTACATCAATCTTCTGAGCATGGGGTTTGCCGCCGACGTTGCAACTCTACGCTCCCGCCGCTTCCGAGCCTGGGGCGAACTTGGGTACCAGGCGTCGATTTTCATTTCGTTGAGCCGTTTACGGCGACGTCCGTTCCCTCTGCGCATCAATCAACAGGGGGAACTCGACCGCCGTCCATGCCTGTTTTTGACCTTCAACAACAGCAAGTTTACTGGCGGTACCATGATGATTGCGCCCAGAGCGGAAGTGAACGATGGGCTGATCGAATACGTGCGCTGGGGACCGATCGGGAGAATCGAATTGGTCCGCAAACTGCCGACGCTCTATGACGGCAGCCACATCAACCACCCTCTGGCAGAGCGTTATGCTGCCCGACGAATTGATTTCGAACTCGACGCGCCGGTGGACGTGATGGTCGATGGGGAAGTAATGAGCATCCAGTGTCAAACCCTTGATGTGTTGCCCTCTGCACTCAACGTCGTGGTATAAAAATTGTTGCCATGTCAGACGCGCGAAAACAACGTCAGCAGAGCCGAACCCCACATCCGCAGCCGAACGGGATGATGCGCAACGTCGTCATCGTTGTGGCGATCGTCGCCGTCTGTGCCGGGCTTTACTTCTTCCTCCGGCGCAAGCATGACGGCCGTATGGACGCTTTTGCCCGGTGTCTAGGAACCAAGGGAGCCAAGATGTATGGCGCCTATTGGTGCCCGCATTGCGCCGACCAGAAGGAGTTGTTCGGTTCCTCCTTTCAGTTTGCCCCCTACATCGAGTGTGGAATCAAAGGGTCGCGAACCGAGGCCCAGGTCTGCACGGATGCGGGGGTCAAGCGTTTTCCGACGTGGGTATTTGCCAACGGCGCCCGGGTTGAGGGCGAGCACTCGCTCGAGTTTCTCGGTCAGGAAACCGGATGTCCGCTGCCATGAGTGACTTGACGACCACCCAAAGGCCCATGACTAATGCCGTGCGGCGGGTGTTCATGGTCATCGCAACGCTGGCGGCTGCCGGAATCGTAGTGTCGTCAATATCGCTCCGCCACCACTACGGGACGTCGGCGACAAGCTATTGTGATTTTGGGGAGAACTTCAACTGCGACATTGTGAACCGCAGCATCTACTCGACAGTGCTGGGGGTACCGGACGCTCTCATCGGGATTCTGGGATACGCCGTATTGCTGGCGCTGGCGACAGCATACCGGGCGAAGGCCGAGGCGCCTGCGATGCTGCTGCTTGCGTGCGTAGCGGGGCTGAGTTTCGCTCTCTATCTCACCTACATCGAGGCCTTTGTGTTGGCCACCTGGTGCATTCTTTGTCTCTCGTCGCTTACTCTAATTGTTCTGATCACCGGGCTCTCGTCGTTTCTGGTAGCCAGCGCCATGCGGCGTTCCTGACTTCATATGGCCTCACGCCCACTCATGGACGAAACTAGAGATGCGGTGAACTCGAAGACGGAACTACCCGCACCTGCGGGCACGTCGAAGGTGGTGGGCGATCTTCGTCTGCATGAACTCTCCAGCCAGGTCTATCGCAACACTCGCATGCTGCGCATATGGTTGCCGCCAGGCTATGATGCTCCGGAGAACGCCACGCATCACTATCCGGTCTTTTACCTCAACGACGGGCAGAACCTCTTCGACTCGGCAACCGCTTTCGCAGGCGTGGAGTGGCAGGTGGATGAAACCGCCGACCGACTGATTCACGAAGGCGAGATTGCCCCGCTGATCATCGTCGGCATCGATAATGCAACGGTCGAGCGCATCAAGGAATTTCTGCCCTACCGTTCATTCAGCCCGCCAGTGCTGCGCCCCCAGGGGAAGAGGTACCCCGACTTTCTGATAAATGAGGTCATGCCGTTGGTTTATGAACGCTACCGCGTCGCGCGTGGGCCGGAAAACACCGGCCTGGGCGGTTCGTCTCTGGGCGCGTTAATCTCGCTCTACACGGTGATGGATCGCCCCGGCACTTTTGGCCGATTGCTGCTGGAGAGTCCGTCGCTGTTCGTTTCGAACCGGAGAATCTTGAAATACAGCCACTACTTCCGCGAGTGGCCTGAGAGGATTGTCATCGGCGTCGGAACCCGTGAAGCTGGCCGGGAAGACAAAGACCGGCAGGTGGTCGAGGATGTCCGCGAATTGCAGCTCATCATGCAGCGCGCCGGGTTGGGTGACGATCGGCTCCGGGTGCGGATCGATGTGGGAGCTGGACACAATGAAGCAGAGTGGGGCAAGCGGTTTCCCGAAGCGCTGAGCTTCTTGTTTGGCAAGTAGCCTACAGAGGCAGACCCCGTCAGGAACTACCGCTGCTACAATGCGATGCACCCATGCCAACTGTGCGCCGCACGGTTTTTAAAATCGCAGAATCCCCAGGGGTAGTTTTTCTCGTGGCTCTGACCATGAGAGTGTGGGCGCTGTCGCAAATCCTTCCGCAAAAGGCTTGGGATTATTTTTACCATTACAACGAGTTTGCGCGGATCGCCTGGGCGCTGGTCTCGGGTCACGGGTATAGTTCTCCCTGGGCCAACACGCCGCTGGCGCCGACCGCGGTCGAGCCGCCGGTGTATTCGTTTCTCCTCGCCGGAATTTTTAAACTCGCCGGACCCTACAGCTACCCGGCTCTTTGCATCAGCGCCGGCCTCAACGCGGTTTTTTCTTCGATCACGGCAGTGTTGATTCTCCGCCTCGGGAAGCGCGAGTTCGGACCTCCGGTCGGCATCCTGGCGGCGTGGGTATGGGCCTGCTGGCTGTACGAAGCGGTGGTCGCCGTTCGTCTATGGGAGAGCAGTTTGTCCGCTCTATTGCTGATGGTGGCGCTACTCATGTTGCCGAGGCTGAAAGAGCCGAGGCTGACGATGTGGTTGCTCTTCGGATTTCTCGCGGCGCTGGCCGGCCTCACGAATACCACCCTGCTCTCCGTATTTCCGTTTTTGTGGGTTTGGTTGTGGTTTGGCTATCGGCAGCGTGGACGATCGTGCAGCAGACTCCTGCTTGCGTCGGTTGCAATCTTTTTCCTCACCCTGATGCCCTGGACGATCCGCAACTACGAGGCTTTTCATCGCCTCATGCCGGTTCGCGACAATTTCGGGCTGGAGTTGTGGCTAGGGAACCACGAGGGAGTAACCCGCCGCTACGACAATGATTTTCCCATTCTTGATCCCAGCGAATACAACCGGCTGGGCGAGATTCGCTTTATGGAATCCAAGCGGAACGTTGCGCTGCAATTCATCGGCCAGCATCCGGCAGAATTTCTACGCCTATCGGCGTGGCGATTTCTACGCTACTGGACTGCCCCCGACCCCATGGTCTGGTCCTGGGTAAGTCTTGCGGCGTGGGGCGGGATGATCCTAGGCCTGCGCCGCAAAGGATTGGAGGCAATCCCATACGCGATTGTCCTGCTGATATTTCCGCTGATTTACTACATAACTCACACCTTCAATAGTTACCGCCATCCCACCGAGCCGGTGATGTTGCTGATGGCGGCGTATGCGTGTGTGAGCGTCCTGGAGTGGTTGGCCAGGGCGCAGCAAGGCTCGGGTTCGCATTCTTCATGAATCGTTAGCGAGCGGTTGCGGGGAACCATTTCGAAAGGACTGGCGGGGAGTGGTCGGGTTCAACCAGCCACACCTGGCGGCCGGGGAAATAATCCAGCAGTTCTTGATTTTGCTTCCTATCCATCTCGCGTGCCCAAACTACCTTTGCGCCATCGATATTAGCGGCGTTGTAGACCCATTCGTTATCGGGGATGTGGTCCTGGGCATAGTGCACAAGCACCACGTGCTGTCCTGGGACCTGCTCCAGTTCGCGGACAATCCTGGCGCGCTCGAGGTTCCCCCGCGGATAGACCGGTTCGATCTGAGCGTGGACCAGCAGCGCCGCGATGCGCAGGATCACCATGCCGCAACAAACCAGCGGAACGGCACGCACCAGCGCCGCTCCGGCTCCGGTTTTACCTCGCCAGCAGCGAAGGTGACGCATGCACTGGATGACAATCAGGTATAAGAGAGCTGTTGCGGGAGCGAAATAGTGTGGCCGGAACCAGGTTTCAATCGCCAGACCAAGCACAAACACCGCCGCAACCAGGAGCGCGAGCCGCAACCTTCGGTCGCGAAATATCCACGGCAAGGAAAACAGCGGGATGGTCAGCGCCGGGCCAAGGAAGAAGCGCCAAAACCAGGAAATCTTGACGGCTGCATGACTCAGGAAGCCCGCGAGAGTGCGATTCTGTTCATAGAACTCGAACTCCTTCTCATAAAATTTGCGCATGACTTCGTGGTGATAGACCGGCTCGGGGCGGGGACCCTGCCAGATAAAATAAGCTGCGCTTGAATACTGGTTGCGATTAACCTCATACCCCATGCGAAGCGGGCTGCCGTTAACACGGTCGTTGTAGTAACCCATCAAGGCCGCTGCGATCAGCAACACCACCAGGATCGGCGCAGCTACACGTCCCAGAACGGCTGGCCGCAGATTGCGCGGAAGGCTAATCATCCATACCATCATGGCCGCGCCCACAGGCAGAGCCAGCACGAATCCTTCATACGGCCGACTGTTTGCGAGGATGACCAACCCCAAAGCCATCCACAGCGCGTCTTCAATCCGTGCCCTGCGCTTGACCCGTGGCCACGCACCGAGCACGAGCGCTCCTCCCAGAGCGGTGACTGAAGCGCACCAGTAGCCATTCATCCAATATCCGAAAACGCCCATTCGAAGGACAGCCAGAACGCCGCCCAGCAGCGCCCATTCCGCCGGCACCCATTCCTGTAGCATCCAGCACAGAGCGGCGCACATCAGGGCTGTGATCAGAAGTTGGCCGATCCAGGCGTGCCCGAGCAGTTGCCCCGCTGCCAGTACCAGCCCATGGGCGGGCGGGTACATCGACATGTAGGTGGGATGCTGGATGATGTGAAAGCTCTCGAAGTGTATCCACAGGGGATGGGGTGGATTAGTGAGGTGCCCGTGCGCAAATGTGTCAGCTGCCAGCAGGTAACTGAACTCATCGTGTGCGCCCGGTTCTGGGATGCCGAGCACGGGAGCCAGAGCGACTCGCACCCCGACGCAGAGAATGGCGACGGCCACTACGGAGCGGGTTTTTCGCCGGGCGAATTCCCGGAACCTCCTTTCGGCCGTGGTGAACACCGATGGCGCCGTCCTGGTTCGGCGGGGACGAAACATCATGATCATGACGCCGAGGACCAGAATCAGTTCGATGATGTCCAGCGCCCATCGCGCCAGCAACAAATCCCGTGTGGGCATGGTCAGCGGATTTTCTGCTGCCAGTAAAAGATTGTCAATGCGGAAGAAACTGGGATAATCTCTCCAGCGAAATTCGACATGAGAAGAATCACAACTTGGCAGGGCAGGCTGGTAAGCGAGCTGGTCCGAATCCTCACCTGGCTGGGCGTCGTTTTGCTCGGCGCACTGGCGTTTGCCACCATTGCGCTGCATCGCGGCGAGCAGATCAGCGCCATGTGGCTGGTGCTGGCAGCAGTTTGCACTTACGTGGTCGGATACCGTTTCTACAGCAAATTTGTGTCGGCGAATGTGCTTGGACTAAACCCCCAGCGAGCCACTCCGGCAGAACGTTTGGATAACGGCCGTGACTTTGTTCCCACCAACAAGTGGGTAGTTTTTGGTCATCACTTCGCCGCCATCGCGGGTCCCGGGCCACTGATCGGCCCGGTGCTGGCGGCGCAGTTCGGGTACCTTCCCGGCACACTTTGGATTCTCGCTGGTGCGGTGTTCGGCGGTTGCGTGCAGGACTTCGTCATCCTGCTGTTTTCGGTGCGCCGGGATGGAAAATCTCTCACCGAGATGGCACGCGAGGAAATCGGCCGCGTGGGGGGCTTTGTCGCCTACGTGGCGGTGCTGAGCATCATTGTCATTCTGCTGGGTGCCGGCGCGTTGATCGTGGTGAATGCCCTTAAGTCGAGTCCGTGGGGAGTGTTCACCATTGCCATGACTATCCCGATCGCGGTGCTGATGGGTTTCTACGTGCGCCGTTTGCGGCCGGGAAAAGTGCTGGAAAGTTCTGTGCTCGGTTTTGTCCTGGTGATCCTGGCAATTCTGGCCGGCCAGTGGATCTCAGAGAATGCAACCGTAGCCCCATGGTTCACATTCACCGCCCCCACGCTGGCAATCCTGATCATCGTTTACGGATACGCTGCATCTGCCTTGCCGGTATGGTTGCTGCTGGCGCCGCGGGATTACCTGAGCACGTTCGTGAAGCTGGGAACCATCGGGCTGCTGGCCATCGGAATCATCCTCTGGCGGCCGACTCTCCATATGCCTCCGCTGACCCGGTTTGTCGACGGCACCGGCCCGGTTTTTTCCGGCAGGGTGTTTCCGTTTGCCTTCATCACCATTGCGTGCGGAGCCATCAGCGGATTTCATTCGCTGATCTCGAGTGGGACCACGCCGAAGCTCATACGGCGAGAGACTGAGACGCGCATGGTGGGCTACGGCGCCATGATGGCCGAGTCGATGGTGGCTATTATGGCGACCATCGCGGCTTGTGTTTTGCAGCCGGGAACGTATTTCGCCATCAACAGCCCGGCGGGGATCGTGGGGAAGCCAGCAGATGCCGCGGTGGCCACGATCAGTGGTTGGGGGTTTCCGGTGAGCGCCGACAGTATGCACGCGCTGGCCCAAGCCGTCGGGGAGCAGACGCTTTTCAATCGTACCGGCGGTGCGCCGGCTTTTGCGCTTGGCATGGCGCAGATTTTCTCCAACAGCCTGGGCGGGCAGGCGGTGATGGCCATCTGGTATCACTTCGCCATCATGTTCGAGGCCCTGTTCATTCTCACCGTGCTCGATGCCGGCACCCGCGTCGGCCGCTTCATGGTGCAGGACGCGCTCGGCCATATTTGGAAGCCATTGGGCCGCACCAGTTGGTATCCGTCGATCCTCGGGACCAGCGCCCTGATTGTCGGCGCCTGGGGATATTTTCTGTGGCAGGGCGTGAAAGACCCGCTGGGCGGGATCAATTCTCTGTGGCCGTTGTTCGGCATCTGCAATCAACTCTTGGCCACTGTGGCTTTGTGCGTAGCGACCACCATTATCGTGAAGACCCGAAAAGCGCGCTTTGCGCTGGTGACATTGGCGCCGCTGGCGTGGCTGGTTGCGGTGACGTTTACTGCATCCTGGCACAAGATGTTTGATCCAAATCCGCGCATCGGATTTCTCGCCCACGCGCGCCAGTTGGCCGCCGGAGTTCCGAGCCACGAAGTCTATCGACTGGTTTTCAATGACCGCCTGGATGCCGCAGTCACTGGGGTCCTGGTCTTGTTAGTCACGCTAATCCTGCTGGAGTCGGTCTGGCTGTGGGGCGGCGTAGTTTCCGGGAGCAAGCAGGCTGTGATAAGGGAAGCTCCATTCGTGATGACCAGATTCGCGGAGGAGCAGGGATGAAACGGCTGGCCCGATTTGCCACGGTGTTGGTCTCCTGCCTGCGGGAAATTTTCGACGAATCGGCTTACTTGCGCTTCCTGCGCACGCACCGCATGTCTTCTTCTCCCGAAGCCTACGCAGAGTTTTGTGAGGAACGGGCTGCGGTGTCGGCGCGACGCCCGAGGTGCTGCTGAGCGTTATCACCCGCTGTGGACGGCTTAGGTTTCTGGCCAGGTACACCTCCGCGCTGGCGTACGAATTGATTTCGCAGCTCAGGCTGATCCCTTCAAATTGCGGTGTTGTTGCCCATTCGAAAACAGCCTCCTCCTGATACCACTCCTTCTATTGGCACGTTCCAGGGCTTAGCCCAAAGGAGCCAACGTTCCCGCAACTCTGGGTCGTGGTGTCCCACGAACACTGTGTAACTAATTGCGTGGATGACATAACGGGTTGTTAGTTTGTCAATCGGAAATCGCTTTTTGTTACGAAATCAGAACGGGCAGGGACTGTGCGGGTTATCCCGCGCTGCGAGGAATCTGTGCGTCTGTTGGAACTGGAGCAGCTGTCACCTCACTTGATAGCTAGCTGCTGAGCTCCCTTCGCAGTACACTGCTCACCATGCGTGTGCTGGGCATCGATTGCGGGACCCAATACACCGGCTACGGCGTGATCGATCTCGACGCCAAAGGAGACTTGCTATGCCTCACCTGCGGGGCCATCAAACTTTCTCCGCGTCAGCCTCTTCCCGCCAGATTAGCGACTATCTTCAGCCGCCTGAGCATCATCATCTCTGAGCATCAGCCGGAGGAAGTCGCAATCGAAGATGTGTTTTATGCGGTCAATGTGAAGTCCGCATTCAAGCTGGGGCAAGTACGCGGTGTGGCCATGCTGGCCGCATCGTCGGCCGGGCTCACCGTGGCGGAATATGCGCCGCTGAGCGTGAAGTCGGCTGTGGTGGGATACGGACGCGCGGAGAAGCATCAGGTGCAGCACATGGTGCAGCAACTGCTAAGGCTGCCGGAGATTCCCCAGCCTCCGGATGCCGCCGATGCCCTGGCCATCGCCATCTGCCATCTGCACACCGCGGCGACTCAGCGCCGCCAGCGCGCGGCCATGTAACCCGCTGCCGGCGTTTTTTTGACATAATCGTCAGTATGCACGTACCTCTTCGCGCATCACGACGTCTTATCGGTGTGGCTTGCCTGCTTGTGGCTGGCTGGTCGCAGGCGCAGCAGTCCAGCATAGCCACGGTGGCTTTTAGCTGCGATTTTCCCGGATCGAATCCGTCACATTACGGCTTTTCTGTGACCTCCGCCCGGGCTGCTTCTTATATATCGGACGGCAAACTGACGAATGCTTCTACCTCGGAAGCGCCGCCCGACGCCGATCAACCATTTCGCATGGACTTCACTTTGTCGGCAGCCACCACTGCGCGGGTTTTCGATCTGGCAAAGGCCGCGCGCTATTTCGAGGGCACGGTCGATTCCAAGAAGAAGAACATCGCTTCCACTGGCGACAAGACCTTGGTTTACCACGACGCCGGCAAGAGCAACATGGCCAGTTACAACTACTCGACGATTCCAGCCGTGCAGGATCTCACCACGCTGTTTCAAACCTTGTCTGCGGCGGTAGAGTTTGGACGGCGGCTGGACTATGAATACCATTACCAAAAACTGGCGCTGGACGAAGAATTGAAGCGCATGGAAGATACCGCGACGCTACAGGACGTCGGGCCTGATCTGCCTGCCGCCGCGCCAGTGTTGCAAAAGATTGCGGATGATCCGTCGGTCATCAACCCCGTCCGGGCGCGTGCCCAGCGCCTCTTGGAGCGGGCCGCGGCGGCGGGCAAGTAGGCCATCGGACGGTTCCAGGCCGCCCGTCCACGGAATCTTTGACAACCCCGCGCCTCTGCCTGTGTTCTAATCATGGGAAGCAGTTCCTCCGTCGGGGGTGTGTCGTGGCTGGGCTCAAACTGGTTTTCTGGCTGCTGATGGCGATTGTGGTCGGGTGTCTCGGGGCGGGTTCGGCGCTTGCCGATTCTCAGGCTCGCGTGGTGCGACTGGGTGATGCCCAGGGCGACGTTCGCATCGACCGCAATACTGGACAAGGCTACGAAAAGGCATTCCTGAATTTGCCCATCACTCAGGGCATG
>Ga0210401_10002190_pt1 | contig 21834 bp, 19 predicted proteins | sample IncBWH32MmetaG_FD_150866 | JGI IMG/M metagenome (GOLD analysis project Ga0210401, IMG submission 150866) | Forest soil microbial communities from Barre Woods Harvard Forest LTER site, Petersham, Massachusetts, United States - Inc-BW-H-32-M | ecosystem: Environmental > Terrestrial > Soil >... | reverse complement strand
GTCCAACCAGAAGCGCAGGAACCACGGCGATCACCCCCGGAGGAGTCTAACAGGCTGTTGAAAAAAGCAGAAAGCTCATTCTGTTTTATCCTTGGGATGTGAAATTCGCCCAACCGATTTGCAGGCACACGGAGTCAGCAGAAAATATTCCGGCATCACCGGAGGGCGAGTGTTGACAGCGATCTTCGCGCAACATAGACTTCCGTTCGACAATTAGCATGTTTGGGATGCGGGGAAGGCCGTGAGAATCGGCCACGGTCCCGCCACTGTGATCGGCGAATCGCCGAAAGTCAGGACACCCTCCCAGGCTGTAGCAGCCGGCACTCTTCGCGAGAAAGGGTGCGGCACGATACGCCTCGTGTTTCTCGCGAGGCTTTTTTTATTGGCGCAAATCGAAAATGATGGCATTTGAAAATATGCCGTGCACGCCGAACGGAGTAGGCGCGGAATTCCGAAGGCGCCGGCTTGCCGCGAACTGTTGGGGGTTCGTAGTGTTGTTTCTGCTTCTCTGCGAAGGGGGCGTCGCGGGACAAACTAGCTCGGCGCGGGCTGCGATTCCGGCGGGACGTGAACTTATAGACGAAGTCGGCAGGAAGATTCAAGTTCCTCAAGAAGTAGCCCGCGTCGTCTCGCTCGCGCCGAACCTTACTGAAATTGTTTTTGCGCTGGGCGAAGGAAATCATTTAGCCGGCGACACTGATTTTTGCGATTACCCGACTGAGGCTGGGCAGAAGCCGCACGTGGGCGGGCCGGTGAATCCGAATCTGGAAGAAATCGTGGCGCTCATGCCGGACTTAGTGCTCGCCACGAAGTCGATCAACCGTCGCGAAACGGTGAATGCACTAGATCACATCGGCTTGCCGGTCTACGTGGCCTCGGACCCTCATTCCGTGGAGGAAATGATCACCTCGGTGGAACATATCGGCAGAGCGTTGGGCGCGGAAAAATCCGCCGCAACCTTGGCCGAGGATCTGCGCGGACGCCTCGCCGATCTCGACCATCGCCTCGCTGGCGTCACTCAGCGCCGCGTGCTTTTTGTTGTATGGACCGAACCTTTGATTTCGGTTGGCCGCGACACGTTTATCGCGGACGCGTTGCGCCGCGCAGGCGGCCGCTCCGTCGTGGAAACGAAGGCCGAGTGGCCGCATGTGAGCATGGAAGAAATTGTGCGGCTGCAGCCGGAAGTTCTGATTTTTGCAAGCGCGCATGCGGGAGACACGCAGCGCGACATTGACGCACTGCGCACGCGTCCCGGCTGGAGAAATCTGGACGCGATTAAGCGCGGCAACATCGTTGTCGTCAGCGACGCCATCAATCGTCCGGCGCCGCGAATGGTGGACGCCATCGAAGGCCTGGCGCACGCGCTGCATTCGGATGCGTTCACAATGCGCGCGGCGCACTCTGGGCAGAGAAGCGCAGGCTTCAGCCTGCGGGGTTTTGCGCCTGCAAAATCCAAACCCCACAGGCTGAAGCCTGCGCTACTTGCTTCCGCGGACTCCAATCCGATCGTCGAAGAGGCCTGCGCATGCGACCGCTGACCGTCAAGCGATTGCTGTGGACCTGCGGAGGTCTCGCGCTGTTGCTGCTGGCGAGCGTCGTTCTCGCTTTGAAGCTGGGCGCCGTGCCCATCTCGGTCACCGACCTCGTCCTGGATCTTGGGCGGATCGCCATCGGCCGCGCGGACGAATTGCCGACCGAGTACCGGCTGATTGTTTTTGATTTGCGACTGCCGCGCATCCTGCTCGGGATTTTGGTGGGCGCAGCGCTTTCGGTTGCGGGAGCGAGTTTTCAGGCGTTGCTTCGCAATCCGCTCGCCGATCCCTACGTTCTGGGTGTTTCCAGCGGCGCGGCGCTCGGCTCGATCCTCGCTCTGATCATCGCTCCGGGCCTTGCGCTGGTGACGCCGCTGGGCGCTTTTATCGGGGCCATTGCCACGATTACCGGCGTTTATTTTCTGGGGCGGCGCGAGGGACAACTCGATAGCACGACGCTCTTGCTCGGCGGCATCATCTCCGCATCGTTTTTTTCCGCGATCATCCTGTTTCTGATGACCACCCTCACCGGCCGCGACCTGCGCGGCATAGCCTACTGGCTAATGGGGGATCTCTCCACGCCTGTGTCGCCGGGGATGCAGTGGATTTTCACAGTGGGCCTTGTCGCGGGCATAGGGGCAATCTACAGCACAACGGCAGATTTGAATCTGTTGCTCACGGGCGAACGCGAAGCCGTTCATCTGGGAGTCGACGTGACACGCGTGAAACTCGTAGTGTATGTATCGGCTTCGCTCTTGACGGCTCTGGCCGTATCCACCAGCGGCGCGATCGGTTACGTCGGCTTACTGGTGCCGCACGCGGTGCGCCTGATCTTCGGGTCGGATTACCGGTTGCTGATTCCGGCTTCGGCCCTGTGCGGCGCAATTGCCATCGTCCTGGCCGACACGCTTGCGCGCACCGTAGTGTCCCCCACGGAACTGCCGGTCGGCGCGATGACGGCCATGGCCGGAGCGCCGGTTTTCGTCTATTTGCTGCGGCGAGGGCTGCGATGAGCACGCCGGATACTTTTGCCCATGCTGCCGGCGGGCGCGAGGAGCAACCCCACCGCGAACGAGCGGTGCGGCTCAACGTCGAGCAAGCGAGCTACGCCTACTCGGTGAGCGCACAATCGGTGCCGACGTTCACGCTCGGCGCGACCAGCTTCCAGGCGCACGAGCGCGAAATCGTCGCCATCCTAGGCCCCAATGCCAGCGGCAAATCGACGCTGCTGCGGCTGATCACGGGAACGATCGCGCCGCTTTCCGGACGCGTAGAACTGGACGGCGAGGAAACCAGCAGGCTCGACGTGAGAACGCGCGCGCAACGGATCGCGGTCGTGCATCAGGAAAGCCCGATCGTCTATCCGGCACTTGCGGGAGATTTTGTTTTGCAAGGGCGCTATCCGTACGGGCGCGCGCTGCGATTTGCGAAACCGGAAGATATCGAAGTGGCTCGCAACGCCCTGGCTCAGGTGGGCGCGGAGCACCTGTGGAAGCGCACGATCGACGAACTTTCCGGCGGGGAAAAACAGCGCGTGATTCTAGCCCGGGCCCTGGCGCAACAGCCTCGCCTGATTCTGCTGGACGAGCCCACACTGCACCTGGACATCGGTGCACAAGTGGAATTGCTCGAACGCTTGCGCCAACTCGCGCAGGAGAATCGCTACACGGTGGTGGTGGTGACCCACGAGCTTGGACTGGCCGCTGAATTCGCCGACCAGGTGGTGCTGCTGCAGCTTGGGCGCTGCCTGCGTGTCGGGCCGCCAGCCGCGGTGTATCAAAAGGAATTGCTGGAGCAGGTGTTTGACGCGCCGCTGGATGTGGAAATTGGTCCCGCGGGAAGGCCGCGCGTGAATTTACGCGCCCGCCGCGGCGAGGATATTACTTAGCCGGTTTTTTTCAGCAGCAGTGCCGCGGACGCCTGACTTTGCGAAATTGCAAGGACGGGGCATCCGCTAAATTCGGGGAGTTAGTAGCGCGGGCTTTAGCCTGCGGGGTTTAGTCCATGCAAGGTCAAACCCCCGCAGGCTGAAGCCCGCGCTACTCAAAACGCCCCGCCAGACTAACCGCAGACTTCGTGCCGGGAAGACGGTGTAAAACCGTCGCCGCCGCGCGACTGTAAGGCGGGAAAAATTCCGCGCGAGCCACTGCCCTGAATTTCGCAGGGCGGGAAGGCCGCGCGGCGCAGTTCCGCCAAGCCAGGAGACCGACGGAGTCCGCAACCGCGAAAGCCGGAAACGATCCCGGACACGCGGACAACCTTTACCTCCCGCGCGAGCCGGGAGAGGAGGCTCCTCATGCGTTTCTCCGTTCGGATATGGCATTCACTTTGTATCGCCGTTTTTTTGATCGTCTTGTCCGTCGCGCCCGATTCCATTGCACAAACGCAAACCGCCAGAATTTCCGGGATTGTCACCGACCCGCAAGGATCGCTGATTGCCGACGCACAAGTGGTCGCCGAATCCGTTTCTCCGGCAGGTCCGCCGGTGCGCGGCGTTTCCACGGGCGATGGCCGATTTATTTTGACGCTCCCGCCAGCGCGCTATCGCATCACGATTACGCGCGATTCGTTCGCGACGGCCGAGCAGGAAATTACGATCGCGGCGGGGGAGGCACGCGAACTGCAGGTTCGCCTGGCGCTTGAACCGCTCTCCTCGAAAGTGGTGGTCACCGCGCAGACGCTGCCGCTCGATGCGGAATCTTCGCCTGCGCCTCTCACCATTCTTACGCGCGAACAGATTGACCAGCGCATCGCCACTTCGCTGCCGGATTTGCTGGCGACGCAGCCGGGCTTCAGCCTTGGGCGCACGGGACCTGAGGGCGGGTCGGCATCGCTCTTTCTCGACGGCGGAAACTCGAATTACACCAAGGTGCTGGTGGACGGCGTGCCGGCAAATATTCCGGGCGGCTTGATCGATTTCTCCAATTTCACGCTCGACAACATCGACAAGATTGAAATCGTCCACGGAGCGGAAAGCGCGCTCTACGGCTCGGACGCGATGGATGGAGTAATTCAAATTTTCACGCATCGGGGGACGACGCGCATTCCGGAATTCACGGCGTTCGCGGACGGCGGCAATTTCTCCACGGGCCGCGGCGGCGCGGAACTCTCCGGCTTGCTGGGACGATTCGACTATTCCGCCGGAGTTTCCGATCTTGAAACGGCGGGCCAGGGCCCCAACGATGCATTCCGCGATCGTACGCTCTCCGGAAATTTCGGCTGGCGCGTTTCCGATACGGCGCGGATCGGGCTTTCCCTGCGTGATAACGACAGCGAGGCGGGCACGCCCGGGCAGACGCTGCTGCAACCCGCAAACCTCACCGACTCGGTCGCTTTGCATGATTTCGACGCGGGGCTGCACGCGGACTTTACAACCGGCTCGCACTGGCATCACCAGTTGAGCGGCACGGAACTTTATTCGCGCGAATTTAATTTCGACCCAACCTTTCCTTCTTTCTTTCAATACAACCGCGCCGGCTTTTCCGGTGAGTCTACTTATCTGCTGCATGCCGTGGCAGTGACCGCCGGATACGAGTACGAAGTGGAAAATGGTTTTCTCAGTTTCATCGACATGCACGCGCGCCGCAATAATCAGTCGGGTTTTCTCGATGTCCGGTGGCAACCGATTGCACGATTGACGCTCGATGCCGGAGCCCGCGCCGAGGATGACTCCTATTTTGGAACGCGGGTCGTGCCGCGGGCGGGTGCTTCGTATGTCCTGCGGACCGCTCGGGGCGCGTTCGGAGACACGCGCCTGCACGCCGCATACGGTCAGGGAATCGTGGAACCGCGATTCGATCAGTCCTTCGGCGACGATCCTTGTTTCCCGGGCAATCCCAATCTATCGCCCGAGGAGAGCAGAACGGTTCACGCGGGAGTCGATCAAAAATTGGCTTCCGACCGCGTGCGTTTTTCCGCGGATTATTTTGACAGCCGCTTCCATAACATCATCAGTTTCATTAATAGTCCATCGACGGTGGCTTGCCCGTTTGGGATGGGCACTTTTTTCAACACCAACCTGGCGCGCGCCCGCGGCGCCAATTTTTCCGGCGAAGCGCGCATCACGCGGTGGCTCAGCGGGAGCGGAAGTTACACGTATGATTCCACGCGCACGCTCTCCGCGCCCACCGACCCGGCCGATGTTGATCCCAACTATCTGGTCGGCAGCCGCCTGCTGCGCCGGCCGGTCAATTCCGGAAATATCACGCTCAACGCAAACTATTGGCGGATGAACTGGAATGTTTCCGGATATTTTACCGGCCAGCGGTTCGACTACAATTTTCCTGGGCAGATCATCGATCCGGGTTATGCGCTCATCAATCTGGCGGCGAGTTACAACGTCGCGCGCGGTTTTAGCTTTTACGGCCGCATTGAAAATCTCGCCAACAAGCAATATCAGGAAGCGTACGGCTTCCCCGCGCTCGGGCGTGAATTTCGCATCGGCGTGAAGTACACGACGCGGCGTGAGTGAGGCTCGAGTGCTGGAAAAAGTGCTCTTTTGCTGGAGCGGCGGAAAAGACAGCGCGATGGCGTTGCACGCCTTGCGTGCGGCGGGAGACTGCCGGGTTACCGCGCTGCTCACGACCATCACCGAGGAGTACGACCGCATCAGCATGCACGGCGTGCGCCGCGCGCTGCTCGAACGGCAGGCCGAATCGCTTGGCCTGCCGCTGCACGCGGTCCTGATTCCTCCGCAATGCGTCAACACAACCTACGAAGAGCGCATGAAAGACGCGCTCGCGCAACACTTTGCGCGGGGCGTGCGGCGCGTGGCCTTCGGCGATATTTTCCTTGAAGATCTGCGCGTTTACCGCGAAAAGAATCTTGCTCAAATCGGCATTCAGGCGCTGTTTCCAATATGGAAGCGCGACACGCGTGAACTTGCGCGCGAATTTGTGCGGCAGGGATTTCGCGCGATCACGGTCTGCGTCGATCCGCGCGTCCTCGATGCGTCCTTCGCGGGGCGCGAACTGGACGCAACCTTCTTCGCTGATTTGCCGCCGGGCGTGGACCCCTGCGGCGAAAACGGCGAATTTCACACGTTCGTATTCGATGGCCCCATATTTAATACGCCGATCGCGTTTCGCGCCGGCGAAAAAGTTTTGCGCGACGGATTTTGTTTCTGCGATCTGTTGCCGGAGTGAGAGGAGACGACCTTGCAATCGAAAAAAGAAAATGAGAATTGGATCCATCCACGCGCGGCATTGATCACGGCCATCGTGCTCGCCGCAGCCGTGCTCCGGACTGCTCCGCATCCGATGAACTTCACACCCATCGGGGCCCTGGCGCTATTTGGCGGAGCTTATTTTTCAAGCAAGTGGACTGCCGTCGCAGTCCCGCTGCTGTCGCTGATTGCCGGAGATATTTTCACCGGCTTCCACCGGCTCATTCCCTATGTGTACGCAAGTTTTCTTGTGAGCGTTGCGATTGGGTTCTGGCTGCGACGAAAGAAATCCCCATCCCGCATTGGCGCAGCCACTGTGGCGGGGGCAATTCAATTTTTCCTGATCACCAATTTTGCGCTGTGGGCGTCATCCATCGGAAGTTATCCAAAGAATTTAGGCGGCTTGGTCCAGTGCTATATTGCAGGCTTGCCACTTTTTTGGAACACGCTGGCGGGCGATTCGTTCTATGTCGCGTTGCTGTTCGGCGGCATGGCACTTGCAGAGAAGCGGTTCCCGTCGCTGCGGGAACCGCTCGCCGCTGAGCCCGGCCAGAAATTGTCATTCCAATAATCTAAGGCGGAAGCCGTTCTACTTCAGCTTGTCGGCAACTTTGGCGATGCCGGCGTCGGCGCAAGCTTCGTCCTTATCTCCGCCGGGTGCGCCGCTGACGCCGATCGCGCCAATGGTTTCCATCCCCGCTTTGATGGGAACGCCGCCCTGCATCATGACGGTGCCTGCGACATTCGGGGGAGGCGTCATGGCGCCAAAGACCTTCGCGGTTTCACCTGAAGTCCTCCGGAAAAACAATGCCGTGTAAGCCTTGCTCCGGCTGAGATCGGGCGTGCCCGCGCCCGAGCCGTCATCACGGAGAAATGCCTTAAGCAGGCCGCTGTTGTCGAGAATTGTTACGCTGACGCGATAACCATTGGCCCGGCATTGCGCGATGGTGGCCTGCGCCATGGTTTGCGCCATTTCCATGGAGATCACTTTTTGCGTGATTAGATCTTGAGAGAGCGCCGCCATCGAAAACGCGCTGGCGAGCACGAACGCAGCAACAGCCAGTACTGAGAAACGAATGTGTGACATTGGAATTTCCTCCAGGCATCGACGATGCGATGAGAGAGGCATCCTACAAGCATCGTCGAGCCCCAGTCAACGGAGGAACGCCGATTCATCTCCACCAGAATTTGGATAGCGTCGATCGAAGGCAGGTGTTTTCCGGTGCCTCCCCTATTTCATTGAGGGCATTAAAGGAGGAGTAAATTATCTTGCATTCTCTCCCCTTAAGCGTTACATACGCTGTCTATGGCCCAGCGAATGTGCACGTTTGCGTTCATAGCGGTCTTTTCCCTTTGGGGATCCTCGGCCCCCGCCCAAACTCCACTCGGAGCGGCCCCGGCGGTTGGCGACTATTCCAAGGAAGCAGCCGTAGCAGAACTGATTTCCGTCAAGGCCGATTTCGAAAACGATGGCACGTCTACGCAGGAGTTCACGTTCAGGGCGCGCATCCAGTCCGACGCGGGCGTAAAGCGCTATGGCTTGCTGACGTTCACATATCAAGGTGCAACGCAGACGATCGAAGTGGAGTATTTGCGAGTGCGCAAACCGGATGGCTCGGTCGTCATGACCCCGCCGGACAATATTCAGGATCTTGACGCCGGCATCACGCGCGAAGCCCCATTTTACAGCGACCTGAGGGAAAAACACGCGGCCGTGAAGGGACTGAGTGTCGGCGACCTGCTCGAATACCAAGTCCGCTGGCACACCACCAAGGCGCTGGCGCCAGGGCAATTTTGGTACGACTACGATTTCGAGCACGAGGCTATCGTGCTGGATGAACAACTGCAAATCAGTGTGCCCCGAGACCGGTCCGTCAAGATGAAGAGCCTGGCGGTCAAACCCGCCATCACTGAAGCGCAGGGCCGGCGCATCTACACGTGGAAGGCATCCAACCTGGAAAACCATTCCAAGGAAAACGAGGCCAGCAAGACACTCGACGCAAACCTGGGCCGATCGCCTCAGCCCGAAGTGCAGATCAGCAGTTTCCAAAGCTGGGAAGAAGTGGGGAAGTGGTATTGGGGCCTGCAGCAAGACCGAGTCCAGCCCACCCCGGACATACGCGCCAAAGCCGCCGACCTCACGAAGGGCGCGACAGACCCGGCCGTTGTCCTGCACAATGTCTACGATTTCGTCAGCACCAAATTTCGCTACATCGGCGTGGCCTTCGGAATCGGGCGATACCAGCCCCATTCAGCCGACGATGTGCTCGGAAATCAGTACGGCGATTGCAAAGACAAGCACACTCTTTTCGCTTCACTTCTACAAGCTGCAGGCGTTACCGCTTATCCAGCCCTGATCAGTTCTGGTCGCAAGCTCGACCCTGACGTCCCTTCGCCGGCGCAATTCGATCACGTGATTAGCGTGGTCCCTCAAGGACAGAGCTTTCTGTGGTTTGACACGACCGCGGAAGTCGGACCCTTCGGATATCTTCTGCCCCAGCTTCGCGATAAACAAGCGCTGGTGATGCCGGGCGATAAGCCGGCCATCCTGCTCACCACTCCGGCGAATTTGCCATTCCCCAGTATCAACACGTTTATCATCGACGGCAAGCTCACCGAGGATGGCACGCTGGAGTCCAAGATGGACTACACGTCCCGTGGTGACGCGGAAATCCTGCTTCGCGCCGCATTCCGTCAGGTACCACAACCCCAGTGGAAAGATCTGGTTCAGCAAGTATCCTACGGCTTAAATTTTGCGGGGACGGTTAGTGAAGTCACCGCAAGTTCGCCCGAAAACACCGCAGGGCCATTCCATTTTTCCTATAGCTACAATCGCAAGGATTATCCGGATTGGAGCACGCATCAAATTACTGTCCCCGGGCTGCCGTTCTCGCTGCCCCAGGTAAGCGAGGAAGAGGCCCATGCCAAGGATCCCATCTGGCTGGGTCCGGCGATCGAGTTGGTCTCCGATGCAAAAGTGGAGTTGCCGAAAGGATATGCTCCTGAGCTACCGAGCGATGTGGTCCTGGTGCGCGACTACGCGGAATATCGCGCCACCTACCGGGAGGATCACGGTGTCCTGATCTCGCACCGCCAATTGCAGGTCAAGGTGAGCCAGGTGCCCGATGCCCAGAGGGAAGATTACAAGAAGTTCACGAAGAACCTCGGAGAAGACGTAAATCGCTACGTGGTTCTCACTTCGTCTTCTGCGCCGAGCGCGCCCACGGTGCAGGACCCGGTCAACTCCAGTCTTTTCGCCGCGCTCCGCACGCTTCCTGACAGCAGCAACGCCGAAGCCCAGAAGCTTGAAAAAGAGGCCATCTACGCGATGGGACCCGATCAGCTGGCAGCTGTCGACTCATTAAAGCGAGCTGTTGCGGCAGACCCAAAATTTACCCGTGGATGGGTCACTCTGGGCTCGCTCTATATGGCCTTGTCCCAGACTGACGCGGGGCTCGACGCGTTCCACAAAGCGATTGATTCCGATCCCAACCAGCCCATTTCCTATCAGATGTTAGCGACTGCGCTGATGTCTCAACACAGAGTAGAGGATGCGATCCAGGTCTGGCAGGCGCTTCTGAAGGCAGCACCGGAGGATCGCAATGCGATCAGAAATCTGGGCGAGCTATTTTACCTGGACAAACGGTATGCCGAGGCTGCGCAAATTTTGGAGACCGAAGTCAAACTCAATCCTTCGGCCGTCGGGCCACTGACGCGACTGGGCATCGCCTACTTGAAATCCGGCGAAGCGGATAAAGGCTACGCCACCATGCAGCAGCTTCTAAAAATCGACTCCGGCCCCATGTCTCTCAATAATATCGCCTACGAACTTGCCGACGCGAACATAAAACTCACTGAAGCGCTCGACTACGCGGAAAAGGCCGTACGTACGGAAGAAGAAGCTTCGGATGAGATTCGTCTCTCAAGCCTCACGGACGAGAATCTACATTCGACGCAGCGAATCGCTTCGTACTGGGACACGCTCGGATGGGTTCATTTCCGGCTCAGTCATCTGGACGAAGCGGAAAAGTTTCTTCGCGCATCCTGGATGCTGTCCCAGAAGGGCATAGCCGCGGACCATCTCGGTCAATTGTACGAGGCGAAACAGCGACGCACGGATGCGATTCACATGTACCGTCTGGCAATCCGGGCTAACAGCGCGAACGGTCCGAGTGGAGATCAGGCGCAGATGCAGGCGCATTTGTCCCATTTGGTGCCCGGGGCTAATCTTTCCACGGGATTCGATCTGCATCGAGGGGACCCCGCGGGCGATGAACTTAGCCAAATGCGGAATATAAAATTGAGCCGGTTCTTCCAGGGCTCGGCGAACGCGGATTTCTTCTTGCTCTTTGGCCCCGGAGCAAAACTGGAAGACGTGAAATTTATTAAGGGGTCGGACAAGCTCGAAGGGGCCGGAAAGTTCCTTCGAACGGCTGTTATCCCGATTTCGTTTCCCGATGGGAGTAAGGCCCATGTCGTGCGACGCGGCATCCTTTCTTGTTCTTCCCTGACCGGTTGTTCCCTCGTGCTTTACACTCCAGATGCAGTGACTCGCGTAAATTGAAGAGAATCCCGGCAAACGCAGCTCTGGCATCAATACGATCAGAGTCGCATCCTACAAGTATCGCCGAGGCCAAGCTAACGTCATTGGGCTACTTTACGTCAATACGATTGAGCTTACATTCCGGTATGGCAATTATTTCTTGCGTTTGCGCCGGGGAGGCGGTACATAAGCTAACCAAGAGGTTGCCCAATCCCGTCACTTTTCTGGTCGTCGGGAATTTTTGAAGGGTTATAACACCCCCAAATTCGCATAACGCGGGAGGACAGCATGAGGAAGTTTTGTTCGATGAGTTCGTTGTTGGCGCTGGCCGTTCTTGGTGTTGCATGCAACAGTTCCCAATCGACTGCTCCCGCGAGCGCGCCGCCGACAGCCGCGGTTGCACCCCCGATGATCTTGACCGCCACAGTCCCTCTTGAAGGCGTGAAGGGGCGCTTCGATCATTTTGCTACCGGCAAGGGCAGAGTTTTTGTTTCCGGGCTGGGCAACAATTCCGTGGAGGTCATCGACCTTTTTCAAGGAAGCCGCTCTCACGAAATCACGGGAGTGCCGAACCCCCAGGGCGTGACCTTCTCTCCGGAGGCCAACAAATTGTTTGTGGCCAGCGAAAAGGGCAAGGTCTACATCTACGACGGCGACTCGTACAAGCTTATCACCACGCTGGATTTTGACGGGGGCGCGGATAACATGCGCTACGACCCAGCGACCAAGCGTGTTTACGTCGGCTGTGGCGATAGTGAAAAGAATGCGGCGATCGCCGCGATCGACGCCATGACCAACAAGCGCCTCGATGAAGTCTATAAACTCGGGGGCGAGCCGGAATCGTTCCAACTGGAAAAGAACGGCCCCAACATCTACGTGAATGTCCCGGATTTGAAACAGATCGTTGTGATCAACCGCACCACGAAAGAACTCACGCGCTGGCCTGTAACCGCCGGACAAAACTTTCCGATGTCCCTTGACGAAGCCAATCACCGTGTAATTGTGGGCACGCGCGAACCGGCGACCCTTTCCGTGTTCGACACGGCCACGGGCAAAATGGTCGCTTCCGTCCCGACCGTTCAGGATACGGACGATTTGTATTACAGCGCCGAACGCAAGCGCGTTTACGTCCCGGGGCGTGCGGGCGAGATCTGGGTTTACCAGCAGACCGATCCCGATCATTACAATGTGATTTCCAAAATCCCCACTGTTGTGGGCGCGGGGACGGCCGGATATTTTGGAAGGCAGGGAAAAGGGTTCGACCGCTTTTATCTGGCGGTCTCTGCAGGCGCCAACACCAACGCCGAAGTCAGGATCTATACTTTGCAGGATTGAGGGACGCAAGCCAGCCTTCGGAACTTGACAAAGAGTCATTCGAGAAGAACGAGCGTTACGGCAATTTTCAATCGACGTCATATGGACAAGGGAGGACGGATCACCATGCGTCATAGAAATATGGCAGTTATCACAGGCGCGACACTGGGCTTCGCGGTTGTTCTTTTGCTCGCGGGATTCGCCCGGGCTCTACCGGCAAGCCCTGATTCCTCCGGCTACCACATCATTAAAAAAATCACGACGGGCGGAACGGAAGGCTGGGACTACATCACAATGGACCCTGACGCGCGGCTGGCCTACATCGGGCGGGAGAATCACGTCGACGTGGTCAATGTGGATTCCGGCAAAGTCGTCGGCAAAGTTTCCGGTCTGGAAGGGACTTCCGGTCTGCTGCCAATCCCCGAATTCGGGCGAGGCTACGCGATGAGCGGCGACGCCGGCTCGGTAGTGATCGTCGACCTGAAAACCCTGGCAAAAATCGGAACGGTTAAAGCGGGCAAGGATCCTGATTCCTTTACCTACGAGCCGGTCACCAAGCGCGTTTTTGTCATGAACAGCTCCAGCGCCAACGCCACGGCGATCAACGCCAAAGATGGCACGCTCGCCGGCACGGTAGTGCTCGGAGGCCAGCCGGAGGCCGCCGTCTCCGACGGCAAAGGCAAGGTCTATGTCAACATTACAGACAAGGATGAAATTGCCGAAGTCGACGCGGAAACCATGAAGGTCACTCATCGCTGGCCGCTCGCGCCCGGCACAGGACCTTCGGGGTTGGCGATCGACCGCAAGAATCGCCGCCTGTTTTCCGCGTGCGACAACCAGAAAATGGTCATCATGAACGCGGACACCGGCAAAGTGATCGCCGCGCTGCGCACCGGCGCGGGCACCGACGGCGCCGGTTTTGACCCGGAAACAGGGAACGCGTTCGCTTCAGCCGGTGGCGCGGGAACTCTCACCATCATTCACGAGGATTCCCCCGACAGCTTCAAGGTGCTTGAGGAACTGGATACGCAATCGGGCGCTCGGACCATGACGGTGGACTCGAAAACGCACAACGTGCTGGTCATCACGGCAAGGCACGGCCACGGCTCGACGCACGATAAGGTCCTGCCCGATACGTTCGTCGTCCTGGTCGTTGGAAAATAACGCGGAATTCGAAGTCGTGCGGATGAATCCCATCTACACGGCCGCCAATATTTCGAGCGGAACAAGCCCCGCGATCGCAAGTTTCACCGCAAGTTCGCAGGCGGCCTCGCCGGGCACGCCCGTTACTCTGAACTGGAACGTCACGAGGGCGTCCTACGCGATTGTTTCGCCGAGCCAGTCCACCACGTACACGCTCTATGCCACGAATGCTTTTGGAAGGACTACGGCCACTCTCAATATCAACGTGGATTGAGTAGCACAGGCTTCAGCCCGTGGATTTCCGCCAGTGCGCGGTACAGAAAACCCACAGGCTGAAGCCTGTGCTACTCATCAGTGCGTCATCGCGTAAATCACATAATTCACGCCGAGGCGCATGCCTAAATCAGAAAATTTCTGCGGATAGCCCGGAACGTTCGACCATTCCCACGAATCGCCGATATCGGAATTGAATGAAATCGCGACCATCACGCGCCCGTGATCGTCGTAAATCCCGCGCCAGTGCGCATCCACGCCGTCCAGCTTGTAGCCCGTGCGCAGGTGCTCGGCGCCCGTGACCCGGTAACGATCGTCCAGGTCAAACATGGTGTGAAAAATCGGATCGTTGTTTGGAATTTCCACGATGGGACGGTCCGGAAACGCTTTTTTTATGCGCTCTTCAAACACCTGCCACTCGACCGTGCCATGAAAATCGTCGGCCATAAAAAATCCGCCTCGCAGCAGATAATCGCGCAGCTTCAGCATCTGTTGATCGGTCGGGCCCCATTCGCCGACCTGCACGGCATACAGGAACGGCCAGTTGTAGACCTCGTCGCCATTGTCAAGATTCACGCATTCCTCGACGGACCGCGTGTGGATGCGCGTCAAGCGGCGAACCGCTTGTGAGAATGCCCGGTCCGCCGGCGGATAATCCTGAGTCCACAATGAGAGTCCCTGGCGCCAATCACCGTCGAAGCGCCCGCGATAACCATCATTCCAGCCTGGCGGATACATCATTCGCGCGAACGCAAATTCCGTTTTCTCCTGATAGTCCGGGGGGAGGGGTTGGACGCCGTACTCCACGGAAGGGTATTCGCGGAACGGCGCCTGGTAGGCATAGGCCACGCCTACCAATGCAAACGCGCATCCCAACAACCACCAAGCCTTAACAATTCTCATCACCGGTTCCCACAGGCGAGGATAACACGAGTGCGCGCGCCGCGGACACCGCGCAGAAGACAGAATTTATGTGGAAGACCTGCGTAGCGAACCACGGGGCATGTCTCAGCGCGGGCAATCCTGAGTAGGGCGGGCTTCAGCCTGCCGGTTTTCGTCCACACATGCAAGTTCAAAACCGACAGGCTGAAGGCCTGTCCTACTTGCTTCGGTAGAGTCTCCGGTCAGCAGCGAAAAGTGGCGCGGGCAGATTGAAACCGAGCCAGCCGGTTCCCAGTGCGCCACGCCGAGTGTCGCTATTCGTCCATCGCGTTCGAGGCGAAGACTTCTTCCAGCTTCACCAGTCGCGGCGTCAATCCCTGCTCGAAGGAATATTGCGCGGCCGTTTCGAGCGCGTGGCGGTTCGCTTTGATCCCGTGGATCACGACCGGTTTCGCCAACGCCTCGCGGACTTCCCGGGAGATCAGGCCCGCTCCGAAATGATAGCTCGCGTGCTCGAGACGCTGCTCGTCAGCAAGTTCGTTGGCAAGCTTGAACGCTTTGAAGAGGTTCAAAACCGTCCAAGGATGCTCGTCCACAATTTCCCGCTTTATTACCATTCCATGATTGATCGGATAAATTCCGGTCTTGCGGAAATATCGGATTCCCTCGGCCAGCGCGTCGGGGAACATCGGCTTGATGTCCGGATGATGCCAGAGATCGGCGGTGCTGCGGTCAATCATATTGGGATTGACGAGATAGAAGAGCGTTGCATCGAGTTCACCCGAGAGCATCATCGACCCGATATTTTTTTCCGGCGGAATTTGGCGGATCGTCACGCCCGGCGGCGAAGTGAATCCCAACGCGCCGCGATGGCTGTGGGAAGGCAAACGCTCCATCCAGAATTCCATGTCCTTGGGCGCCACACCGAATTCATGTTGCAGAATTCCCCGGGTCCAGAGGGCGGCCGTCTGCTGGTATTCGGGAACGCCCACGCGCCGGCTCTTGAGGTCCGCGGGGGTTTGAATCCCCGAGTCGCGCCGCACCAGCATTTCCGTATGAAAAAATCTCCGTGTTGTGAAAACAGGCAGGCCCACCCAACGCTCATCGCCATTGGCCCTTGCCATCATCAGGGAGGAAAACGACATCTCGGAAACGTCAAAATCCGCGAAGCGCAATTGCCTCCAGAAAAGTTCAGACGGATGGACCACGCTGGAAACCAGATCGATTCCGTCGGCGGACACAAGTCCATCGAGGATGGGCCAGGTTCGCGGGTTCGATGCCATTCCGATGCTGAGTCGAAGTTTCAAATCGCGCCACCGCCGATGACGGCCCACGCTTCACACTGTACAACCATCGCGCCCGCGAAGTGGTCATAAAACATGGTGTGCCGCGCCGGGCGCGAATGAGGATCGGGGAAAATCACGACCCACTCTTTGTTGACCTCCGCGCGAATCTCGGGCCGCTTGATCCACACGGTCACGTGGATGACGTCTTCGGGCGATGCTCCCGCTGCGGCAAGTATCGTCTTCAAATTCGCAAACATGTGCGCGCACTGCGCCGCGACGTCCTCGGGAATTTTTCCTGTGCTCGTGTCTGTCCCGGATACGCCGCCGGTCGCGACAATATTTCCGATCCGCGAAACGGCGGGAATCGGATTGGCATGGCCCAATCCCTCAACGTCAAAAGATTTTCGTTTGGTCATGGCGGCGCATTTCTCCACTCACGCGGAGCCGGCCGTCGGCCAAGCCGGTCCGTCGAAGAAAACAGGTTTGAAATTCGGATCGATGGATTCGAGCGCGCTATTATGATGTCAAATATTGAGTCGATGCAACTGCACTCCGTCTTCCGCAGTCCTTAAGCGCGCCTGGGACACGCCTCCGTTTCGCTTGACAGGCTGGGCGAAAATTTTCAGGTGGATCACGCGTCCGAGGGTTATACTCTGCCGATCCGAAGTGGCGAGGGCACATGGCGATCCTGTCCGGCAGAGGTCTGGGGCCGTACGAAATCCGGTCGGCTATCGGTGCGCTCGGAATGGTCGGTGTTTTCTTCGCGCGCGCTCAAAAGGCGCCAAGCCGAATTGATCCACCCGATGTGGCCGGGACCAAATTTGCCCGATAAAAATTGGGGAGGAACAAATGAAATTTCGCATGTTTCGTTTATTGGGATTAGTGGCAGCCGGCGCGATCGTGATCGCGCTCGGCGGCGTGGTGTTTGCTCAAAACGTGCCGGAAAAATTCGTCGTCAGCGGAAAATACGCGGAACAGATTCAAGATTTCTCCACCGTCAACCTGGCCACAGCGGAGAGCCTTGCCAACTCCTGCGAGAAGGCCGCCACCGAGCAGGGCGTGCAGGTCACCATCATGGTGCTCGATCATGCCGGCAACCATGTCTACAGCGATCGCATGGACGGCCAGGGCTATCTCAATATCGTGACGGCAGAATGGAAAGCGCGCACCGCATTAGTGGGACGCGAACCCAGCAAAGTGCACATGAATGCCGTGATTAAAAATCCGGCCGAGGAGGCTCACCAAATCCAGCTGGGCTTCTTCGCGAATTCAGGGGGACTTCCCATCGTCGTCAATAAACAATTGATCGGTGCAATCGGCGTCGGAGGTTCCGCGCCGCACGTGCCCGTTTGGAGCGACGAGATTTGCGGCCACAAGGCGCTCGAGGCAGTCATCGGGCCGACGGTCGCGCCACTCATCGAAGACCTCCCTCCGCGCCAAGCCCCTCAGGGCACTGCGCCGGTTCCGAAATTTGGCTCGGCCACGGTGCCGAAGACGGCCCTAAACCCGGACTGGGTTGTGGGAGGCAAGGGTGCGGCTAACGTCTATGACGCGAATCAGATTTCGCTCGCCGCGGCGAAGAAAATCGGCAGCGTGTGCCGCGCCTGGGCCGCGTCCAAGGGTGGGACGATGTCGCTCTACATCCTCGATAATGCGGGCGAGTTCGTACACATGGAGCGCATGGACGGCCAGAGGTACGTCAACATCCACACCGCGCTGTTGAAGGCGCAGACGGCGCTGAAGTCGCGCGCGCCAACCTCCATCCGGGCGGCGCAGCTCAAGAACAATCCGGACGGCATCACGCGTTCCGTCTTTTTAAATGATTTCTACGGTGTTTCAGGAGGCCTCCCGATCGTTGTTGACGGCCAGATGATCGGCGCGATCGGCGTCGGGGGCGGCGCGGGCGGCGGCGATGAGAATTGCGCCATCGAAGGCCTGAAGGCCACATTCGGCGATCACGTTACGCTGCCGGAGTATCCGGCCGCGGCGGCTGCGGCTCAGTGATTGAGTGAGGGCACGCGTATCCGCCTGCTACGAAAACACACGGCTGAAAGTCATTCCGAGCGAAAGAAGGATTCTCCCATCTGAGTTTGCGCTCAGGAAGAGAGAGATTTCCCGCTTCGCTCGGAATGAATTTTTTAGCGACCTCCACAGTTGATTCCCAAAAGTTCGTGCTCGTGAAAACTCCGGAAGAGCCTTTTTGCCTTACTTATCTGTAGAGCGATAGACCAGCATTTCTTTGCTGGTTTTTGGGAGAACGAATGGCTTCCATCGTGGCAGGGATCGGCTCGTCACATTCCATCATGTTGATGGCCAGGCTCGAAGACTGGCCGCACTTCGCTGAAGTTGACAAAGAGCGCGTCAAATTTTATTTCGATAAAGCCGGGAACCCCACCAATTACGAAGCGCTGCTGGCCATGGCGCCCAAGGGACTCGATGAGGTCCTGCGCCCGGAGCCGACTCGCGCGCGATATGAGCGATGCCAGATGGGCCTCGCAAAATTACGCGATGCGATTGGACGCATCGAACCGGACATTATCGTCATCATCGGCGATGACCAGAAGGAAATGCTGCTCGAGGACAACCTCCCCGCCTTTCTCATCTACTGGGGCAAGGAAATTTTTAATCGGCCGACCACCAAGACCGAAGTCTGGGATTGGTACACGGAGGCTCGGCGGCGTTACTATGAGCCGGTTGCAACGGCCTTCCCCGTGGCCTCCGATCTGGGCGAACATCTGGTCGGTGCTTTGATGGGCGCGAATTTCGATGTCGCGCAGTCCACGCGCCAGCCGGAACATGCCGGCGAAGGAGAGGGACACGCCTTCGCTTTTCCTCGAGAAGTGCTGATGCCCAACAAATCCGTCCCGGTCGTTCCCGTTTGCATTAACGCGTACTATCCGCCCAATCAACCCTCGGCCCAGCGCTGCTACAATTTTGGCAAAGCCGTGGCGCACGCAATCACGTCCTGGCCGAAGAGCGCGCGCGTCGCACTCGTCGCCACCGGCGGACTCAGCCATTTTTGCCTCGACGAGGAGTTCGACCGCAACCTGATCGCCGCCATGCGGCATAAAGATCAGAAAGCGATCGCGTCGGTGCCGCCCGCAAAACTGAAATCCGGCAGCGGGGAAATCCGCAACTGGATTGCCCTCGCCGGCGCCATGGAATCTTTTAGTTTGGAATGGTCCGATTACGTTCCCTGCTACCGCTCGCCCGCTGGGACCGGCACGGGCATTGCGTTCGCAATTTGGGAATGATCAGGTTCGCGAGCGCGCCCTTGCATTGCGGACGATTTAGATTATTTAATGCAATGATGTGGAACGAGAACGCAGGAAAATTTCTGACATTCCCCGTGCATCAGGGCCCGCCTCAATCCGATGCCGTACCACGGAAAACCTTCGCAGACAGTTCAGGAGCGCAATATCGCGCTCCCGACTGGCCGCAAATTAACTGCTCTCATGGCTGGCTGGACAACGCCTGGAGTTCAGTTTGAATCAACATGAACGGCAACCTGCTCGGAGGACGCCGGGGTTTTATGCGACTGTTCTTCCTTTTGAGCCGCTGACCTGGAAGCCTTGAAATCCATATGGAATCCTGGCAGATCCAGTGAGGTGACGACGCGGTCGTCGCCTTGTACCGCGACTTTCAACGCACCGCTTTGGCACTTTTCGCAGGCCGATTGGGCAAAAACCATTATTTCAAGGTCTTTGTTTCCGCCGCGAACCGAGAGCACATTCGTATCCGTCTGTGTGCCGGCCAAACGGAACTTATAGTTGCCAGCGGGAAGCACAGTGTTTTTCCACTGAGTAGGATGCTGGAGTGTAAATGAACCGGCCAACAGAGTTTTGGCGCTGAGCGACGAAGATGATACGCCGACCGCCAATAAGCCAACCGCAACGACCAAAGTCTTGGATAGAAAACGCATGAATTTGTGCCCCTCCTTGGGACGCAGCGCACCGGCCGAAAGTGACCGGTCTAAATTTTTTATTTCGCTGACATCACGATATTTGCACCGGGCAGGACGGCAGTGAATGGTACAGACGTACCAGAAGGTGCTGAAAGTATACCTGTACCGACGAACACATTCTGGAAATGGCCGTCCGGGCACTCGAACTGTCGCTATATAAACGGCTTTGCAAAAGCGAGGTTCTTCTTCAGGAAAGTCGCAAGATTAGTGTGGTATCGGCAAATTGGCCATCAGACTGAAAGAATCCACTCAATTGAACCATTCCAGCAGAGAACCGAAAAAGCGCTTGACAGATTCGAGGGTTCCATCGTATTTAACCTATAGGTTAAATACGACGATGCTCGTTCCAACCGACCGGCTCAGCTCCACCTTCGCCGCGCTCGCCGATCCCACGCGGCGCGCCATTCTCGCTCGCCTGCAATCCGGCGTGGTCTCCGTCACGGAACTGGCCGAGCCTTTTTCCATGAGCCTTCCCGCCGTGTCCAAACATTTGAAGGTGCTCGAGCGCGCCGGCCTCATTGTGCGCGGCCGCGAAGCGCAGTGGCGTCCCTGCCGGCTGGAGGCCACCCCGCTCAAGGACGTCGCCGATTGGGTGGCGCACTACCGCCGCTTCTTTGACGAGAGCTTCGATCGCCTGGACGACTACTTAAAGGTGCTTAAAAAAAAGGAGAAGAAACATGCCCGCAAGCAACGCAAAAACTAGCGCAGGCGCAAACGCCGCGGATCGCGAACTCGTATTCAAACGCGTCTTCGACGCGCCGCGCGAACTCGTATTCGCAGTGTGGACCGATCCCGAGCACCTCGCCCAGTGGTGGGGCCCGAACGGCTTCACGACAACCATTTCCGAAATGGATGTGCGCCCGGGCGGCGTTTGGCGTCTGGTCATGCACGGTCCCGACGGCAAGGACTACAAGAACAGAATTATTTTTCTCGAAGTCATGAAGCCCGAGCGGCTTGTTTACAGGCATCAGCCTGAACACGGCACGGAGCCCGTGACGTTTGAAACGACGGTCACTTTCGCCGAGCGCGGCGGCAAGACCGAGATGACTTTCCGCATGCTCTTCCCGACTGCCGAAATGCTCGATCATGTTGTCAAAACGTATGGCGCGATTGAGGGCGCCAAGCAGACGCTCGGCCGTCTTGGGGAGCACGTGGAGAAAATGTATGCGAGCGGGAGAAATACTGTCGTCAAGTTTGGGAAACAGCAGCTTCTTATCGCGCGTTTGTTTGACGCCCCGCGCGAACTTGTCTTCAAAGCCTGGACGAAGCCTGAATACCTCACGCGCTGGTGGGGGCCGAATGGGTTCATCGTGCCGGTTTGCGAATTGGAATTTCGCGCGGGCGGCGTGCTGCGCTTCGTATTTCGCGGACCGGACGGCAAAGATTATCCCTTTGATGGCGCGTACGTCGAAATCGTCGAGCCCGAGCGAATCGTGTTCCGGGGAAATATCCACGACGTGCCCGGCCAGGATGTTGTGACCACGGTGACGTTCGCCGAACACGAAGGCAAGACGAAACTCACCGTGAATCAGATCTACTCCTTCGAGTCGGATGCGACGCGCGGCGCATCAGTGGGCTGGAGCCAAACCCTGGATCATCTGGCGAAATACGTGGCTGAGATCTGACGGTTTAAGTGGCGCAAGCTTTAGCTTGTGGAAGTTCGTCCTTCCAAGGCCCAAACCCCGCAGGCTAAAGCCCGCGCTACTGACACGCGCTACTGACTTGGTTGCCGC
>Ga0210401_10002189_pt1 | contig 21838 bp, 17 predicted proteins | sample IncBWH32MmetaG_FD_150866 | JGI IMG/M metagenome (GOLD analysis project Ga0210401, IMG submission 150866) | Forest soil microbial communities from Barre Woods Harvard Forest LTER site, Petersham, Massachusetts, United States - Inc-BW-H-32-M | ecosystem: Environmental > Terrestrial > Soil >... | reverse complement strand
CCAGCGCCCGCCACAGGCCACGACCAGCCGAGTCATTTCCGCCAGGCCACGTGTGATCAGCGCCGCCACCGAGTTGTGCCCCAGACCCAGCCCATCGCAGACTCCCGCGGCAATCGCGATTACATTCTTCAGCGAGCCGCCCAGTTCCACGCCGATCACGTCCTCATTGGTGTAAAGCCGAAAGAGGGGATCGCTCAGAGCCTGCTGCACCGTCTGCGAAAGCTCAGCGTCAGGCGAAGCGATGGTGATTGCGGTGGGATCGCCGCGAGCCACTTCCTTGGCAAACGAAGGCCCGCTCATGGCGCCCATGCGCGGCCGAAACCCGTGGTCGCCCGACAACACTTGCGCGATGACCTCGGTCATGCGCAGCAGAGAGCCATCTTCGAGTCCCTTGGTTGCGCTGACGAAAAGCATGTCCGCCTTCAGATGAGGACGCATGCTTTCGAACAATCGCCGGCAGTGATTCGAAGGCATCACGCTGATGACGATCTCGGCGCCCGCGAGCGCGTCCCGCAGATCGTTGGTCGGGTGAACGCCCTGCGGAATCGTCTGCTCGGGCAGGAAGAGCTCATTCACTCTCCGCGCTTCGAGCGATTCGCGTACTTCTTTTTCGTGCGCCCACAAGCGAACGCCGTGATTCCCGTTTCGCCCCGCCACGATCGACAAGGCCGTGCCCCACGCTCCCGCTCCGATGATGGCGATCTCGCTCATTTGCGCCCCGAGCGAAACTTGTTTTCTGTGCCCGAAAGCAGCCCCCGGATATTGCGATGATGCTTTCCAATTATCAGCAGGGAAGAGGCGGTCATGGATCCCAGCATCGCTGGCGTGTTGTGATAATCGCGCAGCAGCCACGCCGCCCCTGGAAAAATCGCGGCCGCTGCAATCGACCCCAGCGAAATGTAACGGAACAGGGCAACCATTACGACGAACACCACCACCATCACCAGCACGCCCTTGGGCGCGAGTCCGATCCAACTGCCCAGGCCCGTGGCCACGCCCTTGCCGCCGCGGAACTTCAGCCACACCGGGAAAACGTGACCGGCAATCGCGAAGAATGCAGCGATCGATGCCAGGAGATACGGCGACTCAGACGAACGGCGTCCGAGCGACAAGGCGAGCGCTACCGGCACAAAGCCCTTCAACGCATCAAGAACCAGCGTGAGCATTCCAAGCTTTGGCGAGGTGCGCGAGACGTTAGTGGCGCCGATGTTGCCGCTTCCGCTTCGGCGGATGTCTTCGCCGCGGAAGATTCGCACCAGCAGATAGCCAAAAGGAATCGATCCGGAGAGATAGCTGAGCGCGGCGGTGAGCAGGTAAGCAGTCACGGGTTGTTGGCAGCGCGTCCCGGCGCAGAATCGCCCAACGCGAAGCGTTGCAGCTTGGTGTAGCGTGAGCCGCCCCGCGAGAGCTGGCTTTGATAGAGGAAGAACTCGCGGGCCGTCATGGTACCAAATTCAGGTGCTGGCATTGCCTCCAATTTCTCCTGCAGCCGCTGGAAGACTCGATTGGGGCTATCGCCTTTCTGTTTTCGCGGCGTGCCGGATCCTCCGCCACGGCGCGCCAGCGTCAGATGCGGACTGAACCCATGCTCTTCTTTCGGTACTCCAAGCTTGGTGGCGACTGCGTCGACCATTACTGCGAGCTGCTGGAGTTCAGGCCCGGCCTCGATGCCTACCCAGAAGACCCGCGCCGATTTTGCTGTTGGGAAGAATCCATAACCGCGAAATTTGATTTCAAACGGCAGCGCGCGCACCTCCGCGAGCGTCTGCTTAAAGCTCTCTACGATTTCAACTGGTTTCTCGCCGACGAATTTCAAAGTGATATGCAGCGATTCTTCGTGTACCCAGCGCGCGTCGGGCGCGAAGCCGCGGACGCCGTCGAGGAAAAGCGCAATCCGCTGCCGAATCGTGTCGTCGATGTCGAGGGCAATGAAGAGTCTCATAAGGAAGTCGTCGGTGTCCGGTCGTCGGCAGAAATCCGAAGACTAGAGAGTGTGACTTGCACTGGCCCTGGTAGGACGAAATTCATGCTCTGAGGTTGTCCTCGCTGGGTCCTCTTTCCGTGAGGTCGAGCGAGTGCCCAACTGGTTAGGAGACAGATGGTGAGCGCGAAGGAGACTATTGCGAGGTATAAAGTCCAGCGCGACCATCCCCGGCTAGGTGCTTGCTCGAAGTACGTCTTCCAGAAGGTGAGCAAACCACTCTTGGCTGCATCACCGATACCCACCCCTCGCAATGAGCGGCTCGCTAGCAAGTAACAGATGGTATAGACTCCCAGGAAAAGCAGAGCCACGAATACCATCGGACTGCGTGTTGTGTTCATGGTCAATTTGTTGGCAGCGACCACCTGACCATCGGCCAACCACTATCAGGTAACAGCCACCCCCTACATCAGCTTTCTTCGCACCATGTCGAGCGCCAGTTGCGAAGCGAACCAGCGCACCCGCTTGCGGTCTCCGGGAAAATTGCGTTCTTCTACCTGTGTCCCGTCGGAGCTGGCGAGTCCGAGGTACACGCGGCCCACGGGTTTTTCCGGAGTGCCGCCTGTGGGGCCGGCCACTCCCGTGACGCCCACGCCGAACGTGGCCTTCGTGCGTTTCCGGATTCCTTCCGCCAAGGCAGCCGCCACTTCGCGGCTGACCGCGCCATGCTTGGCGATCAGCTTCGCGGGAACGTCGGCAAACTCCGTCTTCAATTCGTTCGAGTACACCACCGTACCGCCCAGGAAATATCGTGAACTCCCGCTGATCGAGGTGAGCCGCTCGGCCAGCAACCCTCCTGTGCATGACTCCGCTACCGCCAGCGTTGCGGCGCGCATCTGCAGGTAGTAGCCGACAATCTGCTCGAGCGATTCGCCCTTGCTCGAGTACAGAGCGTCCTCGAGTTCATCTTCGATTTTGCCCGCGAGCTCGTCGACCCGTTCTTGCGCGGCTTCCATCGAATCGGCCTGCTTGAACAGGTTGAAGGTCACGTCCCCGGCACCGGCAAGAATCGTCGTCTGCACATCAGGATATTTCTGGTAGATGGGCGCGACCCGCGAATCGACCAGGGATTCGCCCAGCATGGCCACCTTCAGCACTCGCGTCGCGATGTAGGCTGGAGGCAGTTTGGCGCGGAGCCGCTCGTAGCACTGCTCATCGAACATCGCCCTCAGCTCAAACGGCGGGCCAGGGAGGAGAATCAGCAACCGCTCGCGGCCATCGAATTGGCCGCTGATCCACTGTCCGGGCGCGCTGCCATTCGGGTTCGGGAGCACGACTGCGCCTTCAATCACGTCGGCCTGCTGCGCATTGTTCGGAGTCATCTTGTAGCCGCGCGCTGCGAAGCGCTGCGCCAGTTTCTCGAGGAGTTCTTCGTCACGGTGCAACCCAACGCCCAGCGCTTCTGCGACGGCTTCGCGCGTCAAGTCGTCAATGGTGGGGCCGAGGCCGCCCATGCAAATCACGATGTCTGATCGAAACAGCGCATGCTGCGCAACCGAAACTAAACGCTCGCGGGTGTCGCCGACGATGGTCTTGAGCACGACTTCCACGCCCAACTGGTTGAGCTTCTCGGTCAGGTAGAGGGAATTGGTATCTTGCCGGAACGGCGTCAGGAGTTCCGAGCCGATGGCGATGATTTCCGCATTCACGGAATAGAAGTCTAAATGATCGGGCGGAGGTGACGGCGAAGTCGCAAGTACCGCGCGCGAAAGATTTTCAACGCTAAAGCTGCGGCAACAGGAGGACTCGAGAAAAAAGCTTGAACCGCAAAGGTCGCGAAGGATTCGCAAAGATCGCAAAGAAAGACAGTTCGCTGCGGTGCCTGAACGCTGAATGTCGGGTACTAATGACTTGCCGCCAAATGCTAAGTGCCAACTGCTAATTGCCAAGTGCTAATTGCTACCTACTCCGGCAACAGCGGCAGCCCTTGGATATTCCACGAGAGATGATGTACGGCGCCGGTGGTGGCCAATACAGCTGACCGTCCCGGCGCAAATGCCAACCCCACCAGGTTTTGTCCAGAGACCTCGATCGACGCCTTCGCATTGGGAGTGAGCTTCACAATCCCGCGTTTGCCCGAGAGCGACGCTGCTACGTAAAGATTGCCTTCCGCGTCAAATGCCAGGCCCTGCGGGCGTCCCAGGCCACGAAAGAAATTGGTCACCGATCCGTGGGAGTCGATGCGATAGACGGCGTCGAAACTCGACGTTGTCGGCCCGGTCACGAACAGGTCCCCAGTCGGACCAAACGCCAGGTGATACGCCGAAACGCTGGGCTCGAGGGTCGCAAACACGAACGTTTCGCGGTCGCGGCTGATCTTGAAGATGGTCCCACTGCGGTCGCCGACGTACAGGCTCTGTTCGCGATCAAAAGCGATGCCGGTGGCGATCCCCATGCCCTCCGCAAACGACGACATGGTGCCATTCGGGGCCACGCGGTAGACCGTGCCATCGTGCCGCGACGACACGTACATCTGGCCCTCGCGATCGAAGGCGATCGCCGTCGCGTTCATCATGTTGCTCAGGTACGGCTTCATCACGTAGTTGGTGTCGATCTTGAACAGCGAAACCGGCACCTGCTGGCCGCGCGATCCGGAAAACGTCACGTAGATATTGCCTTCCGCATCGATCGCCGGATTGGTCACGGGGTGAAGGTTGTCGGCAATCGGCACGGCAACTTTCACGTTCTGCGCGTTGCTGACAGCGCCATTGGTCGCGACCACGACCGGCCCTGTGGTCGCACCCTCGGGCACGCGGGCAACGACGAAGGCGTCGGAGCTGATGATCACGGCGCCAACCACCTCGCCAAACTGCACTCGGGGGCGCTTCAGTTCGGAAGGTCGCAATCCGGTGCCGCTGATGCGAATCTCGCCGCCGGGCAACGCGGCGCCGGGCGACACACTCTCGATGTGCGGTTTTCCATTCACGTTCTTCTTGCCGAGAATGCGGTCGGAAATGCCCATGAATTCTGGATGCCTCGAGTGGCAGGTACGATGCGGGTTAACGGCCGAGCAGACCGGTATGCAGCAAAAGATGCATGACGGCCACGCCGTAAAGTCCAGCCGCGACGTCGTCCAATACGATGCCGACGCCTTCCGGCAGCCGTTCGAGTTGCCGGACAGGCGGTGGCTTCACGATATCGAACGCACGAAAAAGTATAAAGCCCGCTAAAAAAGATTTCCAAGCCAGCGGTGCTCCGAGAATCGTGATGAGTTGCCCCGCGGTTTCGTCGATCACGACAAATTGCGGGTCTTTGAGGCCGGAAGCCCGCGCCACCCGCGTCGCCGCCGGAATTCCCACGGCCACGGCGAGCAGAGCCAGCGCGAGGTTCGCCGGCAGCACCCAGGCACCGGGCAGGAAATGGGAAAGGAGCGCCCAGAGCAGGAGGGTGGCAAGCGATCCCCAGGTTCCGGGGCCGGGCTTCAGGCGGCCCACGCCGAAAAACGTGGCGACGAGGGTCGCCCACAGCGGGGCAGGCGTGACTTGGGAGTCGTGTGCGATGGCAGTGTCAGTCGTCATCGTCGGATCGATTGGCGTTTGATTCCTGTTCAAACTCGTCCGAGATGTCTTTCACGGGAGACGAGATCACATACTGTCCGCTGGCCCACTTGCCCAGATCGATGGTGCGGCAACGCTCGCTGCAGAAGGGAAAGTCGGGGTCGGCGGTGGCGACCGGCTTCTTGCAGATGGGGCAACGGATTTTGGTGCGCTTGGGCATTGGGGAACAGTTGTGAGTCTCGATTAGCGAACAATATCAAGTTTCGTGTTGCAAGGTTTCGAGAGCGGATGGAAGAGTCCCGGGTGGCAGGGGTTGAGATGCCCGCCAGGTAACATCGAGATTTCCCATTCCTGAAGAAATGATCTCACAGACTTGCCCGAGTGTCCGACGACGGCGTGGTTCGCGGCGGGTGGAGTGGATGTTTCTGGGGTATACCCCCTCCCCCCGGTCTTGTGGAATCAAGGTTTTACGCGGGAGAGAGCATCAAAATCTTTGCTTTCAAAGAACTTATCGGCAAAATATTCCGGACAAAGGACTTAGCGTCCAGAGAATCTGTGCCCAGGAGATACGCCCAGCGAGATAGCTTCGCCGATTTATCGGGGGAGAGCTAGGAGGCTCGTCACTGATTGTTGTGATTGGTGAACAGTGAGTTGTAAATCACCCTTTGGAGGCAGGAGGGTTGCGACCCGCATACCCAGGTTAGCGTCCAAAGAACGGACGCGAACCTGGGGCACCGAGTGGCTGGTGTTCGATCTAGGACGCAATCCCATGGTTACGGGCGGGCGAGGATTCCGATGAAGGCAATGTTGGAGCGAGCGCAGAGATTCTGTGAGCGATTTGGACTGAAGGTGCCGATCCTGCTGGCGCCGATGGCGGGCGTGAGTGCGCCGTCACTGTCGATCGCGGTGGCCAACGCGGGCGGATTGGGCGCCTGCGGCGCGCTGCTGATGAAGCCGGAGGAAATTGTTGGTTGGGCCGAGGAGGTGCGGCTCGGCACGCAGGGGTCGTTTCAGATCAATCTGTGGGTTCCCGATCCTCCACCCAAGCGCGATCGGGAGCACGAAACCCGGGTTCGCGAATTTCTGGCGGAGTGGGGGCCGCCGGTTCCCGCGGAAGCCGGCGACGGAGTGCCGCTGGATTTTTCCACCCAATGCGAGGCAGTGCTGAAGGCGGCGCCTGCGATCGTTTCGTCGATCATGGGATTGTATCCGCCGGAATTTGTGAAGGAGTTGAAGCGAAGCGGCATTGCGTGGTGGGCGAACATCTCGACAGTCGCGGAGGCTCGTACCGCCGAGGACGCGGGTGCCGACGTGATCGTGGCGCAAGGGATGGAGGCTGGAGGACATCGCGGGTGCTTCGACGCATCCAAGGCCGAGTCGCAGCAGGTAGGTCTGTTCGCGCTGCTGCCAGCGGTCGTCGATGCGGTGAAAGTTCCGGTGGTCGCCACCGGAGGAATTGCTGACGCGCGCGGAGTGGCGGCGGCGCTGTTGCTGGGCGCGAGTGCGGCGCAAATTGGGACGGCGTTCCTGGTATGCCCGGAAGCGAAGATTCATCCTGCCTGGGCGAGCGCGCTTTTGAAAGCCAAGCCCGAAGATACAGTGCTGACCCGCGCGTTCAGCGGGCGTGCGGGACGGAGCCTGGCGACCGACTACGTTCGTGCTGCGGCGGCCCAGGAAGCGCCGATTCCAGCTCCGTATCCGGTGCAGCGCGGGCTGACGGCTGCGATGCGGGCGGAGGCACAGAAGACTGGAGACATACAACGCATGCAGACCTGGGCGGGCCAGAGCGCGGGACTAGGGAAGGCGGAACCGGCCGGGGAAGTGGTGCGGCGGTTGTGGGAGGAGACTAGGGAGTTACTCGGGTGAGCCGCCGCTTTTGGCGCACACAAGCGAGTAGGAGCGCACACCCCCAGCCTCCGCAAAGAGCGCGGAAGGCTGGGGCACCCGCGCGAAGGTGGAACCGGCTGCAGCCGTAGACGGGGACGAGCGAGAAATCTGTTGTGACTCTATTCCGGAGGACAGGGCCTGAAGTCTAGCGTGAGTGTCACAAAGCCGGTCTGGTTGTCGAGTCGTTGCTGTTCACGGCAAGGACAATCCGGGTACTTGAGCAAAGACTCTTCCCATACTTTGCTGCTTAAAATTTGACCAGGCCGGATTGGAAAGGTCTTTAAGAAATCCTCTTGAGCCGATTCGTCTAGACCTAAAACCTTAATCTTCCCTACGCGGAATTGCTTGCCCTCATCGAAATCGATGACCAGCGAAATCAGTTGATTTGCGTCATCGATCTTAGTCCCCTGAGAAGCGGTGAAATTAAGGTACCCAAGTTCGCCGTAGGTCTTTCGAAGAATCTCCAGTCCCTGGCCAATCTTTTCGCGGCTAAATATGTCGCCGTCTGCGATCGGGAAAGCGCCCCTCAGGATTTCAGTGCTAGTGATTGCCTTATTGTGCTGAAACTTTATGCTGCGTAGTCTGTATTGCACCCCTTCGTTGACGTTAATATCCAACGCGATCCGCAGATTTACAGGGTCGCTGGTCAACGTTTTCGCTTTGTCCGTTAGTTCGGCTTTGAAGTATCCGTGATCCTGCCAGCCGTATATTGCTCGTTCAAGCCCTTCTTCCATCACGTTTTCAAGGGAAGTACCGTGCGTCTTTAGCTTAACTTCGTCAGCGATCGCCTCTTGGTCGGAGAGGGGCATCAGTAGAGGGCCGGAGAAGGTCACCTCCTCGATCGATATCTCAGGGCCTGTGGGCTCATCTGCAGTGGATGTTGAACAATCAGAACTTGGTCGCGTGTTGATCGGTATTTGCTGTGCTCGAAGCGAGCCTTCTTGGATGAAGGCCGTGGTAAGTACTGCGATGAGCGCGATTAAGGTGCGCATACGGGAAATTATAGGCCGATTTCGACTGCTGAAGCGGTTGTAAAGCCCCAGCCTCCGCAAAAGACGCGGAAGGCTGGGGCACCCGGCTGGGGCACCCACGCTGGGGTGAGCCGCCGCTTTTCGCGCTCAGTTCACCCGTCTTGTGTCTTCGAAAAAACGTGCCGTGAGAGCTCCAAAGATGAAGCCGCCGACATGGGCAAGGTAGGCGACTCCGCCGGTCTGTGTCTGCGCGATCTGGCCCGCGTGCACAAGTTGGGTCAGAAACCAGAAGCCGATTAAGAGTGCGGCGGGGATGAACGTAACGCGCACAAAGATGAAGATGATCAGAAGTGAGCGGATCTGGTCGCGCGGGTAGGTGACCATGAACGCTCCCATCACCGCGGCAATCGCACCGCTCGCGCCAAGGTTCGGGACCGTCGAGTGAGGATCGGCAAGCACCTGCGCCAGCATGGCCACCAGTCCGCCAAGCAGGTAGAAGGCGAGATAGCGGCCGCGGCCCATCGCATCTTCGATCTCGGGGCTGAAGGCCCAGAGAAAGACCATGTTGCCGATGATGTGCGACCAGCTGCCGTGCATGAACATGGCAGTGAGAATCGTGATCAGATGATGTCCGGAAGTAATCTGGGCAGGGATGGCGGACCACTGCAGTACGAAGGCATCGCCACGCATTAGCTCAAGGATAAAAACGCAAACATTGGCGAAGATGATGACGCCGGTGACGACGGGAACGCTCGCAGGGCGTCTCGACGCATCGCCCAGAGGAATCATGCCGCCCATATCGCTTACCTCCGTTTGTGGGGACTAGGACTGTCTTGGGTCAAGCCGCCGGCGCACTAGAATAGTGGAGATTACGGGGTAAAGCGAGTAGGAGCGCACACCCCCAGCCTCCGCAAAGAGCGCGGAAGGCTGGGGTGCCCGGCAATTCACGGCACGAAAGATGGCTCGACCGTTATTGGTTGCCAGACGACAATCACCTTCATTTTGTGTGAGCATTCAGAACACTCACGGGCCAAGGTAGATTCCCGTTTTGCTGAAGTTAACTGTAAATTCGATGGGCAGCTCAACAGGATTCCCGCAAACTGTAAAAGGCTCGTACTCCCGAACCCGCATCGCCTCCAGGGTGGCCTCCTTGGTCCGCGGATTGGTGCCGCCTGCCGAAATGTTATGAAGCTTACCCTCTCTTCCAACGATGGCAGTAACAATCATATCGTTGCTCAGGATACCGCTGTTCGGTGGCAGAGAGGGCGAGGTTGGTTGCACGGCTTTTCTCAGCTTGCCGCCTCTTGGTTCCAGTGCTAAGCCGAGAGCCTCTTTGCACACGGGGTACGGAGATACTCCGGCCGGAGGACTAAACAGGTTGGAGTCGAACTTCGCAGGAACATCTAACTCCACGACGTGAGCGGTACTCACCAACGTGAATCCTTCGAAGACATAGATAGTGTGCGGAAAGAGCTTGCCGCCAAGTGGCTTGTAGTCAGAGAAGAGATAGGTCAAGGAATTTTCCTGGGCTCTCAGCAATACTCCACTCGTGGGATCGAAACAATCTTGACCCGACCATACTTCGCCCTTGATTTGAACGCAGGGGACTTTAGGCCCACCCTCGTCGATCTGCCGGACGCGCACGGTGTACTGCAATTTATCACTCACAACGGACTGTGAAAGCGCCGATAACGCCCTCTCGAATTGCCACACGCGTATCGGCTTTTCGCCGGACTGGGCATCCCAAACTTGCCCGTCGCCGCCAACTGCCAGACTGGCAAATTCCGGGCTCGAAAACGTGGCGCGCCATTGCTGCCATGAGGCCGAGGCTTTCTCGTACTCTGCGTCAATTGCCCCTGCCTTAACCGCCAGAAACCTGACACGCATTCGCAGCCGAACAGGTCCTGTGGACCAGACGTCTGAGATATCCGCCGCTCTCTTGATTTGGGCGATCGGGTCTATTGGAACCCTTCGCTCGGCCGCACTCATCAACGACGCGAGTTTCAGCGGGACCAAAAGCGCCAATAGAACTACCACTCTCTTCGTCATGCGAGCAGTATTGGGCAGTTCAGCTATGAAGGCAATGCACAATAGATCAGCGCTGGGTCATCAGCTAACGCTTGAGAAAACAATAGGATACAAAGAGAAATCGCCAGCTTTGAAACGTAGGCTACAGTTTGTAGCCGACCACATAGAAGCCATACCAGCGGCGCGATTGCTCCAGAGTCTCTAAGAAGACGTCACGCGTGTGAGGAGTGTTTAACAGCGGAAGACGATGGAAACAACTGAAGGTGATGGAGTGTAGATCTCGGGTTTGCTGATACCGCTTCAGTCCCCATGGCATGAGTGGAGACTACGGAGTGGAGCGTAGATTTTCTGTGACGAGTGAACAACCCCAGCCTCCGCAAAAGGCGCGGAAGGCTGGGGCACCCGGCACTCGGGATTGATTGGCTGATTCGCGGGCGAGGTGCACCGGCGCTACAAAGCCGGAATGCTGCTAGATGACTCGCGCCACTACATCGTACTCGTGCGCTTCGGTGATTTCACAGCGGTAGAACTTGCCGAACTCGGGTTCCGTGCCTTCGGGGAAGTCGTTCACCAGCACCTTGCCGTCGATTTCGGGGGCATGCATGGCGGCGCGGCCTTCGAGCAGCAGATCGGTTTCTTCGGAGGTGCCTTCGAGCAGCAGGTCCACTTGCTGGCCGACCCACGCTTTCTTGCGCTTCTTGCTGATTGATTTCTGGATCTGCATCAGGCGCTTGCGGCGGCGCTCGATCTCTTTTGCGGGGAGCTTCTTTTCCAGGGCAAACGCCCCTGCGCCTTCCTGATCGGAGTAGCTGAAGGCGCCCATCCAGTCGAACTGGGCTTCGCGCACGAAGTCGCACAGTTCTTCGAATTCTTTTTCGGTCTCGCCGGGGAAGCCGACGATGAACGATGTCCGCAGCGTGACGCCGGGGATGATGCGCCGCATCTTTTCGATGGTGCGCAGGAAAACGTCGGCGCCTCCGCCGCGCTTCATGCGTTTCAATACACTGGGCGAGGCGTGTTGCAGGGGAACGTCCACGTAGGAACAGATTTTGTCGTGCGCGGCGATGGTTTCGAGCAGGCGCGTGGTGATCTTGTTGGGATAGGCGTACAGGAACCGCACCCAGGGCAGGTCGTCGATCTTCGCGAGTTTCTCGAGCAGCAAGGCCAGACCATCTTTCAGGTCAAAATCTTCGCCGTAGCAGGTCGTGTCCTGGCCAATGAGGGTAATCTCGCGGACGCCTTGCCGCGCCAGCCGCTCGGCCTCGGCAATGACCGACTCGAAACGTCGAGAGCGGAATTTGCCGCGCAATTGGGGAATGATGCAGAACGTGCAGGGATGATCGCAACCCTCGGCAATCTTGATGTATGCCGTGTGGCTGGGGGTGGAGAGGACCCGCGGCGTGGTCTCGTCGTAGAGATAGTTGGGCAGGTCGGCGATGGCCCCGTCCCAGCCTTCGCGGGAAAAGCGGCCTTGCGCCTCGCGGGCGTTGCCTTCGGCGCGAGAGTTCAGAATCTTGAACGGCGAATTCTGCTGCGGCCCTGGTGCAACTCCCGCGGCTGCCAGAATTCCCTCCAGTTCGCCGGTGCCGACGACCGCGTCGACTTCCGGAATATTCTTGCGAATCTCGTCGCGGTAGCGCTCGACCAGGCACCCGGCGACGACAAGTTTTTGCGCACGGCCACCGGTCTTGTGCCGTGCCATTTCGAGGATGGTGTTGACCGACTCCTGCTGTGCGCTATCGATGAAGGAGCAGGTGTTAACGACTATGACATCGGCGTCTTCGGCGCGTTGGGTCAGTTGGGCGCCCGCCTGGGTCAGCATGCCCATCATGACTTCGCTGTCGACCAGGTTCTTGGGGCAGCCCAGGCTGACGAAGCCAACCTTTTTAGGTGCGGCGGCTCCTGAGGAAACGGCGTCTGCCCGCTCCGGAAGCGCTATAGTTGTGTCCCGACTCGGCATGGAATCTTGTTATTTTAACATCCGCCGGTGGGCAGAACTTTCCTGGCGACGCGCCCGCATGCGGTATCCAAGAAAGCAGCACAGTTTCGTCGTGAAGTGGCGGACGGCGTGTTGCCCAGGCTAGTTCTTAGAAGCTATCTCATAATGGACCAAACGTTGTAAGCTTCCGTCTCCTCAGGGGCTAAAGCCCCAACTTTTATGCGGCTCTGGACGGCGTGGCTGAAGCCACGCCCTTTCAAAACCGATTTATGAGATAGCTTCTTATTTCTTCCCGGAAGCTGTGATCTCTTCGTAAAGTTCGGGCAGCCGTCGCGCGTCTTCTGTGGATGCGCCGAATCGTGCCGCTTCGTACGCCTGGGTGAAGCTTTCGAGCCGCTCCCGCATGGCGGCATCTTCGATGCGCATCAGGAACTCAGTGGGCGTTTGTACGTCAGTCTTTCTCCATCCGCGCTTTGACAACCAGTGCACCATGCGTTGATACCAGAGCGCCGCGGCCTGACTGGGGGCTTTCTCAGGATGCGCCGCCAATCGCCGTTCCCGCTTCCAGCGCAGCAAGCTGCGTGCGTTGGCCATTGCCAGCAGGAGCAATCCGAACACAAACCCGGCTGCTCCCCATCCGCGTGGTGATTGCGAGACTCCCCGCTGGGCGCGGCGCGCCTTCGCGAGCATGTTGTCGTAGTGGTGTTCGGCCCAGGCACGCAGCCCATCCACGGCGTTGCGGCTGCGCTGCATCGCATCCTCACCGAGGCTCTTCTGATGTGCGGAGTCGTAATCGACGACCCACTCACGCCAGAAGGACGCCATGGCGTCGATGTACAAGGCGACGCGTCCCCAGCCGGTGATGCCGCCCAGTCCTCCACCGGGGGTGGGATCGAAACCCACCCAGCCCTGGCCGGGGAAGTAGGCTTCTACCCAGGAGTGCGCACTGCTGGCGCGAACGACGTAGTTTCCGGTCACGTCGTTGAATTCCGAGGTTCGAAAACCATTCACCACGCGCGAAGGAATGCCAAGCGTGCGCAGCATGATGGCCATCGACGAAGCGAAATACTCGCAGTGACCCTGCTTGCGCACAAACAGAAACTCGGCGAGTGGATCTGCGGGCGCCACTCGCGACATCTCGAGGGTATAGCCGAAGTTCGTCATCAGATAGCGTTCGAGCGCACTGGCTTTGTCGAAAGAATTGCGGGCGGTGCCGGTAATTTGTCGGGCGAGCGCGGGAATGCGCGAGTCGATGGGCGGCAACTGCAGATACTCCTGCAGGTCTGCGGGAATCGCCTCGGAGGCGCGGCGCAGGTCTTGCGGGGACGGCTCGGCGATGTCGGAGTCGGCGTCGTACACACCGACCGGATGCGCGAGGTCGAGATTGTAGATCGAGCCAGTACGATCCGTGGCCACAGCCCGATACACTCCGCTCACATAACGAGCGTGTGGCGCCAGAAAGAAAATGTTTGTGCCGACGGGCTCCATCAGCACGCGGTAGTGAATCAGCCGGGGTTTTGCCGTGCTGGCATTGGCGGATCCAACCGCGAACCTCCCATCCTCCTGCCGGTAGAGAGGAAGCCGTTTCCCGGCGGCTGACCAGACTTTGCCGTCGAAACGGCCGAGCGCGATGCCGCGCCACTTCAAATCGTGCGAGCCGCGGGTGTCGCCGTCGATCTGGATGTGCATGACGACGGCGTTGGACTGCTGGATCTGGCCAATTCGCCCGAGTTGCACATGGTCGCTGAAGCCCGTGGTCATGTCGCTGCCCCCGGCAAAGGACCCGAGGTATCCCGCGGAGACGCGCGGCAGCAGAAAGAAAATGACCGATGCTCCCGCCAGGATCAACACACCAAGAACTGGCGATGCTCCCGCCAGGAAGAACGCCATGCGACGGTAGGTCGCGCGGTCTCCCGGCTCGCGGGCGGGAATATTCGCTGTCCGGGAAGAACGGCGCATTTCCATCAGGACAAACGTTGCGACCGCCATCAGCATGAAAGCGCCGAAGGCCAGCAGGAACACGCTGTCGACGGTCAACACGGCGGCCGCCAGCACCATCAGGAAGGCGAGAATCGCCAGCATGTAATTGTCGCGTTCCTTGTGCACAGAAAACAGGCGGACGACCATGCCGAACAGCACCAGGTGCACGGTCGCGGTCAGGAAGCTGCGGGAGAGAAAGGAATAATCGGCCAGGAAGAAGACGCCGTAGGCCAGGGTGAGCAGGTTCGTCCAGCGGGTGGGAATCTGAATGTCGATGCGCTTGCCGAGGCAATAGCCGCGATACAAGAGCGCCGTGCCGACCAGCAGCACGGTGGGCGCGTCGAGCGTCCCGGTGCTGGCCAGGGTGCCGAAGCCCGTCAGCAGCAGCAGATAGAGCGACACCTGGAAGTAGCGCTCGATGGCGGCCGCGAGCGTGATCGTGTTTTTGCCGTTCCCCGAGTCAGGCATTGAATCTCAGTATTCTTCTCCTTGTGGCGCGGAAAGGGAAGGGTACGATGGTTCCCGCGACGGATGGTAAACTACGAAGGGTCAGGTATCGGTCCCACGCGACGCACTCTCGCCAACCCCGCCAGGTCCGGAAGGAAGCAACGGTAACGAGCTCTGGCGTGTGCAGTGGGTTCCCGGTGCCTGGCTTTTTTTTTCTACCGCGAAAGTCAGCCCCCGAGTCAGCCACGTTGCCGGGCAGATTTGGCGCCTCATTTATCATTCTTTGCCTCGCTGACTTTTCCTTGCCGATGCACGGAGATCGTTGCGCATGACGCTTCGTCGCCTGGGTCCTGCTGATCTGCGCATTGTGCTGTGCGTGGTCGCCGCGATTTGCGCGTACGGTCGAGCACTGCCGCAGGCACGCGTTTCGGGTGCACCGGTGGTCAGTACGAACTCGGGGGATCTCCGCGGCGTGCAAGAGGGCAGCGTGTTCGTCTTCCGCGGTATTCCCTACGCAGCGCCGCCCGTGGGTGATCTTCGCTGGCGTGAGCCGCAGGCCGTTACGTCGTGGGACGAAGTGCGCGAGGCGAGCGCGTTCGGCAACGCGTGCACCCAGCCCGCGGGGGCGTCACTCGCCAACGGCGGCGATCCCGGTCCGATCAGCGAAGACTGCCTTTATCTCAACCTGTGGACCCCGAGTCTCGATATGGATGCGCGTCTGCCCGTGATCGTGTGGATTCATGGGGGCGCCTACATTTTTGGATCCGGCAGCCTCGCCATCTATAGCGGCGTGCCGCTGGCGAGTCGTGGCGCGGTTTTTGTCAGCATCAATTACCGGCTGGGGCAGTTGGGATTCTTCGCGCATGCCGCGCTCGAGAAGGAGAATCCCGGGGGCCCGGCGAACTTCGGCTTACTTGATCAGATCGCCGCACTGAAGTGGGTGCAGCAAAACATCCTGCAGTTTGGCGGCGACCCGGCGAATGTGACAATCATGGGCCAGTCGGCGGGCGCGAAGAGCGTACTGGCATTGTTTGCTTCGCCGCTGGCCAGGCGCTTGTTCCAGAAGGGCGTTGTCTTAAGCTCGTACGGTATGCCCGATGCGACGCGCGAGAAGGCGGTCGAGGTCGGGGTGAAGGTTGCCGATGCTCTCGGTCTGCCAGGCGCGAACGCAACCATGGAGGAACTGCGCGCCGTGCCGGCGGAGCGCTTCGGCCAACTCAAGGGCTCGGACCTTTCCACAGCACCCGTGCCGATTGCGGGCGACAGGGTACTGCCAAAGGCGATTCAAGACACATTTGCCGCAGGCGAGGAAGCTCCATTGCCGCTGATCCTGGGAAGTACTAGCGACGATGCCAGCGTGGCTGCTGCTTTCGGCGTCGATGTTGCGGAGGTTGTTCGCGGGTTAGGTGCAAAAGGGCTCCTGCTGAAGGTTTTGTATCCGGGAGTGCGCGACGAAAGGGAACTCGGCCGCCAAGCCGCCCGCGACCTGGTCTTCACCATGACGGTGCGATGGATTGCCGACCGCCACTCAAAGCTGGCGAGCACCTGGCGGTACTACTTTGACTACACGAGCGTGAACGAGCGCACACATACTCACGGAACTCCCCACGGAGCCGAGATCGTTTATTTCCTGGATACGCCGGATGCGTTGCCGGGCGGCGTCGCCGCTGCCGACCGCGAGTATGCGAGAAAAGTAAGTGACTGCGTGTTCGAGTTTGCGAGCAGGGGAAAGCCGGCGTCGGAGCATGCGCCTCGCTGGGCCGACTACACCAGCGCGCGGGACGAGACCATGGTCTTTGGCAAGGCAATCAATGCGCAGGCAGGTTTTATGAAAGCACGATTAAACCTGATGCTCGGTGGCGTGAAAGTACTTGGACCTGCGACGAAGCGAAAGTAGAAGCGAGTTGCCGGGTTTCCTCCGAATCGATGCCGGTTTGGACTAGAATGCCAGACGCACGCACGCAGGAGGAACCATGAAGGGCCTAACCTTGGTCGGAATTGTGCTGGTTGTTCTCGGACTGCTTGCGTTTGTCGTTCCCATTCCGCATCGAGAAGACCACTCGGTGAAAATCGGCGACGCAAAGATCGGCGTGCAGACCCAAGAAAGCGAGCGACTGCCACCGGCGGTTCCAACCGTGCTGGTCATTGGCGGGGTGATCTGCCTGGTTGCGGGCGGACGAAGTACGACTTGAATCTTCGACGGCTCGCGATTTCTTCACATCCGCAAGACCGCATCGGGCCACCGATGCGGTCTTGCCTACGTTTGGGGGAGTTCCGGTTCGCCTTACCCCATGATTCCCAGCGTGGGGGCGGTGAAGTTGGCGAGATTCGGAAAGATCGTAGGCAGATCGGTTGCAGCGACGCCGAACCAGGAGGCGAGCGTCGCGGCGTATTGGTCGATCGAAGTGGTCGGTACCCAGCGCCCCTGCCCGGTTGCGTCGTCGGGTCCATTGACCGCCAGCGTGGGGAAAGTGCCATAAAAGTCGCCGCCCTTGACGGCGCCACCCATGACCAGGTGGTGGCTGCCCCAAGCATGGTCGGTTCCGTCGCTGTTCGGGGAATAGGTGCGGCCGAAGTCCGACAGCGAGAAAGTCGTCACACTGCTGGCGACACCCATCTCGACGGTGGCCTGGTAGAACGCGCTCAGCGAGGCGCTCAGATCGTTGAACAGGGAGTCTTGCTGCGGCAATTGTCCGGTGTGGGTATCGAAGCCGCCCATCGAGACGAAGAAGATTTGCCGCTGCAATCCCAGGGCGGCGCGGACCTGAATGATTTTGGCGACCTGCTGCAGTTGGCTCGCGAAATAGGAGTTCTTCGGGAATTGCGTGGCCAGCGGCATGCCCGTGGCAAGAGCAGCGGCGAGCGCCTGTCCGTTCTGAATCGCATTGCCCGTGGTGGTGCTGGCCGCCTGGATGAGCGACAACCCCGTGTCGAAGGTCAGCAGGCTTTGCAGAGCAGCGAGGCGGGCATTCGAGTCGGTGCCCCCGCCAAAGCCGTTCAATAACTGCGTGGGATTTCCGTTGGATTGGATCGCCTGGGCGACGACCCCTTCACAAAAGATGTTGGTGCCTGCCAGCGAAATAATAATCGGGAAGGTGCCACCATAAATCGACTGAATCTTGTCGGCGGTTCGACCAGCCCAGCCGGTGTCGGCCACGCGGTCGAGGATGGCGGTCTGCATCTGCGCTTCCTGATCGGAATGCGAGAAGAGGTTCATGGGCAGCGGTGCGCTGCCTTTCTGGAATTGCGACGCGGTGGTGGGCTGAACCAGGGTACCGACGTTCGCCAGCACGGCGAGATTCTTGCTGTTGAACAGCGACTGCATTCCTGTGAAGCGCGGATGGAATGCGAAGGGAGAACCAATGCTGGGCGGCGTGACCGGCAGCAGCGATCCCTGAGCCAGCGCGAGGCCAGCGCGCGCCGACTTGTAGGCGTTGTAGCCGGCGCTGTCGTACGGGATGATCATATTGTTGCTGTCGTTGCCGCCGAACAGGAAGACGCACACCAGCGCCTTATAGTCGGTGGCGGTCTGCGCCAGCGCGTTCACCAGTCCGAACCGGCTGAAACTCGCCGCTGCGAACCCGGCGGCCGCCGAGCAACAGGTAGTCTTCAGGAAATCTCTGCGGTTCCATCTGCCCATGATGCTTTCCCCTTTAGTGCTCGACCTGGAACTGCGACGAACTGCCGATCAGGTACAGCGCGGTCTGCGCGCGCTTGGTGTTGTCGGTGAGATTGGTGACAGTCGTGATTATGGTGTTCCGCGCCCCGTCGGAAAGCGGTCCGTGGGTGAGCATGCCACTGAGCGAATCCACCAGTTCTGACGGGTTCGGCGCCAGCGCCACGTACGCGGAGATATCGATCTTGGTCGTGCTGCTGACGCTGCCAAACACCAGATCGTTGACGAAATTAATGCGCGACATGGAGGTGGTGCTGTTGAAGATCTGAAATTCCGGTCCCAGCAGGCTCGTCCCGGGAATGACGTTGATGGGGGAGTAGAAGTTGAAAACCGTGGGCGACTCGAACGGCTCTTCCTTCATGTTGGAGGCGTAGTTATTCAGGTTTGCGCCGTCGGAGGTCGCATTGGTTGCGCGAAGCAGGTTCATCATGAACAGCACCGGCTCTTTCAGGTGCCCGTCGCCGGCTTGCACCTGCGTGGGATCATCCCCCGCACGTGCCTCGGTATCCATCAGGATGGCGTTCACCACGGCTTTCAAGTCGCCGCGGACGCCGCTGCCGTTGTCGTTGAATACGGCCGTAATACGCGCAACGTAAGCCGGGCTCGGGTTGCTGGTCACCAGGTGCTGAATGAGTTGCTTGGAAATGAACGGCCCGACACTCGGATGGTTGAAGATGTTCTGCAGTGCCGCCGTTAAATCAGCCTGGGTTGTTCCGCCCGCAGGCAGAGTCACGCCATTGAGCAGCAGCTTTGCGCCGGTGTCGTGGTGGTTGTCGAAGGGAATCATCGGGCCGCCATAGTATTCGCCGTTGTAGAAGCTAGCAGTCTGCCCCGCCTTGGTTGGAAACGCCCAGCCGGTGAAGACATGCGCAAACCCAATGATCGTGTCCTGGGTGTAAGTCGGAATCGGCATGTTATTGGCATCCACCTGCTGGCTGCCGTCGGGATTCAGTTGCGCGAGCCCGATCGAGAACAGCTGCAGAATTTCGCGAGCGTAGTTTTCGTTCGGCTCGGTGCCGGAATTGGGGTCGGGCTTGTCGTTGCGCACCATGTCGAGATAGCGGCCCATGGTTGGGCTGAGGGTGACGTCATTCAACAAGGTTGAGAAATTGCCGAAGGCGTCCTTCTGCAGCATGTTCATCCACAGCGTGAACGCGCTGGGATCGCCGATCTTCTGGTTCGACACGACGAAAATCTGCGCCAAGGCCCAGGCCACGCGCTGCCGCAACTGATCCTTCCCGGTGAGCGCATTGGTGAAGAAGCGCTCTTTCACCACGCTGATGTCGTCGTTCGCGCCGGGTGTCGGATAGGTTGAGGCAGTCGCGTTGAACTGCTCGGTGAGGAATGGTTGCAAGCCCACTTGCTGCACGTGCTGGATCGAGGTAGTGGTGGGTCCAAACGTCGATTGCTCGAGGAAGCGAGCCGCTGCCGGCGCAGTCACACCGCTGTTGCCCGATCCGACTTGCACCTGCAAGGTGTTTGAAGTGGGCGAACCCACGCCCGGATTGATGACCTGCAAGGCGATTGTGCCCGACGAGTTCGAGGTTCCGTTAGCGCTGAGGCTGGTGGACGAGATGAACGTCGTCGGCAACATCACCCCACCGAAAATCACCTGGGCTCCGTTGAGGAAATTGCTGCCGCTTACCGACACGGTGAAGTTGCCGACGGGAATTGGGGTGGGGAGGGCTGCGGTCACGACGGGGAGAGCGCTGAGCAGGGTCACATTAGACGGCGTGTTGCTGGACTGGGGATCCTGGACACTGGGTGCGGTGATCGTCAGGGTGGTCGCACCCGGCGTCAAAACCGCAGGCGCGGTGTACAGGCCGCTGGCGCTGATGGTGCCCACCACGGTGCTGCCACCGGAAGCCCCGTTGACCTTCCACACGACGTTTTGATTCGACGTGCCACTCACGGTCGCCTTGAACTGCGCGGTTTCTCCCGGATGCAACTGAGCGCTCGAGGGCGTGATGTGGACCAGGATTCCCGAGGCTCCCACCTTCACTGTCATGTTGGCGGAAGCGATCGCTCCCGGGTCGGGATTTTCCACGCTCAAGGACACAGACATCCCGTTCTGCGCCGAGGTGGTGGTACCGGTGGCCGTAAGCTCGGTGGCTGAGACGAACTTTGTCATCAGCGCCTGGCCGCCAAACATTACTTTGGCCCCGCTCACGAATTTCGTTCCCGTGATGGTGATGGAAAAATTACCGACCGGGACGAAGGCGGGGGAAACCGCCGTCACGGTCGGCACCGGATTCTCCAGCGTGATCATGTTTTTGCCGGAGAGGGTCTTATCGGACGAGGAAATCGCTTCTACGGTGATCGTGTTCGGAGAGGGGAGGGTTGCGGGCGCCTTGTACAGGCCGCTGGCGCTAATTGTGCCGACCATGGAATTGCCGCCAGCCACTCCGTTAATCGACCAGGCGACTGTCTGGTCCATCGCGCTTGTAACTTTCGCGGAGAACTGCAGGGTATCGCCGGTGCGCACGCTGCTCGAGGGGGCGGTGACGACCACGCCGTTCGAGCTCGATTGACCGCTCGAACTACCTGCGCCCATGCCCGCGCAACCCGACAACGCCGCGATCGTGAGCAAGAGAGTAAGCGTGGCGACGACGCGAGCCGCATGATTTCTGGCCGTGTTCGGCATCTCTGATTCCCCTTCCGAGCGTCCCGAGTTCAGAGCTGTGGCACTCGCAGCAGCCTAGTCGAGACTGTTTGTTCGGCACAGGTCTCTTGAGGCCAAAGCCGAAACGCGGCTTCCGGCGCGGTGTTTGCGGGCAATCTACTTTGGTCGGTGCGCTATCCGGCCATTGTGAGAAGTACATGTTTTCGACAGAGGTACATGTCCGGCGGTAATCCAACTCTCATTGCGGGAGAGTGGGTCGTGGCCGTCCTCGGCCTGCGAGAAGGTTCCTTTGCGAAGCAGTTGGACACGGCAGCCCACCCTGCCGCACAATATTTGGTTCCGATTCCATCTCTGGAGATCACTGAGTGAGCCAACCTGCGCGCGTCAAGATCAGCGCCCTCGGCACCTATGTCCCGCCTCGCGTGCTGAGCAATGCCGACCTGGAAAAAATGGTGGAGACCTCGAATGAATGGATCCTGGAGCGCACCGGCATCCGCGAGCGTCACCTGGTCGACAAAGGCGTGGCCACAAGCGACCTCGCGGTCGAAGCCGCCAAGAAGGCGCTTGCCCAGCGCGGCATGCCGGCAACCGACCTTGAGGCGATCCTGGTTGCTACGGTCACGCCCGACATGTTCTTTCCCTCGACGGCCTGCCTGGTGCAACACAAACTCGGCGCAAACGGTACCTGGGGATTCGATCTGTCGGCGGCGTGTTCGGCGTTTCTCTACGCGCTGCAAACCGGCGCGCAATACGTCGCCACGGGGATGCACAAGAAGGTCATGGTGATCGGATCGGATGTGATGTCGTCG
>Ga0210401_10002188_pt1 | contig 21839 bp, 18 predicted proteins | sample IncBWH32MmetaG_FD_150866 | JGI IMG/M metagenome (GOLD analysis project Ga0210401, IMG submission 150866) | Forest soil microbial communities from Barre Woods Harvard Forest LTER site, Petersham, Massachusetts, United States - Inc-BW-H-32-M | ecosystem: Environmental > Terrestrial > Soil >... | reverse complement strand
AACGCCTTGCAGGCGATCCGCGCCTCCGCGCCGGCCGGACTCAAGGTCAACGAGCTGTTCGACCAGTCGATCTTCGTTACAAACTCGGTGACCGGCGTGTTGCGTGAAGGCGCCATCGCGGCGGGCCTCACCGCGCTGATGATCCTTGTCTTCCTGGGTTCGTGGCGATCGACGCTGGTCGTGATGATTTCAATTCCGCTGGCGATCCTGTCGTCGCTCGTGGTGCTGTACTTTCTCGGCGAAACGCTGAACACGATGACGCTCGGCGGCCTTGCGCTGGCGGTCGGCATCCTGGTCGACGATTCGACCGTGACCATCGAAAATACCCATCGACTGTGGACCGAGGAGGGGATGCCGCTTTCCGAGGCGACGCTGCACGGCGCCGCCGAAATCGCGGTGCCGACCCTGGTTTCGACGCTTGCCATCAGCTGCGTGTTCACGTCGGTGGTGTTCCTCGACGGACCGGCCAAGTACCTGTTCACGCCGCTCGGGCTTGCCGTCGTGTTTGCGATGCTGGCTTCCTATGGATTGTCGCGAACCTTGACGCCGATCACGATCGGCCTGCTGCTCAAGGGCGAACGTCGCCACGCTGACGAAGCGGCCCCGAGAGGCTTGTTCTCGCGGCTGACGGCCGTGTTCGAACGCAATTTCGAGCGGCTGCGTGAGGGCTATGCGAAACTGCTGGCAACGCTGCTTCGCCGGCGCGCCATTGTTCCAATCGTCGCGGCCTTGATGATTGGACTTGGCGCCGTGATGTTCCTGTCTGTCGGCCGGGACTTCTTCCCGCTCATCGACGGCGGGCAGATCCAGCTTCACGTTCGCGCTCCTGCCGGCACCCGCATCGAGAGCACCGAGGCGATTTTCCAGGCGGTCGAGGACAAGATTCGCGAAGTCATTCCGGAGAAGGAGCGCTCTTTGATCGTCGATAATATTGGACTGCCGGCGCGAGCCTACAATCTGGCATTCGCCGACGGCTCGACGATCGGGGTCAACGATGGCGTCATTCTGGTAGCGCTCAAGGACGGCCACAGGCCGACTGCCAACTATGTCAAGAAATTGCGTCAGGTGCTGCCTGCCGCATTCCCGGAAGACACGTTCTATTTCCAGGCCGCCGACATCGTCACGCAGATCTTGAATTTCGGCCTGCCGGCGCAGATCGACGTCCGGACGGTTGGCTACGGCACGAACAACCTTTCGGTTGCAAGGGAGCTCCGGCAACGGCTTGCCGCCATTCCCGGCATCGTCGATGCACATCTGCAGCAGGAAGTCGACGCGCCGGCGTTCTACGCCCAGATCGACCGGACCCGCGCCGCGCAGCTTGGCCTCAATGCCAGCACGGTGGCGACCAACATCAATGTCAGCCTCAGTTCGTCGGAGCAGGTATCGCCCAATTTCTGGACCGATCCGAAGTCGGGAATTCCGTATTATCTCGCCGTGCAGACGCCTGAATACAAAGTCAACTCGCTGAATGCGCTGGCAAACACGCCGGTTTCCACCTCGCTTGCGGTGAGCGGCCAGACGGTTCCCGGCATGCTCAGCAATGTTGCGACGTTCAAGCGCGACAAGGTCCCGACGAATTCTAACCAGACCAATATCCAGCCGGTTTTTGAAATCTACGCCAGCGTGCAGGGCCGCGATCTCGGCGGCGTGGCAGCCGACATCAGGAAGGTGACGAGCGAGCTGCAGAAGGAGCTGAAGCCTGGCAATACAATTCAGGTCCTCGGCCAGATCCAGAGCATGAATGACTCGTTCCGGAATCTAGGCATCGGGCTCCTGTTTGCCGCGGTCTTCGTCTATCTCTTGATGGTTGTGAACTATCAGACCTTTGGCGATCCGTTCGTGGTGATCCTGGCTCTGCCGGCGACGCTCTGCGGCATCGTCACGATGCTGTTCATCACGGGCACCACATTGAACGTGCCATCGCTGATGGGAGCGATCATGGCGGTCGGCGTCGCTTCCGCAAACTCCATACTGCTCGTGACCTTCGCGCGCGAGCAGCAGCTGAAAGGGCACTCAGCCTTTGACGCCGCGCTGAGCGCCGGCCGCACCCGGATCCGTCCCGTGCTGATGACCGCCGCCGCGATGATCGTCGGCATGATCCCGATGGCGATCGGCGGCGCCGGCGAGGAACAGAACGCTGCGCTCGCGCGCGCCGTCATCGGCGGTCTCTTGTTCGCGACACCGACAACGTTGCTGATCGTGCCCTACCTGTTCGCCATGCTGCGCAAGGGCAACGACGGAGAGCCTCACCATGGCGTTTTCGAGGAAATTTAGGGATGACCGAGATTCGCTTGCGGCAAAAAAATGAAATTCCGGAGGATCGGCCTGATCCGGAAACCGATCGTGTGGTCACGCTACCGAGCGCTGCGCCCAAGCGGCGAGGTTACGGAGGCAGGCTGTTCGGGGCAAGCGCGCTGCTGTTGCTCGCTTGCAGCCTTACGCTGGGAGGCTGGCGCCACTACCAGGCTGGGCTCGAAGTCGCGGCTAGCGAGCAAGAAAGCCGCACCTTTGTTCCCGACGTTCGCGTGGGTACGATTCGCGCCAGCGATAGTAAAATCACCGTCACCTTGCCGGCGACGACCACTGCATTCGAAGCGGCGAATATTTTTGCGCGCACCAACGGCTACATCGAGAAGCGCTACGTTGACATTGGCGATCGAGTCAAGACGGGAGCCTTGTTGGCGGATATCACCGCCCCCGAACTCGACCACCAGATTACGCAGGCCAAGGCTACGCTGGCCCAGAACCAGGCCACGTTGCAGCAAACACTGGCAAGTCGGGAACTCGCCGAAGTCACCAACGGGCGCGACAGCAAGCTCGTCAAGCAGGGATGGCTCACGCTTCAGCAGGGCGACAACGATCGCCTGACCCTGCAGGCGCAGCAAGCCGCGGTGGGCGTGGCTCAGTCCAATATTGCCGCCCAAGAAGCCCAGATTCGAATCCTCGAACAGGAGAAGGCCTACCAGCGCGTCGTTGCGCCGTTCGACGGCGTGATCACGCAGCGCAATATCGACAACGGCAGCCTGGTGACGTCCGGATCGACCTTCATGTTCACGCTGATGCATCCTGATGTGATCCGCACCCAGGTGTTCGTCCCGCAGGACGAGGCTTTCGGGCTTGCGCCTGGTGTCGATGCGGTGGTTCGTGTCCCGGAGATTCCAGACCGGAGCTTTCCCGGCAAGGTCACGCGGATCGCGAGCGCGTTGCAGCCCGGTAGCCGAACGCTGCTGACCGAGATCGACGTCCCCAATCCGGACGGTGCGCTCAGTCCCGGGATCTATTGCACGGTAGAGCTGCTTATTCCGCGCAAGACACCATCGATGATCATACCGGCCGATGCGGTCGTATTCGATGAGAACGGCCTGCATGTCGCGGTCGTCAAGGATGGCGCCGCGCATCTGCAGAAGATCACGATCGCGCGCGACTTCGGCACCGAGGTCGAAGTGCACGACGGCGTCAAGCCGGGCGATCAGGTCATCCTTAATCCCATGGTGAACCTCGCGGAAGGCAGCAAGGTCGCGGCGCGCAAGCCGCAGACAAGCTAGATCGGCGCGGAGGAAACCATCGCAATGCGACGCTTATTGTTCATGGCAGCTGCCCTGCTGCTAGGCTGTAACGCCAGCCTGGCGCAGATCTCCACCATGGGCACCACCGCCATGGGGCTTTCATCGACGCCAGGGACGATCGTGACTTCCCCACTCAACGGCCCGAGCCCGTTTTCGGCGGCAACCCAACCCGGCGCTCCCGACACAACGTTGGCGCCGGTGCCGCTGGCCTCTGATCCTACAACGCCGGGGACGGTCGTGACCTGTTCCACACCGACAGGGCAAATCGGGCATGCAACACCGGCGGTGCCAGCTACATCCATGTCGGCAATCGGTGCAACGACCCCATCTGTTTCCGCGGCACCGACGACGTCAGCCATACCGCCCAGCTCCTCGTCGACGACTGGAAGCGCGACTGCGCCAATACTGACGCTGTCCGCACAACCAGCCACATCATTCATGACCGATTTCCCCGGCTCGACCATCCCGGCACCGCCGCCGCCCGCAGTACCACCTCTGCCGTCGCCTTCCATCACCGCAATGCCTGTACCGGCGTCATTGACGGTATCGAGCACAGTCTCCACATCCATGCCGAGCACCACATCCGCGATGACATCACCGGCTGCGACGATGTCACCAATGACGCCAGGGTCACCACTGGGGACAATTCCGACGCCAATCGTCCCCACCACGACCGGAAACATCGCGCCAACAACCCCGCTTGGCAGCCCGCCGGCTACGGTGTGCACCTCCACACCGGGAGGCCCTCCAACCAATGGCGCGGCATTGCCGCTCTCGACGCCACAAATTCCAGCGAGCCCGCCGCCGGGCACGATTCAACCTGATATCACGGAGATCGGCGGCACCAGCATCGATCCGACAATGACCGTGCCCACACCGAACACATCGGCGTGCGCCGAGAGCACGACGATGTATCTGGCAACACCCGGCACGATGACACCTGCCAACGCCACCGGCGCCGCGGCAACGCCGGGCGTATCGCCACCGCCGGGCTGCTGACGCGGCACGTCGCAGCGGTTTGTCACGACCCCAAAGGCTAAACCGCTATTTAATTGAAAACTCGGGGCGGAGGAAGATTTCCGTTGAAGCCGTCAAGTTGGACCAGCATGGGCTTACAGATGAGAACTTCCGCGAGCCAACCGAAATCCTCCAACGACACAGTTGCACGAAAGAGAGCGTTTGCAACAAGGCCAACACCCGAGAGGGTGGATTGGCACTGGGCGGACCAGCAGCTCGATGAGGAGCTGAAGGACACATTCCCAGCGAGCGATGCTCTTTCGGTTACACGAAATCCGACCGGCAGGTGATCGCAGAGGTTTTGGGCCCGGCTAAAGCCGACTCGGTCGAAGTTCACACCGAGCGGGCCGCGAATCTGCTTCTTCAACACGCAAAAACACTTAGACGGATCGCATATGCGGCATGCACAGAGCCGCCTGCTGCCGGACCACATTCCTACTACATCCCGCGTGTTGGAGAACTTTTTTGAATGTCGACTGAAACAATTTCGACCGATGGGCCGGTTGCGATCGATGGTCCGCTGGCAGAACGCCGGAGATGGGCCGCGGCGGCGATCTTCACCGCGCTGGCGATGGCATCACTCGATACGGCGATCGCGAACATCGCCCTTCCGGCTATTGCAGCCGATCTTCACGCCAGCCCGTCCGATGTCATCTGGGTGGTGAATGTCTACCAGATTGCCCTGGTTGCGACGCTGTTGCCCCTCGCCGCGCTTGGCGAGATCGTGGGTCACCACCGGATCTATCTCGGAGGCCTTTTGCTGTTCACGCTGGCGTCCCTGGCCTGCGCCTGCGCCTGGTCGTTGCCCAGCCTGCTGACGACGCGTGTGCTGCAGGGTCTGGGCGCCAGTGGCATCTTGAGTGTGAATACGGCACTGGTTCGTTTCGTTTATCCGGGGCACCTGGAGGGCCGCGGTTTTGGGCACAACGCGCTAGTCGTTGCGACCGCCTTCACGCTCGGCCCAACGATCGCCTCCGGCATCCTCGCGATCGGGCCGTGGACCTGGCTTTTTGCCGTCAACATTCCGTTCGGCGTTGTTGCGATTTTGATCGGTATGAAGACATTGCCGCGTATCCCTCGAGTGAAGCGTGCTTTCGATTTTCCTGGCGCGCTGGCGGCAGCGCTCTGTCTTGGTCTTTTCATCGTGGGGATTGGAGGCATTGCCCACCACGAGCACCCTGGTCTTGTCTCGATTGAAATTATCTCTGCCGCGTTGCTTGGCTGGGTTCTGATCCGCAGACAGGTGGATTCCTCGGCGCCCGTGCTACCGATCGACCTGTTTCGCAGGCCGCTTTTCGCGTTGTCCACGGCGACCGCGGTCTGCTCGTTTGCGGTCCAGGGCCTGGCTTTCGTCTCCCTGCCATTCTACTTCGAGGACATTCTTGGCCGGTCGCAGGTTCAGACCGGCTTTTTCATGACCCCCTGGCCTCTAGTAGTGGCCATCATGGCGCCAATCGCCGGACGTTTATCCGAGCGCTATCCCGCAGGAATTCTCGGTGGCCTCGGCCTGGCATTGCTCGGTCTGGGGATGGCCCTATTGGCGTTGCTTCCGATGAGCCCGCATGTCGCCGACATCGTTTGGCGGATGGCCATCTGCGGATGCGGATTTGGCTTTTTCCAGGCGCCGAACATGAAGGCCTTGATGTCCAGCGCACCAGCCGATCGCAGCGGCAGCGCCAGCGGCATCGTCGCTACCGCACGTCTGACCGGACAGACGATCGGAGCGGCGCTTGCGGCACTCTGTTTTGGCCTCGCGGGACGTGAGGGAGCGACGCTCGCACTCGTGCTTGGTGCGGTATTCGCCGCGGTGGGATCCGGGATGAGCGCCCTGCGCCTGGTCGCGGCGCCGCAACGTGGCGCCTGAATTTATTTAGCCAACTCTAAAATGCTATTTAATGGTGCTGTTCGTCCAGGAAGCCTATTTTTCCAGTGAAAGATCCCACCGCGCTTACCCCGGAGCCGGTGGCCAGCAGAGCCGGCAGCGCGCGCCTCGCCATTTGCCTAAGTAGGGCGGCGCGGCTCCGTCCGGCCCTTAGGATGAAACCTGCGGCGGTTAGAGGTCGTTGACATGGCGTCGGTCTCGGGCAAGCGTGTAATCTCGCAGGCGACAGGCTCTCGCCATACGGATGTTCTCGCCGCAGTCGGGAATCAATTGATGATAAAAGTGCTGCTGATCGAGGATGATAGCGAGACGGCTGAGGAAATCACAGCCGAGCTGGCCGATCGCGGTTTTGAAGTCGAATGGTCGGCCAACGGCATCGAAGGCCTCGACAAGGCGCGATCATTGCGGCCCGATGCCATGATCGTCGACCGGCAATTGCCAGGAATGGACGGCCTCACCGTCATCGAGGCGCTGCGAAAGGAACAGGTGCGCACCCCGGTGCTGGTGCTGAGCGCCCTTGGCGCCGTCGATGACCGCGTACGCGGACTGCGGATGGGTGGCGACGACTACCTCACCAAACCATTCGCCCTTGTGGAACTCATGGCCAGGGTCGAGGCGTTGCTGCGAAGGCCGGCAGAATCGCGCGAGACGACGTTGCGGGTAGGATCGCTCGAACTCGATCTGATCGAGCGCACCGCCAAGCGCGGCGATCGCGTGATCGATCTTTTGCCACGAGAGTTTCGCCTGCTTGAATACATGATGCAACGGAGCGATCAGCTGCTGACGCGAGCAATGCTGCTGGAGGAAGTCTGGAATTACAAGTTCATTCCGGCGACCAACCTTGTTGACGTACACATGGGGCGCCTGCGCCACAAGGTGGACGGTCCCGGCGAAGCCCCCATGATCCACAATGTCCGCGGTTCCGGTTTCATTCTTCGCGCCGGACCATAGGGTTCGGATGTCCGGACCCGATATGCCGCCGTTGACGTCGAGCAAGACATCCGGGCAGCGAGATCCGATGCGTCAGCCGCAATTCATGCGTTCGACCACCTTTCACTGGGCGCTTGCGGTGGCCGGCGTGCTCGCGGTTTTCGTCATCGTGTTGTTTGGCTTCATCTACTGGAAGACAGACGACTACCTGATCGCGCGATCCGATACGATGATTACGAGGCAACTGAACTATATCGCTGGCTTGTCCAGCGAACGCCGGCTGATAGCGATCGATCAGCATTTGGAGCAGGATTCGCGCGGCGTTCAATATGCCGGATCGTTTGGCCCGGACGGCCAAAAGATGGCAGGCAACCTGGAGCAGTTTCCGCCCGAGCTAAAGATGAACGATTCTGTCCAGAGCATCACGGTCGTGCGGAGGCTTACCGCTGGGCCGCAAACCCACGCGATACGCGCGATTGCCCGGCGCATGTCAGATGGTAGCGCGCTGGTGATCGGACGAGAGGTGGACGAAACCAGGGAGATCTCCCATGTCGTCGGGCAGGCGCTGGCACTGGGCCTGTTGCCGGCGCTTTGCCTGTGCCTGCTGGCCGGCGCGTGGCTGAGCATACGCACCCAGAAGCGCGTCGAAGAGGTCAATCAGCGGGTTCAGCGCATCATCGCGGGCGATCTGCGCGAGCGGCTTCCGCACCGTAATGTCGACGAGCCATTTTCGAAGCTCGCCCTCATTGTCAACGGCATGCTCGATGAAATGGAAGCGATGATCCTCGCGCTTGCCGGCGTCGGCAATGACATCGCGCACGATTTGCGCACGCCGCTGACGCGAGCCCGGCTCACCCTCGAGCGCGGCCGCACCAATGCAACCAGCCTGGAGCAGCTCCAGACTGTTGTAGACAAGGCAATCGCGAACCTTGATCAGTCGCTGGCGATCATCACGGCGCTCTTGCGTCTGGCCGAAATCGAAAACAGCCGGCGGTCGGCGGCTTTCGGCAGCGTCCCGTTGCACGAGATGCTGGGTGAGGTCTACGATATCTACGAGCCGATCGCCGAGAACAAGAATATCGACTTGCGGGTCGAGGTGCGACACCGGCTGAACGTGCGTGCCGACCGCGATCTCTTGTTTGAGGCGGTTGCTAACCTTGTCGATAACGCGATCAAGTTTACGCCGGAGGGGGGCAAGGTGGAGATCCAACTGCTGCGCAGCGACAGTGAAACAATCGTCCGCGTCGCTGATACCGGATCCGGCATCAGCGAGCAGGAGCGCGAGGCGGTGCTGCGGCGTTTCTATCGTTCCGACAAGATACGAAACACGCCGGGCGTGGGCCTTGGCCTCAGCCTCGTGGCAGCGATCGTGAAGCTGCACGGCTTCCGGCTCGCGATCCACTCCGGCGCCGGCAGCCGGCTGGAGATCATCTGTCCCGACCCGCAACCGACGTGAAGCCGCGGTTCCCCGGCCAAACCGCAATCGTTCCGAAAGCCGTCTTCGTGACGGCACGCGCTTTAGTCACTGGCAAATGGCTTGATCAAAGTGCTGGAACCGAGTGATCCCAGTTTGAGGTAATCGTAAAATAGAATTTAGTGTTGCGCCGGGGCACTCCGTCTTAAAGCGATCGGGCGACGGCGCCACGTTCTGCAGGCGCCGCTTAGCGCTGGCTTGCAGGGTTCCAAAGTGAAGACACGGCGCACACTCTTGCCGATCGCAGCGGCGATCTTCGTCTCAACGCTGGGCGCGGATGCGCCGAACGCGGAGGAGACTGGTTCGAAGCTCTCTCCTCAGGCATTCCAGGAAATTGCGCAGGTCGAGACCGAGATCGACCGCATCGAAGCGCAAACAATCGAGCGGTTTGGGGCGCCGCCGGATAATCAGATCCAGCAAATCGAATTGCTCGGTAAGGTGATGCTGTACGACAAGAATCTGTCGGTATACCGCAACGAGGCTTGCGCCTTCTGCCATATGCCAGAGACGGGCTTTACGGGTCCGGTATCGGAGCTGAACCGCACCACCGGCGCCTATCCCGGTTCGGTGCGCACGCGATTTTCCGATCGCAAGCCGCAGTCGCACGCCTACGCCCCGCTGTCGCCGGTGCTGCACTACAATCCCGGGCAGGGTGACCTCGTCGGTGGCAATTTCTGGGACATGCGCGCGACCGGACGCCGGTTGGGCAATCCGGCCGCGGAGCAGGCGGAAGGTCCGCCGACCAATCCGGTGGAAATGGGCCTGCCCGATATTGCCTGCGCGGTCTATCGCGCCTCGCAGCGGCCTTATCGCGTCCTGTTCGAGAACGTGTGGGGGCCGCAGAGCTTTGCGATCGCATGGCCGGGCGACGTGGAAGAAATCTGCAATCGGCCCGGGCCGCCGACCATCGGTGAGCCGTTGCCGGTTCAACTGAGCCCGGTTGATCGCGGCCGCGTCGGCACCACCTTCGATCAGATGGCACAGTCTATCGCCGGCTACGAGGCGTCAGCTGAGGTGACGTCGTTCACCTCCAAATTCGACGCGGTACTCGCGAAAAAAGCGCAGTTCACGGCGCTTGAGCAGCAGGGGTACGACCTGTTCCGCGGCAAGGCGCGATGCAACGAGTGTCACCGCGACGGCGGACCCGGTGAGGACCCGCTATTCACCGACTTCACCGCCAGCAATATCGGCACTCCGGCTAACGCGAGGCTTCCTTACTACGCGGAAAACCGGCCCGACGCATTGGGCTATACCGCCAATCCGCAAGGGACGTCGTTCGTCGATGGCGGTGTCGGCACTTTTCTCAAGCAAGGACATCTGCTGAGCCAGCCCTCCGCGGTGGACCAACGATGGCTCAGGCTGGCGCCAGACACCCAGGCGCGAATGCAAGTGCCGACACTGCGCAATGTTGACAAGCGGCCATATCCAGCCTTCGTGAAGGCCTACGGGCATAATGGATACTTCACGAGCCTAAAAAAGATCACGCATTTCTACAACACCCGCGATGTTCTGCCGAGATGCAAGCCCGGCGACGCCGGTGAGGGAACGGCGTGCTGGCCCGCGCCGGAGTCGACCGACAACATGAACACGAGCAAAGTCGGGAATCTCGGCCTGTCTGATGCAGAAGAGGATGCGCTCGTCGCCTTCATGCAGACGCTGACGGACGGCTTTATGCCTCGCGATCAGCAATAAGCCGGTGACGGCGTGGGCGGTTGTCGGCCTGAAGATCGCAGGCGAGGTTGCAAATGTTATGAAGGTTGATCCGGCAGAATTTCCTAAGCCCACGCGCCGCGCTCGGCATCTTCGTTCTTTGTCTTGGCCTGACGGGGAGCAGCCTGTATCGATACATCACTCTGACCGTGATTGGCGTAGAATCCCGAACGGATTTTGCGAGGATTCCGGCGCAGGAACCGCCTTGGTCTCGAGGGCATAAGCCGAGGCGAATAAAACCGCTGCTACCAGCCCCATCGTGATGTGCGCGCTACTAATCTTTTTGAGAACAGCAATGCTTCTTTTGCTGCTGCAGCGCAGGATCTGCGCAAGATGGTGCATAACGCTCTTCGTCATCGCGCGATTCTCCGTATATCGGCCGGGCCACGGCATCCATGCGTTTGAGGCTCGCTGACGCGACCCTTGCCGCAGCCACCGACGAAAGTGCCTGCAGATAGGTTGGGCCACGCGACAGTCGGCTGCGGAAGCGGATCATCGTCCGTCACGACATGCGGAAAGGCCGGCTTGATCTGAAAGGGCCCGATAGCTTGGCAAGCTGACCAAGTGGGGGCTGTGAGAGCTATTACCAACATCACGAAGCCGATGTGGCGAAGCACCGAGGTCGACATTTTGGTCTCCACAGACAATTCAAGGCGCAACGGTAAGCGCGGGCGCAACGGAGAACGATTAAATTGGGGTTTAGGGGGATCAAATCGAATTGACGCGGGATAATCCGCGGCAGCGGCGCGTACACATGAAATTGCAATGGCCTAAGCAAAGCCGCGGCGAGCTAGCCGCCGGCCGCGACGGTCTGCGCGCGTTGCTCGCCGGGCTGACGGTATCTTCCGAGCGGAAGATCGAGCTTCCGCCATACCGCGACCAATGCGTCAGCCAACTGTCCGATCAGCCGACGGTCATGCGCCGGGGTAGGGGTAATCCGCAATCGCTCGGTGCCTCTGGCAACCGTGGGATAGTTGATCGGCTGGATGTAGATCCCGTGCTCCTCAAGCAGGAGATCGCTCGCCTGCTTGCACAGGTCGGGATTGCCGACCATGACGGGAACAATGTGCGTTTCCGTCGCCAGCACCGGCAGGCCGGATTCCCGTAAAGCCGCTTTTGTCGCTGCCACGGCAGCGCGCTGGCCCGCACGCTCTGTGCCCGATGTCTTGAGATGAGCGATCGAGGCTGTCGTGGCCGCGGCTACCGCGGGCGGCAAGGCAGTGGTGAAGATAAATCCAGGCGCATGGGATCGAACGGCATCCACGACAGCGCTTCTGCCTGCGATGTAGCCGCCAAGCGTGCCGAATGCTTTGGCAAGCGTTCCCTCGATGACGTCGATGCGCGCCATCACCCCGTCCCGCGCGGCGATGCCGGCGCCGCGTGGCCCGTACATGCCGACGGCATGCACCTCGTCGAGATAGGTCATGGCGTGATAGCGCTCCGCAAGGTCGCAGATCGCTTCGAGCGGCGCGACGTCGCCGTCCATCGAATAGACGCTCTCGAAGACGATCAGTTTTGGGCGGCTGGGCGCCGCGCGCGACAGCAGTTGCTCCAGGTGTTCAACATCGTTGTGGCGCCAGATCTGCTTGGCACAGGAGGAGGCGCGCACGCCTTCGATCATCGAATTGTGGTTGAGCGCGTCTGACAGGATCAGGCAGTCCGGAAGTAGCCTCGCGATCGTCGCGATTCCTGTCTGGTTGGACACATAGCCCGACGTGAAAACCAGCGCGGCTTCCTTCTCATGAAGGTCCGCTAGCTCAGCCTCCAAATCCACCAGCGCGCGATTCGTACCCGAGATGTTGCGCGTCCCGCCCGCGCCCGCACCCATCCTGCGCGCGGCCGCGCACATCGCTTCGATCACCTTCGGGTGCTGGCCCATGCCGAGATAGTCGTTGGAGCACCATATGACGACGTCCCGCTTGCCGTGCGGACCATTCCAGAGCGCATGGGGGAACTGTCCCGCTTTGCGCTCCAGGTCAGCGAAGACGCGGTAGCGCCGCTCACGTTTCAGAGCGGCAATCGCAGATTGAAAACTCCCGACATAGTCGAACATTTCTTGCAAATCCCTTGATTGAGCCGTCCGCGACACCACGCTATCCCGGGCCGGTCGCCGCCGATCGGCCGCCAACACGGGGCAGCCTATCGGCGAGAAGGCCAAGGGCTATATCAATCGACCAGCTCCGGCTGTTTCAGCCCGAGGGCCTTCGCGACCCCAGCTCCGTACGCCGGATCCGCGCGCGTGCAATTGTCGACATACCGCTGCTTGATGTGCAGCTTGGCGTCGCCCATCGCTCGCGCCGTGTTCTCGAACAGCGCCTTTTGCTGTTGCGGCGTCATCTTCCGGAACAGGTTGCCGGGCTGCTCCCAATGATCATCTTCAACACGGTGGTCCCAGTGCGCTGCGTCCCCTTCAATTGCGAGCGGCAGCTCGGCAAAATCCGGCTGGTTGTCCCAGAGCCCCGCGCTGTTGGGATTGTAGGTGAGCGTTCCGCCCAGATTGCCATCGGTCCGCATCTTGCCATCGCGATGGTAGCTCTGGAACGGGCATTTGGGCGCGTTGACCGGAATGTGGTTGAAGTTGATGCCGAGCCGGTAGCGCTGCGTGTCGCCATAGGAGAACAGCCGCCCCTGGAGCATTTTATCGGGCGAAAAACCGATGCCGGGCACGATGTTGGCGGGCGAGAATGCGGCCTGCTCCACTTCCGCGAAAAAGTTGTCAGGGTAGCGGTTGAGCTCCATCACGCCGACCTCGATCAGCGGATAATCCGCTTTCGGCCACACCTTGGTGAGGTCGAAGGGATTGTGCCTGTGGGTTTTCGCCTGAGCCTCGGTCATCACCTGAATGAAGAGCGTCCAGCGCGGAAAATCTCCCGCCTCGATCGCGTTGAGCAGGTCGCGGCCGTGGCTTTCGCGATCACCGGCGACAAGGGCCGCGGCCTCGGCGTCGGTGAGGTTCTGGATCCCTTGCTGCGTGCGGAAGTGGAACTTGACCCAGACGCGCTCGTTCGCGGCGTTGATCATCGAGAAGGTGTGGCTGCCGAACAGGTGCATGTGGCGGAAGCTCTTCGGAATGCCGCGGTCCGACATCACGACGGTGACCTGGTGCAGCGCCTCCGGCAACAGCGTCCAGAAATCCCAGTTGTTGTCCGCGCTGCGCAGCCCGGTGCGCGGGTCGCGCTTGATCGCATGGTTGAGGTCGGGGAACCGCAACGGATCGCGGAAGAAGAACACCGGCGTGTTGTTGCCGACGATGTCCCAGTTGCCATCCTCGGTGTAGAACTTGAGGGCGGTACCGCGGATGTCGCGTTCCGCATCGGCGGCGCCGCGCTCGCCGGCGACGGTCGAGAAGCGCGCAAACATCGGCGTCTGCTTGCCGATCTTGGAGAAAATCTTGGCCTTGGTGTAGCGGGTGATGTCGTGCGTGACCGTGAACGTGCCGTGAGCCCCCCAGCCCTTGGCGTGCATGCGCCGCTCCGGGATCACTTCCCGGTCGAAATGCGCCAGCTTCTCGATCAGCCAGACATCCTGCAGCAGCGCCGGGCCACGCCGGCCGGCAGTCATGATGTTAGTGTTGTCGGCGACCGGCGCGCCGGTGGCGTTGGTAAATCGCTCTTTGGTCATGGCTGGCTCCTGGGTTTTGGATATAGTGGGCTTCTGAACGTGCGAGACTTCGCGCGCCGCCGCCGGGCACTCGAATTCCCGATTGGAGGACGAGGAGAGGTTTACCCGCGCCAGGCGGAGGCGCGGATCACGCTGCAGAAATTGCCGCGGGTGAAGTGCGGATCCTTATCCGCGAGTACGTCGGCCTTCACATTACCGAACGTCGTCTCCGGCTTGTGCTTGATAGCGTTGTAGAAGGCCTGGATAATGTCTTCCTTGAAATGCGCACTACGCGGGTGTGCATGCACCACCGCCTCGCGCTCCGCGTCGCTGTACTCGGCATAGCTTAGTCCAAGCACATCCATTTCGACGCCGGCCGTCACCAGAGCCACGACTGGGTGCATGTGCTGCGGAATGCCCGGAGTCGTGTGCAAGGCGATCGCGGTCCAGACTGTGTCGATATCCTGTTGTGCAATGCGGTGGCGTCGCAGGAAGTCACGGGCGGCATTCGCGCCGTCAACCTCGAAGCGCTCGTCCGCGCTGCTGTGCTGATGGGTCAAGCCCATGTCATGGAACATCGCGCCTGCATAAAGCAGTTCGGGATCGTATCTCAATCCCTGACGCTTCCCCGCCAGAGCGCCCCAGTAATAGACGCGGCTCGAATGGGGAAACAGCAGCGGCGTCTCGGTGTCCTGAACCAGCTCCGTTATTTCGCGAGCAAGCCTGCTGTCGGGAATTCTCACTGCCGCAAGATCGATCCTCATTTTAACGTCGATATTCACTACACGGCTCCTTGCTGATTGACCGCCGGTCAAGGGGATTTATGTCAGGTTGGCTACTGCCCTTGCGTGACTTTCGAGAAGCTGAATTGCGCTCTCGCAATGCTCCGTGAAGCAATCGGCGTCGCAGTAGAAGAGGCGCGTTCCGACTTCTCGCAGGTAGTTTTCTCCAATCGGCTGATCGCACATCGCACAGAAGGATCGTTGACGACGCGTCCTGCCATTGACCAATATGAATCTCATGAGGCGTCTCCTAATGCGAAGCGATTGCCGCGTGATACTCGCTGCAACCGTCGTCAGATGGCGGCCTGAAGTCGATGCAGCCATCTGCGGTCGCCCTCCTGTCGGACCTTGAAGCGATTAGCGCATTTCTTTGAACAGAAGGCGGTTCGCCAGGAGTAGTGCCGAATAAGGCCAAACCTTCCGTCACAGATCGCGCAGTGCCTGGTTGCGCCGTTACAACGATATTGAGGACTGTTGCGCATTTTTGTCTCCTGTCGGCCTTGCGTGGGTAGTGCTTGGCGCTCGCCTCCTGTTCGCAGTCGCACGTCGCGCACAGGCGAAGTGCGGCATCGGGATCGTAGTGGCCTGCCAAGTCGCACGGCAGATAGGGACACCGTGTGCAGAGCTTGACTCTCATTTGCCGCCTCCCGAGGTAGAGCAATAGACTTGTTCACTTGCAGCGAGACTAAAGGGATCGAAACTGCTGACTCAATCGTACGTGGGTAAGGGTCCGATATCGAAAGGGATCAGGAGAGTAATACGGAGGTTTGGGGTGCTTGCGTTTGGGTGTTTGCGTTTCTCGCTCGACCTTCTTGGGCGGCAGCTTCGAATGCCCGCGCAGCTCGAAGGATTGCTGCGGCATCGCTATTCACCGACGCGGCGAATGAGAGATGACCAGTCCACGAAATTTCGAAGATCAACCCGGCGGCTTTTTCCGCTGGCATTTCGAAAAGAAGCGGACGGCTCCCGCCTCAGTGGTGGAGGGGGGAGAGGCTGCGCGAAGCCGTCCGCTTTGGCAACTATGCGATGCCGCGCCAGGGAGAAATGCGGCCGCGCTGCTTGGTATAAAACTAGGCCCGGTCAACCGGGGGCTCCATTAAACAGACGTTTAGTTGGACTAAATTGAAGTTTAGCTGGATGGCCTTTGATGGCGCCTGCCGCAACGCTTGGTCAGCCGGTCGAAGTCAGAACGCGGTTTTGAATCCTGACAGCGCGCGGGGGCTACCATGGGAAGGCGCAATCGAGATCGCTCGCATCGATGATGCGTGGCCAACCCATAACAGTGCGCTTTGGCTGGCAGAGTTGCTTGCGCGAGATTGCGGTTTTTGGTTCGATTTTGCGCCGATTTGTGCAGAGTTTTGAACGGGTTCGGCCCCGTGGAACCGCATCTGACGCCCACCGTGGGGCAATCGAATTGCCGGATTTCTTCAAAATGCTCTAATCTTGCCTGCCGAAGGCCGGGCGCTCTGGGAATGACGCGTAGCGAGATCGCGAATCTCCCGAAATTCAGCCGCGCGGTTTCGCCGGCAGCATTGCAGTCTCATCATCGTAGAGCGGGACGAGCAACCATAATGATAAAAACCGATCTCCCTCGACGCCGGCCAAGGTCGATCCGGATTTATCACTACGCAGCGGCGATCTTGTCGGTCGCCCTTGCGCTCATTGCGGCGGAACTTATCACACGTTTATTGAACGCCGAGGCCATTGCATCGTTGATGCTTTGTGCCGTCATTTTCACCGCGTGGGCTGGCGGTCTCGCTCCGGCGCTGTTGGCCATCACACTCGCGCTTTTGGCTTTCCATTATTACCTGGCGCCTCCGATCAGCTCATTTGCCTGGAAGCATGATTTATCCGCTGTGGGTGTTTCGGAGGCGCCGCGTCTGGTCCTGTTTTTCCTTACATCTTTCGTTGCCGCGTACCTGATCTCGGCGCAGAGGAAAGCAACACAAGACCTTCAGCGTTCGGGCCATGACCTGCAGCTAGCGATGCAGGATCAAAAGCGGATTGAAGCCGCGCTGCTGCACAGCGAAATGTATTTGACCGAGGCGCAGCGATTGAGCGGCACCGGAAGCTTTGCGTGGAACGTGGCCAGCGGAGAGGTCATCTGGTCGGACCAGACTTTTCGAGTCTTTGGATGTGACCGGGCGACGAAGCCGACCGTGGAGTTTATTCTCCAGCGCGTGCATCCGGAAGATCGTGCTGCCGTGCAAGCGACCATCGACCGTGCCACTATCGGTCGAAATGACTATGATCATGAATTTCGATTGCTGATGCCGGATGGGTCGGTGAAATATATCCATACGGTGGCTCGTGCTACGCAAGACGCATCGGGAGGTGTCGAGTTTCTCGGGGCGGCGACGGATGTTACGGTTGCGAGGGAGGCTGAACGGAAGCTTCGACGCAGCGAAGCCTACTTGGCTGAAGCCCAGCGTTTAAGTCGCACCAGCAGTTGGGCCTGGGATGTGCGCCTTCAAGAATTGGTTTATCGGTCTCCCGAAGTGTACCACCTGTTTGGGTTCGATCCGAAAAGGGACCCTCTGTCACCGCAATCCTTCCAGGATCGAATTATCCCCGAAGACAGGGGCCGGTTCATCGAAATGGTACAGCGGGCAGTGCGAGAGAAAACGGACTTTGAAGTCGATTTTTGCATAGATCTTCCGGACGGTCCGACAAGATACGTGCATTCGGTCGGACATCCTCTCGTCGGTGACGACGGTGAAGTGACCGAACTGGTTGGCACGCACATCGATGTTACCGAGCAGCACCTGGCGCAGGAGGCGCTGCAAAAGGCCTTTGACGAGATCAAGAAATCCGAGGATCGGCTTCGACTGGTGATCGACACGATCCCGACCTTGGTCTGGCGCGCGAGGCCGGACGGGGTCCCCGATTTCCTCAATCAACCGGCGCTCGACTACACGGGCCTTTCACTGGAGCAAGCCGAAACCGGCTGGCCTCGCGCCTTTCATCCTGACGACAAGAAGGCCATGTTGGTGAAGTGGAGCGCAATACGGGCGTCCGGCATGCCCGGTGAGCTTGAAGCTCGTCTGCGGCGTTTCGACGGCGAATATCGCTGGTTTTTGTTCCGAGGCGTGCCGCTGCGCGACGAGCAGGGCAACATTGTCAAATGGTACGGGTCGTCTACCGACATTGAGGACCGCAAGCGGGCTGAGGAAGCACTTCGCGAGAGCGAGCAGCGCTTTCGCGATTACGCCGAGACGGGCTCCGACTGGCTGTGGGAGACTACGCCTGACCACCGGGTCATCAGTATATCGGAGCACGTCAATGCTGTTGGATTCAAGCCCTCAGGCCTAACCGACCTTTTTCGCTGGGATATTGCAGCGGATGTCGAATCGGAGCCCGGAAAATGGCGACAGCATCGGGCGATGCTCGATGCACATCTGCCATTTCGAGATTTCGAGTACACCCTCAACGGGACTGGATCTCCGGCATACGTGCGGACAAGCGGCAAGCCTTTTTTTGACGCAAAGGGAAATTTTCTCGGCTATCGGGGTACTGGCACCGATATTACGGCAGCGATTCGCGCGGATCACGCCGAACAGGCGCTGCGCGAAGCCCAGGCTGAACTCGCACATGTTACACGCGTAACCACGCTGGGTGAACTGACTGCCTCCATCGCCCATGAAGTAAACCAGCCCCTCGCCGCCGCGGTTGCCAACGCCGAGGCCTGTCTGCGTTGGCTCGACCGCGACACTCCCGATCTTATCGCCGCGCGCCGCTCGGTGGAATGGGTCATCAACGACAGTTGCCGGGCGAGCGAGGTGATCCAGCGCGTCCGGGCTCTCGCGAAAAAATCCGACATTGAGAAGGTGCCGCTCGACATCAATGACGTCATCAGAGAGGCGATCGTGCTGGTACAGCGCGAGTTAAGCAGCCACCTCGTATCATTGCGAACCGAGTTGGCGCCGGATCTCCCCACAGTCCTTGGTGATCGGGTCCAGCTGCAGCAGGTGATCATCAACTTGGTGATGAATGGTATCGAAGCAATGTTGCCGGTCCAGGATCGGCCGCGCGAACTGGTAATCCGATCGGGCCAGGACGAGGCACATGGCGTGCTTGTCAGTGTGACGGATTGCGGCATTGGGATATCTGCCGAGAATGCAGACCGGCTGTTCAGCGCCTTCTTCACCACCAAGTCCAGCGGCATGGGCATGGGACTCTCGATCTGCCGTTCGATCTTGGAAGCTCACGGGGGAAGTCTATCGGCCTTGCGCAATGAGGGGCCCGGCGCGACGTTTCAATTCGTTTTGTCCTCGCAACAGGAGGAGGCGTCGTGACCGAGCGCCCCAAGCAATCGCCTGCCACTGCCAGGGAACCGCTCGTCTTCATCGTCGAAGACGATGAATTGATGCGCAGAGCGCTGAGCAACCTTTTTCAATCGGTGGGATTGGAGGTCGAGATGTTCGGTTCGGCCTCCGAGATGCTGCAAACGAAGCTTCCAGATATCGCCAGCTGCCTGGTCCTTGACATCCGGTTGCCGGGATTAAGCGGTCTGGACTTCCAAGCCGAACTGGCCAGGGCGAACATTCATATTCCAATCATCTTTATGACTGGCCATGGCGACATCCCCATGACCGTGCGGGCCATGAAGGGCGGGGCGGTCGATTTCCTGACCAAACCGTTTCGCGATCAGGACATGCTGGACGCCGTGACGGTAGCAATTGAACGGGATCGCAAGCGGCGCGAAGCCGACAAGATCGTTGCGAACTTGCAGGCCCATTTTGAAACCTTAACTCCTCGCGAGCGGGAGATTCTGGCTTTGGTATCGTCCGGCCTCATGAACAAACAGATAGCAGCCGAACTCGGACTTGCGGAGATTACCGTGAAGATCCACCGTGGGCACATCATGAAGAAGATGGGTGCAAGGTCATTGGCCGATCTGTTGAGAAAGGCCGAAACGCTCGGAATTCGTCGCGCCAAGCCCTAGCACGTATTTTGCGCGCATCGGGCGAAGCTCATTGGCGTGTCCGCAGCCGCGACTAAACCAAGGTATAGGGTGTCGCAAACCAACAGGACATTCGAAGCAACCCTCGTAGGATCGAGCCGTTCGCCCTGATAAGGCTACGCTGGCAACAAGCGAAAACAGCCCCAGTCTCATCGTTTCCCCAGTCGATCCTTGGCTCATGCGACAAATGCCGTGGAGGTTCAAATGGCAGAGAACGGCACCTTTCATCACGCGATGACGCGACGGCAACTGCTTGCTGCTGCAAGCTTAGCAGGCGTGGCTCTTTCAAGGCCGGTACGGGCGCAAAGTATGATTGATCTGCCGCTGCCCGGCGGTCCGGGAGAGCGACAGATCACGACCGATTTTCCGCAGAAAGGGCCGATGATCCTGCAGCGGACCCGTCCGCCGCTTCTGGAAACCCCGTTTGAGGTGTTCGACAGGGGTGTCTTCACCCCAAACGACCAGTTCTACGTACGCTGGCACTGGGCGGTCATCCCGACCGATATAGACATCAGCAAGTTCAGCCTGACCGTGCGCGGCCATGTCAATCAAACGTTGTCGCTGTCGCTGAATGATATCCTTCACGGATTGCCGAGCGTTCAATTGTCTGCGGTGAACCAATGCTCCGGCAATTCGCGAGGATTTTTCCAGCCTCGCGTGCCCGGCGGCGAGTGGGCCAACGGTGCCATGGGCAACGCGCTCTGGACCGGGATCCGTCTCAAGGACCTGCTGGATAAGGCTGGCGTGAAGCCGGGCGCCGTGCAGGTGCGGTTTAAAGGACTGGACGAGCCCGTGGTGGCGGATGCGCCACACTTCATGAAGTCGCTGGACATCGACCATGCGCGCGACGGCGAGGTGATGATCGCTTATGCCATGAATGGCGAGCAGCTGCCTTTGGTCAACGGATTTCCCGTGCGGCTGGTCGTGCCCGGCTGGTATGCGACATACTGGGTCAAGATGTTGAATGATATTGAAGTGCTCGATCAACTTGACACCAATTACTGGACCAAGGTTGCCTACACCATTCCCGATACGCCACACGCGAGCATCAAGCCGGGTGAGACAGACGTGAGGATGATTCCGATCAACCGGATGGTCCCCAGATCGTTCGCCACCAATATTGCGTCAGGCAGCAAGGTGAAGGCCAACGCACCGACGACGTTGCGCGGTATTGCATTCGGCGGCGATTGTGGCGTGGCGAGCGTCGACTTCTCCATCGACCGTGGCCAAAGCTGGCGTCAGGCGCAGCTGGGAAACGACGAAGGCAAATACGGATTTCGGCAGTGGCAGACGCAATTAACGTTGCCCGCGGCCGGTGAGTACAGTCTGTTGGTCCGCTGCACCAACAGCAACGGTGTCGCGCAACCCGACACACCGAATTGGAATCCGGCCGGCTTCATGCGCAACGTCACGGAATCGATCGATGTCATCGCGGTTTGACGGAGTATTGACGATGTTTCGCAATCTGCTACCGGCCGTCGTTCTACTGGGCGTGGCGTCAATGCCTCTGGCCCCGCGCGCCGCCACACCCCTTGAGCTCAAGTCAGTGAAGATCGACCTGCCAGACAGCGACAAGATGTTCCCCGCCGGGCCGGGTTCGGACGCCATCAACAATAATTGCATCGCCTGTCACTCGGCCGGCATGGTTTTGAACCAACCGGCGCTGTCGAAGCAGGCTTGGGCGGCGGAAGTCAACAAGATGATCAACAACTACAAGGCTCCGATCGCCCCGGAGGATGTCGGCGCGATCGTCGAGTATTTGACCGCACTCAAGGGCGCGAAATAGAATTCGGCTTTCAGGTCGCTAAAAGGCCCGAAACCTCCGTAATTTTGCGGTGAGCCTGCGCGCGAACAAACCTAAGTATGATTTCCCAATCCTGATTCGCGGCTCACTTTTCGATTAGCGCAGTGTTCG
>Ga0210401_10002187_pt1 | contig 21849 bp, 19 predicted proteins | sample IncBWH32MmetaG_FD_150866 | JGI IMG/M metagenome (GOLD analysis project Ga0210401, IMG submission 150866) | Forest soil microbial communities from Barre Woods Harvard Forest LTER site, Petersham, Massachusetts, United States - Inc-BW-H-32-M | ecosystem: Environmental > Terrestrial > Soil >... | reverse complement strand
TCGTGCGAGTTATCCTGCGTGTATTCATACACGCTCGCGATGCACTCGCGCAGGTAGTCCACCGAGTTCCAGTTCACGCAAATGATCGAGAGTTCCATGGAATCTTTAGATTTCCGCGCCTCCGTGTCGCAATGACCACTCTCCATCCAGACGCGAGAAAAAGGCGGTGCCACTTTGGAAGAGATTCAACAGATGCGGCTTGTTGGAGTTGACCATGGTCCAGCTTCCATGACGAAGGAAGAAACACGACTTGCCGGTCAGCTCCTGCATGAATTGAGGCTCCACCCTGCCGTGGATGCCGACAAGCCCGCGTTTCCAGGCATCGTAAAACAGGTGATCGAGCACGATCCCAATCGAGCGACTTTCCGCTCCAATTTGGAACACCTCGCCGACGGCACCTGGCGCAATTGAATAGACGTACCAACCGATGATCTTTCCGTCCTTCTCTCGCACCAGTGCCTTGTGGAGATCCCCGAAGACCTTCCTCTTAGCGACAAAATCGAGCACCCAGTTCAGAGATTCCCGATCGTATTCAGGAACAAGCCAATGTTTGGCGGGTATCGTCGCCAAACACTCCAGCAACGTCTCAGTGTCGAGGTCTTCGTCGCTCGTGGCAGGTTGCGATTGCCGAAAAGGACTCAGTCGTGCAGTAGTGGCCGCCAAATCGATGAGACCACAGAACGGTTTTGCCATCGAACCCATCATCGCTATGGCTCGGCTCTTCTTGTTAAGGCGTGACAGTCCACTGAGGACGTATCGAGAGGGCCGAAGCGGGCGCGCCCACTGAAGGCTGTAAATCGGGACGATCGTGAAACCCAAGCTTCGCAAAAGCGGCCGGCTCATCTCATTTGCCGAATCCGTGATTGAGACATCCTGCGTGCCCTTCATAAATGCCCGAACCAACTGCATAGCGGTGACCGAGGCACGACTTTCGGGATCGACCACCAGGTTACTGCCAAACGCCAATCGAATCGTTTCCCCCTGAATTGACATCCGCCGAGGCACAGCACCGAAAAAGCCCAAGAGTTTTCCCTCGGTGTTTTCGAATACCCGCGAAACGATGCCTTCATCCATCCAAGGATTGTGGAGAAAGAGGTCTCGAAGGTGGGCGCGCAGGCTCGGCGGCGCTGGCCCTTGGCGTTCGTGCAAAACCTTCCAGATCAGGTCTGCTACGGGCGAAATGTCATTTTCAGCGAATGGCCTCAACCCTCCCATGTCTCGCTTTTGCCTTTTTTCCTTCTGATTTTGCGCTACGATTCCGAACCATCGACGGCTATCATCTTAAACCGTGCCGCCGCCATCAATTACTAGAGTTTGTCCTGTGATGAAGCTCGCTTGATCCGACAGAAAGAACAGAATACTTCCAACTACATCCTCGGGGACGCCCAGCCGTCCCAGTGGCGTCCGCCGGAGAATCTGTTCTTTCTGCTCGTGAGTCAAGCTGTGACTCATTTCTGTATCGTAGTATCCAGGAGCGATGGAGTTCACTCGAATATTCCGCTCGCCTAATTCTCGAGCTAGCGCACGAGTAAATGCATCGATCCCTCCCTTGGTGAAAGCGTATGCCGCCATTCCTCTGAAGCCTCGAAGAGAACTGATTGACGAGATGTTCAGAATGACGCCTCCCGTTCGCGAACCCAACATCCGACGTACAACCAATCGCGTGAACTGAAGAGTGCCATCGACATTTACCGAAACCAGCCTCCGGATTCTGTCCTCGGGCATGGTCGCCAAAACGCCATCCGCTGCTATGGCAGCACAGTTAATAAGGCCGTAGGGCAGACCAAACGAGGCCTCGGCCGACTTCAGGAACGCCGAAACCGAACTCTTCTCGCAAAGGTCAGCGGGGGCAAAAAAAAAACGATCGTTCCCCGCCATCTGCTGAGTGAATTCCGACGAACTGCGGCTGAAGGTGCTTACGCGGTAGCCGGCACCCAGCAGGCTTGTAACAATTGCCTTCCCGAGCCCACGGCTGCCACCGCTGATGATGATGTGCCGATCATGCGTCGACTGTACGTCGCTCATGATGTCCTTGTTCTGAGAGTCTTGCCTGCGGAGGATAGATCAATTCGGTCGACCAGCTTGATGAGGCGCGGTTGCTGCTGACTGTTGAGCTGGGCTCGGCAAGTCCGAACCACGACTTCCTTTAGCGCTTTTCGATCCTGATCCGGATTTGCGACGATTTCGCAAGCAACCAGCTCTCCTGCAATAGATGATGCTTTACCGAAGACACGGACATCCAACACACCAGGAATAATTCGGATCACGCGCTCCACCTCTACGGGAAACACTTTGCTGCCGGCTACGTTGATCATATCTGACTTACGGCCGACGAAGTACACTCGGGCGTCTTTGATTTCCACCATGTCGCCCGTACGGAACCAATCCGAAGCGGATGATTGCTCTGAGGATAATGGGTCGTACATCCGCATCGAATTCGGAGACCGAACCAGCAGTTCTCCTTTATACACCTTCAATTCAGCTGCACCGGGTTGTACAGTTTTGAGGTAGCTCGCGGGAAAACCTGCCTTGCCATCGCTGACTGAAAAGCAACGCCCCAGCTCGGTCGTCGCGTAAATGTGCACAAGCCGCGTCGGCGGAAAATACTGCCGGAGTCTATCCAAGATCGACTGATCAATTACCTCACCGCCGAGGGTAATTTGGACGAGAGGAACTCGCTTCAGCAACTCTGCATCGGAAAACATCAACAACCGTCGCCAATAAGAAGGCGTCGCCGATACGAATTGCACACCCGTGTCATACATTAACTGAACCGTAGACTGGGGGTCCATGTGCAGATCCGGGACGACCAGTGTACCCCGATCAGCGAAGCACTGCAGCATTACCTGCAAACCCGCGTAGAGATTGGGTCGATAGGTCAGTAGCCATTTGGGTGCGTGGTTTCCTGCCCCTTTTCTTACAGGACGACCCATACTCTCCCAGGAGTGCCGCGCTGCTTTAGGTTCTCCGGTACTTCCCGATGTCAGAATGGTTACGGAGCTGCTTCCACTCCATTTCGCCTCATCGGATAGTTCATGGACGTCAAATTCTGATAATTGGCGGGACCGGCCGGTGGTAAGAAGAGCGCCCAGCTTCAATCTCTTCGAAAGGCTGAGAGCCACCTCGAAAGGAAGATTCGCGTCCAACAGAAAAACATCGCAAGCGAGTCTGTCGAGAGCCGCCAGGGCAGCATAACTTTCCGCCACCGGACGGAACGATAGGCCCACGCGACGCTTTCTCAACGCGTCCTGTGCGCTGAAGACGCGTTGAGCTTGTTCGCGCAGGGCAGCCCAGTTAACAGCCTGGTTACGGGTGACGACCGCTGGCTGAGCATCGGGCAAAGACTCTTCGAAAAGAAGACGGTTCAACATGAGTGCGCTTTTTTCAGATCAGTCGTAGAGAACGGCAAGGTCGGAAAGGGTTTTGATCTGGTATTCGACACCCGTCGCAAAAGGATCTTTTCCTGTAATTTCCTCCATGCGGATCACGGCCTGTGCAAAGTCCAGTGATTCAAGGCCCAGTTGATCCAAAACTGTCTCTGAGCTCAACGCAGGCGAGGAAAGTCCCTTCGCCTTGAATATCTCCAGAAGAACTTCTATGATCCTGCTCTGATTATCGGTGGCAATCATGCGATTCTCTTCTCTCCCGTCTTAAGTTGAACTGGCTTCATCGCCCGCCCTCGAAGGGTCAACAAGATACGGCGCTTCAACGAATAGGCATACGGAAGCCAGCGAAACGCTCCAGCCAATTTCAAGCGGAATTCAATCGGCCAATCTGTCGGAGCCGTGCCGACACGACCGGTTACGAACTCTCCAGGTTGCGAAAAAGCAAAGACGGGCAAAGCAGTGAAAACGCGCTCATACCCGGCTTCACGACAACCCTCAATAACCGTGTCATTGAAGCCTCCGTAAGGAAAGCTCAAAAGGTTTACTTCCCGATTCAAAATCTGCTTGAGTTTCACGCGCGATCCCGCAAGCTCTTGGTGCAATCGGCTCTTGTCAATAGAAGGAAGCAGGGGGTGCGTCATAGTGTGCGATCCAATCGTCACCAGTTCGGGCGAGAGTTCCTGCAACTGTTTTACAGACATGACCTTTTCCTGCCTGGTATCATCTCCCCCCAGATGCTCCCAACCTCGGTTACCACCGAGTGATTCTGTGACCACGAACAATGTGGAGTGAATACCCCGTTTTTTGAGTTCAGGCAAAGCGTTGTCGACAATATTCTGGAATCCGTCATCAAACGTGACGGCTGCATAGCACTCACCCTGACCTGGACACGCATCAATATCGGCCCGAACTGGTTCGGCGTTTCGAATTAGAACGTCCATCTGGGAGGCAAACTGGGAACGCTGCGCATCAGTCACGGAATGATATGCCAGAACAACACACTTCTTCCGTGTTTTCCGTCCGACCAACCAGCTCAATTGATCCCCGAGCCAATCGCACACGCCGACAAACAGGCTTATCGTTAGGTTAATAATTCGTTTTGGCATTCCTAATCCTTTCGTTCTAAAAACTCTTCTGTCTTAGAGACGCGTCAGCTAATGGCCGACGCGTGGTTACTTCCAGATCGTCTCTTTGCCTGCCAACTTCGCGAGCTGCTGGCGCCGTAAGTACCGAATCAACTCCGGATCGTCTACCCGCGGTATTTGTTCGAGGTACGCCGCCAAGTATCCGTAGACTAGCGCAAAGGAACCGAGCACGTAAGGACGCTGGACAAATCGAGCAACCGATTTAGCCAAAACAAAAAGAGGGTGATAGCCGGCCACGTAGTCGGTTTTTCCATTCTTGACGATCCCGCCCCAGCGTCCGTAAGCTGCTCCCGTCCATCGATGATGGTTGATCTGCAGATCGCTGAAGCTGGTTGTACTCCATCCCAGCATGTTCGCCTTCACTTCATCCACGGTGTCCGAACCAGGCCCCACCCACAAGCCACCAATCGAATCCCAGCACGCATGGCGATAAATCTTTGCTCCTCCTCGAACGTGAAATGTTGGATGGCGTTCCCATATTTTTTGTCCATTTTCGATGTGATACAGAAATCCTCCGCCAATGCCAAGCTTTGGGTTGTGCGCAAATTTCTGGAATGTGTTTTCGAAATACCCGGGATCAAAGGACAAGTCTCCGTCAAGTTTGCACATGAATTCCCAGTCCCGGCAGGTCAGTGCACGAAAACCGTCATAAAACGCTTCGATGATCCCTGCACCCCACTTGCGAAACCCCCGATCCTCGCGATGGACACCACGAATCCAGGGATAATGATCGCTATACTCATCGATGATATCTCTGGTCTTGTCCTTGGAGCCGTCATTGACGATCACATACTCTGCCGGTCGAACGGTTTGCTTGATAATGCTCTCGACCGTCAGCCTCAAATAGGCTTCTTCGTCACGAACCGGGGTGACGATGACGTACTTTGTCTGTCCACTGCTCAATTGTGATGACTCCTATTTTTCGGGTGAATGCTAACTCTTGTACTCACTGGTGAGGCGCGGTTCAACAACCGCGCATGAGGTTCTTCGAGACGGAGGTTGAGAATTGGGCTGTTCCAGGTGTTTGTAGGACAAGCTCCTCGCAACCGGTATCCGGTATCGATGCCGCGATGTGAAGATCCGTTGATTCGGCCTCGACCGGCGACGTCTTCAATTTCTGAGCCTGCATAACCGAGGCTGTAGTCGCAGAAATCATGGCCAGCAACGCAAACCAGACAAGCTTGACCTGATCAAAATAGTTCACTCCGAAAAAGGCCACGAGGTTGGCAAACATGGCGGCGCCTAGGAACCAGAAAAACCATTCCTTTTTGAAGCGTTCAACCGCTTTCCTCGCGATTCCAATCTTTGCGCAGCTTCGGGAAATCATAGCGATAAAGAAAACGAATGCCAGTAATCCGCCGCCCTCCCCCACCCCAACGTATTGATTTTGCTGATCCCACAAGTCATAAGCCCATGTCCCTGCATCTTTTGTCCCTATCAGCCACCAATCGCGGAAATGCATGATGAATTGGTCGACCAGCTCAGCACGATGGTACCCCGATGAGCCACCCGTTAAATCGATATGCGCGATGACGAACCAGAATGGCGCTTTCATAAATATCTGCAACACTACCAAGGCGCCCACGATTCCCCAGCGCACGGCTTTCATTTTCTTGCGGATCGGCCACAGACACATCCCTAAGATCCCAGCTACATAAGCCAGCAGCGGAGTGCTGGAATTGGAGCATATCGTCATGACTGTTGAGCCGAACACTCCGGCAACGGCCATGATCTTGGCTTTCCCGTTCTTCCACAACAGAAAAAATAGTGGCAGCAAGACGGCGCCGAAGGTACCTGCCGTAAGCGAATGCTGAAAAACAGCCTGAGAACGAATTTTGCCCTCTCGAATCTCCGGGACGGTTCGGCCTAGTCCTATCTGCCCGAAAATATTTTGCAAAGCGACCTGTTCCCGAACCATGCAAAGCCCCAGGACCACGGTCAGCAGGGCTAGGCATTTCAACGTGAGAAAGCAATCAGCCTCATCCTGGATCAAGCCTCGCAACAGAAAATACCCGCCCAGAAGGTCGATCAAGACGCCGAACTGGTTCACGATTGCTTGCGAGTCCATATATTGGAGCGGAGTAGCGATTCCCTGCGCCACAACGCAGATGAGAAAGGCCTTGTCAATGTTATTAAAGCCGCCCGCGAAAGGAGATTTCTTCGAGGTAAACTTAATCACCAGTATCCGCAGCAAACCGAACAGCACGATAATCCGCAGTACCAGCCAATGAACCCCGACCGCATACACCGATTGACCAAGCGGCACCAGAAACGCCATCAATAGCACGGGAACGATCACGTACTTCCGGGGCAGCACCAGGATCAGCAGGATCGCGATCAGCATCGCGACCAGCACGATCGGGCTGAGGACCGTCTCTGCCCCTCCACCCCCGAAAAAGTGACTCTTGTCTGGTCCTTCTGGCATCAGTCAGCTCTCGTTACCGGCGCTCCGCCGGACCGCCCGGAGCTTTCCTTAAGACTACATGAATGCTTTCCCCATCTCCGGCGAAGGAGGCCATGCCGTTCAAAACAGGAAGGACGGTCAGCCGGAACATTTTGCGAACCACCTTGAGCGGCAAGCTCAGATCCTTGGCCTGCGCCAGCGGAATCCGCGAGAATCCGACTTTCCCGAGAGCATCGTCAAGAATGTAGCGTGTACTGGTCTCAATGAAGACTTCACGGTGCGTCTCCAGCGAGACTTCTTCAAGACCGACCGCAGTTGCGAGGTTCCGCAGTGAAGCCGGAGAAAAATGATAGAGATGTCGCGGCAACTCCAAGGCGTACCAATAGGATCCAAAAATATGAGCTCCCGCCGAATCGATATTGGGCATCATGGTATAAAAAATTCCGCCTGGCTTCAGCCACTCCGCGACTTTCGCCAGCACGTCTCGCGGGTGATACAGATGCTCGAATACGTGGAAGCAGGTGATTGCGTCGAAGCTGGACGGCGCAAAGGGCGCATCCAAAATATCTCCAACAAACACCTGCGCACCACATTTCGCTTCGGCTTTCTTAGCCACCTCATCTGACATCTCGATGCCGTAGAGCTTCCATGACGAACTTTTCAGAGACGTAAGAAAACCGCCCGAACTGCATCCCAGGTCGAGGATGGCGCCACCGGACTTATAGCGCAACAACGTGTCGCGCCGGCCCCGCCAATGGTTCGGATCCTCTCCCGCGCCCGCAATCGCCCGATCGTAGTCTGGGCCGTAGTGGTAGCCCATTTCTTCCGGCGACGGCGGATTTCCCAACCAGACCAGCGAGCACGCCGGGCAACGCATCAGTTGATAGAGTTGTGGTCTGCCGTGAAACCGGTCGGGCGCCTGCAGCCAGTCCTCCGCGCCATCGTGCCCGCACGCGGGACAATGTTCCGGCTTCTTAAGGACATTTGCGACCGGAGAATTGTTTTCAACGGCTTCAGTCTGCATTGATGGCCCTCACGCGCTCTTCGTCAACAGCACCTTGATTCACTCGAATCCACTGTCTTGAATCAGGGTCGTATCTTTTTACGAGTCTTGCCGGATTTCCTGCAATCACGCTGAATGGAGGAAAGCTTTTTGTCACCACACAATTCGCTCCCACGACGCTGTTTCGTCCGAGCAGCAATTCCCCTTTACTGCAAGATATGACGCTGCCATGCCCGAGCCAGCAATTCCGTTCAATGATGATGCGCCCACCGTCCGTAACCCCCTGAGCATGAATTGGGCTGTCCGGGTCGGAATACTCGTGGTTGTGATCCATAATTAGCACGGACGGGGCCAGCAGCACATCGTCTCCGAGTTCGATGTAGTTTCTCGATGAAATGGTTGATCTCCGACCGATCCTGCATCCTCGGCCGAGAACGATCTTGGAGCCGGGACTATCCGAACCAAACACAACATTCAGCCAAACGTCCGGGGCGAGATAAACCTCGTCGGCCAACTCAATATGTTGCGAGCCGCCTCGATAGATGTCGCACGAGTAGTGAATAGATACTTGGCGTCCAAATCTTGCAAAAGGGTAGGTCCTTTTGAGCCACGCGGTGTTCAGCCTCGTCGCAATCCGTCCGAAGACACTTAGTGGGTCGTCAGCAGGTAAACGTCGAACTTGTTGGTCGCCGACCATTGATGGCAAGGGGCAATTTGAGGAATCAGTTGCGACAGGGCGCATCCGAGTCATGCGCAAGCGCGAATCTGCGGCTCGGCAAGCTTCACTCCTGCGAAGAGCAAGGTGGCGTGATGCCACTGCGGTGTCCTGCCCTGCTCACGCGAGAGGACTTTATCAATAATCGGCTTGAACTGAGCAGCGTAGGTATTGAACCATTCAGCATTCAGAGTGATCGGATGCCCAGTCCGCATTCCTTCGGGGTGACTCCTGTAATCCTCTTCATCGGTGAGGTCTTGGCCGATGATGACGTAGCCCCCGGGTTTGAGGATTCTAAGCAAGCTTCGCATACACGCGTGGGCATCTTGGACGTGATCGAGAACATTGATCATCACGGCAACGTCGAAGTAGGAATCCCGGAATGGTAGCTCCTCGAGCGGATGGTCGTCGAAGTATGCGCCCGCGCTCTGGTGAAGCTCTCGCACCATCGTCATCGGAAAATCTTTGTAGGTGCGGATCAATGGATCGGATAAAAACAGGTGCGTGGGCTGACACGCTTTGCGCACTAGCCGAACATTCGTGTACGGGCCGCACCCAACTTCGATCACATTCTCCGCGGATTTCGGCAGAAACGAATAGTTATCAAACTGATTCGCCCACCAGACATTGTTGTCGTCGCCTCGATACTTCTCGACGCGACCCAAGAGGGCAAGCAATTTCCAAATGTGATTCTTGCCCATTTTTTTCAAGTTGCGCTGCTCGCGAAACCAGAAATCACGTTCCCAAATCTGAGCCTTTTTCCAGGTCTCGACGGGAACACTAGTATTGATGTGGGAGTTTGCCATGGGGAATTCTCCTTTTTCTTCTTGCCAATTCCTTTGCGGAACTCTTCAACCACTGCGGCGGGGCAGAAAAGCCCCAAAGAGTGCACGACCCTCAGCCCTGGTGACAGCGCCCGTCCGTAGAAGCGACGGCCAAGCCACCAACAGGCATGCCAGACCTATTTCTACCAGTTTAAGCGTCGCAGAGAGGCGCCCTCCAAGATCACCCGGCAGCGGTATGTACGATGCGATAGCACCGACTCCAAGAATCAACGCTGCTGCCGAGGTCAGCCGTACTGCATCCGGCAACAAGGACTTTGCGCGAAACAGCTGGAAGGTATGGGTAAGAGCAAACATCATGAACAGCATTCCTACCAATTCCGCCAGCGCCATCCCAGCCAAAACACCGTAGAAACCCAACCGGTGGGCGAAAGCAACAATCCCCAAAATAACCAGAATTCGCAGAACCTGCCGAATGTTATCTAGTAGCGCTTTGCCTGAAACTCTGTAAAGGACGAGGGACAGCAGGGAGAATGACTGAAAAATCGCCCTCAGGCAGACCAGCCAGAACGCTACTCGGAAAAAAGGATCGCTTTGGCCAGTCCAAGCATATGCCATCGTCGTTCCGAATACTGCGATGAATCCGAGAGGAAACAAGGACAAGGCCAGGGTGACTTTGAATGCCTTGGTCAGCAGGGCCTGCATTTTCTCAGCGGACCCCGAGGCAAAAACCATGGTCCCGCCCGATAGGATCGGGGGAAGGAATGCTTCCTGGAGTACCGTTGCAGAGATGACCACCCGGGTCACGACCGCGTACACACCCGCAGTATTCGCCCCGAAAGTTCTCAAAATGGCGAATGGCAGCAAGGAATTGTAGAGGACTTCCAAGAGGTTGACCAACTGGTAGCTGCCGGCAAATCGAAACAATTCGTACAGGACATCCTTGGTCAAGAACTCAATTCCTACGTGGATTTGTGGAACCACGCGGTGGGAGGCAAAGTAGCAACACGTTATATAGACAAGTTCGGACGCTCCCATAATACCGGCCATCGCGAACAGTCCATATCCAAGATGGAGGACAATGACAATGGCTATGGCCTCCGCGATGGTCATAACCGTCCCAAATTTTCGGACGAGATCGATGCGATGGCCGCCCATAACGATCGATTCGAAGGCTGCCCCTACGTTCGCCATTAACATGATCACAGCAAGTAGTGAGATTGCGCCGGCAGCCGACCGCAAGAATTCGGGCGGAACACCCGCCAACTTCGCAATCTGGTGGGAAAAGAAAGCTATCGGAATCAATCCGGCGACGGAAAGTACGAGCATGACGGCGCAGCCCGTGCTGAGGAGCTTATTGGCTTTTTCGTAGTCGCCATTGCCGGTGGCTTCGGCCACATACTTCTGGAAAGCGGTCTTGACACCGACGCTTCCGAAGCGCATGTAGGTCGCCGTCATCATAATAATGTTCCAGATTCCGTATCCACCGAGGCCCAGGTGGTGAATCACAATCGGAACTGTCACCAATCGCGTACCTACTTGCGCCACGTTGGACACCATACCGAACAGAGTGTTCTTGCCAATTGACGCAGCGAGATTGTGATGTGACGCTGGGGAACTATTGACTTGATTGTTCATCAACTTGCTTCGAGTGGTTAATATCGGATGGGTCGCCAGCGAGAACGATGTCCGAAATGTCTACCGAGGGTTTGCCAGGCCTGTTGTTTCTGGCGTAGCGGGAATGCCGGGGCTGCCTGCGCAGCCCCGATCAAATCAGTTTAGTTCACGATTGACTGCAGGTCGGTGGGTGGGTTTGGGGGCACGCCGTTGTTATACAAATAAGCCCCAATGTCCCAAGGCCCGTTCTGTGGCCGGGGTAAGGGGGTACGTGTGTTGCCTTTGCTTGTGTCGTTTTGCAGGCTGGCTAGATTGCCCGTGGCAATACTGGTTAGGTCTATACCGGCACCTATGACCGGTGATCCAGCCTGTGGCGAGCCATCAGGGTTCAATAGCGCCCCACTGTAGGTGCTGGTCAGACTATGGCTGTCACAATTACAAGCCGGCTGCCACGCGCTGAACTTTCCTTCAAACGTCCCCTTCCATACCAAACAGTTGTTCGAGTTCGAGCACGCATCTCCATAGAAGTTATAGTCAATCGTAGTCGTCCCGGTAAGTTCCGGGACATATATCGCCATGTTGCAGCCGTTGACGACGTTGTTCTCAAACGTGAGATTGTTCACCACGTTGCCGCCTGATGTTCCACCAATCGCATAGCATTGGGTCATATCGTTTGCGTTGTTGTAGAGCACCGTGTTGTTCGCGACCAGCATGGAATTAGATGCCGAGAACAAACCGAACCAGCCATTCGCGTTCGCGCTGTCGGCCCCGGTGGCGTCCCCCACGTTGTTCCAGAAATAAACGTTCTTTGCATTGGACGGCGTAGACGAGCCACCGCCTTCAATGAAGATGAAACCGCTTGAACAACCTCCGGCAAGAGCGCCGTAGAAATAGTTGTTGTAGATGTACACTCCATCCATGGAACTGCCAGCCGTGCCGAACGTATGCAGCCCGTCCAGGTGATAAACGCAACCGGACGTTTCCCAGTTAATATTGTCGTGGATCTGGTTATCGTGGAGGAGCAAGCAGGGAGCTGTGCAAGAAATCGCTCCCGGAGCGGCGAACATTATTCCGTGATCCCAGTTGTAAATATTGTTCGAGGACAGTTGATAGTTGGTATCGCCCGAGCCATAAGGGATGTAGATGCACCATCCGCAATCGTGGATCGTGTTGCCGGTGAGGGTCCAGTTGGATCCCGTCATGTAGATCGCGTTCATCTGGGTTGCGGGTCCGCCGAGAGGATTGGAATAGTTCTTAATGGCGACGTAAATATTAGCGATGGTCAGGTTTTTCACGGTGCAGTTATTGCATGCTTGGGCGGAAATGCCCATCGAGATTTGCCGGTTCGCCATGCCGTCGCCGTTAGCTGTGTTCTGGATTATCCCGGAGCTCTGGCCGTTGAGCGTGACGTAGCTCCGTCCGCTCATGTTGATTGCTCCGTTCGAACTTGACCAGTACGGTGCGGATAGGGTTGTGCCGGTGTCGAATAACATCGTGATCGGATTTCCGCTGGTGCCGCTTCCCTGAAAGGTGAACTCCGTGGCGCCTGCTCCCCCAGTGAACGTTCCGCAAATAGTCACCGTCGTGCCCGGCCCGATCTGGCCTGATCCGGCACCCCAGTTGGAAGAGCTATTGAACCAGGCAGGGGTTTGCGGGTTGGTGGTGCAGACACCCTGGCTGCTGCCGTTGGGCGTGATGTAAACGTTGGTCGCCGAAGAGAAACCTAGAGCTGAAAATGCGAGCACGAAGATGACTGCGAGCAACGGATTCCAAGGGCCTTTCACTCTTTCCTCCACTAATCGTGATGTTGGGCTGGCAAAACAGGCCAGCCATGCTGGTCAAACATTGTTGCCAGTAGGGGAGTGCTCACGATCTACTGGACCTGCCACTACTGTTATAACCAGCCCAGCTTCAATGGAGTAGGTCACATTGGTACATGCCCGATTTCAAAGACGGCTCATTCCAAACTCAATGCGGGGCAAGGGATTTAAGCTACTGGTGGGACGCCGCGCTTACCCACTTTTTCGCCATTTTCACCAGATATTGCGGCTTTGCCAGCCAATCGTAAGATCCCGCTAGTTTGGCCAGGAACAACTGCGAGTCGTCGTCGGAGTTGACGGGCAGGCGTTTCAGGAAGAAGGGGTCGCTGGTCGGACCGGGGCGTCCCACGGTGGTACAGACACCGTTCTCGTATCCGGCTTGCCGAAGCTCTTGCCGAAGCGATTGCTTGAAGCTGGCATCGGTTTCAGGGAAAGCATAAGGATAAGAGAATGATTGGACGGCGCATCCAAGCTTTTGCTCGATCGTCTGCTTGGAGCCCACGATTTCTTGCTGCAACGAATTGGCATCGCAGTCGTGGAGCTGGGGATGGGTCACGGTATGCGAACCAAACGAGATTCCGTGCTGCTGAAGCTCCCGGACCTCGGCCCAACTCAGGCATTCCTTGCCCTTGAAGGTCAGATGGCTTTCGCCGATGTGGGCCGTGGGCAAGAACATCGTGGCTGTGAAGCCATAGCGATTCAAGACCGGAAAGGCACTGGTGTAGAAATTGCGAAACCCGTCGTCAAAAGTGATAACCACTTTTTTCCCTGCCGTTTGTGGTTCACTGCAGCATCGGCTCGCCTCGGCGAGGCCGATGACTGAGAAACCGGCCTGTTGAAGACTCTCCATCTGAGATGCAAAAACGTGTGGAGCTGTGGCCGTGCGGTAGTAAGGGTGCACTCCCGCTTCGTCTTCATCGGCAATGCTGTGGTACATCAGAATGGAAACGGACGGTTTGCCGGCGGATGTACGACGCAGGATGGGATCGACAACGTAAAGCGTTGTCAGTCTGTCGATCCGCAGCGGCATTTACGCCCTCCGCCCAGTCGCCGCTGCTAACTCGGTGGAATCGCTCGATACAGGCTTGGCAGCCGCTTGGTTCTTTGCAAACTGCAGGAGTTCTCGTACTACCCTGGCCTGCTGCTCTGCGGTTAGATGCGGGAACATCGGCAAGGATACGATCTCGGCGGCGGCTTTTTCTGCTACGGGGAAATCTCCGACGCGATGCTGCATAGACGCGTATGCTTTCTGCAAGTGCAGCGGAATTGGGTAGTGAATTCCCGTGCCAATGCCAGCCTTTTTCAGATGGTTCATCATTCCTTCGCGGTTATCGGTCCGTACTACGTAGAGGTGATACACGGCTCGGGACCACGAGGGTTCGAATGGAGGAGCGACTGCGTCGTCCGCCGCGGCGAGCAGGCGACGGTATTCTGCGGCGCGTTCGCGGCGCTGAGCGTTCCACTTTGCCAAGTGAGTCAGCTTAGCGTGCAGGAGTCCGGCCTGAAGTGCGTCCAGCCTGCCGTTGTAGCCCTCGACATCGTGATAGTATTTTTGAGCTTGGCCGTGGTCGCGGAGCATGCTGATCTTTTTCGCCACGACTGCATCATTGGTGGTGACCGCACCTGCTTCGCCACAGGCTCCCAGATTTTTCCCCGGATAGAAGCTGAACGCTGCTGCTCGGCCCATCGAACCGGCCTTCATCCAGCGGTTTTGCTTGTGAGAGAAATACTCGGCTCCGTGCGCCTGGCAAGCGTCTTCAATCACAATCAACTTAAAGCGCGACGCAAGTTCCAAGATCGCGTCCATGTCGGCAGTCTGCCCATAGAGATGAACCGGGACAATGGCAGTGACCGGCCGGCCGCTACGACGGCTGACGAGCTTGCCGGACTTGTCGGTGGTGCACTGCTTTTCCAAATACTCCTGAAGTTTCTCCGGATCCATGTTGTAAGTGCGCTCGTCGATGTCGACGAACTCCGGCAGAGCTCCAGCTTGCGAAATGGCTTCGGTGGTAGCGATGAAGGTGTGCGGTACGGTCACGACTACGTCACCAGGCTGCACGCCGCAAGCCATAAGAGCGAAACGCAGGGCGTCAGTGCCGCTGCTGATGGCGATCGAATGGCTGGTGCCGCAGAACGCGGCAAAAGCCTTTTCGAATTCTTCCACCATCGGACCACCGATGAAGCCGGCGGTATGCAAAACCTTGTGGAAAATGGCAGTGAGTTCCTGTTCCATTTCCACGTGAGGAGTAACCAGATCGAGAAAAGGAATGCTGTTTGTGTTATTAGACATGGTCATTTTATGATCTCCGAAATTTGTTCTATATACCGCAAAACTCTGGCCGGATTTCCGGCGATGATGCTGTTCGCTGGGACGTCCTTGGTGACTACGCTGCCGGCTCCTACAATAGCGTTCTCGCCGATTGTGATGTTGGAAAGGATGGTCGCACCAGAGCCGATGGATGCTCCCTTCTTGATGACGGTCCGCTCGACTTTCCAGTCGGCCTCGGTTTGCAAATTCCCATCCGCCGCGGTGGCGCGCGGATAGCTGTCGTTAATGAACATCACGCCGTGCCCAATGAAGACGTTGTCCTCGATGGTGACGCCTTCACAAATAAACGTGTGACTTGAAATCTTGCAGCGCTTGCCGACGGTGGCGTTTTTCTGGATTTCGACGAAGGCGCCGATCTTCGACTCATCGCCGACTTCGCATCCGTAGAGGTTGATGAACTTGGAAAGCTTGACATCTCGTCCAAGCTTTACATCGGGTGCGACACACACGTAAGGATTCATAGAGCTTGTTCGATCATCCAATTAGAAAAGATTGGCGCGCGAGAGGATTGGTTCAATCTGCTTCCGCGCTGGCGCGCTCGGACTCGTAATGCCATGTTGCTGGCCTATCCGTGCATCCTGCGGGGAGTTTATGGGAAGTTGCTTCGCTAAGTTGGAATTCCTGATGAGTAGCGACCAGCGCCGCCTTCATCTCTTTCTTGGTCACCACAAAAGAGATGTTGCACGCCGATGCACCGTGAGCGATGGCGATTACTTCAATATTCTCCCGGCCCAGTACGCCGAAGGTACGACCAACGATTCCGCTAGTGCCGCGTACTTTCTGGCCGACCACAGTGACGATCGCAACCGTCGAATCGAGTGTGATGTGTTCCACCTTTTCGTGCGCCAGGTCATGCGCGAATTCGTGGCGCAATGCCTCGACGGTGCGTTTAGCCACCGCGGACGGGACTACGAGGCAGACGTCGTTTTGCGCGGAGGACTGCGAAATCAGGAGCACATCTGCTCGGACCGCGGCGGTCGTCGCGAAGGTGCGACCCAAGACATCCTGCACTCCTACAAGGCCCGGCCCGCCGATGACGATCAGGGCAGCATCACTGATCGCCGTGAGGGCGGTTACTTCTCCACCGTTCGTAAAGCCGTCGGGCGTAATTTTCGTTCCCGCCCTGTCCTGCGCAAATGTGTTCCGGATGCGCAGAGGAATACCGCGTTGCATCACCGGATGAAGCGTTTTGGGGTGGAGGACTTTGGCACCGAAGTATGCGAGTTCGGCTGCCTCGCGATAGGAAATCTCTGGGATCAGACACGCATCGGGTACCAGGCGTGGATCTGCCGTCAACAAGCCGTCGACGTCCGTCCAGATGATCACCTCGTCCGCGTCAAGGGCTGCGCCCAGGATCGTTGCGGAATAGTCCGAGCCACCGCGGCCAAGAGTCGTGAGCACACCCTCTTCATTAGCACCGATAAATCCGGTAACGACGGGGACGATCCCTTGCTGCACAACCGGATGCAGCCGAGCTTCGCACGCTTCCCGGGTCAGATCCATCCAGGGTTCAGCTCCACCGTGATAGGAGTCGGTCACAACCAGTTCCGTGGCCTCGATACACTCGCTGGCTACTCCGTTCTCAGCCAATACCGCAGCGACTAGAGGAGCAGACAACCGCTCTCCGAGACTGGATATGGAATCACGCACCCGGGGAGTCAATTCCCGCAGCAGCATCGTTCCTTCGCAGAGGCGCTCGCCTTCCTGAAATAACATCTGCATTTGCTGGCCGATGAGATTCCGTTTTGCATCAGAACGAATCAGGGCATGAATCGCAACATCGTGTCGCTTGCGCAGTTCGGCAAAAATGCACGAGACCGCTTCGCGATTACCTGCTTCCGACTGGACAGCCGCTTCAATCAATTTGTTGGTGACACCGCTCATCGCTGAAACGACGACGACAATGTCGCTTTCAGTCAAGCCGGTCCGGATGATCTCGACCACCTTCTGAATGCAGGAGGCGTTTCCCACGGACGTCCCGCCAAATTTCATGATTCGCAAAGGCTTGTTTGGATTGTTCCGCACGAGATTGTGGCTATCGCGATCCGCTGGAAGGTGCTCAGAAGGAACTTTGGAAATCCTCACGGAGTCTGAATGCGGGATACGGTGACCGCGGGCCAAGCGGGCGGCACCTGCCATTCCGGGATTTATTTTGCTTCGCAATCCACCTCCACAGCACGATGCTCCGGTCGAACGCTTACAGGCACAGAGGAGGATCGAACCACCGACGATCTCTGTTTCAGATACCAATTTCTTTCAATCTGACTTTTGCTCATGCAGTGACTGACCAGCGCGGGTTCCTCCCAAGGAACATCGTGATAGCCCGACCGCAAAAACTCGCTCACGGGATCCCTCATCCATTCCTGAGGGAAAAGTGCGATCGTATCCTTCTCCGTAACCTTCGGAGTTGCAGGGACGCTGTCGCCGGAGAGAGCCGCGCATAGCGCGGCTGGAAGATCGCGTCTGGGCCCAAGAGCCAGGTGTCCGACCTGCGTGGTTCGCGGGTTTACTTCAATGATGTAGGCATTCTCGGTGTGCATTTCCAGCATGAAATCGAAGCCGTAGAATCCTGAGAGATTCAGCCTGCGGACTATCTTTTCCGCTGCGACGGACATTTCAGGATGTTCGATCAAACGCAGAACAGCGGCGTGTCCGGCGGCATGCATTTTGTTGAGAACCTCGAAATGCAGGGATGCAAGGACGGAACCGTTCCAGCAAAAAATCGTGCTGGTTGCTTCGCGACCGGCTACGAAAGCTTGCGCATTCACCACAAATCGGCGACGAAGCAATGAAGGCCACAACAACGTTCCGTCGCGGTCCACGAGAGCTCGTTTCACCGCTCGCGCAAAAAGCGGCGGTGCTTGCAAACTCCGAAGCGTGCGCTCTGCTTCTTCAATGGTCTGAACGATCTTTACTCCGTCCCCGCCCGAAGTGCCGTTTGCTTTCAGGACCAGCGGAAAACCTAAACGTGCGGCCTGTTTTCTAAGATCCGCGATGTTCTCAACAACTCCGGTTTTCGGGACCCGGATGCCCTCTTGTTGGGCCGCTTCCATAAAAGTACTTCGCGCAAAGACTACGTGGAAGCTTTCCGCTGGCCCCAATGAACGCTCGATCAATGCGCAAATCAACGCTCCGGCATTCCCTTTCCGCCGCCCGTGTCGATGCAGGTCGTGCAGGTGCCGGGTCGCGAGGTCGTCAGCGGGAACGATCAGATCTGGATTCGACGCGACGATCGCGGCCTTGAATGACTTCAACGGTGCCAGGCCGCGGTAGATATGCGTCTTGCTCACCGCGCTCGTCTTGACGACCGGATGGCCGTGGGGACACACAGCTTCGACGGTGCACCCGGCATTGGCCAGAGCCATCGCCAACCTCGCGGTTGGTACCCAACGAGACGTAGTCGCAACTAGGACTTTCGGTTTCACCCTTGTCCAAACCTCGGTAAGCGCGAGCGCCGCTCTGCAGCTAGATGACTAGAAACCATCAGAGATGAACAACTGCCCCCTGATTGCGGACCGACTTCGAGGCGGCTTCCAGCAGCTTGACGACTCGTAAGCCCGCTATGCCGTCATTGAAGGGTGTTTGATCCTGAAGAATACAATCGACGAAGTAGGCCAGCTCCTTACGCAGCGCCTCAACCTGCTCAACCTGGGGCGCCCACATGTCGCCTGAGCGATAGTTCACCAAAAGGTTATAGAGGCCTTCTCGACTGCTCACATGCACGCCTTTGTCGTAGACCTTGATCTTTTCGTCCGCTTCCAGATCGTTCCACACCAGCATCTTCTTCTCGCCACCGATGAGAGTGGTACGAACTTTCACCGGTGACAGCCAGTTGACATTGATGTGGGCGATGATTTTATTCGGAAAGTAGACGGTGATGAAGGCCACGTCCTCGAAGCCGTTGAGATGACTCTGGCCAGTTGCCGAAACAGCCTCCGGAGTCTCCTTGATCAGGTGATCGATAATCGATAGATCATGAGGCGCAAGATCCCAAATTACATTGATGTCGTGCTGAAAGAGTCCGAGATTAACCCGCGTAGAATCGTAATAGTAAATTTTTCCCAGCGTACCTTCCTCGAGCAGTTGGCCAATCTTTTTCACCGCCCCGGTGAATAAAAAGGTGTGATCGACCATGATCTTGAGATTCTTTTTTGCCGCAAGATTGATGAGCTCTTCTGCCTGAGCTGAATCGCTGGTGAATGGCTTTTCGACAAACACATGTTTTCCATTTTGCAGGGCGGCCTTGGTGAGCTCATAGTGCGTCCACACCGGGGTCACGATTGCGATTGCGTCGATGTCGGGCGAAGACATCAGGTCCGCAGTTTCCGCAACCACTTTGACGTGTGGGTAGGACTTGTGAATGCGTTTACGCGCCGTCGGGCTCTTGTCACAAACCGCCACCACTGTCGAGGCCTCCAGCTGGTCAAGATTCCTGACCACGTTCGGGCCCCAATATCCGTATCCAACTACTCCGAATTTGACCACAGTGTCTCCACTCCCCTTTTGCGTAGATTCATTCGAGGCGGGTCCAACAAGCTGACCGACGGGTTGTAGTACGGTTGACATTTGCAAAGGGGGAGTTTTTCAGTACGCCCCGTCGCCGAACACCACGGCGACTGGAGTGCGGAGAAGAATCTTCAGGTCCATCCAGGGCGACCATGTTTTGGCGTACCGCAAGTCGAGGCGAACCATGTCGTCGAACTTAATGCGGCTGCGTCCGCCCACCTGCCATAAACCGGTAATGCCAGGCTTGGCTTCGAGTACCCGACGCCGATGCCAAATGTCGTAAGCTTCCACTTCATAAGCGATGGCGGGACGCGGTCCAACCAGTGACATCTCTCCCGTCAAAACGTTCCAAAACTGGGGCAGTTCATCCAGGCTCGTCTTGCGCAAAAATGCTCCTACGCGAGTGATTCTGGGGTCTTTGGTCAGCTTATAGACCGCCTGTCCGTTTCCGTTCGAAGGATTTTCAGCAGCTCGGCCTGCAATCAACTGCCGGACAAAGGCCTTGTGAGCGGTGGCATCGTTGTTGACATACATTGATCTGAATTTCAGAAAGACAAACTGTTCGCCATGCTGCCCCACCCGCTTCTGCCGGAAGAACACCGGGCCATTCGACGTCAGCTTGATGGCGATCGCAATCGCCAGGAGAACAGGTGCGAACAGCAGCAGGGCAAGCGCGCTGCCGACGATGTCCATGATTCTCTTGATCGCGCAGAAGAATTTTTTCGCGTTGTCCCGGCGCGTAAGATCCGGATAAAGAGTTGGATTGCTGGGCCTTTGCGGAATATCGTGGTTCCATTCCTCGGGAAATAAATGGAAAGAGATGCTGATCAGGCCAAATTGGTGCGAGCTTAAATTGGTGCGCAACGTCTCGCTGACCCTGGTCATCATGGTGCTCAGGATCCCGTTCCGATCTTCAGCTCCAAATTCGGTGAACATGACTCCCACAACCGAGTTGCTCTTGTACCAGCCGGTAACGTCGGTCTCTCGCGTCGACAGAGAAAGCGCCGAGAGAATCTTATCCAAGGCCTTCTCGTTCTTATCGGATCGCAGACCATCCCCCATATCCAGGAGCATAAGCAGAAATGGTTTTCGCGAGCGCTCTGTCCGCTTTCGCTCGAGCGAAATCATCCTGTGAAAGGTTGTCTCATTTAGAACCCCGCGTTCCTCAACCGGCAAAACGTCAGCCGAAAGGGCATCCAAGCTTGCTATACCACCTGAGCGCCGTACATTCACGACTCCCTCTCCTAAGTCCTGCTTCCTCTTTTGGGCGCAGGAACAAACGACCTACTCTGTAGCTACTTTGGGCTTGCTTTGGGGGAGTACAGAACTGGAAACTGAAACAAAACAACTGGGGGATTAGTGATTGAACCGAGACTGATTACTCTTCAATAACGCTGGTTTGCCGCGCCGTTCCCGGACCGTAGCGCTGGTAATAGTTGCTGTGATCCGTATTCGCGGAGGAGTTCACCACAGCGCCCAGCAACTTCGACTGTTCGAGCGCCTGCACACCTCTTTGCAACATTCGCCTCTTGGTGGTTCCTTCTCTGGTGACCAGAAGAATACCGTCGGCCAATCGCGCCCAAACGCTGGTATCGGCCAGAGGCAGTATCGGAGGAGAATCGATGATGATCCAGTCAAACCAGCCCGAGAGTTGATTCAAGAGCTCGGAAAGCCTGCCTGACTGCATGAGTTCGAGAGGATTCTCGGGTGGCCGGCCAGCCGGCAGAAACCACAAGTTCGGGCCTTCAAGACGGTAGATATGCTTGATCGGCCGTGGCTCGCCCTGCAACCATTCACTCAGGCCGGGAATACTGCTCAGACCGAACTGCTTGGACAACGACGGACGCCGCAAATCGCCTTCCAGAAGCAGGATCTTCGGCTGCTGCCTTCTGGCCAAAATGGTTGCAAGATTGGCCGACACAGTGCTTTTGCCTTCCTCGGGAATTGTGCTGGTGATCAGCAGTTTCTTGAGCGGGCGGCTGTGCTGGAGCTGTCTCAACCGAACCCCGAGAAAACGGAATTTCTCCGCCCCGAAACTTTCTGGGGCGGTAAGGCATACCAACTTGCTGTCTTGCGGCAAGGACACTGGCAACGACTGAAACTGGCTCAAGTCATTTTGAGCGAATTCGTTTTGAGAGAAGT
>Ga0210401_10002186_pt1 | contig 21868 bp, 21 predicted proteins | sample IncBWH32MmetaG_FD_150866 | JGI IMG/M metagenome (GOLD analysis project Ga0210401, IMG submission 150866) | Forest soil microbial communities from Barre Woods Harvard Forest LTER site, Petersham, Massachusetts, United States - Inc-BW-H-32-M | ecosystem: Environmental > Terrestrial > Soil >... | reverse complement strand
GCTATGCGCATTCAGGACCGGCAAGGCCGCGGTCCGGAATTGCTGGCGGCGGCCACCGATGAACTCGTGGCGGCGGCACGCAGGACGCCGGGGCTGACATCGGTGTTCTCGCCGTTCACCGCCGATACGCCGCAGACGTTCGTCGATATCGATCGCATCAAAGCGCAGAAGCTCGGGGTGCCGATCCAGAATGTGACGGATGCGATCGAGACTTATTTCGGCTCGACCTATGTCAACGATTTCAATATCCTCGGCCGGACCTATCACGTCACCGCGCAGGCGGACCTGCCATTCCGCAAGGAGACCGCTGATCTTGCGCGTCTGCGTACCCGCAACGCCGCTGGCAATATGGTTTTGCTAGGCAGTGTGGTGGATTTCCAGAACATCGCCGGGCCGGACCGCGTTGCGCGCTACAACCTTTATCCCGCATCCGAACTCCAGGGCGAGGCGACCCCCGGAACCAGCTCGTCGACCGCCATCGAAATCATGAAGCGACTGGCAGACGAGACGCTGCCCAGCGGGTTTTCCTTCGACTGGACCGACCTGTCCTACCAGCAGGTCAACGGCGCCAGTACGGGACTCTACGTGTTTCCGATCTGCGTCCTGTTCGTGTTCCTGGTGCTCGCGGCGCAATACGGTAGCTGGAGCTTGCCATTCGCCGTGATCCTGATCGTGCCGATGTGCCTGTTGGCCGCCACGATCGGGGTGCGGATCATGGGACAGGACGTCAATATTCTGACCCAGATCGGCTTCGTCGTGCTGGTGGGGCTGGCGGCGAAGAATGCGATCCTGATCGTGGAGTTTGCCCGCGATATCGAGCTTGAGGGCCGCGAACGGCTGCAGGCCGTCATCGACGCCTGCCGGTTGCGGCTGCGTCCGATCCTGATGACGTCCTTTGCCTTCATTCTCGGCGTGCTGCCGCTCGTGGTTTCCACCGGCTCGGGATCGGAAATGCGTCAGGCGGTCGGCGTCGCGGTGTTCTTCGGCATGCTCGGGGTGACTCTGTTCGGGCTGGTGTTCACGCCGATTTTCTACATGCTGGTCCGCAACCTTGCGGATCGGCCGGACCGGAAAAAGCCGGCTACCGTCGGGTAGTGGTTGGCACAACCGGTCCTGGCCCCGCGACCCTACTATCGGCTCATTGGGTGGGCAGCGCGGAGGTTATAAAGTATCATATTCAGGGAACAGAGATTGGGGGAGGCCAATATGAAATTGGGAACATTACCGGTGGCCGTTGCGGCTTGCAGCCTGTTGCTTGCGGTTCCGGCCGCGGCAGACGGGGTCAAGATCGGCATTTTGAACGATCAGTCCGGCGTCTATGCCGATTACGGCGGTAAGTATTCCCTCGAGGCCGCCAAGATGGCGATTGAGGATTTTGGCGGCAGCGTGCTCGGCGAGAAGATCGAGATCGTGACCGCCGACCACCAGAACAAGCCCGATCTTGCCACCAGCATCGCGCGGCGATGGTATGAGGTCGAAGGCGTCGACATGATCACCGAGCTGACGACATCATCAGTCGCGCTCGCCGTGCAAGAGCTGTCGAAGGAAAAGAAGAAGATCGATATTGTCGTTGGCGCCGCCACCTCGCGCCTCACCGGCGATGCCTGCACGCCGTACGGTTTCCACTGGGCCTATGACACCCACGCGCTTGCGGTGGGTACGGGTGGCGCGCTGGTCAAGGCGGGCGGCGATACCTGGTTCTTCATGACCGCCGACTATGCCTTCGGCTATGCCCTTGAAAAGGACACCAGCGAGATCGTGACTGCGAACGGAGGCAAGGTGCTCGGCTCGGTGCGCATTCCCTTGAATTCATCCGATTTCTCCTCGTTCCTCCTGCAGGCGCAAAGTTCGAAGGCGAAGATCATCGGGCTTGCCAATGCGGGCCTCGACACCACCAATTCGATCAAGCAGGCGGCGGAATTCGGCATCGTGGCTGGCGGCCAGAAGCTCGCCGGTCTCTTGCTGACGCTCGCCGAGGTGCATGGTCTCGGCCTGCAAGCGGCGCAAGGCCTTGTGCTGACCGAAGGCTTCTACTGGGATCAGAGCGACAAGACCCGCGAGTTCTCGGAACGCTTTTTGAAGCGAACCGGCCGCATGCCCAACATGATCCACGCCGGTACATATTCTGCAACGCTGCAGTATTTGAAGGCCGTGAAGGCGGCCGGCACCAGGGACTCCGACGCTGTAGCCAAGAAGCTGAAACAATTGCCGGTCGACGATATGTTCGCTCAGGGCGGCAAGGTATTGGAGAACGGCCGCATGGTGCACGACCTTTATCTGTTCGAGGTCAAGAAGCCATCGGAGTCCAAGAAGCCGTGGGACTACTACAAGCAGATCGCGGTTGTTCCCGGCGATAAGGCATTCCCAGCGGCGAAGGACAGTGGTTGCCCGCTGACGAAAGTGATCGCGAACTGAGCGTGTCCGGAACGTGACGCCGCGCGTGTTCAACGCGGCGTTGCGGCCTGGACGCTTTTTCCAAGCGCTCGACTGTGTCTCGGCACTCAAAAACGTCATCAACTGGTGTTGCAATAGGGTCACGCCGCGGCGATTAAATGATCCGCAGCCACCCCGTCTTGTTGCAGTTGCGAGTGGGGCGAGGCTACGTTCCGGCCGACCTATTTGCGTCTCCGAGAGGAACCCATGAAGTCATTGAGCGGCGACAGGGAAAGTTTGGGCAGACATCGGTTGCCTGCACGATCGTGGTTGCGGTCAGTGCAAGCCGCGGCAGCGGCCTTGCTGCTGGTGGCGCTTCCGATCGGCGATGCCGCAAATGCGACCACGCAGGCCTCGGCAGGCGGCGCGCACGTCTATCTGCTGCGCGGCCTGCTGAACGTCTTCTCGTTGGGTCTTGATGACATCGCTGCCAAGTTGGAGGCGCAAGGCATTCCCACCACGTTGGTCAATTATCTCGCCTGGGAGTCGCTGGCCGACGAGGCCGCAGCGGATTACCGGAGCGGGAAGGTAAAGACGATCATTCTGGTCGGTCACTCCTCCGGGGCAACGGTGTTGCCGGACATGGTTGCGCGGCTCGACAAGCTCGGCGCCCCGGTCAAACTGGCAATAGGCCTTGATTCGATATATCGCACCAGCCTTTCCGGGCGCGTCGGTCGATACATCAATTTCTACATCGCCAACGGCAACGGCGAACCGGTCGCGCCGACAAAGCAACTGCACGGTTCGCTCGAGAACGTCAACGTGCAGAGTGTACCAGGCATCGGGCACATCACCATCGACAAGAACGAGATCATCCACCGCAAGGTGATAGGCGCCATTGATTCCGTTGTATTCGGCGCGAGGCCAAGGGAGGCGTCTGCCAATCCGAAGCCGGGGTCCAGTGCAACGAGGTAAGCCCGCGAACAAGCGGACGCGAGGGCGAAGCCGCGGCGCTGGCGCGTGATCGAGAAATCACGCTGAATGACCGGGACGAGATCGGTGAATGGGTGACCTGCGGCTTGCCCATCCAGCCTCGAATTGCGGCCACAATTCCACCAATTCGAAAGCCCTAAATGGGGTTGCCCGCATCGGATGGTCTTCCTCTTGCTCGCGACGCGCCGATATCGGTGGCGTGGGCCCCCAGCGCTTAGGATGGTTCGTGGAACGCATGATCGATCCGACGCGAGTTGCGGTGGCCTTCTTTGCGGCGCTGCTGTGGACCACGCTCTTTGATGGCGGCCTCGATCCGGCAGAGGCAGGTCAGATCGCGGTGACGACCGAGGCTGCGGCTGCGCCCTCCATTCCGCCGACGGTCGAGCTGCGGGGACGAGCCTACCTGTTCCGCGGAGCCTTGGGTCCGTTCTTCTCGCGCGGGATGGATCGCCTGACCGAGCGGATCGAGCGGGCTGGAATTGCCGCGAATGTCTATGAATTCACCGTTTGCCGGCTTATCGCCGATCGCGCGATCAGCGAGTATCGAGAAAGTCCCGCTCCGATCATCCTGATCGGCCATTCAATGGGCGGGTTTTGCGCGGTGAAGTTTGCCGAGATCCTTGAGGCCGAGGGCATCCGGGCAAGTCTGGTGGTTGCCATAGATCCAGCACATATCACGCCCGATGTCCCGCTCAACGTCGATCGCTTCATCAACATTTTCCTGTCGAAGGATGTTCTGGGTGGCGGCGACGTCAAGCCGAAGCCTGGCTTTCGGGGAAATTATGCGAGCTTCGACCTTTCGCAGCATGACGAGGTTTCGCACATCAATATCGAGAAGATGAACGCGGTCCACGAACAGCTCGTGACCAAGATCGTTCAGCTGACGACGGCGAAGGCCGAAGGCGAGCCTGTGCCAATTCGCTATGTCATTCCCGCCACTACGGCGATCGAACTCTGGGACAGTGGAATGCCCGTGTTTGCCCGCCCTGGGGACACGTTGCAGTCGATCGCGGTGGCCTACCACGTGCCCCTTTGGTCACTCACCCAGATCAACAAGGCAACCGAAGATACGCCCCTGATACCGGGTGAGCGCGTCGTCGTTCCGCGCCATCTGGAACCGCTTGTTGAGGTATCGGGGCAGATGCCGCTCAGGCATTGATGCCGGAAGGCCGCGTGCGGGCACGCGATAAGCAGATTACGCTCCGCGTTGTGACCGGAACGGAACCAGCATGGGAACGCGGCGGCAGTAGGGCCCATAGGCCTCCGCGCCGAGTTCGTTAGTCAGGAAGCCTTCCTCCATGCGCGCCTTCTGCCAGAGGCCAAAGGCGATCAGTGCGGCGCCGAGCAAAGCGGTGGCGGTTGCGACCGCTATTCCTGTCGCGATCATGGCGCCGATCAGCCCGGTATAGATCGGGTGACGAACCAGTCCGTAAGGGCCGGTGTCAATGACGCGATGGCCCTCCTTGCGCGTTATGGCGTTCGACCAAAAACGCCCGAGGTGAACTCGCGCCCACCAGGTGAACAGGCAGCCCGCAGCAGTCAGCGCAGCCAGCAGATAGGTGCCGGCATTGCCGACCTGCCATAGCGGCCCTTCTCCCAGGACTTCCGCAGTCCACGGCGTCAACAGCACGGCCCCCAGCAGAATTGGAATGCGATAAGCCCGCGAATCCCAGGTCCTGACGTGCTTTTCAGTTCGGCCGGAAAAGAATGAACCCACAGCCCAGCTGACGAGCCATGCAATCCAGGTGAGCGCCAGCAATTCTGTGGGCCAGGTGGCGGTCCATCCGCCCCAGACAAAGGACAGAAATTGGTTCGGATCATGCGTCATGCCGGGACTTATATTCCCGATCGGACGGCGCTGGCAAATCCAGCAAAAGCCAAGGCAGGTGAGGCGTTTAGGCTCTAGGGATTGCCTCGCGCGCCGAGCAGATAGGTAATGGTGTCACGCAGCGCGGGTTCGATGGGACGGGGCGCATAGCCAAGCTCGCGTTGCGCCTTTTCGATCGATAGCTCCGTTGCCCGCAGCGCGATACGGACGCCCTCGGCTGTGCCGGAGGGCGGACGGTGCGTCACATGATCGGATACGAACTCCAGGATTGCCGCGGCTATCTCCGCCACCCCACCGGGAACCGGGATTGAGACATAGCGGCGGCCGCGGATGGTCGCCATCAGCTGCAGGATCCTCTTCAGCGAAATGCTCTCGCCGCCAAGAATATAGCGATGTCCACTTCGCCCATTCTCCATCGCCAATATCAGGCCCGTGGCGACATCGCGCACGTCGACCAGGTTGACGATGAAATCAAGGTACATCTGGACGCGTGCGTTCAGAAAATGCCGGAGCATTGCGGTCGGAGGAGTGAGGTTGTGATCGTGCGGCCCAATCGGCATCGTCGGCGTACCGATGACCAGCGGAAATCCGGACGCCGCAGCCTGTGCGGCCAACTGCTCGGCGAGCATCTTCGAGCGCGTATAAGGACCCGGCATTTCCTGCGGCGGCAACAGGCTGGGCTCGCCGGCGGCATCCCGCATCGGCGACGGCCGGAAAAGAATCGATTCGGTCGAGCAGTGCAGGAAGCGCGCAACGCCGCGTTTGCGCGCCGCCGCGATCACGACTTCGGTGCCACGGCAATTCACTGCATGGAAGTCATCCTTTTCGGGTATCCACATACCTGGGAGACCTGCAAGGTGATAAACTTCATCGACGTCGCGGATGGCCTGATCGACGACGTCGGGGTCCAGCACTGAGCCTGCGATATATTCGACTTGGGGAAGGGCGCTGGTCGGCGGGCGAAGATCGAGAACCCGTAACTTTCGCCCGCCAGCGGCGAGCGCCGACAAGAGGTGCTGTCCAATGAAGCCCGTGCCGCCCGTGACGAGTACCCTGGTCATGAATGTGGCAGTGGCTCGACCTGATGATCCTCGGCAAAGGGTGAAGAGCCGCGGGGCGCTTGCGGCGGAACGTGCTCGATAATGGCCGCCAGATCGTGCCGAAAACCAAGCGCTATAAACAACTTCGCCATCACGAACATCGGCCCCAGCAACAAGTGCGAAGGATTATCCACCAACGCCGGCTGGCGATTCTCGAACACCCGGTGTCCGACGACCTGAAAACCCACTCCGCTGACGATCAACATTGCCGTGATCGACCACACGACGATAAGTCCGGCATAACTCACAATCAGCGCGGCGGCCGACAGCAAGATGACGGCAACACCAAGAATCGCCGCTCCGAGGAACGCGTCGAGCAGCAGCCAGTAAATCAGCACCGGCAACACCATGACCGGCGCAAGGGTACTATGTACGCCCAACGCGTGCACGGGCCACAGGCTGAGGGGAAGAACCGCGGCGGTGAATAACGACAGGATGCCAAATACATGAAACGCGCAATTCCAGGGATCGCGATGATATTCCACGTAGTCCGCGAGCTGGCGTTTGAAAAAGGCATTCATGCAATGAACTCGCTACAACCTTCGCGGGCGAAAGCACTCCAACGGGTGACGTCATAAAATGAAACGAGACGGCTCACCGCCGCACGCGGTACTTAAACTTGGGATCAGCCCGAAGTCAAATAACGCCGACTTGCGTTCGCAACGCGACTTTAGCGTGTTTTGCAGTGCGTGGATCAGGCCTTTCGGCGCAGCGTTGCGCCTCACGCGTGGATGAGGCGCCACACAATGGCTCCGATTGCGCCGAGCAAGAGAACGGAGGCGGCACTGGCCTGAACCGCAAAGCCTGGTCCGCGTTTGTTGGCGGCTTTTGAGTAGCCGATCATAAAAAGGATGCGGCCGGCGATCCAGACGACACCCAGCGCCGCCGCGATCGCATCGCTGATGTAGATCGCAAACAGCCAGAGCGCGGGGAGGAAGATCGGCAGCCATTCCAGCGTGTTCATTTGCACGCGAACCGCCCTCTCGAAATCGGGATTGCCTGTCATCGCCGGCGCCTTGATGCCGAACGTGGCCCGCGCTTTCCCGACCCGGGCGCTGGTCAGGTAATAAAACAGCAGCGCAAGGCAGGTGACGAGTGCGGTCAGATGAAACATGGCGGGCATTCCCTTTCGGAGCGGCGGATTCGAGACGGTGCTTCAATAGCCGGTCATCTCCAGATATCCAACACCGCTGTGGCTACCCGCAAAGCGGATCGGCCCTTCCCAATAGGGAAAGCTCGTCCCCATCCAGCTTTTCGCATTCAGCGGCAAACAGGAAATCGACAGCACCAGAGCCGGAATCGCGATGTCCCAACCGGTCGGAATTTTTCGTCCGGCAATCTCGGTCGAGGCCGTGGGCGTCATGGTGATGTCGGTAGAGGCGACCTGCCGGGCCTCGCCGTTCGGCAAGAACCATTTGCCGGAAATGTAGTTGTTGCCGTCGCTCTGGCGTAGCCGGAACAGCATCAGTTTTTCCCCGGAATTGAAATGCAGCGACAACCAGTCCCACCCGGTTTGATCGGGGGCGAGCGGCTGGCTGCTCCATTCCCGGTCCATCCACGCCAGTCCGCTGACATCAACGGGCCTGTCGTCGATGGTGACGCTGCCGGTCGCTTTGAAGTAAGGCTGGCTGAAGTAATAGGAGGCCTGTCCGCGTTCCGATTTCCTGCTGTAGCCGGCCTCGCCCTGCAGCACCAGCGCGTGATCGGCATCGAGCCGCAATGCGTAGGCGAAATTCGCTCCCGCTGCGTTGAGTTCGAGCGGCGCCAATGTGTCGTTACGCATTCCATCGAGCCCGCGCATCTGCCATGCGTCGATCCAGGCGCGAAAGGGCGTTGCCTCGGTGCCGGCCTGTCCGACGCCGCCGCGCGCGAAGGTTTCGCTAAAGCGATGGGTGTCGGCGCGGGTAACCGCGGCGTGGCCCATCCAAATCTGTTGATTGGCCCATCCTTCCTGCTGTGCGCCGGGATGCATGGCCTGACGAAACAGCGTCCATTGTGCGCCATAGGCTGCACCGGTTGAATCGACGAGATTTGCCGTCACGTACCACCACTCGATGCGGTAGTTCGGATGCGCGCCATGATCGGCGGGAAAGACGATGGTCTTGCCCGGGACGACCGGCGCGAAGCCGGTGCCGTTCATGCCGAGACCGGCAAAGCCTTGCGCGAAACCCCGCTCGGCGTCGAGGGCGAGAACCAGCGCGCCGCCCGCAAAGACCCGACGGGAGATCCAATGCCTATCGCTCATCGGCAAAAACCTTGATGAGGACCGCCGGCTGCGTGCGCGCCAGTTTGAGAACGGGAATTGCGGCGGCTACCACCGAAGCGGCCATGGCGACGCCGAGTAGTGCGAGCAGTTGCAGAGGGAAGACGTGAAACGGCAGCCGCCAACCGAACGCCTTCACATTGACCACCGCAATCAGGCACCATGCGACCAACAGGCCAAGCGGCAGCGCGAGGAGGGCGGTGATGAGCGCGACCGACATGGTTTTCAGAAGTTCAATGGCAGCGAGCCGCCGTCGCGTAATGCCGACCGCCCAGAGCGGTGCAAGCTGCGGCAGCCTTGAATTGCCGAGGGTGAGCAGACTTGTCAGCAGAGCGATGCCGGCAACTCCGAGCGTGAAGGCGTTCAGCGCCGCGGTCACCGCAAAAGTCCGGTTGAAGATCCGCGTCGACTCCGCCTTCAACGTCGCCTGATCTACAAGGTTGCGGCCATCCAATCCAAACTTGTCCTGCAGCGCCGACATCAGCGTCGGAATCGAAGCGGGTTCGACGCGCAGGCCCAAGCGCATCAGCGGGATATTGGGAAAGTGCCGGGTCAGCGCGGCAAAATTGACCGCGATCTGGCCCTTCGGATTGCCGTAATCGGCGTAGATGCCGACAATCTCAAGCGTCCAGTTTCCCCCCGGCCCAGGCGCCTCGACCCGATCACCGATGGCAAGTTTCATCCGCCGAGCCAATTGCTCGCTGGCGAAGCCGGCGCTACCGGAGCGAAGCCTGGTCCATGCATTATCGGCCGCTTGCAGCAACGGCCAGCGATCGCGATAGGTCGAGTGATCGGGAAGGCCGAGGATTTCGACCGGCGCGCCTGCGATCTGCGTATCGGCTCGCCCGCCCGGCAGGATGGCTGCGACATCAGGCCGATCCCGTAGCCACGCCGCGACGGCTGCAGCCTGCGCATCATCGACAGCGTTGATGTAGACATCGGCCGCAAGCCGCCCGTCGAGCCAGGTGATGAAGGTGCGGCTAAAGGTTTCGACCATGGTGCCGACGCCGACATTGACGGAGAGCGCGAGCAGGAGTGCCATCAGTGCCAGCGACAATCCGGAGAGCTGTTGGCGGCTGTCGGCCCAGAACCAGACCGCGAGCGCTCCTTGCGAATGGCGTTGCCCCCGAGCAAGCACCAATTCCAGGATCGCAGGCAATCCAAGTGCTGCGGCAAGCAGCATCGCCGCCAGCACCGCAAAGCCTGAGATGAGGGAATCGCCGAACCAGAGGAATCCGCCGGCGGTGGCGAAAATAAGGACTGCCGCCGTGCTCTGAAGGATCAGCCATCTGCGCTGCGCCTGATGCCATGCATAGGGTTGGGCCGCCGCGAGAACCGACAGACGAGCCGCCTTCAACAGGCTTGTGGTGGCTGCCAGCAGCGCGCCGATCACGCTGATGGCGAGGCCCGCGATCCACCACTCCGGCACGAGCGTCAGTTGCCCTGGAATCTGCGCGCCATATAGTCCGCGCAACGAGGCCGCGACATCGGGGAGCAGCGCTGCCGCGATCAGATAGCCGCAAACCATCCCCGCAAGTCCCGCGACCAGCGCCAGCGAAATCAGTTCGAGCAGCAGAACTGCGTTCAGCCGGCGTGCCGATACGCCGCAGGCGCGCAAGGTGCGCAGCATCGGCAAACGCTGCTCGAACGCAAGCCCGATCGCGGAGTTGACGATGAACAGCCCGACGAAAAACGATAGCAGGCCGAAGGCGGTGAGGTTGAGGTGAAAACTGTCGGTCAGGCGTTCGAGATCGCTCTCCGCGTCCGGCTCAACCAGGCGCAGCTTGTCGCCCGCGATCGCTTCGAGCGCAACGCGTGGACCGTTGGCCTTGCCGATCAGAAGGCGCGAAACCTGATCGGGCATTTTCAGAAGCTGCTGGGCAATACCGATGTCGACCACCATCACACCCGGCGCGAGCTGCGCGGCCACGCGAATCGGCGGCAGCGGCATGCGGCCGCCTGCCTGCGGCGAGGCGCCTTCCGAAAGGCCGAGCTCGGAAAGCATCTCGGGTCCCACCAGCGTTTCTCCGGGCGGCGTGACAAAGGCTTCTAAGCTTGTCCTGCCGATCGCCGGCGCATCGCCGACTTCCGCCGGCAAGGTGACAGGTTCGATGCCGAGCAGGCGGAATGTCCTGCCGCCGACGTGAATGCGGCCCTCCAGCACCGGAGACACCGGCCAGCCGGCATGCCGCAGGTCGATGAAGAGTTGCTGGGCGAAAGGCATGCCGTTACGGCCGACCAGCGCCGCCGTTCTGACGCCGCCGAATGTGGCCGCCGCACGGTCGTAGCTGTTGCGCGCCTGCAGGTTCAGTGCCTGTACGCCGCTCCAAAGTGCCGTCGCCGAAATCAGGCCGATCAGCAAGGTGGCGAGCTGCATCGGATGCCGCCGCCAATGGCTCAGCAGGACAGCGAGAATCCATAAAGCCCGCATCACGCGATCAATCCCGCGCTGAGATTGACATGACGGTCGAGCGTGGCGGCGAGCCGCGCCGAGTGGGTTACCATCAGAAGGCTGCAACCGGTTTGTGCGACAAGATCGCGCGTCAATGCGAGAACGTCATCGGCGGTGGCCTCATCGAGATTGCCGGTAGGCTCATCGGCAAGCAGAAGCAATGGCTTGACCTCCAGCGCACGGCCGATCGCGACCCGTTGCTGCTGGCCGCCGGATAATTGCTCGGGATAGCGGTCCAGAAGGCCGCCGAGCCCCAATCGTTCCACGAGCTCGGCATGCCAGGCGGCATCGTGGCGGCCGGCAATGCGCGATTGAAACGCGAGGTTATCTCTCACATTAAGGCTCGGGATCAGGTTGAATTGCTGAAAAACCAGACCAAGCCGGTCGCGCCGCAATGCCGCGAGACCGGCATCGCTGAGTTCGGAAATCGAGGCGTCGGCAAGCCTTATCTCGCCGCCGTCGGGGCGATCCAGCCCTGCGATCAGATGCAATAGCGTGCTCTTGCCGCTGCCGGATTCGCCGGTCAGCGCCACGCGCTCGCCGGCTTCGACGCTCAAATTCACCCCGCGCAATACGGCGATGTGTTCTCCGGCTGAACGATAGGCTTTGGTCAGATTGCGAACGCTCAGCACGATTGAGTTGCCGTTTGTCATGCGAAGCGCGTCACCGAAAACCCTTGGACAATTGGGTTACCATAGCAAGACCATAGCGTGAGATCACGGTCCCAACCATGGCGGCGACGGGATCGTGATCGGCGGCTTTGCCCCAGACGCTCGGACGCCGGCAACGGCCGGCGTGATCCTGCCAAAATGCCCGGTTGCATTGTCCGATCCGCCTTGGGTAGCATCGGCCCGGGCCGACAGAGCCTGTGAAAGCATCATGAGGGAACGACCATGGCTACGCAGCCGACACCTACAGGTGCCTGGAGGATTACGTTTCTGCTGTTTCTCTTCATGTTGGTGAATTTCGCGGACAAGATCGTGGTCGGCCTCGCCGGCGTGCCGATCATGACCGAACTGAAGCTCGAGCCCGAGCAGTTCGGCCTGCTCGGCTCCTCGTTCTTCTTCCTGTTTTCGATCTCGGCCATCGCCGTCGGCTTCCTGGTCAATCGCACCGCGACGCGCTGGGTGCTGCTGGCCCTGGCGCTGATCTGGGCGCTGGCGCAGTTCCCGATGATCGGTTCGGTAAGTTTCTCGACGCTGTTGATCTGCCGGGTCATCCTTGGCGCCGGTGAAGGGCCGGCAGGCGCGGTGGCGGTGCATGCCATTTACAAATGGTTTCCCGACGAGAAGCGAACGCTGCCGACGGCGGTGCTGTCGCAGGGAGCAGCGTTTGGCGTCATCTTTGCCGTGCCTGCGCTGAACTGGGTGATCGTCAATTACGACTGGCATTATGCATTCGGCGCGCTCGGCGTCATCGGCCTGATGTGGGTGGTGGCCTGGATGATCCTGGGCGCGGAAGGGCCTCTCGCCGAGAGCACGGTGACGGCGGAGACCGAGCCGCGCATTCCCTATTTCCAGCTTCTGACCTCGCGGACCTTTGTCGGCTGCTGTGCCGCGACCTTCGGCGCCTATTGGGCGCTGTCGCTGGGTCTCACCTGGTTCACGCCGTTCATTGTCAAGGGGCTCGGCTTTTCGCAAAAGGATGCGGGATGGATTTCAATCCTGCCATGGGTGTGCGGCGCCGTCGTCGTGCTCCTGACCGGATGGGTCTCGCAGGTGCTGATGGCGCGCGGCGTTTCCACCCGCAGCGCGCGCGGCGTGCTTGGTGCGGTTCCGCTGATCGTCGGTGGATCAATCCTGGCGACGATCCCCCATGTCGAGGGTGCCGGATTGCAGATCGCCTTGCTGGTGGCGGGATCGGGGATTTGCGGATCGATCTATGTGGTCTGCGCGCCGATGATCAGCGAGTTCACACCGGTGTCGCAGCGCGGCGCCGTGATTGCGATTTATGGGGCGATCTACACGCTGGCCGGCATCTTGGCCCCGGCGGTGATGGGGAGTGTGATCCAGCGCGCGGGAGGCATGCTTGACGGTTACATGACCGGCTTCACCATCAACGCCGTTATTTTGATCGCGTCCGGCGTGCTCGGTCTGCTCTTGCTTTGGCCCAACACCGAGCGCGCCCGTTTGACGGGCGCAACGCGGCAACCGAAATTCGCCTGACCATCCGGAACCGGCTCGCTCGCGGGTTGCCCCGGAACGGCTTTAAGAATGCATGAGGCCTGCGCCGGAAGCCGCTCGTCTTTCTCGCGGACCTCGCTCGGTCGCAAGTGCGAGCAGGACGGTGAGGACCATGAACAGGACCGACGCGCCGAACACCCAATGTGGCGCGTTCTGGTCCATGATCCAGCCGAACAGCAACGGACTGATAATGCCGCCGATATTGAAACCGGTGGAGACGATACCGAAGGCCCGTCCCGCTGCGCCCGGTGGCGCGGCATTACGCACCATCATATCGCGCGAGGGGGCAATCACGCCTCCCAGAAACCCGGCCAACGTCATCGCGGCCATTAGCAGAAGCTGCGACAGGCTGATCGCCGCGATCACCAGTACGATCGCAGCATTCGCCGCAAAGCACGCGGCGGCCACCTGGCCGTGGCGCGCGGTATGGTCGGCGAGAAAGCCGCCCGCCAGCACGCCGATCGCGCTGGCGCCGAGATACGCCGTCAGCGCAAGGTTGGCGGCCTCGAATGTCGCGCCGTAGCCGTTCATCAGCGCAACGACGCCGAAATTGCCGATGCCGGCGTTCGACAGGCTGAGCAGCGTGAAGAAGATCGTCAGCACGATGAGGGCGGGCGTGATGATGCTCGGTCGCGGCGGCGCATCGGCGCCGGTCTTGCGGTCCGCGGCGCTCGCGTCGGGAATACCGGCGATGAGGAGAAGAAGCGCGACGAGTGGTCCCACCGCCCCGCACACGATCAACGCGCCATGGCCTCCGATCGTCGAGACCAGCGCCGCGACGATGGCGGGGGCCACCGCGCCGCCAAGGAAGCCGGCGAAGGTGTGTATGGAAAAGGCGCGGCCCATGCGCGCCTCGTTCATGTGAGCCGAAAGGATCGCATAATTCGCCGGGTGATAAACGCTGTTGGCTAATCCCAGTAGCGCAGCGCTGACGATCAATGACGGGTAGTTCAGATGCAGCCCGAGCATGATCAGCCCGAAGCCGCCCAGACTGAGACCCATCAGAAGGATCTTGCGGGCGCCGATATGGTCGGCGAGATAGCCGATCGGCGCCTGGGTCAGGCCGGATGTGACCGCGAACACGGTCAGGGCGAAGCCGAGCTCGATGTAGCCGACCCCGAGCTTAAGCTTGAGGAAGGGGAAGAGCATCGGCAGCACGAAGAGATGGAAATGGCTGACCCAATGGGCCGTCGAGATCGCGGCCAGCGTGCGCAGCTGTGCGTCAGTCTTGGCTTCCGTTCTGGCTCCGGCCTTGGCTTTCTGCGGTGAGGCCAAAATGTCGGCCATGTCCGATTCTTGCTCCGTTTGCTGGCAAAACTATCGGCGATGCAGGTTATTTGTCCATGAATAGAGCTGCATGGCAGCCCTTAAATCGCCGCTGGTGGACGTTCCGGCAGCGTAATTTTGCCACCTTCGATTTTCGAGCGCCTCAATCCGGACCGCTATCCGTCTTGCCGGCCAAGTAATCTTTACAATGATTTTTCTAAATCACTTTCTAAACGGACTTCTTCTTGCGCTTGACCTTGGGCTCGACCGGTTTGTCGCGCTCGGCTGCCTCTTTCGCGAGTCGCAGCGCGCGCAGTTGGGCCGTGCGCTTTCGTATCGCGACATCGGCTGCCGCGATCTCGGCCATGGCTTTGATGCCGTCGGCGTCCTGCGCGAGCTTCCGCTTCAGCCTGATTTCTTTCAGCTCGGCAGCGCTTTTCGGTTCGTCGTTCATCCCGTACCTCGAAATTCACCGCCCATCGAGCACGATGTCCAAGAGTTCACCTTACCATGCAATGAGCCGCGCATAGGGGTCTGTTTGAGGGTGTTTCCGCCCGAAACGGGACCTTTTCGCTAAATCCGCGATCTTGGTGAAGACGTTTTTCACCATGTGCTTCGAACGCCGTCGTATTCCACACTGACGGAAAAAGCGATGGGAGACATCACCGCGTCAGCACCGGCCCGCCGGCCTTCTTCCAGGCATCGATACCGCCGGCGATGTGCGCCGGGTTGGCCAAGCCCGTTTCTCTGGCCGCAGCCACCGCCATCGCCGAGCGCTCGCCGAAGGCACAGAAGAACACGATGCGCCGTCCGGTCGCGGTGGCAACTTCGCGCAGCATCCCGCCGGGCTTGAGGCTCTCGTCGATCCCGGTATAGGGCGCGTGCAGGGCGCCCGGCAGCGTGCCGTGTTTGGCGCGCTCATTGTTTTCCCTTAAGTCGACCAGCAGTATATCGGGGCGGCCGAGGCTTTCGATTGCCTCGCGGGCGGTGAACGACAGTCCCTGTTTGGCGAGATCGTCCTGGTGCAGGCCGACATGCATGTTGGCCGGCACCGCGACATCCATCATTTTGGGGTTTGGCAGCTTCAGATTGTCCATCAGCTCGACATATTCGTCGACCGAGCGCACCTGTAGCCGCGGATTGTAGCGCCTCTCTTCGCCGATGGTGGAAACGGTATCGCCCTTGTAGTCGTGGGCTGGAAACACCATGGTCTCATCGGGCAGCTTCAACAGGCGGTTGAAGATGGAATCATACTGCGCCCGCGCGCTGCCGTTCTGGAAGTCGGTGCGACCGGTGCCGCGAATCAGAAGCGTATCGCCGGTGAAGACCCGATCGCCCATCAGATAGCTGTAGGAATCGTCGGTATGGCCGGGCGTGTACATCACATCCAGCGTGATGCCCTCGATCATCACCTTGTCGCCCTCGGCGACGCGCATCGCCACCACATCGGCCTTGCTTTGCTCGCCCATGATGGTGACGCAATGGGTGCGGTCGCGTAGTTCGCCGAGGCCGGTGACGTGGTCGGCGTGCAGATGGGTATCGACGGCCTTGACCAGTCTGAGATCGAGCTCGCGCAACAACTGGCAATAGCGATCGACCTTCTCCAGCACGGGATCGAGGATCATCGCCTCGCCGCCGGCACGGCTGGCCAGGAGATAGCTGTAAGTTCCCGAGACGCCGTCGAACAGCTGGCGAAAGATCATGAAATATGGGTCCGCAATTGATTCCCGATATTAGCACGCAAGGTGGCTGGGCATAGCTCCGAAGCACTCGATAGGGCGTCTTGGCGCAATGCGGGATCGGATGGCCGTCGTCTTCGCCTATGCGGAATGAGGCCTCATCCTGGTGGAGCGATACCGGGATTGCTGTCGACGCCTCTCAACGTGACACGGTCCTCAGACAGATACGGCGCGCCAGAGCCGAGATAGCTCGCAAAGACGTCCCATACCGGCATACCCCGCTGCTCGTTGACCGAAGCCCAGCTGGCGACCTTGTAGCTCTTGCCGGCCTCGACCGAACGGCCATTTTCGAACTTGATCTCGGAAATCCGGCGTCCGACGTTTTCCGAAGGCGTGCAGGTATAGGTAAGACCGCCGACCCGCACCATGTCGCCGCCTTGTTGATAATACGGATCGGGATTGAACAGATTGTCGCAGATGTCTTCGAGCGCATCCTTGATCTGGTTGCCGGTCAGGCTTTGGACATAGGTTTCCGCGTAGCTGATCGCGGTCTCCGACAGCACGTCCTCCATCGTCAGCGACTGCCCCGGCAGATGCGTCGAGCCCCAGCGAAATCCCGGCGACAACGCGATCTCGGTATCGAATTGCCTGCGTAACGCCGCGCAGATCAATTGATCGAGGCTTCCGATGAAATTGCCGCGGCGAAAGAGCAGGCGGTCGGCGGTCGCGATCTTCTCCGCATAAGCCGCCGCGTGCGGAGCGCGGATCTGTTCAATCAACGCCGCCATCGCCGGATCGGGTTTCAGCAATTCAGAGAATACCGGCAGCAGCCGGTATCGCACGTCGCTGACGCGGCCCTTGGCGAGATCGAGATCGAGCACGCCGAGAAATTTTCCGTTCGAGCCGGCATTGGTGACGAGCGTGGTACCGCCGGCATTGGCAACGGGAAGGGCTTGCGGAACCGCATCGTGGGTATGGCCGCCGAGAATGACGTCGATGCCGCGAACGCGGCTGGCGAGCTTGAGATCGACGTCCATGCCGTTATGCGACAACAGCACCACGGCATCGGCCTTGGCGGCATTCCGCAAAGAATCGACCAGTTTCTGCAATTCCTCTTCGCGGATACCGAAGGTCCAGTTGGGGGTAAAGCGCTTCGGATGCGCGATCGGAACGTAGGGAAAAGCCTGACCGATGACGGCGATGCGATAGCCCCCGATCTCCTTGATCATGGCTGGTTTGAATACCCGGCCCGAAGCGGGATCGAAGCTCTTGGTGCCATTAAACGCGGCTTCCTCGGTGAGGTAGACGTTCTGCGCCAGAAATTCGCCCTTGAAGCGCTCGAGGTTGCCGTACAGCGCTTCTTCGCCATAGGTGAATTCCCAATGGCCGGTCATCGCCTCGACGCCGAGCAGGTTCGCCGCCTCGACCATACCGGCGCCGCGCATCGTGTTGGCGAGCCCGGTGCCCTGCCACGAATCGCCGCCGTCGAGCAGCAGCGAACGATCGGGTCCCGCATCGCTGCGCAGGCGGTCGATCAGGGTTTTCAGATGCGCGAAGCCGCCGAGCTTGCCGAATCGAGCCGCCGACTTCTCGAAATCGAGCGAGGTGAACGCATAGGCGTCCGCGGTGTCGGACGCGATTCCAAACCGGTCGAGAAAGGCGCGGCCGACCAGATGCGGTGGCCGTCCAGCCATCGCACCAAGACCGAGATTGACGCTGGGCTCGCGAAAATATCCCGGCAATAATTGTGCGTGCGTATCGGTGATATGCAGGATGCGCGCATTGCCGAAGCGTTCGAGATCGTAGACGCCGGCATTGTCGGCGCTGCGTGCGACCGACGACAATCCGGCCGCGAGCGCGGCGCTGGTGAGTTTAAGAAAATCACGGCGGCGGATCGTCATGCATTTTCTCCGCGCCATTCTCTCACAAGCTCAACGTATTTCGAGTTTTTTCCAGGCATCTTTCTCGCTTGTCGCCTGGTAAATCGACGCTTTGGCCAATGCTTCAGCCTCTCTTGCGGAAGCTGTCGCCTGATCGAAGTCGCCCTTGTCGGCGGCTTTTTTGGCCTCGGCCAACGCGGCCTCCGTTACGGTCCACCGATTGCGCAGGCGGCCGGCTTCATCTTCGGCGGCTTCGGCTGCCGCATAGGCGGCCTTGAAATCGGTATCGGAGCTCGCGGCACGTACCGATGCCGTGCCTCCCATCACCAAAAGGGCGACCGGCAAATAGAGGGATATCCGCATATGCGCTTTCGAGCTCATCGAACTCATGGCCGTGCGCCGGGTCCGGAAATCGGCAAACCGTTGCTGACATAGGACAAATAATATTCGAGATCGCGATATTCTTCAGCCTGCGGCTCGAGCGGTACGCCGCGAATCTGGCTGTTGCAGGTGGTGAAACGCCGGCTGACCGTACCCATGCTTCCCCATTCGGAGCGGTAGATCGGCAACGCATTCAATATGCCGAGCGCGGGCGCGAGCACCTCGGCGCGCATCCGCTCTCCGGGGTTTTGCACGTGGCAGGTCGCGCAGGAGAAATTGAGCTGGCCGCGCCGCGTATAGAAATAGCGTTTGCCGTTCTGGTAGGCTTGAAGCGCGCGGGGATCGTCGGGAATCTTGATGTCGAACGGCTTGCCGCGGGATGTGAAGGCCATATAGGCGGTCAGCGCCGCCATGTCCTCGCCGGTATAGGAGATGAGCGTCTCGCCATTGATCTCGCGGCACCGGTTCAGTGCCAATTCAAGTGTAATGACCTTGCCTTCCTTCTCGTCGAAATAAGGATAGTTCTGGCGAATGCCGATGCCCTGATTGGGAAAACAATCGGCGTAGGTCTTGCCGTTCTTGAAGCGCCTGGCGAACATTTCCTTGCCCGTTTCGAGCGAGAATTCGTACGGCGGGAATTGCTCCTTTTCTTCCCATTGCCGGCGCATATCCTCATTCAACGCATAGGGACCGTTGACGAAGTCTTCGAACCTCACATTCGGGAATTTATTGGTGAAGTAATTCCTGAACGCCTTGGCGTCGGCCGCCGGATTCGGCCGATCGGCGGCGCTGGAGGGCTGCATGGCCGACAGCGCCAGCGCTGCCAAAACGGCCAAGACCAATCTTGACCGCGATCGCACGCTCTGTCCTGGCGGGTTCAACTGCGGCCCTTCACGGCAAAAGCCCACTATTGGATTTTAACGGTGGCGGTATCGGTCGCGCCTTTATTGTCGATCCAGCTCACCTTCAGATCGTCACCCTTGTTACCGCCCTTGAAGCTGAACTTGACGTAGGGGTCTTTGGAGACCGCCGTACCCCAATCCGCGACAAATACTTTTCGACCGTCATATTCGAAGGTCAATTCCTGGATGAAATGCGCGGGAATGAACGCGCCGTTTTCGTCCCTCACAAAGCCGGAATCCATCGGGTGCTGGATCAAGGTCTGGACGTCGGTGATCTCGCTGTTTGCGATCGCGCGCACGCGAATGCTCGATGCCATCGGGATTCTCCTTGGTTCTCATTTTTGCGCATGATCTTTTCGGAAAAGCGGTCTCTACTTTTCCGGATCATGCGGCTAGCCGCCGCAGCCGCCGACGGTCACTTTGACTTCCTTGGTCGCGCTGTAAAGTTTGCCGCCGGCTTCCACGATCACGATGACGTTGCTGGTCTTGGCCATTTTCAGGCGATTGGCCACGCTCGGCATCGTGCCGGGTGGGAGCTTGTAATAGGCCGCCAGCGGGTTCGGATTGTCCGGCACCACAAAGGAGATCGAGGTCACGTCCGCCAGCGTCGTCGTGACCGAGATCGGAACCACCGCGCCATTCTCGGCAATTTCCGGGGCGTCGAGCCTGACCTTGTCCGATGGCTCTGCGGTCTTGCCGTAGAGCAATTTGATCGCCTCTTTATCGTCCTTTTGTTTGAACGCGGTTTCCGGATATTTGTCGTTGGCCGCGGCGAAGGAAGTCACCGGCCGGAGCGAGATAATGCCGAGGCCGGCGAGCGCGACCGAGCCGGCACCCCTGAGGATCAGGCGCCGCGTGGCCGATAAGCCGCTTCGAGGGCTGGTCATTCCAAATCTCCTTAAGAGCGCGCAACATCATAAAGTCTGCAGGAAATCCACGATCGCGTCGATCTCCTGCTCGGTCAAAATGTGGTTCCGTCCGAACGGAGGCATGGCGGTCTGCGGGTTGCGCCGGGTCTCGTCGGTAAGGATAGCGATCAGATCGTTGCGATCGGGATATTTGCCTTTGATATCCTTCAGCGTCGGTCCGATCGTGCCGGGTAGATCGCCACCCTTGATCTCGTGGCAGCTCAGGCAGTTTCCCTTGGCGCGATCGAACGCCAATCTCTTGCCGTCGGCGGCGCCCGATTGCGCCTGCGCCGTGGGTACCGACGCGGCCACGCCAATCAAGAGCGCCGTTGCGAGTGCCGGCAGTAGCCGAGACTTGGTCGAGAAGAGAACGGTCAAGGCGCGATTCCCGCAACGATTGGCCCGAAAAACATGGTCGTTCAAAGCATAAACGCCGTTCGCTGACAACGTAAGGTGCCGGATCAAAGCGAGGCACTCATCCGGGCTTTGCGGTTAACGGCCCGGCGGGTTAAAGCGAAAACCCCGATCGGTAGCGGGCGGAGGCGAGCATGGCTGAATATGTCGTCGAATTTGGCAAGGATGGCCGCCCCGTTGAAGCGGACGGGCGGCTCGACGCGCCGGCCTTTCATCGCAATCACCAGGCGATCCGCGTCGTGTTGCAAGGAATCCTTGCCGGAAGATCCGGCGATGTGGTCGAGGCCGGCAGCGGCACCGGTCAGCATGTCGTCGATTTTGCCCGGCATTTTCCCGAGATTACCTGGTGGCCGAGCGATCTCAACGAGCAGCATCTGAAAAGCATCGAGGCTTGGCGGGCCCATTCGCAGCTTTCGAATATCCGCAACTCCCTTCGAATTGATTTGTCGGATTCGTCCTGGTGTCCCGAGATGAGGGACGGAAGTGGTCCCCGCGAACTGCTGGCTGTGTTCTGCGCCAACGTCATCCATATCGCGCCGTGGCGCGTCGCCGAGGGGCTGGTTGCGGGCGCCGGGCGCTATCTGCGCCCCGGCGGGCAACTTGTTCTTTATGGTCCGTTCAAACGAGGCGGCAAGCACACCGCCGAAAGCAACGAGGCATTCGACGCCAGCCTTCGTCAAGGCAATCCGGAATGGGGCGTGCGCGATATCGAAGCTGTAGAAGCGCTGGCGGAGCCTGCCGGCCTTTCGCTGGCCGAGATCGCCGAGATGCCGGCCAACAATCTTACTCTGGTGTTCGGCCGAACCAGAGCAGACTGAGCGCCGACGCATAGCGCGCGTCCGTTTGCGTCGGTTGATCGGGCGCGTGCCTGCCTTCATAGTACGCTGAATCAACAAGGACGGTACCCGGCCGCCTTTGGATGGAAATAGCCGATGACCGATCTGACTGCAGCTGAGGAAGTGTCCAGCGGTGCCCGCGTTCGCTCCAACGTAGTGCGTCTGGCGGCGGCGCAGGCGCTGACGGGTGCGAATTCGGCGGTCATTTTTGCGACCGGTTCGATTGTCGGCGCGACCTTGGCGCCCGATGTCTCGCTCGCGACGGTGCCGATCTCGATGTACGTGCTGGGGCTCGCCGGCGGCACCTTGCCGACCGGTGCCATCTCGCGCGCCTATGGCCGCCGTGTCGCCTTCATCATCGGCACGGCCTGCGGAATGCTGACGGGCCTGCTCGGGGCATTCGCCATCCA